>Ga0184609_10000721_pt1 | contig 9937 bp, 5 predicted proteins | sample PLM1_60_coex_FD_133165 | JGI IMG/M metagenome (GOLD analysis project Ga0184609, IMG submission 133165) | Groundwater sediment microbial communities from an aquifer in East River, Colorado, USA - PLM1_60_coex | ecosystem: Environmental > Terrestrial > Soil > Riparian zone | place: USA: East River... | reverse complement strand
CGCCATCAGAATCGAAGTCGACGGCGGCAATCTCGACATGTACAACATCCGGCTCACCTTCGGAAACGGCGACACCTGGTCGCCCAACACTCGCGTCTTGTTCCGCGAGGGCTCGTGGAGCCGATTGATCGACCTCCCCGGCGCCCGCCTGATTCGCAAGATCGAGTTCTGGTATCGCAGCCGGTTGCGCCGCGGGCAGGCGACCGTGCGCGTCTTCGGCCGGACCGCCGCGGGCCCGCTCGGCGAACCTCCGCTCGCACAGCCCACCACCCCCGCTCCTAGTACGGCGGCGAATCCCCTCCCCGGTCCCACGAGCGACTGGGATCACATCGGGATGCGTCCGGTGGATTTCCGCGTCGACCATGACGTCATCTCGGGAGCCGGGGACGGCGCATTCCGGGCGATCCGGATCGACGTCGAGGGGGGCGATCTCGAGATGTTCGATGTGAAGATCACGTTCGCGAACGGGGAGAGGTTCTCGCCCGGCACGCGGCTCTATTTTCGCGAGGGCACGCGCAGCCGCGTGATCGACCTTCCCGGCGCGGCGCGCCTGATCCGGCGCATCGACTTCTTCTACCGGAGCGCGCTGTTCGGGGCGCAGGGACGAGCCATCGTGCACGTGTACGGCCGCCGGTGACCCTCCTCGCAGTCGCCTACTGCATCGCCAGTCGCCTGGCGTACGTGCTGTTCACGGGCATCGCCTTGCGGCGGCAAGAGCGGAGCGCAGCCTACACGCGCACCTGGGGCGTGGAGGGGGGGTTCCAGCGGTTTCGGCGCGTGGTCTCTGCGCTGATGGTGAACGACGTCTTCGCCTTCGCCCTACTCTGCCTGGTGACGCGCGACACGCTCGAAGTCGCCGTGCCGCGCGCCGTTGTGATCGTCGTAGGGCTCGCGCTGGTGGCTGTGGGCATCTCGGTCAAGGTGTGGGCGGCGAACACGCTCGGCGGCGACGCGTACTACTGGTACAATTTCTTCTCGCCGCCCAGGTCGCCCCACATCGTGCTCGCCGGCCCGTACCGGTTCCTCGCGAACCCGATGTACACCGTGGGCTATTTGCAGGCCTACGGCTTCGCGCTCATCATGGGATCGGGCACGGGACTGTGGGGGGCGGCCTTCCTGCACGCGGCGATCCTGGCCTTCTACTTCGCGGTCGAGAAGCCCCACTTCCAACGCCTGAATGGGTCCCGGCCCTAGCCGCGGCGAGCAGCCACTCCTTCCCGCCTGGGCCCGCACGCTGCAGCGGCGACTGCGGCAGCGGGGCACGAACTCCTTCATTCTCTACGGCCCCGGGGTGCGGGACATCCACCCCCTCGGCGCCCGTCGTTGGGGCACGATCGGAGAGTTCCTCGCCGAGGTGATGTTCGCGGACCGTGCGGTCATCATCCTGTACGACCGAGGGGCGGGGATCCGGTTCACCGACCCGCAGGCCGAGCAGGATTTTCGCACGGTCCTCAAGGCCTATGACAAGCTCGGTGGGACGAACCTCGCGCAGAGTCAGCCTCGAGACCCCGACCGCGCGCTTCAGCTGCTCGAGACCTATCTCCTATACCAGCTGAACGAGAATCCGCGCTTCTCGGCGGCGTTGATCATCGACTACACGGAGACGGTCGCGCCCGCGGGAGATCCCGGGCAGCTGCCGGTGGAAGACCGAAACGCGATCGTGACGCTGCGCCGCTGGGCCGCCGACCCGATCTTCCTGCGGCGCCAGGTGACGTTCTGCCTCGTGTCGGAGAGCACGGCGGCGCTCAACGCGTCGCTCGTCGCCGACGCCCGCACCTTCGAGCTCCTGGTCCCCGTCCCCGACGAGTCGGAGCGGCACACCTATCTCGCCGGCCGCGGGAGCACACCGGCGACCTTCTCGCGCATCGACGCGCGCAAGGTGGCCGTGCTCACCTCGGGGCTCACCCGTCTCCACCTCGAAAGCCTGCTGGCCGAAGCGGAGACGGGGGGCGCCCCACTCGACGCCGACGCTTTGAGTCGCGAGAAGAAGCGTCTCATCGAAGAGGCGAGCGGCGGTCTACTCTCCTTTGTGACGAGCAGCATCGGCCTCGACGCCGTAGCCGGACACGCGGGCGCGAAAGCCCTACTGCGTCAAACGGCGGCGGCGCTGCGCCAGGGGCGTCTCGATGTCGTGCCGATGGGGTTCCTCTTGTGCGGGCCCGTGGGCACGGGGGAAAGCTTCATCGTGCGGTGCTTCGCCGCCGAAATCGGCATCCCCGTCGTCGAGCTGCTCAACTTCCGGTCGATGTGGCAGGGGCAAACGGAGGCGAACCTCGAGCGCGTGCTCGGCTTGCTCGACGCGCTCGGCCCCGTGGCCGTGGTGGTGGACGAGGCGGACGCGGCTCTCGGCAATCGCGAGCGGCGCGGCGCCGACTCCGGCGTCTCGGAGCGGGTGTTCGGGGCGTTGGCGGCCTTCATGGGGGACACGCGGCGTCGCGGCAAAGTGATCTGGTTCCTGATGACCAGCCGTCCCGACCTCGTCCCCGTCGACTTGAAGCGCCAGGGGCGCGCCGAGGAGCACATCGCCCTGTTCCCACCCGCCACGCCGGAGGAACGCGCGCTCGTCTTCGAAGCGCTGCGCGCCAGGCTCCAGATTCCTCTCGAGGCGGGTCTCGACGCTGCCAAGCTCTTTGCCGCGGTGCCGCACCTGATGTCGGCGGCGGACATCGAAGCGGTGTTGGTGCGCGCCAGCCGCCGCATGGCGATCGAGAACCGGCCGGCGCTCAGCGCCGAGCTGCTGCGCGAGTTGATCCTCGACTTCCAGCCGCCCGCGTACCCGGTGGAAATCGAATACCAACGCCTGATCGCGGCGTTCGAGTGCACCAGCCGGCAGCTGCTCCCGGCGGACCTGGCCGCGTTGCCGCATGAGAAGATCGCCGAGCGGCTCACGGCGCTGCGTGCGGTCATGGAGCGTCGCTGATGCGTCTGCTCTTGGTTGGACTGTTCGCGCTCGCTCTGGTGAGGGCCTGCCGGCCGGATGAAACGGGGTCCGATCCGATGGAGCGTCCCGACGAGCCAACCGCCGACGCGGCCGAGCACGCGATGAGTGCGGCCATGGCCGAAGGCCTGCACATGCGGCTCACGACGCTGCGCCCGCGAGCGTCCGGCGACTCGGCGCGCGCCGCGGCGATCCTCGTCACGATGCGGAGCGAGCTCGCCCGGTACCGGGACATCGACGTCGCCCGAGCGGACGGGTTTCGCCAGTTCATTCCCGGCGGGGCGGCGCCGATCCAGCACTACACGAAGCTGCGCTGGGCCATGCAGGCGCGCACGCGGCTCGATCCTGCACGGCCGAGCTCGCTCCTCTACAAGAAGACACCGGAGGGCGGTCTCGAGTTGGTGGGCGCGATGTTCACGGCGCCCGCGGGCGCCACGGAGGACGAGCTCGACGCGCGGCTGCCGCTCAGTGTGACGCGCTGGCACCAGCACGTGAATTGGTGCACGCCCCGCGTCGGGCCGCGCATGAGAGAGCGGTGGCGCGAGACGAAGGATGGACATCCGGTGTTCGGGCCGCGCTCCTCGATCGCCACACAGGAAGCATGCGATGCCGTCGGGGGTCGGTTCCGCCCGCGGCTCTTGGGTTGGATGGTGCACGTCATGGCGTTCGCGGGCGACGATCCATGGGAGATCCACCATCACTAGCGTCGCTTGACGCCTCTCGGGATGGGCGGTAGCACTATGGCAACGCTGGCCACCCCAGGAGTACTGATTATGCGGTGTGCTGAGACTTTAATCATTGCCGCCCTGTTGTTCGGCGGAACGACCGGACTCGCCGCGCAGGGCGGATCGATCCGCGGTCGCGTGGCCGATCCCGCGCGTGCACCGCTCGCCCGCGTGCAAGTGACGGTCGAAGGCACGGGGCTGCGGGCGACGAGCGACGAGCAAGGTCGCTACGAGATCCGCGGCGTGGGGGCGGGGTCCTACACGGTGCGCGCGCGACTGCTCGGTTACGCGCCCCAGTCGGCGCGCGTCGTCGTCGGTGAAGGCGCGACGGAGCAGAACTTCTCCATGGCCGCGCAGCCGATCGCACTGTCGCCGGTAGACGTTACGGTCGGGTCGCGCGCGCGGCACACCGCGGCCGAAGAGCTGGCCGTGCCGGTCGACGTCTTCCCCGCCGAGGTGTTGGCGATGCAGGGGACGACCGAGACGAGCCAGATCCTCGCGGCGGTGGCCCCGTCGGTCAACTTCCCGCATCAGAGCGTCACCGATGCGAACGACATCGTGCGGCCGTTCACGCTGCGCGGCTTGAGTCCCGACCAGACGCTGGTGCTGGTGAACGGGTGGCGGCGCCACCAGACGGCCGTTGTGAACACGTTCGCCTACGGCATGCCGGCGGGATCCTCCGGCGTCGACATGAACACGATCCCGGCGGCGGCGATCGATCGCATCGAGGTACTGCGTGATGGGGCATCGGCGCAGTACGGCTCCGATGCGATCGCGGGCGTGGTGAACGTCGTCCTCAAGGAAGGCAACTTCACGCCATTCCTGAACGCCACGGCCGGCCGCTACAAGCCGCGCAACTATGCCGATGACGGCACCACCGTGGACGTGAACGGTGGCTGGGGCACCAAGCTAGGGCGCGGTACGCTGGCGCTGTTCGGCGAGTTCCTCGACCGCCAACCGACCAATCGCGCGTGGGCGGACATTTACGAAGACGCGGGCACGAGGGTGGCCGATTCGATCAACAGCATCGGCCAGGTCGTCATCAAGCGCAACCCCGTGCCGCAACCCAACCACCACTGGGGCGACGGCCTCGAGAAGGACGTGCTGACGATGGGGAATCTGCGTCTCCCCCTGAACGACGCGGGGACGCAGGAACTTTACGCGTTCGGCGGCTACAGCTTCCGCCACGGCACGGGGAACGGGTACCGGCGCTGTCCTTCAGCCAACTGCGCGGGGCTCGGCGGGCGCAACTGGCCCGAGATCTACCCGTTGGGCTACCTGCCCGAGTTCGCCCCCGACGTGCGTGATTATTCCACGGCAGGTGGCTTCCGCGCGATGACGAACGGGTGGTCGGTGGATCTCGGGGCGGCGTTCGGCCACAACGACTTCGCGTACAACCTCGACAACACCCTCAACGTGTCGCTCGGGCCGTGCCTGGACCCGGCCAATCCGTGTGCCCCGGGCGACGACGGGGTGCTCGGAGACGACCCCGGCACACCGCTGGTGGACGAGAGCTTGGACGACCCGGGGATCGCGAACCAGACGTCGTTCTTCGCCGGGCGGCTCAGACGCGAGGAGCTCACCGCCGGCCTCAACGCTGCCAAGTCGCTCCTGGTGGGGCTGCCGGCGCCTGTGAACGTCGGGCTCGGCGTCGCGTTCCGACGGGAGCGCTACCAGATCGAGCGCGGGGAGGTGGCGTCCTACATCGATGGCGGACACCTGGCCCAGGACTCGTCCGACGCGCCGGGCGGGTCGCAGGTGTTTCCGGGCTTCGCGCCGGGTGACACGTCCAACTCGAGCCGTACGAACGTCGGTGCCTATCTCGATCTCGAGACCAACCTCAGCCCAAAGCTGCTGGGGAACGTCGCGGGCCGGTTCGAGCACTACAACGACTTTGGCTCCCTCGTGACGGGAAAGGTCGCGTTCCGATACCAGCCGTCTCCACGGCTGACGCTGCGAGCAGCGGGCAGCACAGGGTTCCGGGCGCCGGGACTGGGGCAAATCCACTTCAGCAAGGTCGTGACCAATGTCATCGGCGGCACGCCCGAAGACATCGGCGTGTTCCCCGTGGACGCGGTCGCGGCGAGCGTGCTCGGCGCCAAGCCGCTGAAGGAGGAGAAGTCGTTCAATCTGTCCGGCGGGCTGGCATTCACGCCGCGGGATAACCTCACATTCACGGTGGACTACTACCGCGTCACCATCACGAACCGGATTCTGCTCGGCGCCACGTTCGACGACACGCTCCCGGGCGTCGGGAGCCGCTTCCTCCTCGACAGCATCGGGCGCACCGACATCGCCGGCGTGCAGTATTTCACCAACGGGATGGACACACGGACTCAGGGTGTGGACGTCACGGCCAACTTGCGCGTCCCGGCTGGGGTGGGGACCTTGGAGTTCACGGGCGGGCTGAACTACACCAAGAACCAGATCACCCGCGTCGATCCGTTGCCCGCCGTGCTCGTGGCGCATGGCTCCGAGGAGACCGGCATCATCGACACGGTGACCACCATCGCGACGACCCAGGAGCGGCCTGACTGGCGGGGAACCCTCACGGCCCAGTACATGCGGGGTCAGTTCCACGCGTTTGTGCGCTCAGCGTACTACGGCAAGTTCTCCTCGTCTCAGCCTGGCCTGTGCGACCGGTGCCGCGAGAGTTACGGGGCGAAGACGCTTTTCGACGCGGAAATCGGTTACCAGTTCGACCAGGTCGACCTCGTGGTGGGCGTCCGGAATCTTTTCGACACCTATCCGGATCAGCCGAAGTCCCTCACCGACATCGATACCGGCGGCAACTGCCTTACTACCGGCGGCACGTGCGCCAGGGATTACAACAACAACTTCGGGGTCTTCCCCTGGGCCGCGGCGTCGCCGTTCGGCTATAACGGGCGGTTCGTGTACGCACGGGTGGAGATGCGGCTGCAGTAGAGGCAGCCCTGGCAATGGACCGTTTGATGATGGGAGGAATCGTGGGTAAGCGCACTGCAGTGTGGCTCCTCGCGCTCTGCCTGCTCGTGGTGGGGGCGGCGTCGGCAGGAGCGCAGCAGCGCTCCATTTCCGGGCGCGTAGGCAACGCGGTGAGTGACGAGCCCGTCGTGGGCGCGACGGTGTCCGTGGTGGGGACGGTGATCTCTGCAGTGACGGACGCGCGGGGTCAGTTCACGCTGTCGGCGCCGGACGGCGCCGTCACGCTGACGGTGCGCGCCATCGGCTACAAGCGGCGCACCGTGCCGGTGGCGCCGGACCAGGGCACCATCGCTGTGCGCCTCGATCAGGACATCTTCAATCTCGAAGCTGTCATCGTGACGGGACAAGCAACCGCTGTGGAGCAGAAAAACCTGCCCCAAGCCGTCAGCGTGGTGACGGCGCAGGACCTGCAGCGGGCGCCAACCCCGACCATCGAGAGCGCGCTCCAGGGCAAGATCGCGGGGGCATTGATCCAATCCAATTCGGGAGCGCCGGGCGGGGGCGCGCAAATCAACTTGCGCGGCGTCTCGACGATCAATGGCGGCGTGGACCCGGTCATCGTCGTCGACGGGCTCGTCATCAGCAACGCAGCCATCGCGAGCAACATGAACGCCATCACCGCGGCGGCCGCGGGCGGGAACGCCTCGAACCAGGACAACCCCGTCAACCGCATCGCCGACTTGAACCCCGGCGACATCGAGCGGGTGGAGGTGCTGAAGGGCGCTTCCGCCGCGGCGATCTACGGCGGGGCCGCGTCCAACGGCGTCGTGATCATCAGTACACGACGCGGCGCCGCGGGCGCTCCGCGGTTTCATCTCACGCAGCGGTTCGGCGAGTTCCGCGTATCGAATTTCATGCGGTCGCGCGTGTTTGCCGATTCGGCCGACGCGGCGACGTTCACCTCGGATTCGCTCGCCGGCGTGTTCTGCAATGGCCCGGGCAACTCCTGCCCGGACTTTGACAACATCGGGCTGCTCTGGAGCGAGCATCAGCTTTCGACCGAGACCGGCGCGAGTATCACAGGCGGGACCGACCAGACGCGCTACTTTCTTTCCGGACTGATCAAGCGGGACGGCGGCATCGCGCCCCACACCGGCTACGACAAACAAACGATCCGCGCGAACCTCGACCAAACGTTGGGAGCTCGCTGGAACCTGTCGATCAATACACAGGTGATCCACAGCCTCGCGGCGCGCGGTATCTCCAACAACGACAACGCGGGCACCAGCCCGTATCTCGTGTTCCCGCTCACCCCGAGCTTCGTAGACCTGCGGCCGGTGAACGGCATCTACCCGAGGAATCCATTCGAACGCAGCAATCCGCTGCAGACGTATGCGTTGCTCGAAAACAATGAAGACGTGTGGCGCGCCCTCGGCGCGGGAACCCTGAGCTGGGAGGCGATCAACGGGCCACGACAGAGCCTGCGCCTCATCGCCACCGGCGGGCTCGACTATTTTAACCAGGAGAACGACATCTACTCGCCGCCTGAGCTCCAGTTCGAGCCCCAGGACGGCCTGCCGGGCACTGTGGTGCTGGGTAAGACGTCGAACCTCAACCTCAACCTGCTCCTGAACGCCGTCCACACCTACGTCCCGGCGTCGGGCAGCATCCAGGCCACGACGGCGGCCGGGCTGCAGTATGTGGACCGCGATCTCAACTTCACCAACGTCCTGGGCCGCAACCTGCCGCCGGGGCAGAAGAATGTCGACCAGGCGACGAGCATCAACATCAGCCAGAACCTGCAGCCGCAGAAGGATCTCGGCATCTTCGCGCAGGAAGAGGTCCTGGCGATGGACCAGCGGCTCCTGGTCACGTTCGGCGTTCGCGCCGATCGATCCAGCCGCAACGGCGACCCCACCAAGTACTACGTGTACCCGAAGGCCGCGCTTTCCTATCGCTTCACGGACCTCGGCGGCAATTCGGGCGACGAGCTGAAGCTGCGGGGCGCCCTGGGACAGACGGGGAACCAGCCGCTCTTCGGGAACAAGTTCACGCCGAACGGTACCGGTACGATCGGCGGGATCTTTGGCAGTCTCGCCGGCGCGGTCGCGGGCGACCCGGGCATCAGACCGGAACGGCAGACGGAGATCGAGGGCGGTTTCGACGCCACGCTCCTGCGCGGCCGGCTTACGGCGAACGTGACCGTGTTCAATAAGACGATCACCGACTTGTTGCTGGCGCAGGCCCTCGCGCCCTCGACGGGCCGGACGCAGCGCATCTTCAACGGCGGCAAGCTGCGAAACCGGGGTGTGGAGATCGGGTTGGGCTACGCGCTCGCCCAAACGCCCGAGGTGAGCTGGATCATCCGCTCCACATTCTTCGCGAACCGCAGCAAGGTGCTCGAGCTGCCGGTACCCGCGTTCCAGGTCGGTGGTTTCGGTACGTCCCTCGGCGCCTTCGAAATCCGCCAAGGTCATTCGGTGACTCAAATCGTCGGGCTCCCGATCGATTCACTCGGGAACCCATCGGTCATCGGAGACGCGACCCCGGACTTCCAGCTGTCGCTCGCCAGCGACCTCGACTACAAGCGGTGGACGTTTGGGATGCTTTGGGACTGGAAAAAGGGCGGGGACGTGATCAACCTGACCGAGTATCTGTTCGACGCGTTCGGCAACAGCATAGACAACGCGGCCGGCCAGCAGCGTCAAGCGATAGCCAATGATACCCTGAACCCGCGGACCCAGCCGTACGTGCAGGATGGATCGTATCTGAAGCTACGCGAACTGTCGATCTCGTATCATCTCCCGGCCTCGGCAACCAGGACCATGTTTGGGTCGATCGCCCGGGATGCGCGTATCACGCTGTCGGGCCGGAACCTCATTCGGATCACGAGTTTCCGCGGCATGGACCCGGAGGTCTCGAACTTCGGCAACCAGGCCGTCGCACGGAATATCGACGTGGCGCCGTTCCCGCCGAGCCGCAGCTTCTTCTTGTCCGTCGATTTGGACTTCTGAGCGAGGGCACCGACCATGAACCGGACTACTCTATTGATGGCGGTCGCGGCGCTCGTGACGGGAGCGTGCGACTTCAACATCACCGACCCGAACAACCCGACGAAGATTGGCCCCAACCCGTCTCGGGCCGAGGTGCAGTCGGCTGTCGCGGGGATTCTCCTCGCCGCCCGCTCCGACGTGGCCGACTGGAATCTCGATGCCGGCATCCTGGGCCGCGAGGCGTATCGCTTCGACGGCTCCGACCCGCGCTTTACTGGGGAGCTGCCACCCGGCCCGCCCGATCCGGGCGGGGGGGGGTTCGGGGCCGACCCCTGGCCGGGGGGGACGGGGGCCTTTTTGCGACCACACGACCATTT
>Ga0184609_10000719_pt1 | contig 9950 bp, 8 predicted proteins | sample PLM1_60_coex_FD_133165 | JGI IMG/M metagenome (GOLD analysis project Ga0184609, IMG submission 133165) | Groundwater sediment microbial communities from an aquifer in East River, Colorado, USA - PLM1_60_coex | ecosystem: Environmental > Terrestrial > Soil > Riparian zone | place: USA: East River... | reverse complement strand
TTGGATGCGCGCCCGAGCGTGTCGGACGACGTTTTGACGAAGGACAGGATCGGTGTCACGTCTTCGCGACATTCTTTGCGCTGTTCTAAACCTTCGTGTAAAGACGACCGTCGTCCAGATACGAGATTTGCGGTGCTACGGGCTTCGCCGGAGAAAGACGACGAGCCCTTCCAGACCCTTTGGGTATTGGCTCGCGACCAGGACTACGGCATTTGCAATCGCGTCGAATTCGTCCCCACGAAAGCTGGACGGGACCAAGACGATACCGGCGTGCTCGACGTTGCTTGCGACCGCATCGTGAGCGAGCGCGAGAAAGTCGACGACGTTGGCGGTGACGATCGCCCTGCCAGCACCGGTCGCCTCAGCGAGCTGCGCACGGTCGTCGAGCTGGACCCTGCCCACCTCGTGCGCGCTCACCGCATCGACACCCTTGTCGCGCAGGAGCCGAGCGACGATCGGCGACACGTCCTCGTCGAGATAGACCTTCACTCAGTGCTGACGAAGCGCACCAGCCCGGGATATCGCTGCTCGATCGCCTCCGGCGTCAACCCGGCGTTGCGGGCAATCTCGCGCTGGATCTCTTCCGGGTAGCGCCGTTCGTACATCAGTGCCGCAGTCACCTGGGCTTGCGAGAGTTGAGGAAAAATTTCCCGGATCCGCTTGGGATCCGCATCTCGCAGAAGGTCCCGAAGAACTTCCCACACGGCCAGCCCCGTGCCGCCGATCTTCGCGGTCCGTCCGCTCGGCTCGTCGGCGAAGTAGATGCCGGGACACCGCCGCATCCGCAGCCCCTCCTCGAGCAACTCCTGCGCGATCTCGGCGACCGACCGGTGCCTTTGGGCTGCCGCCGCCTCCAACTCTCTCCGAAGCGTTTGCCGAAGCCGCATCGTGGTTGATACCCGGGCTTCCCGGGGACTCCCCTGCTGGCGCGCATTCGCCCGGACCGAGCCTTTACTTCGGCGTCCGCCTGCTCTTGGAAAAGTCTGAGCCATGACTAGTAACCTAGCATGTAAGCTTATGACTTACAACGACATACACTGAAAGCATATCTCTCATCGCCTGGGCGGTGAGCGCGAGTCTTCGTGCCGTAGAACCGCCCGGAAACGTTTTTAAGGTAAGTTCGATTCTGAAGGGCGGCCGCGCCGGCGGCCATGGAAGGACGGCGAGGATGTGCGGGCGTTTCTCGTCCAGGAGACCGAGACCGGAGGGCCGGTGCCGGCGAAAGCGGCAAACGAAAAACCTGTCCTTCGCCAAAATTCTGCCAGGCGGCCAAGTGGTTGATCTCTCGGCTTTGATCCGGAGAAGATCCCAACTCGATGATCACCCTCCTGCTCCATCTGCTCCCGATCGCGGTGCCGAGGCCGTGATAGTTGGACAGATAGCGGAACTCGACCGGCGGCGCTGGGCTGCCGGCGTGGGTGCAGGCCGACCGGGCTCTACTACATCGGGAGATTCACATGAAGACCGTGCTCATCACTGGTTGCTCTTCTGGCTATGGCCTCGGGAAGCAGCTCAAGAAGCATGGCGTCCATCAGCTCATCGTCATCGGACTCATCGCGAGCACCTGTGGGGAGTCAACGGTACGGCTTCGGCGCTGAGCTTGGCTGCGAGGTCACGATGGTGAGGGACGCGACCGCCAGCTACTCGGACGAGGAGATGCATGCGAGTCTTGACGTCAATATCCCGTACTACGCGAGCGCCATTGTGAGCACGGAAGAGATCGTGGCCTTCGATCTCGGCTCTCTAGCCGGTAGGCGCGGTGAAAGCGAGGTTGTGCCGATGGTCACCCTAAGGATCAATGGCAAGTCGCATCAGATCGACGTGCCGTCAGACATGCCGGTGGACCAGAGCCGGATCTTCGGTCGATAGCGAGCCTTGGGTCTTCACGCGGCGCCGAGGAGCTCGTCCCAGCCTTCGTGCAGACTGGTCACGACGCCGGGACAGCGCTTCGCCCACGCGCGCTCGCTCCCGGCGGCGGTCTTAGGTTTCCGTGCTAACCTTCGCGATCGAGACCCTGCCATGACCGAAGGCTTGGAAGCGCTGCCCGCCGTTCAGCGGCCGCTCGCGGAGGCTAGCCACGCGCCGGGGTTCCTCTACGCGTCTGCCGACGTGTACCGCCTGGAGGTCCAGCGGCTATTCATGCGCGACTGGCTCTACGTCGCGCGTGTCGAGGAGCTGCCCGATCCGGGCGACTACATGACGTTGCGCATCGCGGGCGAGCCGCTCGTGATCGCGCGCGATCAGGCGGGCACGCTGAGCGCCTTCTACAACATGTGCGTCCACCGCGGTGTCGAGGTCGCGCAGGGCTGCGGCAACGCCAAGGCGTTCACGTGCCCGTACCACGGCTGGATCTACGACCTCGCCGGGCGGCTCACCGGCGCCGCCTACATGAAGGAGAGCGAGGGCTTCGCGCTCGGCGATCAACGGATGCAGCCGATCCGGCTGGAGACGTGGAGCGGCAACGTGTTCGTGAGCTTCGATCCCGGCGGGTCACCGCTCGCCGAGCACCTGCGTGAGTTCGAGAAGGACTTCGCGTTCCTGCAGATGGAGCACTGCCGGCTGGGCAACAGGATCGAGCTCGATCTCGCGTGCAACTGGAAGTTCGTGCACGAAAACTTGATGGACTTCTATCACGTGGGCACCTTGCACGCGAAGACGTTCGGCGAGAAGTTCGCGTGGCAGGACGACCAGGTCCAGCTCGGGTCCCGCGGCGCGATCGCGATCTTCTACAACGCCGGCCCGCCCACGCCCAAGGCGGAGCCGCTGCTCGGCAAGATGCCGTGGCTCGAGGACCGCCCGGTGAGCTTCTCCTGCACGGGCTTCCTGCCGCCGAACTGCACGCTGTTCGGGCGCATCGACTGCGTGCGCTTGATGATCGCGTGGCCCGACGGCCCCCACCGCTCGCGCACGATCATCTATCACCTGTTCCCGGAGGAGTTCTTCGCGCGGCCGGGCTTCACCGAGACGCTGAAGGTCTATCGCGACTACCAGCTCCACGTCCTCGAGGAGGATCGGTCGATGCTCGCGTCGATCCAGCTCGCGATGGCATCGCCGGCGTACCGCCCGGGGCGGATGTCGACGCTCGAGAAGCCGCTGCATCACTACCTGAACGGCTACATCGAGCGCGTGTTCGGAGCGCGCCAGTGAGCGCGCGAGGCCGGGTCGACGGCCGGAAGATCGTGGAGGACGGCGCGATCATCGGGCCGTCACAGCGGAGGATGATGTCTTGACACGCGTGAGATGGGGGCTACTGCTGTCATGGCCGCCACGAATCTGATCGGCGTCGACGTCGGCGGCACCTTCACCGACCTCATCCTCATGGATGAGGCGACCGGACAGGTGCGCATTGCCAAGGTCCCGACCACCGTCCGCAACCAGGCGGAAGGCGTGCTGGCTGCGCTCCGCGGCGCCGGCATCGCGCCCTCCGCGATCAAGGTCCTCGTCCACGGCACGACCACCGCGACGAACGCGCTCATCGAGCGCAAGGGCGCGGTGGCCGGGCTCATCACGACGAAAGGCTTCCGCGACGTGCTCGAGCTCGGACGCCGCACGCGGCCGACGCCGTACGGGCTCAAGGGGACGTTCGAGCCGCTGATCCCGCGCGAGCTGCGCCTCGAGGTGCCCGAGCGCATGGACGCCGAAGGGCAGGTGGTCGTCCCGCTCGACGAGGACGCCGTGCGGCGGGCGGCGGAGGCGCTGCGCGCGGCGGGTGCCGAAGCACTCGTGATCCACTTCATCCACTCGTACGTGAACGACCGGCACGAGCGGCGCGCCCGCGAGATCGCGGCCGCCGTGTGGCCCAACGCGTACGTCACCGTGGGCGCCGAGCTGCTGCCCGAGTACCGGGAGTACGAGCGCGGGACGACCGCGGCCATCAACGGCTACGTACAGCCCATCATCGATCGCTACCTGCGAAGGCTCGCGTCCGAGCTTCGGCGTGAAGGAACGAAGAACGACCTGCTCATCATGCAAGGCAACGGCGGGACCATGTCGGTCGACGTCGCCGCGCGCCACGCCGTCAACACGCTGATGTCGGGGCCCGCCGCCGGCGTGAAGGCGGCCGCGCACACCGCGCTCGCGGCCGGCTATCGCAACGTCATCTCCTGCGACATGGGCGGCACCAGCTTCGACGTCGGCGTCATTCGCGACGGCGTCCCCACCGTGAGCGCGGACAAGGAGATGGGTTACGGGCTGCCCGTCCGCGTGCCGATGATCGACATCCACACGATCGGCGCCGGCGGCGGCTCCATCGCGCGCGTGAACTCGGCCGGCATCCTCCAGGTGGGGCCGGAGAGCGCGGGCGCCGAGCCGGGGCCGATCTGCTACCGCCGCGGCGGCGACGAGCCGACCACGACGGACGCGAACCTCCTCCTCGGTCGCCTGAATCCCGGCGGGCTGCTCGGCATGGCGGGGGCGGCGGAGCTGGATCGCGTGCGCGACATCTTCGACAAGAAGATCGGCGCCCACCTCGGCCTCGGCTCCGACGCCGTCGCCGCCGCGATCATCCGCGTGGCCAACGACAAGATGGCGGGCGCCATCCGCATGGTCTCGTTGCAGCGCGGCTACGATCCGCGCGACTTCATCCTGTTCGCGTTCGGCGGCGCCGGTCCTCTCCACGCGTCCGCGCTCGCGCGCGAGCTCGCCATCCCGAAAGTCCTCGTGCCCGCGCGGCCCGGTATCACCTCCGCGCTCGGCTGCCTCGTCGCCGATGTCCGCCACGACTTCGTGCGCACGATCAACCAGGACCTGGTCCGCCTGGACGTGAACGAGGCGCGCGCGATCCTGGCCGCGCAGGTCGGGGAAGGCAGGCGGCTGCTCGCCTCGGAAAGCATCGAAGTGGAGACGGTGAGCGTGCTGCACCAGGCCGACATGCAGTTCGTCGGGCAGACGCACGTGCTGACCGTCGAGATCCCGCGCACCGACTTCACCCGCGACGACCTTCTGCTCGCGTTCGAGCGCGCCTACTGGGAGCGCTTCGAGGTCGAGCTGAAGCAAATGCGCGCGCTCGTGATGAGCCTGCGCACGGCGGTCATCGGCCGCCGCCCCCCGGTGTCGTTCTCCCCGGAGGGGGGCGACGCCCCCCTTCCGGACCTCCCCTCAGGATTGCGCGGGCAAAGCCCGCGCTCGGACGCGGCTGTCCCCTCAGGGCGCCGGCGAGTGTGCTTCGAAGCAGGTTGGTTCGATACGCCAGTCTATGAGCGGGGCGGACTTCGGGCCGGCGTCCACTTCGACGGGCCCGCCATCGTAGAGCAGCTCGACTCCACCACCGTGGTGGAGCCGGGCGATCGCGTCGAGGTCGACAGGGACGGAAACCTCATCATGACCGTGCGGGGTGTGGCATGAAGCCGATCGACCCGGTCACGCTGGTCGTCGTCCAGAACGGGCTCCAGCAGGTCGCGAGCGAGATGGACCTCACCTTCGAGCGCGCGGCGTTCTCCCCCGTGATCTCCGAGGGCTTCGACCGCTCCGACGGCATCTACTCGAAGGACAACGGCGAGGTGATCGCGCAGGGCGAGCTCGGGCTGCCGATCTTCGTCGGCGTCATGCAGTTCACGACGCGCGCGGTGATCGAGCACGTCAAGGAGCGCGGCGCCGACAGCCTCGAGCCCGGCGACATCCTCATCATCAACGACCCGTACGCGGGCGGCACGCACTTGATGGACGTGAAGATGGTGAAGCCGTTCTTCTACCGCGGGCGGCTGTGGGCGTATCTCTCGAACACCGGTCACTGGCCGGACACGGGCGGCTCGGTGCCCGGCGGGTTCTCGTCGCGCGCGACGGAAGTGCAGCAGGAGGGGCTCCGCCTGCCGCCGGTGAAGCTGTTCCGCCACGGCGTCATGGACGCCGACATCCTGTCGATCATCCTCGCGAACATCCGCGTGCCTGACGAGCGGATCGGCGACATCAAGGCGCAGGTCGCCGCGCTCACGGTGGGGGAGAAGCGCCTCACGGCGCTGATCGACCGCTACGGCGAGGAGACCGTGACCGCGTGCGTGAAGGAGCTGCGCGATCGCTCCGAGCAGATGATGCGCGCGCACATCGCGAAGATCCCCGACGGGACCTACACGGGCGAGGCTGCCCTCGACTCGGACGGCATCGGGCCCGACCCGCTGACGATCCGCCTCAAGCTGAAGAAGGACGGCACCGATCTCCACTTCGACTTCTCGGAGTCGAGCCCGCCATGCCGCGGCCCGCTCAACAGCGTCATCGCGACCACGAAGGCGGCCGTGTACCTCGCGATCAAGCACATCTTCCCGGACGTGCCGATCAACGCCGGCTGCTTCGAGCCGCTGCACATCGCGGACCCGCACGGCACGTTCCTCTACGCGCGCTACCCGCGTCCCGTCTCCGGCTGCGCGGCGGAAGTGAGCGCGCGCATCGCGGAGAGCGTGTTCACCACGCTGTCGGCCGCGATTCCCGACGACCTCTTTGCGGCGCCCGCGGGCACGAGCGGCAACCTCTCGCTCGGCGGCTACGACCCGCTGAAGGAGCGGCACTACATCATGTACGTGTTCTCCGGCGGCGGGTACGGCGGCCACCTCGAGGACGACGGGCTGACGAACGGCTGCTCGACCATCGGCATCTCGAAGACGCAGCCGACCGAGGTGCTGGAGCAGCACTATCCGCTCCTGTTCGAGCAGTACGCGCTGCGCGAGCGGTCGGGCGGCGCGGGCAAGACGCGCGGCGGCTTCGGCGTCGACTACCGGATCCGCATCCGCCGCGGCGAGGGCCTGATGTCCTTCCTGATGGACCACGGCCGCGTGGGGCCGCCCGGGCTCTTCGGCGGCCACGACGGCGCGCCGAACGAAGTCATCGTGGAGCAGGGCGGCCGCACCTACACGTCGCCGCACTGGTCGAAGGACGAAGGCATTCGCGTGACGTCGGGCGACCTCGTCATCGTGCGCACGCCGGGCGGCGGCGGCTACGGCGACCCCCTCGAGCGCGATCCCGCGCGGGTCCGGCGCGACGTGGCACGCGGGTACTTCACCGCCGAGGACGCGGAGCGCGACTACGGCGTGGTGCTGCGGGGCGCGCCGCCCGCCGTCGACGCCGCTGCGACGGCACGCGCGCGCGCCGCGAGGGATCGGCTCCACCGGCAGCTCATCACCAAAGGAGACTCCGCATGAGGCGCTCGCTGCTTGCCCTCGCAGTCCTCGTGGCGCTCGCCGTGGTCAGCGCCGGCGCGCCGGATTCCGCTCACGCGCAGAAGGCGTTCAAGATCGCCGCCATCGTCCCCGTCTCGGGGCCGGCGGCCGCCTTCGGCCTCGGCTGCCAGCGCGGCCTCGAGATGGCCGCCGAAGACATCGGCGTCTTCACCGTGGCCGGTGAGAAGTACAAGGTCGAGATAGTCACGTACGACACGGTGTACGCGCCGGACAAGACGGTCGCCGCGATCAACCGCGCCGTCTACAACGACAACGTGAAGTACGGCGTGATCATCGGCGCCGGCGTGCACCCGCCGATCCTGCCGATCATCCGCGAGACCGGGTTCCTCGACTTCGCCTTCGCCGCCGCCGGCAAGCAGGTCACGAACCCGGAGAACCCGACGGTGTTCCGCATCATGGCGTCGTCGGACCAGCTCTACCAGACGTACGCCGTCGCCATCGCCGAGAAGCTCGGCGCCAAGCGCATCGCGTTCCTCGGCCCGAACGACGAGCTCGGCAAGAACGACGCGAAGGCGATCAAGGCCGAGACCGAGAAGATGAAAGCGAAGGGCGTGTCGTGCGTGGGCGATGAGTACTACGAACGCGGCGCCCGCGACTTCGGGCCGGCGCTGCTGCGCCTGATCGCGCAGAAGCCTGACATCATCGACACCGACGGCTCGCCCACGGGCTCGATCGCGCTCATCGCGAAGCAGGCGCGCGAGCTCGGCTACAACGGCTACTTCGTCAACACCACGGCCGTGCTCGAAGCCAAGGCCATCTCGGACATCGCGGGCAAGGCGGGCGAGAACATCATCGCGCTCCGCATCTGGGCGAACCCGCCGACGAAGCTCTACAGCGAGCTCGCCGAGCGGCACCAGAAGAAGTACGGCGAGGCGGCGCCCGGCACGCTCTGGGAGACGTACGGCGCCGCGCGCTGGCTCGTCGACACCATCACCACGGCCGGCACCTTCGACACGAAGCAGGTCGCCAACGCGCTGGCCGGCTCGAGCTACGCCAACCATCCCTTCGGCCCCGCGGTATGGGGCGGAGAGAAGACGTACGGCATCAAACGGCAGATCGTCATTCCGATCCCCGCGTCAATTCTGAAAAATGGCAAGTGGGAGCCGTTCGACGTGAAATCCGGCAAGTTCGACTAGTCCGGGATGGGGGGTCGAGGAGCGCCACGGGCTCCCCGCGGCACTCCGAGCGATGGGGGGTCTGGGGGCCATGTCGGGGCCCCCAGCTTGAACTGACCTGGACCTCTACCTCCACCTCATCGCGCAAGGGCTCGCCATCGGCCTGCTCACGGGCATCCTCTACGTGCTCATCGCGCTCGGGCTCACGCTGATCTACGGCATCCTGCACATCGTCAACTTCGCGCACGGCGAGATCTACATGCTGGGCGCGATGGGCGTGTTCTACGCCCACGTCATCCTCAAGCTGCCCATCGCGGTGACGCTCGTGGCCATCCTCGTGCTCTCGCTGCTGCTGGGGCTCGTCGTCGAGCGCGCGTTCTTCCGCTCGCTGCGTGGCCGGTGGCTGCAGCTCGTCGTCGCGAGCGTCGGCCTGTCGCTCATCATCCAATCGCTCGCCTGGGTCGCGTTCGGCATCCAGGAGAAGCACGTCCCGTCGTTCTTCACCGGGATCGTGTCCTTCGGGGGCGTGCGCCTGCCCGTCGAGCGCCTGGTCGCCGCCGCGGTGGGCGCGGTCCTCGTGGCGCTCCTCTACCTGCTCGTGTACCGGACGAAGGTCGGGCTCGCCATGCGCGCGATCGAGGAGGACGAGGAGACCGCGCGCATGCTCGGCATCAACGCCGACGGCGTCGCCGCGCTGGCGTGCGCGATCGGCTTCGCGCTCGCCGCGCTCGCGGGCGCCTTCGTCGCGCCCATCTACTCGCTGAACCCGGGGATGGGGCTCGAAGTCATCCTGATGTCGTTCCTCATCATCATCGTGGGTGGGCTCGGGAGCATCACCGGCACCGTCCTCGCCGGGTTGCTGATCGGCGTGCTGCAGTCCGTGGGGGGCGTGCTGGTGGGCGCGGAGGCGGCCTACGGGCTCGTCTTCGTCGTGATGATCGTCGTCCTCATCTTCCGCCCCGCCGGGCTGCTCGGGAAGGCATGAAGCGCGGCCTGCTCGGCCTGGTCATCGCGGCGCTGGCGCTTCTGCCGCCGCTGGGCGAGCCCTACGTGCTGCACGTGGCCATCGTCGTCCTCATCCACGTGGTCTACGCGCAGGCGCTCTACGTCATCATGCGGATGGGTTACCTGTCGTTCGGCCACGCGGGCTACATCGCGCTCGGCGGGTACACCTCCGCGCTCCTGGCGACGAAGCTCGGGATCAACCCGTGGATCGGCTTCCTCGCCGGCGGCATCCTCGCCGCGCTCTTCGCGTGGGCGCTCGGCACGGTGACGCTGAAGCTGCGCGGCATCTACTTCAGCCTGTCGGTGTTCGCCTTCGCGGAGGTCGTCAGCGCCGTCTTCCGGGCGTTCGAGGTGTTCGGCGGCCCCGCCGGTATCGCCGCGGTGCCGCGGCCCGCGCTCTTCGGGACGCGACTCAACACGCATCTGCAGTTCTACTACGTGGTGCTGGTGGTCTCGCTCGTCTCGCTGTTCTTCCTCTACCGGCTCCAGTGGACGCGCTTCGGCTTCACGCTCCTCGCCCTGCGCACGAGCGCCACGGAGACGCTCGCGGAGAGCCTCGGGATCAACGCCGCCCGTCACAAGACGTTCGCGTTCGTCGTCTCGTGCTTCTTCTGCGGGGTGATGGGCGCCGTGCACGTCCACTACCTCCGCTTCGTCAGCCCCT
>Ga0184609_10000718_pt1 | contig 9951 bp, 8 predicted proteins | sample PLM1_60_coex_FD_133165 | JGI IMG/M metagenome (GOLD analysis project Ga0184609, IMG submission 133165) | Groundwater sediment microbial communities from an aquifer in East River, Colorado, USA - PLM1_60_coex | ecosystem: Environmental > Terrestrial > Soil > Riparian zone | place: USA: East River... | reverse complement strand
GTCATATGACAAAAGAGTGGATCAAATTAAATGGAGTTGATTTTTTAATTCTTTTGCTCGATTTCTGATTGTCACTTCCGTAACTCCAGCGGCTTTTGCCATGTCTAACTGTTTTATTGTTATTCCATCAATTTGTAGTGATATGTATAGTACAGTCCCCGCAAATCCCATCGGATCTTTTCCTGCAGAAAATTCTAGTTCAAGAACTTTCTTCATAAGATCTCTTGCATGTCTTGTTGTCTTTTCGCTCAATTCTAATTTACTTGCAATTTTTTCTATGCACTGGAAACAATTTATTTGTGGTATCTTTCGTTCCAAGTGGAAAACAATATCTCTATAGATTTTTGTGATAGCCTTCCTTCTTATATCACTGGCTTCAGCAAGTTCATCAATAGTTCTGGACACTCCCAGTTCTCTGCATGATAAATAAAGGCATGCAACAATAGCAGCGCCTATAGTTCTTCCTTTTATTAACCCATCCTCTTGAATCTTTCTGTATATGTACGCAGTTTTTTCAATTACTGAAGATGTAAGGGCTAATTTATCCTTCAATTTATCCAACAACATGAACGCTGTTGTAAAATTACGTGAAGAGCTATCGTGATATAGAGTACGTGAGTTCCATTTACGTAATCTGTTCATCCTTGCTTGCATTTCAGAATCTATTAATTGGCCAGTAGAATCTTTGTTCGTTTTACCAATAAAAGTTGACAAGTTCATATCATGTACTGCGAGAGAAAAAGGTAGCCCTATTCTAGACTTATCGCTTTCAACATCATTGAAATTTCTCCATTCTTTTCCACTTTCCTCTATGCTATCGATAGCAACTGTTCCGCAATTACTACACACAATTTCACCAGATACTATATCAGTAACCATCTTATTCTCTTCTATATTACAAGTTGAACACGTAATTACCTTTGACATTATAACGTTTAAAGTAGTATATATACACGCTGAATTAGTATTTAAGTATTGTACTATTGAACCTATCAGATTGGGTACGAAAGAATTGGATTAATAAAAATATGAAAAAAAAGTTGTCATTTTGTTCTCTTTTTATAGAATTCTCATGCTGATCATGATAGCGGACATGTGAAATTTGTCATTTTGTTCTCTATTTATAGAATTCTCATATTCTCTGGGATTGTTGTGTTACCTTTCTACTTTTTCGAAAATATACGGAGACAACAGGATTAATAAACTCTATCCAACCGATCTTGGCAAAAAATAAGGAACTCTTGTAGTTCTTTTATCATATATTGTGTACATAATAATAGTTGATCAATGAGGGTCGGATCTAACTCAAATTTGATGCAATATCTGTTCGAAGAAAATACTAAACAAATCTCTATTATGAATACTCTTGAAAACGAAATTGAATGTACTAGATGTCATGATATCATGACTTTATGCTCTGATTTTGATTTTCTCTACTACAAATGTGAAGAATGTCATCTGCCTCTTTATACTTCACCTAATTCAGATTGTTAATTTTAGTGATTTTGAATTAAATTTTTACGATAATTTGCTCCCTTTTACAAGTATTCTTGAATTCTAGAAAGTACAGAATTAGGAAAGTATGTATGTCGAGCTACTACATTGCATACACATTTATTTTTCGATAACATAATTTTCTATATTTCTATGTCTGGAGTAAAAAAGATAGTGTCTTATTTGCTTATTCTAGCGTTGTTTGAAATATTTATTTATGAAAATCCTTTTTGCTGTATTCATGTGTATTCACAGGGAACAGAACTTAAATACATAAAGCAGCTTGGAATGAAAGGAATTGAAAATGGACAGTTTACTTTTCCTCATAGTCTTGCAGTTGATAATTTTGGTAACATTTACGTAGGAGATACAGGGAACAAACGCATACAAAAATTCTCTCCAAATGGTACATTTCTTACGAGTTGGGGCTCTGAAGGAAGTAATGATGCAGAATTTTTGGGTTTGCATGACGTTACGGTGGATCCTGAAGGAAAATTTGTTTATACAGTTGAGCTTAAAAATCATCGAGTTCAAAAATTTGATTCTAATGGAACCTTCATAACAAAATGGGGATATAACGGCACAGGGGATCGTGATTTGATGAGATCTCCTCATCAAATTGCAGTTAATTCTCTTGGTAACGTTTACTTGACCGATTCAAATGGCAATCAAATTCTAAAGTTTTATGATAATGGTACTTTTATAGGAACTATTGGATCAAAGGGTATAGCTCCAGGTGAATTTAATACCCCTCATGGTATAGCCATCGATGCCAAGAACAATATTTATGTGACCGATATGAAAAATTTCAGGATTCAGGTTTTTGATAGTAAAGATTCTTTTGTTAGACAGTGGGGATCCTTAGGAACGGGCAACGGTCAATTCTCTGAAACCGCCCCTGGTATCGCAGTTGATATTAATAATCATGTTTATGTTGTAGATAAAATAAATTCTCGAGTTCAAATGTTTGATAATACAGGAAACTATTTGTCTAGTTGGGGATCGGATGGCAAGGGTCCTCAACAACTACACAAACCTGAAGATATTGCTGTGAATAGTAAAGGAGATATTTATATTACTGATACAAGGAACTCAAGAATTCAAATATTACAGGTCGTGCAATAATTTAGAGTTATTTTGACATTATTTTAGATCTAAAACTATTTGAGCCAAAACCACATACCAACATTTTGATTTACTTGAAGATTACTCTTGTACTATCTGTGATCTTTTCTAAAACATCCTTTCGTTCATTATTATGAGTAATAATTCTTCCCACTATATTTACAGGAGAGTAGGCCAATATTTTTCCCTCTTTACTGACAGGAGTCGGTCCATAAAACAAACATAATGCATTCCCTTCCGGCCAATATGCAACATCTAACAAATTCACTTGTCTTCTAGCACCTTCTTCCTTCTCAGTAATTGGAGTCTTTTCAGTATAAAGCTCATCACCCCATCTATTGATATTAACTTCAATAGGTAGATTTTCAAGTATTGCCTTAACTGTTTTTGGAGAACGCGAATCATCCAGCTCTACAGATACTTCTCTATCAATATCCGGAAATATGACTTTAATTAGTTTTTTCATATGTCTGATTAGATTGGACATATACTAATAATTGATACTATTAGAGTGGCGTATGGTAATCTAAATAACGGTTTGAATTAATCGTACGAAATCAGCTATGTCTAGAGGACCTATTATTATACATAGCCATAATATGTTTACATTAATATAATAGAAAAATTGAGCAAAGAACCATATTATCATATTTTTGTTCAACGGACAGAGCATGTGATGGGCAAGCCAAGCTGGAAATATGAAAACAGATCTGTACCCGAAGCTAACGACATTGTTATAAATCATTATCGTAGTTTACGGATATGCAAATCCCTATATACGTAGAACAGAAAAATTCCTGGGGGTCATGATGATAAATTTGAGCAGAGATATCTACATAGCATTATCATTTCTTCTAGCACTATCAAGTTTTGTCGTTGTACTGGGTCTTTTTAGCTATGATTCAATTGTATATGCAGCCAGAGCAAATGTAACTACTTCCAAACCAATTGTAAATGATCCCAATCTAACTGTTGATCTCTATTTTAAAGGACTTAAAAAACCAACTTCAATGATATTTCTCGGACCAGATGATATCTTGGTAACACAAAAAAACGAAGGGACGGTAGAAAGGATCGTAAATGGTGTGAAGAATACAGAGCCACTCGTTACAGTTCCTGTTGCTAGTAAAGATGAAAGAGGATTACTCGGTATGGCAACTTCGAAGGATCCAATTAGTAAAAAAACTTATCTGTTTCTCTACTACACCGAGAAAGGTCCAATGAAGGGACAGATACTCGGAAATAGGGTTTACAGCTATGAACTAGATGAAAATGGGAGTAAATTGACAAGACAGAAACTGCTTCTAGATCTTCCGTGGGAACCAGGACCAGGACACAATGGCGGCGTGTTGAAAGTTGGTCCAGATAACAATATCTACGTCACAATAGGTGATATGATAAGTACAGACCACAATCAAAGCCAACCTTATGAAACACAAGCCCAGAATTTTCAAGACGGAAAAGAGATGGATGGAAGAGCAGGCATTCTTAGGATAACTCAAAATGGTCAGCCTGTAGGAAATGGCATACTTGGTAGCAGTCATCCTTTCAATCTTTATTATGCGTATGGAATAAAGAATAGCTTTGGACTTGATTTTGACCCAATTACAGGATACCTATGGGATACGGAGAATGGTCCTGATTTTGGTGACGAGATAAATTTAGTTGAGCCAGGTTTTAATAGTGGCTGGAAAAAGATACAGGGCATTTGGAATGTGAACGCCGCATTGGGTAAATCAGGAGTTGCCCCTATAAATCCTAGAGGATTAGTTGATTTTAGTAACAAGGGAAAGTACAGTCCTCCAGAATTTACTTGGGACCGCTCGATAGCTCCAACGGCTCTAGAATTTCTTAAAACAGATAAGCTTGGATTAGAATATGAAAATGATATTTTAGTAGTAGACATAAAATTTGGTAACATATATATCTTCAACTTAAGTGAGGATAGAAAATCACTAGATTTGAATGAACCACTGAGTGATAAAGTTGCCAACAATAGGGAGGAACTATCAAGCATCATATTTGCGCACGGATTTGGAGGCATTACAGATCTGGAGGTTGGACCAGATGGCCACCTTTATGTTCTTGCATATGATAAGGTGGATGGAAGAATATATCGTGTACAGTAGACCAGCGCCCCGCCAAAAAAAGCAATAACAAACTATTATGGCAATAAACTCTATGGTAACGTATGAACTATATTTAGTTATTAAAAATAAAAACTGGCGCTTGTTGCCTTCATCGAGTACATAATTATAGCTATTATTGTATTAGCTGCGAAAAACTACTTGTTATAATGAATATCCCAATTCCAATGAGAACAAATGGAAATAAGATATGTCCTATCCTGTGGATTCGTCTTGCAATAAGTGGATGACTCACTAAATAATAAGCAATAACACACCAGACTGCTGTCATAACCATGAATAATATAGATAAAAATACAACCTCACCTGCTGAAGTATATTTGGCAAAAAGTGGAGTATAGATTCCTATGTAATTCCACCATTGTGAGAAAGACAAAAACCAGACGTTACTTCGAGTCGATTGTTCGCAGTTTTAAAGATTATTTATCAGTTGTTCAATTAGTGATTTGTATCACATTCCTTATGTAATTTAGGTTCATATAAGAGATAAGTATTGCCAAGAAAATCATTTTTGATGGTTGCTATAATAACTTTGATAATCTTTTTAGTAGTCTTTATTTTAGTAAATGTCTCCATTAAAACAATCTCATTTCAAAACGCTGCCGCAGTCAATGAACAACTCAACTATTCATTTATTGAAAAATGGGGCTCATTCGGTACAGGTCCTGGTCAATTTAATAGACCACATGATGTAGCCTTTGATTCCAGAGGAAACTTGTATGTTAGTGATAGAGATAACAATCGTATCCAGAAATTTACGCAAAATGGAACGTTCGTAAAAACATGGGGTTCAAAAGGATCAGAAAATGGACAGTTTAATATTCCATATAGCATAGCCATAGATAATTTAGATAAAATTTATGTTGCTGATAGAGAGAACTCACGTATCCAGAAGTTTGATACTAACGGTACTTTTCTAGCAAAGTACGGTATCGATGGTAAACTCAATGGACAATTCCATAGACCAGAAGATGTTCGGATTGAGCCACATACTGGAAACATCTATGTCACAGATACATATAACAATCGGATAGAGAGGTTCGATAAGAACTTCACGTTCATTACAAAGTGGGGTTCCAAGGGCACGGCAGATGGGCAGTTCAAGCTTCCCCATGCAATTGGCTTTGACTCAAAGGGTAATGTGTATGTAGATGAGCTAGAAAGACCAGGAGTTCAAATATTTGACGGTGATGGAAAGTTTCTAAGGAAGTGGGGTACTGTTGGAACAGCTGATGGTCAATTTTCTCTTCCTCAGGAACATCTTTGGATAGATTCACATGATCATCTATATCTTGTTGATGGAGCACCCAATCCTCGAATAGAAATATTTGATATAGATGGTCACTTTCTAGGAAAAGTTGGTTCTGCTTGCAAGCTTTCTACTAGTACAGGATGTGTAGATCCCGACGGATTAGGTCCGTTATCTTTGGGCGACGGTCAATTTTCGAAGCCAGAACATGTAGCTATAGATTCTGAAGGTAAAATGTATGTTGTGGACAGGGGTAATCACCGCATTCAAGTTTTTGCTCCAGCGACGAATGAGTTAAGTAAATAGATAATGGAAATGTTAACGGCAGAAATAATAATTCATATTCGGAAAGAAGCTGATATTCACTCTAATTTAAGATCCTATTTAGCGTAAGGCAAAGTCATAATGATTGTGCTTGCAGTCATACGTTTCGTCCATACTGTGGACTTAGACTTTCTGTGACTGCAGTGGATAGTGGAAAAAATCAGTTGAAATAAACTGTTTATATATTCCAGTGCTTATTGTTGTTATAACTTCTAATCGTTCTTTTGATAAATATTATTTGGTATTCTGGCGATGGCGATATTTATCATAATATAACCCCGATATTGATAGAATTTCTTTAATTTAGGTAATATTGTATATCATGATTACATTCATTATTATAAATTCTATAATTGAGATTAAATCAGCATTAATATTGACTTAACTATTTTATTGTATTAAATTCTCTTGCGATCTATTATTTTTGAACGATGCCATGGTCTTGTTCTAACTTTTTGATTACAGTCTTTACAACGCAAAACCTGTTTTGGATATTTCAGTTCGCAGGTAGAACAATAATTAAAAAAGTTGTAATCAATTCTGCTGGGAATTGGTTTTAATTGATCTTCTTTTATGATGGAGTTTACTAAATTTGGTGATATTGAAGATTCATGATCTAACAAATTTCCGAATTTAGTATCATAATTGCCAACTCCCATAAGTTTAGAGCTGGATTCCCCAACCTTCAGGGATGCTTGGTTATTATTATTATTAATTACCATTTAAAAATACCATTATATTTATAAAAAACAAAAAAAGGATTTAGTTGATTAGTAGAGCTAGTCAACTTTTATTTCTTTGGCTTTTGACTTTAGAGGCTTTTTCAATTGTATCTTTAATTCCAATATTCCGTTTATGTAGCTGGCCTTTGTAGATTCAGCGTCTAATTCTTTATCTACTGGGAGCTCTGTATGATATTTTTTATTACCCTTTTCAGCGTGTATTGTTACCAGTCCTTCTTCCATTGATACCTTTACATCTTCTTTAGTTATGCCGGGCATCTCTGCTGTAATTACCATTATATTCTCCTTTTCATTGAAGGCGGTATCTACAAGTGGTTGGCGGACAGTACTTTGTTCTGCGAGTCCTTTCGAAGAAGGTCTTACGTTACCAAATTCTCTTATGTGAGGTTTTCCCTCCGGCCCCACAGTGATTTGGTATCCATAGAAGTACGGAAATGTCTGTGATGCAGTAGTGCCAGATTCTCTAACTGTTCTGAACATCCTGTTCAACATGTCTTCAGCGTCCGAAAATTCCTTATCTATTTGTTCGAAAAATCTATCTCTAAATCCATATGGATCATTCCACAATTTTGCATATCACCTGACATTATGTAATGCTTATTACAATATATATATTTTTCTCCTAATAATAAAATCTTTATGACTTTATATAGGATATATAATTGACTTCGCAAGAAATTTGGGCATCATAAATGATCGTTCTCACGCTCAGATGAGGTTATAATGGTAGGAATGGTCATAATGAAATAAACAGGGAATATTACTATTGTTGTATTTTTTCACAATCACAATGGTATGTCTTATGGACGATTCCTTATCAGGGAAATGGAAGCTCATACTTTAAACAAAGATATAGAATTCTCCTGATCAAAGCCTCTTAAAGGACCTGCTGTCCACCGTATAATTTTTTTATCATTAAATGAACTACATTGGATTTTTTATTATCAAAGAGGTCTTGTCGCTATCGGGAATAAAACGCCAACAATAGATGTGATAATCCATATACTTACTGTTATTATCAAGGCTTTTAGCCATCCCATGTGATAGATAGTTTTTAGGGATAACAGCCAAGCTATCCCACCCAGGACTGCGGAAAGAAAACTATTTCCATCAAACAAAAGATAGACAATTCTATACACTATTGAACCTATAATCGCCGTAAATAAGGCTAATTTTATACTTCTTCTATGCCCCGTAATGGAAGTAACGAGGTAAATCACTAAGGTGGAAATTAACAGTCCGATAAGAAATTCGATGATTGAAGCAAGATGCTGCTCGACCGCCATTGGTTGATGTTATGCATAATTATTTAAATAGATAAAAGATTGGATGAGACACCAACCGATTTATACTTTGTAAGCCCATTAGTTACATGAGCAAGTCAAAGTCAAAGACTATGAATATTTTCAATAGAATAGATACAGGAATCTCGCGTGAGAATTTGCAAAAGATTACGAATATTCTAAATGACAATTTGGCTGACGAATACGTGTTATTAACCAAGACAAGAAATTATCACTGGAATGTTGAGGATCCAAGATTTAATGATCTTCATAAGTTTTTTGAAGAACAATACGAACTGATATCTGCGGCGGTCGATGAAATCGCAGAGAGAGTTAGGGCGGTTGGCGGCAAGTCGAGGGCTACGTTAAAAGAATTTATGAATTCTACTCAAATAAAAGAAGATGTAGGCTCGTTCCCTGATGCAGATAATATGTTACAGAACCTTTTATCCGACCATGAAACTATAATTAAGACACTTAGGAAGAACATCAATGAATGTCAAGAGCTAGATGACGAAGGTACGGCTAACTTCCTTACAGATAAAATGGAAGAACATGAAAAGATGGCTTGGATGTTGAGATCCTTCATTATAACCTAATTTATTTTTGATACTCTACAAATATTTATCAGTTACCAATGTGTAGAAGTGTATTTTACGGATTTCGTCCCACTATACATATGGCCTCATTAACGAAATTCACATGTACGCTATCATGATCAGCATACTGTAGTTAGCTTGATCAGTAACAGCTCTCCATTTCTCTTCTTTCCTCAGTTCAGTCTCATTAGCTAACATCACATGAATTGGTGCAACAATATCCTGATTGAATTTCGTATAATCTTCAGCCGAATCAAATTCGAACGTTCTGTAATGTTCTCACTCTGTATGTCTATAAATCCTGCTTTGAGTAAAGGTTTCTTAAGTGCATCTACATGAGCTAAGCTAAATGGACCCGGATTGCCTGACCAGTTGATGGAGCTTGAAGCCGCTCTCTAACAGTACTCATAGGCATATTTAGCAATGGAACCTTGCACGGTTCAGACCAAACAGCAGCTGGAAGACCCTATTTAGTTATAAACGAGTCTGCTCAATTCATTTTTTTATCGGTGATTAATTCAGAGAAGCAAATGGATCCTTTTCATTGGTATTACTTGATCCTTCTGTGTCACGATTGAGAATCTCATCATGATCAACATCATTGTCATTGTTATCTAATGGTCCATTTAATCCACTGACATTCGATTTGTCCTCAGTTTCACTGTTTTGATAAGCTGTCGGTTTATCTTCGTCTGATTTAGCTGGTTTATCTTCCTCATCTGATAGTGACTTTGGTTTATCATCTGTAACTATTTTATCTTCGTCTGGTAGTTGCTTTGGTTTATCATCTGTAACTATTTTATCTTCGTCTGGTAGTTGCTTTGGTTTATCATCTGTAACTAGATCATCGCTAAGTTCTTTGGATACAGCAGGTTTATCTTCTTTGTCTGGTAGTGCCTTTGGTTTATCATCTGTAAGTATAACTTTGTCTGATGGTGGCTTTGGTTTATCATCTGTAAGTATAACTTTGTCTGATGGTGGCTTTGG
>Ga0184609_10000717_pt1 | contig 9951 bp, 12 predicted proteins | sample PLM1_60_coex_FD_133165 | JGI IMG/M metagenome (GOLD analysis project Ga0184609, IMG submission 133165) | Groundwater sediment microbial communities from an aquifer in East River, Colorado, USA - PLM1_60_coex | ecosystem: Environmental > Terrestrial > Soil > Riparian zone | place: USA: East... | reverse complement strand
TTCGGACTGCTGGAGAGCGATCCGCCCGAGACGGTTCGGCGTCGGCTCGGCGATTACGTCGTCCTCGGCATGACACTCGGCTTCGAGGCCCCGAGCGAACTGCACCCGCTCGCAGCACGCGACTGCCTCCATACGGAATGCGCGCACTTCTTCGCGCAGCTCGCGAGCGAGCATCCGACTGTGATCCTCGTCGAGGACATTCACTGGGCGGAGGCCCCTCTGCTCGACCTGCTCGACAGCGTCGTCCGGGACATTGATGCACCACTGCTCCTGCTAGCGACTGCCCGACCTGAACTCGCGGACGAGCCTCGCTCCTGGGTCGGGCGGTTTCCAAGCGCGTCGACCGTGTGGCTCGAGCCCCTCGGTATGACAGACGCCGAGCTGATGCTCGACGCGATCATTCCGGCGCACCCCTCCGATCAGCTGCGGCGTTTGATCCTGGAGCGCGCCGAGGGCAACCCGTTCTTCGTCGAGGAGCTCGTGGGGGCGCTGATCGACGAGGGCGTGGTCCAGCGCGAACACGGCCAGTGGACGGTGCAGGATGCGCCGGATCAGGTCGTCATCCCAGACAGCGTGCAAGGGGTCCTAGCAGCACGGATCGATCGCCTTGCTCCGGCCGAGAAGGCGGCTCTCCAGGCTGCGTCGGTGATTGGGCGTGTCTTCTGGTCCGGGCCGCTGTACGAGCTGCTCGAGGGACTCGAGCCGGATCTTCGTCTCCTCGAGGAGCGCGACTTCATTCGCCGCCAGTCGGGGTCCTCGATCGCGGACGAGCGCGAATATGCGATCAAGCACGCGCTCACGCGCGAAGTCGCGTACGGAAGCCTGCCAAAGGCTAAGCGAGCGCGGCTCCACGCCGGTTTCGCATCGTGGCTCGAGCGGACCGGAGAGGGGCGCGACGAGCACGCGGCGCTGCTGGCCCACCACTACGCCGAGGCGGGTCGCCCCGAGGATGCAGATCTCGCATGGCAGGGCAAGGACACCGAGCTCGCCCACATTCACGCCCAAGCTGTCACGTGGCTTCGACGGGCGGCCGAGCTGGCTGTTGGCCGCTACGACATCGAGGACGCTCTCTCCCTCCTTCATCGGGCGCTTGAGCTCGAGCCGAGCATGCCCGGCCAGGCGGAGCTCTGGCGTGCGATTGGCTACGCAAACGCGCTCTATTTCGACGGCGTGGCGTTCTCGTCGGCGATGCAGCGGGCAATCGCGCTGGCGGAGGACCCCGAAGCCAGCGGCGACCTCTACGCGGAGCTTGCCTTGCAGACGCTCGTTCGGGCCGGCATGTGGCGCGTCTTGTCCGATACCGCGCTGATCCAGGTTTGGATTGACCGAGCGCTCGAACTCACCCGCGTCGAGAGCGCCGGCCGCGCCGAGGCGCTCATCGCCCGCTGCTATGCCGATTACACGAAGTCCCGTGAGGTCGCAAAGGAGGTAGCCGAAATCGCGGAGCGCCTCGGTGACGCACGACTCGAGTCGTATGGCTTTGACGTCCAAGCCCTAACGGCGTTCACGGTCGGCGACTACGAAGAGGCGCTGAGCTTGCAACGCCGTCGCGTCGGCCTCGTCGACAAGATCCACGATCCCGACCACCAAGCCGACATCTACGCGAACGCAATTCCGACCTCGGTCGCACGCGGAGAGTTCGAGGAAGCGCGGCGATACGCCTCTGCCCACCTGGAGGTCACGCGTGTGCTCTCGCCTCACCACCGCCTCCACGGCGTGTCGGCAATTGTCGAGCTGGAAGAACTTCTCGGAAACTGGGACCGAGTCAGAGCACTTCAGGACGAGGTCGAGCGGACAGTTGCGAACAACGTCGCTACGCCGTGCGTCCGCAATGAGCGATCTCTGCTCGTGTGCGCGCTCGCGAACGCGTACGAGGGCGACGAGGACGAGATGCGCCGGCTCGAGGAGGAGGCTGCTCGGCACGGCGTGGAGGGCTACGGCACGGTGATCGGCGCCCCGCGCCTACAGCTCGCGCTTCATCGCGGCGACATCGCCCAAGTGGCGTCGCTGCTCGGCGAGCCGGCCGTCCGACGAACGAGCTGGTTCTACCTCAGCTCGGTGGCTACGCACCTGGACGCGCTCGCGGCACTTGGGGAGCGCACCCGCCTGGAGTCGGAGGCGCACAGCCTCGCTGACAGGAGTGTCTATCTCGAGCCGTTCGCCCTTCGTGCGCTCGGGATCGTCCGTGGGGACGGCGACCTGTTGGAGCGGGCAGCCGAGCGCTTTGCCGCACTCGGCCTCGAGTGGCATGCCACGCAGACCCTAGCGCCCTCCTCCTAGCGCCCTCCTAGTCGGTCCAGAAGTCTGCGATGAACTCGACGTCGCCGAGGTCGGCCTGTGGTGCGGCGATTGTCACGAAGACGGCATCCTCGTCTCCCGCCGCCCGGAACGCTCGCGTTGTGTTGGGCGGAACTCGAACTGCGGTCCAGGGCTCGAGATCGATCACCTCGTTGCCGAGCTTCCCCTGGGCGCGGCCGGACACCAGGAAATAGACCTCCTCCTGCACTCCGTGGCGATGGCCGCGCGGCGGTCGATAGCCGGCACCAAAGCGCTCGAATGTAACCGCGAAGTTCTCCAGGGCCAGATTCTGGCGCAGGAAACGGATCTCGAAATGATCGGGGTCCATGCCGACGTCAGCGGCCATATCCGGAACCTCGCCGACGCGGACGACGCTGTACTCAGCCATCGTTCTCACTCCCTCGTTGCTGGTCGGGACGAGTGCGACCTCGCCCAATCGTAACGCGCTTAGGAGGAGAGCTCGGCGCGCATCGTCACCGCGCCGTCGCGCTCGTCCACCTTGGCGAAGCCGTAGCGCTCGTAGAGCCCGACCGCCGGACTGTCCTTCGCGACGCTCAGCGAGATCGACTCGTAGCCCTCGCGGCGTGCGCGATCGAGAAGCGCTCTCATCAGATCCCCGCCGATGCCGTGGCCGCGCCGGCTCGGCACGACTGCGATCGAGAGCTCCGGAGTCGCCTCGTCGACGAAGCCGTAGCCGCCGCGGTTCTCCCTGAAGAGCCGGTACCAGGCGGCGCCCACCGGGAACCCGCGATCGAGCGCGATCACGGCTGCGTCGCCGGGCCGCCCCCAGTTCTCGACGTAGTTCATCGCGTGCACGCCGCGCTCCAGCTCCTCGGGTGAGCGCCAGTAGTACGCGTGGCGGAGCATGTCCCGCAGAAAACGAGCGTCCTGCGGCGTGCCCGGCCGGATCACGCCGTGGTGAGCTCCTGGACGAGCTGGATGCGGTTGCCGTCGGGGTCGAAGACGTCGAGCACGCGCACCTCGTCGTGCAGCTCGAGCACGGTGCCGACGTTCACGGCCTCGGCGCGAAGACGCTCGGCCTCGGCCTTGACGTCGTCCACGTCGATCGCGGCGACACCTCCGTCCTCGTGCGGCTCGCCCTCGGCGATGGCGATCCTCATCTCTCCGCGCTCGAGCTTGGCCCAGCCGCCTTCGTCGTCGACGTACCTCTCCGTGAAGCCGAGCGTGCCGGTGTAGAAGGCCCGCGCCGCCGCGAAGTCGCGAACGAGGTACCAGACGCGGATCACAGGGCCAGCCCGGGCTCTTCGATGAGCGTCTTCACCGTGCGGAGGAAGTCAGCGGCGACGGCGCCGTCGACCGCGCGGTGATCGCAGGTCAGCGTCAGCGACATGAGCGGCCGCGGAACGAAGGCGTCGCCCTGCCAGACCGGTCGCTGCTCGATCGCGCCGACGGCCAGGATCGCGACCTGGGGCGGATTGAGGACGGCGACGAACTGCTCGACGCCGTACATCCCGAGATTCGAGATCGTGAACGTGCCGCCCTCGAGGTCCTCCTGCGCGAGCTTGCCCTGACGTGTCCGGTCGACGAGCGTCTTCCGCTCGGCGGCCAGCTCGACGAGCGACTTGCGCTCGACCTCACGCAGCACAGGGACGAGCAGTCCGCGCTCGGTCGCCACGGCAAGCCCGACGTGTGCGTTCGGGAACATCCGTAACTCGTCGTCCGCGTAGTGGGCGTTCACCCGACGGTGCCGCAGGAGAGCGATCGCACAGAGCTTCGTCAGCACGTCGGTCACGGTGACGCCGTCTTCGCGGAGCCGCTCGCGCAGCTCCTGCGCGCGAGTCATGTCGGCGGACATCGAGATCTGGAAGGCGGGCGCCTGCCAGGCCTCGGTCAGCCGGCGCGCGATCGTCTTGCGGAGTGAGGTGAGCTTCTCGACCTCCGCTTCGAGCGGCGCCGATCCTACGGTTGCGTGCGCGGGCGAGGTCGCCGCGCGCTCGACGTCCTCCGCGACGATGCGACCCTCGGGGCCGGTCCCGGTGAGCGAGCCGAGCTCGATGCCGCGCTCGCGTGCGATGCGCCGGGCCAGCGGCGATGCCTTCAGGCGACCCCCGTTCGACGTTGACTCGGCGACGTCGGTGCCCTGCTCGTCGGCGGAGGCCTCGCGGCCGCGCTCGCGCTGCTCCTCGCGCACCGGCGCGGGCGACCCTTCTTCCTGCTTCTCGCCTGCGGCGACCTCAGTCGGTTCGGCCTGCGTTTCGACCTCCTCGCCGGCCTCGCCGATGACAGCGATCCTCTTGCCGACCTCGATCTCCTCGCCCTCGCCCGCGAGGATCTTGAGCAGGACGCCGCTGGCGTCGGCCTCGACCTCCTGGGTCACCTTCTCCGTGTCAAGCTCGTAGAGGGCCTCGCCCTTCTCGACCTGGTCGCCCTCCTGCTTCAGCCAGCGGACGATCGTGCCGGATTCCATCCCCTGGCCGAGCCGGGGCAGGCTGACGTCAACCGCCACTAGCGCCCCACGGTCTTCTGGATCGCCTCGAGCACATCGGCGGCGTGCGGGACGACGAACTCTTCCATCACGGGCGCGAAGGGGATCGGCGTGAACTTCGCCCCCACGCGCTCGACCGGTGCGTCCAGCCAGTCGAAGGCCTGGTGCTGCACGACGGCGGCCACCTCGGCGCCGAAGCCCATCCTCGTCACGGCCTCGTGTGCGACGACGCAGCGGTTCGTCTTCTTGACGGACTCGACGATCGACTCTTCGTCGAGCGGCTGCAGCGTTCGCGGGTCGACGACCTCCACGGAGACGCCGCTCTTCTCGGCCTCCTCGGCCGCGCCCAGCGCCTCGTGCACGAGCCGGCCCGTGGCGACGACCGTCACGTCCTCGCCTTCCCGGTGCACGCGCGCCTTGCCGATCGGGATCGGCTCCAGCTCCTCCGGGACTTCCTCTTTCAGCCCGTACAGCGTGCGATGCTCGAAGAAGAGGACCGGGTTGTCGTCGTAGATCGCGGACCAGAGGAGGCCGCGAGCGTCGCTCGCGGTCGACGGGAACAGCACCTTCACCCCCGGGATGTGCACGAACCAGGCCTCGAGCTGCTGGGCGTGCTGCGCGCCCGGCGACCAGCCCGCGCCGCCCTGCGTGCGCACCGTCAGGGGCACCTTCAGCTGGCCGCCCGACATGTAGCGGTGCTTCGCCGCCTGGTTGACAATCTGCTCGGCGGCGAGGGTCAGGAAGTCCTCGTACATGACCTCGACGACCGGACGCATGCCCTGCATAGCCGCCCCGATTCCTGCGCCGACGAGCCCGGCCTCCGAGATCGGCGCGTTGCGCACGCGCTTGGCCCCGAACTCGTCGAGCATGCCCTGGGTGACGCCCATCGAGCCGCCCATCTCGGCGATGTCCTCGCCCATGATGAAGACGTCGTCGTCCCTGCGCATCGCCTGAGAGAGCGCGTCACGGATTGCCCCGCGGAAACTGAGCTCAGGCATAGACGTTCTTGAGGGCGTCCTCGGGCTTCGGATCGGTTCCGTTCTTCGCGAACTCGACCGAGGCGTCGACGAGCTCGTGCGCCTCCCGATCGGCCTCCTCGAACTCCTCGTCGGTGAGGCCGAGGCGCTCGCGGAGCTTCGTGACCGGATCCTGTGTCTTGCGCAGCTCGTCGAGCTCTCCTTTCGGCCGGTAGACCTGTGGGTCGCCGATGTAGTGGCCCGTGAGCCGGTACGTCTCGAGCAGCAGGAAGACGGGCCCGCGACCTTCGCGCGCGTGATAGAGAGCGGCGTGCGCGGCCTGATAGACCTCGTCGACGTCCTGGCCGTCGACGCGCATGGCCTCCATCCCGTACGCGACCGCGCGCTTCGTCAGATCGTCGATCGGCAAGTGCTGGCTGGCCGGCGTCGACTCGGCCCAGTGGTTGTTCTCGCAGACGAAGACGGCGGGAACCTTCCAGAGCTGCGCCATGTTGAGCGCCTCGTGAACGGTGCCTATATTGGTCGCTCCGTCGCCGAAGAACGCGACTCCGACGCGCGCCTCGTCGCGAAACTTGAAGGTGAGGGCGGCGCCGACGATCGCCGGCAGGCCGCCGCCGACGACGGCATTCGCGCCGAGGTTGCCGCGCTCTACGTCGTAGAGGTGCATCGACCCGCCGTATCCGTGCGAGCAGCCTTCGATCTTCCCGTAGAGCTCGGCCATGACCTCGTTCGGGTGCGTGCCCTTCGCGAGCGTGTGCCCGTGCGCGCGGTGCGTGGAGGCGATCACGTCGCCCTCCTCGAGCGCTCGGCAGACGCCGACGGCACAGGCTTCCTGGCCGATCGCCACGTGCAGGAAACCGGGTAGCTCGCCCGCGCGGAAGCGCTCTTCGACCTTCTCCTCGAAGCGTCGAATGAGGAGCATCTCGCGGAAGAACTCCCGCAGCTGCTCCTCAGACGCAGACCCCTTCTTCTCGACCTTCGCCACGGCCCTCGCAGTGTACGCTCGGCCCCGTGAAGCTCGTCAGACAATGGCGGGAGGTCGAGCGGAGCCTGCCCGAGAACTGGGGCGATGCGCGCTTCCGGCTGACGGTTGACGACGAGGACAAGGCTGAACGCTCGGCGGTGCTGCTCGCGCCCATCAACCCCGCGCGGCGCGGCAAGACGGTTCGCTTCCATGCGGCGCGAAGGGGCGCCGGCCCCTCGCCGGACACCGTCGAGCGCCTGCTGCGCCGGCTCGACGAGGAGCGTGTCCGAGGGAAGCTCGAGCTCGTCGGCACGGACGAGGCAGAGGCCCAGCCTGAGATCTCGCGATCCTCACTCGCCGAAGCCTGGGACGCGGCTCTGGAGGCGCTCCCAGCCGACTGGAGCGACATCTATGCAGAGGTCGAGCTCGTCTCGAGCGACTGGCTCGAGCGGGCGGCGCTGCTGCTGGCGCCGGTCAACCCCGCGCGGTTCGACGACAGGCCGGCCCTACGCTTCCGGGTCGCACGGGAGCAGGGCTACGGAGCCTCCACTGGGATGACCAGGCGCTGCCTCGAGCGCCTCGATCTGGAGGGGATTCGCGGCGAGCTCAGGATCCTGCGCGTGCTTTCCGGGACGGAGCACGTCGCCACGCAGGGGCCGGTCTGGTACGCCGGTGGGCGGGCAGTGTGAACGAGCAACCCGTGTCCTGGCTACTGATCGAAAAGGGCTGGGAGGTCGTCGGCTCGGACGGGGAGCACGTCGGCAAGGTGGAGGAGGTCGAAGGCGAGGGCGACATCTTCAGCGGGCTCCTGATCTCGACCCACCTGTTCGGCAAGCCTCGCATGCTGTCCGCGGACCAGGTGGCGGAGATCGACGAGGCGGGTCGGGTCCGCCTCTCGATCAGCTCGGACGAGGCGAAGCAGCTCGCAGAGCACGAGCCACCCGAGTCGGCCTGAGCAGCGCCACCATCTCAAGCGCTGAAGCGAACCCGCTAATTCGGTACCGCCAACCTCCTCCCCACAGCGATCGTACCGAGCAAATCCGCATGCGTGGGTAAGGGATCCGTGCCGAATGTGTGCCTGCGCGCGGGCTAGCCGCCGATGCTGTCCCCCAGCTCTTCGGCCAGCGCGGCTGCGTCGCTCGTGTCGCGCGCAATCACCAGGCACGTGTCGTCGCCTGCGATCGTTCCGACGATTTGCGGGTGCCCCAGCCGGTCGAGCGCGCGGGCGATGGCCGGGGCGGAACCGAGCTCCGACTGGACGACGACGATGTTCTGGGCCGCCGAGGCGCTCCGCCCGAACTGCGCCAGCACGCCTGCGAGGGCGTCGCGAGGCTCTGCGCGCCGGCTGTCTTGCGGCGCCACGTACCGCGGGCGGCCCAGCACGTCGTGCGTCTTTTCGAGGCCCAGCTCCCGGATGTCTCGTGAGGCTGTCGCCTGCGTCACACGGCAACCCGCCCGTGCGAGCGCCTCGAGCAACTCGTACTGCGTGCCGATCCGCTTGCGTGCGATGACGCTGGTGATCAGCTTTTGCCGTGCCGCCTTGTCGAGCTCGCGAGGCCGTTGCATAGACACGCATAAGTATGCGTGCAGGTTTCATGCGTCGCCCAGGACGGGTAACGTCACCCTCGTGTTGCGCAAGTTGTTGTGGACCGCGGTCTACGGCGTCATCGGCGCCGCCGCCACGATCGCCGCCAGGAAGGCCGCCTCTCGCGTCTGGCGGCTCCTGACCGGCGAGGAACCGCCGACCAAGAAATGACCCTGACGAAGGCCGACCAAGTTATCGACCGCGCCGCTTCGCGGCTCCAGGAGTTCGCCGACCGCGCGGCCGCCGAGGGCGGCGTGACTGCCAAGCTCGCCCAGCCGCTCGCCGACGACGCGGCGTTCCTCCGCAAGCTCAAGCCGAGCCTCATCGTCAAGCGGGCGAAGGGCGAGGCGCCGACAAGCCAGGAACCCGTCGAGGGCACGGTTGCTCCGTCCGGGCCGCAGCTCGGCAAGCGGCGGAAGCCGATGCGCGCCGGCGGCGCGAACCCGTGGGCCGTCGTGGGCGCTGCGCTCGTCGCAGGCATCGTCCTCGCCAGGATCATCGACTGGAGGGGCCATGCCCACCCAAGAGACTGATCGCCGCGGGCTCCGGGCCGCCGTCAAGGACGTAGCCCAGCACGCCGGCACATGGTTCCGGCTCGAGCAAGAGCTCGCCGCCCTCGAGGTGAAGAGGAAGGTCACCTCCCTCGGGGTGGGGATCGGCCTCGGTTTCGGTGCCCTGGTCGTCGGCCTGTACGCGATCGGGTTCCTCTTCGCGACGATCGCTGCGGCGCTCGACACGTTCATGCCCCGCTGGCTTTCGCTTCTTACCGTCACGCTCTTGCTGCTCGTGACGGCCGGCGTGCTCGGAGCTCTAGCCATCGGACGGATCAAGAAGGGCACGCCGCCTGTTCCCGAGCAGGCGATCCAGGAGGCCAAGCTGACCAGGAGCGCGCTGAAGGGCGGCACTGGTGGCCCGTAGACCTAAGCCAGAGCAGCTGCGCCAAGAAGTCGCGGCCGAGCGGGAAAGGCTCGCAGACGCTGTCGATCACCTGCGCGCGGAGATCCGCGAGGCGAGGAACGTGAAAGCGAAGCTGCGCGCCAACCTCCCGGTCGTTGCCGCCGGCGCGCTCGGTGTCGGTTTCTTCGTCGCCGGTGGGGTCGGCGCGACGATGCGCCTGCTCGCTCGACGTGGCCGCGAAGGTAGCGAGAAGGCGCGCTTCGGCCGTTTCCGCCTTGTCGACCGCGACTAGCGACCGGGCGCCGGTCGGACACGTCCCATCCGGGCCGCAGCGCCTGAGCGCGGCCGAGTGGATCGACGTCTTCAAACGCGCGGGCAAGCAGTTCCTGGCCGACGACTGCATGGGCCTCGCCCAGCAGGTCGCCTACTCTTCCTTGCTCGCCTTCTTCCCCGCAGTCGTCTTGCTGGTCGGCCTGCTGGGCCTGGTCGGCGCCTACGGCGAGCTGCAGGACTTCCTGAACCCGGTCGCGCCCAAGGCGGTCACCGATCTGATCGAGCAGCTCCAGGAGGACTCGAGCCGAGGCGGATCCGTGGTGGCCGTCGTCGTCGGCGCCTTCGGAGCGGTCTGGGCCGCGAGCGGCGCGATGGGCTCCGTGGTGAAGGCCGTCAACCGAGCGTACGACCGGGTCGAGACGCGACTGTTCTGGAACGTGCGGCTGATCTCGATCGTGCTAGTCGCAGCCTCCGGCATCGTGACCGGGGGCACGCTGCTCCTGATCGTCTT
>Ga0184609_10000716_pt1 | contig 9959 bp, 9 predicted proteins | sample PLM1_60_coex_FD_133165 | JGI IMG/M metagenome (GOLD analysis project Ga0184609, IMG submission 133165) | Groundwater sediment microbial communities from an aquifer in East River, Colorado, USA - PLM1_60_coex | ecosystem: Environmental > Terrestrial > Soil > Riparian zone | place: USA: East River... | reverse complement strand
GGCCACACGTTGACGCCGTCGAGAACTTGACGACTCCGGTCATCGTCGACCAGCGGCCGCTGGGCGGGAATGCGCGCTCGACGGTCGGAACCATCAGCGACATCTACTCGATGATCCGTGTGCTCTTCGCGCGGCATGGAGAACCGAGCGTGGGGCAGCCGTCGGCGTATTCGTTCAACGACCCGAAGGGGATGTGTCCTGAGTGTGAAGGGCTCGGCCGGGCGCTTCGCGCCGACCCCGACCTGATGCTGGACCAGACGAGGTCGCTCGACGAGGGCGCGATTCTCCTGCCGGGGTATCCGGTCGGGAGTCCGGGCAGGCTCCAGATCAGCGACCTGATCGAGCTCCTGGCCACGATCGAGGATCAGACGCCGACGGCGATGGTCGGGGCGATCCGAAACGCGCTCGAGCGGATCGCGGCGATTGGGCTTGGTTATCTCAGTCTCGACCGGACGACCTCGACCCTGTCCGGCGGCGAAGGCCAGCGTCTGAAGCTGGTCAAGCACCTGGGCAGCGATCTGACCGGACTGACCTATATCTTCGACGAGCCCAGTGTCGGCCTGCATCCGCGCGACGTCGGTCGGCTCAACGACCTGCTTCGTGCATGCTGAACGGCATGGTCGATCGAGGCAACACCGTGGTGGTGATCGAGCACAACCTCGCGGTGATCGAGCAGGCGGACTGGATCATCGACCTGGGCCCGGACGGCGGCAGGAACGGGGGTGAGATCATGTTCACCGGGACGCCGGAGAAGCTACTCGCTGCCGAGAGCTCGCTCACAGCCGAGTATCTGCGGCGTCACCAGTCAGCCTGAGCGACAAACCAGAGGGGAGCACCATGTTCGAGCACACCAGGGCATTCAGCGGCTTCTCCGTCGACGACATCCCGAAGGCCAAGCGGTTCTACAGCGAGACGCTCGGCCTTCGGGTGTCCGAGGAGCACGGGATGCTCCAGCTGCATATCGCCGGCGACCGGGACACGCTGATCTACCCCAAGGAGGACCACACGCCAGCGACGTACACCATCCTGAACTTCCCGGTCGACGACATCGACACGACCGTCGACCAGCTGGCCGCGCGCGGCGTGCGCTTCGAGCGCTACGACGGCGCCGACCAGGACGAGAAGGGCATCTTCCGCGGCGAAGGCCCGCCGATCGCCTGGTTCAAGGACCCGGCCGGCAACGTCCTCTCCGTGCTCCAACAGGACTGACCCACCGGCCCGGGTCGACCCGACGAGCGCGGACGATGGTGTGGTTCAGCTGAACCGGCACCGAAGCTCCCTGCCCCGGTGGGAACCGCCGCTGGACTTGCCATTGCAACGAGTTTGGCCAGAATACCGGCATGGCTTCCTACTCGGTCAATGAGCGCGCCGTGGCGCGAGCCAGACAGCTCATCGATTCGCGCCAGTACGTGCTCGACAGTGTGTGGAGCGAGGTACAGCCCAGCGCCGACGACGAGAACGCCTTCTTGGAGTCGCACTCATGGGATGAGTACGCCGAATGGCATCTGGGGCTCACGGACGGTGCGGCCGACCACACCAAGGCCAGATACGCCTTCGTCTATGGGGACTTCCGGCGCCTCCATCGGATGGGGCTGATCGCCTGTGTGTACCGGGCCGCCGAGTGGCGACACAAGGAGGTCGAGCTCGCCGCCCATGAGCTCCTGCAGCACCTCGACAACACGCGAGCCTGAACCCTCGGCGATCGTCCGCCGCACCGAAGGCTCGGCACGACACAGGAGCAAGAGATGACCAAGCTCACCCTCGACATCACCATGTCCCTTGACGGCTTCATCGCCGGGCACAACCCACGCGCCGAGCAACCGCTGGGCGACGGCGGCGAGCGCCTCCACGAGTGGATGTACGGGCTCGAGGCCTTTCGGAAGCGCCAGGGCCTGGCCGGCGGCACGACCAACCGGGACGCGGAGATCATCGAGGAATCGCTCGCCGGCACCGGCGCCGTGATCATGGGCAGGGGGATGTTCGGAGGCGGGGACGGCCCCTGGGACGAATCCTGGAAGGGCTGGTGGGGCGACGAACCGCCCTTCCGCCAGCCGGTGTTCGTCCTCACCCACCACCCTCGCGAGCCGCTGGTCATGCAGGGTGGGACCACCTTCAACTTCGTCACCGACGGCATCGGGTCCGCACTGGAGCAGGCTCGGTCGGCGGCCGCTGGGAAGAACGTCGCGGTGGGCGGCGGGGCGAACGTCGTGCAGCAGTACCTGAGGGCCGGGCTGCTCGACGAGCTCCAGGTCCACGTGGCGCCGCTGCTGCTGGGCCAGGGCGTCCGGCTGTTCGACCACCTCGGCACCGATCCCACCGAGCTGGAGGTCATCCGGGTCGTCGAATCCCCGGCGGTGACGCACCTCAAGTACCGCCCCGTGCGGTAACCCCGAGCCGTAGACCGTCGCACACCGCACGCGTCGGTCGTCAGCCGGCCGCGGTCGGTGTGGTCTCCCTCATCCCGAGCGGTCGCTGGTTCGTTGGGCCTTCCCGAGCAGGAAGTAGGTGACCATGTCGCCCTTGCCCTTGACCTGGATCGGCCCCGCCGCTCGAACCGGTCGGCGGCCTGAGCCTGGACGTAACCGGATGCATGCAGGCGTGTAACACGCTGGCAGCCTTCGCCAGGCACTATGTGACCGTCTTCACATACGATGGGACACGCAGCAGCGACCAGGAGAGCAAGGAGAGGAGATATGGGCCCCGACAGGCAACGCCTCGCTGGCACTTCGACCACCTTGCAGCGTGAGGTGTGCGACAAATGCGGGTCGCAGATGGACCTGCAGGGTTCGGGCCACGGATTCGAGCGCTGGTGGTGCGCCAACTGCCATCAGGTCGTCGGCATCGACCGCGATCCCGAGGTCGGGAGCCGCTTCCAGATCGCCCGCGGGCAACCGTGGAACTACTCGCCCGACGTCTTCAAGAACTGACCCGTCGAGTCGCGCAGCTCCCTCAGCACGTTCGCTCCCGCGACCCGGAGGAAGCCGCCGGCCTCGACCCCGCCCGCGCCGGACGACGAGGGCTACGAGCAGGTTCGAAGGGTCTACAACGCCATGATCGACCGGCGGCCGGCGGTGGTCGTGCGGTGCGCGAACGCGGGTGACGTGGTCGCAACGGTGAACTTCGCCCGTGAGCACCAGCTCGACTTGGCCGTGCGAGGTGGCGAGCACAGCGTGCCCGGCTTCGGGACCTGCGACGGCGGTGTGGTCGTCGATCTGTCTGGCATGCGGGGGGTGCGGGTGGATCCTGCGGCCAGGACGGCACGCGCCGAAGGAGGCGCCACCTGGGGGGACTTCGACGCCGCGACGCACGCGTTCGGACTTGCCACCACCGGCGGGATCATCTCCACGACCGGGGTCGGTGGGCTCACGCTCGGCGGCGGCATCGGCTACCTCGCCCGCGGGTGCGGTCTGTCCTGCGACAACCTGGTCTCGGCCGACGTCGTGACCGCCGACGGCCGGTTCCTGGTGGCGAGCGAGGACGAGAACGACGACCTGTTCTGGGCGCTTCGTGGGGGCGGCGGCAACCTCGGGGTCGTGACCTCGTTCGAGTTCCGGCTGCACCCCGTCAAGGACATCTACGGCGGGCCGATCTTCTACGAGCTGCGCGACGCCGGTGCGGTCCTGCGGTTCTTCCGGGAGTTCATCGCCGACGCGCCCCAGGAGCTCGGGGCATTCTCGGCCTTCCAGATCGCGCCTCCACTGCCGTTCATCCCCGAGGACCGACACGGCGACCCGTTTCTCGTGATCGTGGCCTGCTGGGCCGGGCCACTGGACCAGGGGGCGCGCGCGCTGCAGCCGTTCCACGACCTGGCGCCGGTCGCGGCCGAGCTCGTCGGCCCGATGCCCTACCCCGCGCTCAACAGCGCGTTCGATGGGCTGGTCCCGCCCGGCCTGCAGCACTACTGGAAGGCCAATTTCGTCACCGAGCTGACCGACGAGGCGATCGAGGCGCACCTGGAGCACGGGCCGAAGGTTCCCGTTGTCAACTCCACGATGCATATCTACCCGATCAACGGCGTGTGCCACCTGGTGGCGCCGGACGCGACAGCGTTCGCCTACCGCGACGCGAACTTCGCCACCGTGATCGCTGGGATGTGGCCAGACCCCGCCGACAACCAGGCCAACATCAGCTGGGTCCGTGACTACTACGACGCCACCGCCCCCCTCTCCGAGCAGGGCGGCTACATCAACTTCATGGCCGACGACGATCAGGACCGGATCAAGGCCAACTACCGCGGCAACTACGAGCGGCTGGTCACCGTCAAGCGCAAGTACGACCCAGGCAACCTGTTCCACCTGAACCAGAACATCAGACCGTAGGCTCGGCCGCGATCTGCCTGGTCACATCGACTCAGGCGCTCCACCGGAACGGGACGAGCAGCTCGACGTTGCGGTCGAGTGGGCCGCCAGGTCCGACAACGGTCCTGGCGGCGGGATCGCGGGCCTGCCAGTGGTTGGCGGCGATCTCCCGGGACAGCGCCGCGAGAGACAGCACGCCGTCCCCGCCGTCGTGACCGACGGGAGCGGCGCTGTCGAGCACGGTGGTGCAGACGCTGAGCTGGCCACCGCCGTCGGCCACGAGCTCGACGATCCGGCTCTGCTGCGGCCAGTCGATGTGCGAGGCCGTGGTGACCTGCCAGAACCCTCCGGTGCCGTCGGCGCGAGGAATCGGGGTGATCCTGTGACGGTGGGTATGGCCGTTCGCCCAGAGGACGACGCAGCGGTGCGCGAGCAGCAGTTCCCGCAGCTCTGGGCCGAGGACCCGCCTGGGCGCCCCTGGTGCGCGGCGGCCGTTGACCAGCGACTCCAGTGGATGGTGGCTGAACAGGACGACGATCCGGTCGGCGGCGGCCGCCAGCTCACCGGTCAGCCAGGCGAGCTGGTCGGCGCCGATGGAGCCCTGCCAGCCGCCGTGCTCGTTCACGGTGTCGAGGACGACACAGCGGATGGCGCCGTGGTCGAACGAGTACCAGGCCCGGCCGCCAGTCCCGGCCGGGTGGGCGAACCCGTGGCCGGCCGGCGATCCACGGGTGCGGAAGTGCTCCAGGACATGCTCGGCCCGGGACACCGGTCGCCGACGCGGATCCGGCGCAACGGTCCGGGTGCGCGCGCCGGCCGCCACGGCCGCCATCGCACAGTGGTCACCGGCGTCGAGGCGGCGTAGGACCTCCAGGGCATCCAACCGGTCGAGGGGGGTGATGTGCTTGCGCTCGCCGACCAGCGTCTCGGCCAACGCCTGGTTGGCCGGGACGGTGCCCTTGACCTGGTTGTCGTGGTTGCCGTAGACGGCGTACCAGGGCAGCCGCAGCCCGGTGGCGCTGAATTGCTCACGGGCCATGTCAAGGCCGTCGGGCACACGGGGAAGCCCCCAGCGGGCCCGGGGCAGGTCGGGCCGGCCGCCGTGCGGATGCCAGTAGCGCTGATCGTGCACCACCGAATCCGCCACCCCTTCGTAGCGGGTGAGGTCACCGGAGTCGGGGACCACCATCGACCCACCGTCGAGCAGGTCGATGTAGGCGCGCAGCTCGTTGTACTGGCAGTTGTCGGTCGCGTCCCCGGTCACCACCGCGAAGTCCAGCGGCCTCCCGCCGACCGGCGAGACGTCGATGGCGTTGACGGCTCGCACCATCGCCTCGACCACGTGGTAGGTGAACAGCTCCTGCGGCCGGTAGGAGCCCACCATGCCGACCCGGTCGCGGATGGGCGAGTCAGGATCGGCGTAGCGGTCCAGCAGCTCGACCCGACCTGGCGACTGGTGGTCCAGCACATGCAGGTCGGACAGGTGCGCGAAGGCCAGCAGTGTCCGCCGCTCGCCCGGCGGCCGGCCGGAGCCCACCAGCTCGGTGCGCACCTGCTGCGGTTCGCCATCGACCAGGCGCAACCGCCGGTAGCCGCCATCGCCGGGCTGCCCCCGGAGCACCCGCCGCTCCAGGGTGGTCACGACCCGTTCCCGTCGCTTGCGCTCTCACCGTCTGCAGCTCGCACAAGCCGGATGATCGCGGGCGTTGACGGCGGCCACCTGCCTGCGGCGAGGCGGGCAGGTGAACGTCCGCCGAAGTCGGCACCTCATCGCTCGACAAGATCGGCTGAAGCCGTGACAGGTCCTGACAGATCGACCTCACGCCCGGCGTTCTCCCTCTTGGGCCCCGGTCCCAGTGGATGCGACAGGACTCATCGGAGCGGGCGTTGGGCTCCGCCGTCGACGCCCGCCGGCGCCTCCAGCGCCGAGCTGGTCGGGGGGTCAACGCCCGTCAGGCATTCCGGCGGAAGCACGAACCAGCGCAGCGCCTCGAAGTCGGCGGACACCCCAGGGGGCGCAGGGGAGTCGGCGTCGGGGGGCGCGGGGCGGGCCGCCAGGAGCCGGCGGGCCTCGTCGAGATAGCCGGCGAGCGCGCTGTCGTTGGCCTGGGCGTGCGACGAGGTGAAGCGGAGCCGCCCCTGCTCGTCGTAGCGGAGCGCGTGCAGGCGAAGCGGCGGTTCGACCGGTCCTTGCCGGTGCCGCCACAGGCCGCTTGCCGGGTCGAAGCGGTAGTCGGGCAGCAGCTTCCGGCCCTGGTCGGCAACCAGGTGGACGGCGTCCAGGACGTACTCGAACTGTGCCTCGGAGATGAAGTAGTTGAAATTCACCCGGACCCACCCAGGCTTGATGCCCTCGCACCCGCGGGCGATCTCCCGCTCGAACTCGTGCGACCGCTCGATGTCGATGCCGAGCAGCCGGTGGCCGTAAGGACCGGCGCACGAGCAGCCGCCCCGCGACTGGATGCCGAACAGGTCGTTCAGCAGCGCCACGACGAAGTTGTGATGGAGATACCGCGGGCCGTTGCGGACGACAAATGACACGATCGACAGCCGCTCGGCCTGGAGGTTGCCGAGCAGCTCGATGTGGGGGTTGGCGCTCCAGGACGAGATGGCACGGCCGATGAAGGACCGCTCCCGCAGCTGGATGGCCTCCGCCCCGACCGCCTGCTTGAGCTGGAACACCAGGCCCGCTCTGATCGACTCGACGATCGCGGGGGTGCCTCCCTCCTCGCGCTCGACCGGGTCGTCGAGGTAGCGGTGCTCGGTCGGGTTGACGTAGGCGACGGTCCCGCCGCCCGGCACCGTCGGGACCCGGTTGCGGAGCAGCTCGCGCCGCACGACGAGCACACCCGGGGTGCCCGGGCCGCCGATGAACTTGTGCGGCGAGAGGAAGATCGCGTCCTTGTAGGTCAGCGCGGGCGACGGGCCGTCGCCCACCGGCCCCATGTCGATCCGGACGTAGGGGCCGGCGGCGGCGAAATCCCAGAACGACAGCGCACCGTGACGGTGCAGCAGGGCCGCGATCGCGCGGGTGTCGGACACGATGCCGGTCACGTTCGAGGCGGCCGAGAAGCTCCCGATGCGCAGCGGGCGGGCGGCGTGGCGGCTCAGCTCCTCCTCGAGCTGACCCACGTTGATATGACCGTCGGCGTCCTCGCTGATCACCACCACGTCGGCGATCGACTCCCGCCAGGGCAGCTCGTTGGAGTGGTGCTCGAACGGCCCGATGAACACCACGGGCCGCTCCTCGGGTGGGATCCGGCCCAACAGGCCGTACCTGGCATCCAGGTCCGCCGGGATGCGGAGGTTGAGGATGCCGATGAGCTTGTCGACCGCGCCCGTGCTGCCCGACCCACAGAACAGCACCACCGTCTCGTCGTCGCCGCCCACCGCGGCGCGGATGATCCGCCGCGCATCCTCGCGGAGCCTGGTCGTCTGCAGGCCGGTGCCGGAGCTCTCAGTGTGGGTGTTGGCGTAGCGGGGCAGGACCTCCAAGCGGATGAAGTCCTCGATGAACGCGAGCGCCCGACCGGAGGCGGTGTAGTCGGCGTAGATGATCCGCCGAGGCCCGTACGGCCCGTCCATCACCTCGTCGTCGCCGATGACCGATGCGCGAATCATCTCGACCAGCGGTGACGCCGCTACCCGCGTTTCCACACCAACCACCTGACCTCGAGCGGCCCGCGACCTCCCGCCGGCCGAACCGGACGGTTCGGAACTCGCCCACTCTCGCATGAAACCTGCTCCATCATCAGCCGATCGGCGCCCCCACCAGCAGCACCCCTCGAGCTTCCGCACCCGACGAGTTGCTGCCAGACTGCTCCCAGGATGCCAGCTCAGCTCGCCCTGCCGACGGGTGGGTCCTCGGCGTGCCAGTCCGTCGCGACCGTGTAGGCTCCCCGGGATGGACATACCCGACGCCCGCGCCATTCCGGGGTGGCGCGGCTGGGATCGACTCCCAGAGACCGGCGGCGTGGCCGCTGGGGTGTCGTGCGGCAGCCTGCCTGGCAGCACGGCAGAGATCACGCCATGAAGCCGATCCAGCTGGCCGCCAACCGGGTTCCGCGCTTCTACCGGGGCGGTTCGGCAATCGACGAGCTTCGCGGCACGGCGCGCCTGGCCGGCGGCGAGCTTCTTCCCGAGGACTGGATCGGCTCGACCACGACCGCCTTCGGGTCGGCCAGCCAGGGCCTGACCCGGCTGCAAGACGGGCGCACGCTCGGCGAGGCGATCGAGGCGGACCCAGAGGGCTTTCTGGGGCGGCACCACGCCGACGCCTACGGCGCCAGCCCGGCGCTGCTGGTCAAGCTGCTCCACGCCGGCGAGCGCCTGCCGGTTCACTGCCACCCGGACCGCGACTTCGCCGGCCGCCACCTCGACTGCCCATGGGGCAAGACCGAGGCGTGGGTGATCGCCGGCACCCGGGTCCCCCAGCCCGTCGTGCACCTGGGCTTCCGCGCGCCCATCGACCCTGTGCGGCTGGCGGAGCTGGTCGAGGAACAACGGGCCGAGGCGCTGCTGGCCAGCCTCAACGCCGTCCCGGTGGCCCCAGGCGACGCCGTGCTCGTCCCGGCCGGGATGCCGCACGCCATCGGCGAGGGCGTCCTGCTGGTCGAGCTGCAGGAGCCGACCGACTTCTCGGTGTTGCTGGAGTGGGCCGGCTTCGCGGTCGACGGTCGCCAGCAAGGCCACCTCGGGCTCGGCTTCGACGTCGCCCTCCGCTGTGTCGACCGCACCGGCTGGGGCCTGGCCGAGCTGGACCGGCTGCGCGCCGGGCGCGGCCCGGTACGGCCCGGGGTCGAGCAGCTGCTGCCGGCCGAGGCCGACCCGTTCTTCCGGGCCGAGCGGCTGCGCCCGGACCCTTCCTCTGCGCTCCAGGCCGCCTTCTCGATCCTGGTCGTCACCGGCGGGTCGGGCCGGCTGGAGACCCGCGGCGGCTCGCTCGACCTCGGTCGGGGCGACACGGTGCTGGTGCCCTTCGCCGCGGGACCGGGTGAGGTTCGCGGCCGGCTCGAGGCGGTCCGCTGCCTCCCCCCGACCCCAGCGGCTGGGCCGACCCAGCAGGTCCTGCGGTGAGCGGCGACGGGTTGCTGGTCGGAATCGACGTCGGCACGACCGTGTGCAAGGCGGCCGTGGTCCGCGCCAGCGACGGGATCGAGGTCGCTCACGGCGCGGTCCCGACTCCGTGGACCGTCGTGCCGACGGGGGCCGAGCTGGCCCCGGCGACGCTGCGAGAGGCGGCACTGGCCGCGACCGCAGGCGCCCTGGAGGCCGCCCCGGAAGGCCCGGTGGTCGCTGCCGGGGTGACCAGCATGGCCGAGACCGGCGTGCTGCTGGACCGCAACGGCCGGCCGGTGGCCCCGGCGATCGCCTGGTACGACGCCCGCGGCCAGGCGGAGGCGGACCGGCTGGCCGCCGACCTGGGCGCCGAGCGGTTCTCGGCCCACACCGGCCTGCCGGTGCGCCCGCTGTTCTCGATCGCCAAGTATGCGTGGCTGAGGGCCAACCATCCGGAGGCCGCCGGCGCGGTTCGCTGGCTCGGGGTGGCCGAGTGGGTGGCCCGCGGTCTCGGTGGCGAGCAGGTCGCCGAGCTGTCGCCCGCCTCCCGGACCGGCCTGCTCGACCTGGAACGGCGGGAGTGGTGGGAGGAGGCCCGCGTGT
>Ga0184609_10000715_pt1 | contig 9963 bp, 8 predicted proteins | sample PLM1_60_coex_FD_133165 | JGI IMG/M metagenome (GOLD analysis project Ga0184609, IMG submission 133165) | Groundwater sediment microbial communities from an aquifer in East River, Colorado, USA - PLM1_60_coex | ecosystem: Environmental > Terrestrial > Soil > Riparian zone | place: USA: East River... | reverse complement strand
GCGGCGGTGGCGGCCCGGCCGGTGGTCGCGGCGCGGGTCGCCGCGCTGCGGGACGAGCTGGTGGCCGGCGTCCAGGCCCGGGTGCCGGACGCGGTGCTCAGCGGCGACGCGGGCGACCGGCTGCCCGGCAACGCGCACTTCTCCTTCCCCGGCTGCGAGGGCGACTCGCTGCTGATGCTGCTCGACGCCCGCGGCATCGAGTGCTCGACCGGGTCCGCCTGCTCGGCCGGCGTCGCCCGGCCCAGCCATGTGCTGACCGCGATGGGCGCCGACCCCGAGCACGCCCGCGGGTCGCTGCGCTTCTCGCTCGGCCACACCTCGAGGCGAGCCGACGTCGAGGCGCTGCTCGACGCGCTCCCTGGGGTGGTGGAGCGGGCCCGCCGGGCCGGCCTGACCAGCGTGGTGTCCCGGTGAGGGTGCTCGCCGCGGTGTCCGGCGGGGTCGACTCGGCGGTCGCCGCCGCCCGGGCGGTCGACGCCGGCCACGACGTGACCGCCGTCCATCTCGCGCTGGCCCGCGACCCCGCCTCCGCCCGGACCGGCGCCCGGGGCTGCTGCACCCTCGAGGACGCGCGGGACGCGCGGCGCGCAACCGACGTGCTCGGCGTCCCGTTCTATGTCTGGGACCTTGCCGAGCGCTTCCACGCGGACGTGGTGGACGACTTCGTCGCCGAGTACGCGGCCGGCCGCACGCCCAACCCCTGCCTGCGCTGCAACGAGAAGATCAAGTTCGCCGCGGTGCTGGACAAGGCGCTGGCGCTCGGCTTCGACGCGGTGGTCACCGGCCACCACGCCCGGCTGTCCGGCGGGGTGCTGCGCCGCTCGGTCGACCCCGGCAAGGACCAGTCGTACGTGCTCGCGGTGCTGACCCGCGCGCAGCTCACCCACGCGATCTTCCCGCTCGGCGAGTCGACCAAGGCGGAGGTCCGGGCGGAGGCGGCCCGGCGCGGGCTGGCGGTGGCCGACAAGCCGGACAGCCACGACGTGTGCTTCGTCGCCGACGGCGACACCCGCGGCTTCCTGCGCGACCGGCTCGGTGACCGGCCCGGCCCGCTGGTCGACGCCCTGACCGGCGAGCAGGTCGGCCGGCACGACGGCGCGTACGGCTTCACCGTCGGGCAGCGGCGCGGGCTGCGGCTGTCCCGGCCGGCGGCGGACGGCCAGCCCCGGTACGTGCTCGGCATCGAGCCGGTCGGCGGCACGGTGACCGTCGGTCCGGGCGAGCTGCTCGACGTCGTCGCCGTGACCGGCGACCGTCCGGTGTGGACGGCCGGGGCCGCGCCGGCCGGCGCCTTCGGCTGCTCGGCCCAGCTGCGGGCGCACGGGGCGGTGGTGCCGGCCTCCGCGGCCGTGGCACCCGGCCGGGTGGACGTCCGGCTGCACGCGCCGGTGCGCGGGGTCGCGGCCGGCCAGGCCGTCGTCCTCTACGACGGGGACACCGTGCTCGGCTCCGCGACGATCACCTCGACCCGCGTCGCGGCGGACGTCGCGGCCGCCGGCTGAGCCACCTCCCGCTCCTGACCGTCCCGGCGCAGCAGCTCGGAGGGGGTCGCTCCGGCCAGCGCCCGGCAGTCGTGCGCGAGGTGCGCCTGGTCGGCGTACCCGGCCGCGGCGGCGAGCCCGGCCAGCCCGCCGGCAGGCCGCCGGGGCGACCAGGCCAGCGCCAGCGCCCGCTGCAGCCGCAGCACCCGGTCCAGCGTCTTGGCGCCGTAGCCGAACGCGGCGAGGCAGCGGCGGTGCAGCTGCCGCTCGGACAGCCCGACCGCCTCGGCCAGCACCGCGACCGGCCGAGCGGGGCGGGCCAGCACTGCCCGGGAGACCGGGTCGACGGGCGGCGCGCCGGCCAGCCGGCGGCGTACGGCAGCCTCCAGAACCGCCACCCGGGCCGCCGGGCCGGGCACGGACCCGACCCGCTCGCCCAGCCGGACGCCATCGGCGCCCCACAGCTCCGCCAGCGGCACCCGCCGGTCCCGCAGCTCCCAGGCCGGCACGCCGAGCACGGCCGGGGCCGCCCCGGGCCGGAACCGGACCGCGGCGATCTCGGTGCCCCTCGCGAGCCCGGATCCCACCGCCGCCGTGTCCGGGCCGGCCACGACCAGCTCGCCGCCCAGCCACATCAGGTCCAGGCACCCGTCCGGCAGCACCCGCCCCGGCGCTCCCGTCACCGCCGTCCACGAACACCGCAGGTGCCCGGCGAGATCCCCCGCCGGTCGCCGCTCCGCGTACGTCCCCACGCCGTCATACTGCCGCGCCCCACCGACAGGACCGCGCTACCCATACGTATGGGCGCCAGAGTACGGTGAGCAGTATGAAGACCACGATCGACATCGCCGATCCGCTCCTGGCCGAAGCCAAGCAGGTTGCCGCCCGGAAGCACACAACAGTTCGGGCGTTGGTCGAGGACGGCCTCCGCCTCGTGCTGGAGAGCGAACGGGACCGCAAGCCGTTCAAGCTGCGCGACGGCAGCGTGAGCGGCAACGGTCCGCGCCCGGATCTGCGTGACGCCGGCCATGAGGATTGGCTGCGGGTGGTCTACGGGGACCGTGCGTGATCGCGGTCGACACGAACGTCCTCGTCTACGCGCACCGACGCGACTCCGACTACTACCGGCGGGCCGACGCGGCACTCCGGGAGCTGGCCGAGTCCGGCTCCCGATGGGCGGTTCCCTGGCCCTGCCTCGGCGAGTTCTACTCGATCGCCACCGGCCCGCGCGGCTACGACCCTCCCTCGAGTCCGGACGAGGCGATCGACCAGATCGAGATCTGGCGGGAGTCGCCGACGCTCGCTGTGCTCGGAGAGAGCCCCGCGACATGGTCAGTGCTCCGTACCCTGCTTCTGGACGCCAAGCTGCGCGGGCCTCGGGTGCACGACGCACGGATCGCGGCGATCTGCCTGTCGCACGGGGTGCGGGAGTTGTGGACCGCCGACCGGGACTACGGCCGGTTCCCGGCACTGCGCACCCGCAACCCGCTGGTGGTCGCGTGAGCGAGATGCCGTGGGGTCCGGGGGCGGCGACGGGGATCGGGTCGCTGCCCGGGGAGGACCCGGCCGAGGCGGTCCGGGTGGTGCTCGGCGAGCTGCCCGACCTCCCGCACCTGCCCGAGCTGCCGGCCCGCGGTGCCGGCGCGGACATGATCGGCCGGGCCGCCGTGCTGCTGGTGGACCTGCCGGTGGACCTGCAGCCGTCCGGCTGGCGGCTGGTCGACCGGCCGGGCCGGGACCTGCGCCGCGCGGCCGACCTGTTCGCCCGCGACCTGGACGCGCTGGAGCAGGCCGCGGACGGCTACACCGGCCCGCTGAAGCTGCAGGTCGCCGGCCCGTGGACGCTGGCCTCGACGGTCGAGCTGCACTACGGCGACAAGGCGGTGTCCGACCCCGGCGCCACCCGGGACCTGGCCCAGTCGCTGGCCGAGGGAGTGCGGCGGCACGTCGCCGACGTCGGCCGCCGGGTGCCCGGCGCGCGCCTGGTCCTGCAGGCGGACGAGCCGTCGCTGCCGGCGGTGCTGGCCGGACGGGTGCCCACCGCGAGCGGCTTCGGCACGCTGGCCGCCGTCGAGGAGCCGGTCGTCGAGTCGCGGCTGGCCGAGGTGCTCGCGGCGGCGCTCGACGCCGGCGCGGCCCACACGGCGGTGCACTGCTGCGGACCGCGCCCGCCGCTCGACCTCTTCCGCCGCGCCGGCGCCCGCTCGCTCTCGTTCGATGCGGCCCTGGTGGGGCAGGCGCAGGACGAGGCGCTCGGCGCCGCGGTCGAGGCGGGGGTGGCGCTCTGGCCCGGGGTCGTCCCCGCCACCGACGCCGACCTGGGCCCGCCGTCGGGCACCGCGGCCGCGGTCCGGCGGCTGTGGAGCCGGTCGGGCTTCGCCCCGGAGCGGCTGCCGCGGTCGGTCGTCGTCACGCCGGCGTGCGGCCTGGCCGGTGCGTCCCCCGAGTACGCCCGGGCCGCCCTGCGCCGGGTCCGCGAGACCGGCCGCGCGCTGGCCGAGGATCCCGAGGGATGACCCGGGAACTGTCGGAGACACCGGATACCGTGCGGGACGTGACGGAGATCGGGGAGGAGACACCACCGGACACCGCCGCGCCGGTCCGGGCGGCGACGCCGGCGGTGCGGGAGCGCGCCGCCGAGCTCGCCCAGGTCATCGACGACGCGCAATACCGCTACTACATCCTCGACCGGCCCACGCTCGCCGACGCGGAATACGACGTGCTGTTGCGCGAGCTGGCCGCGCTGGAGACCGACTTTCCCGAGCTGCGTACGCCCAGCTCGCCCACCCAGCGGGTCGGCGGGACCTACTCGACGCTGTTCACGCCGGTCGACCACCTGGAGCGGATGCTCAGCCTGGACAACGTCTTCACCCCGGACGAGCTCGCCGCCTGGGCCCAGCGGGTGGAGCGCGACGCGGGGACGGTGACCGACTTCCTGGTCGAGCTCAAGGTCGACGGGCTCGCCGTCGACCTGGTCTACGAGCGCGGCCGGCTGGTGCGCGGCGCCACCCGCGGCGACGGGCGGACCGGCGAGGACGTGACGCCCAACCTGCGCTCCCTCGACGGCGTGCCGACCGAGCTGACCGGCGACGACATGCCCGACCTGCTCGAGGTCCGCGCGGAGGTCTTCTTCCCGGTCGCCGGCTTCGAGCAGCTCAACGCCTCGCTGGTCGAGGTCGGCAAGGCGCCGTTCGCCAACCCGCGCAACGCGGCGTCCGGCTCGCTGCGGCAGAAGGACCCGCGGATCACCGCCAGCCGGCCGCTGCGGCTGGTCGTGCACGGCGTCGGAGCCCATCGCGGCCGGGCGCCCGACCGGCAGAGCGGGTGGTACGAGGCGATGCGCGGCTGGGGCCTGCCGGTGTCCGACCGCTACCGGGTGTTGCCCTCCCTGGACGAGGTCGCCCGCTACGTCGAGCACTACGGCGAGCACCGGCACGACGTGGAGCACGAGATCGACGGCGTGGTGGTCAAGGTCGACCAGCTCGCGCTGCAGCGCCGGCTCGGCTCGACGTCGCGCGCGCCGCGCTGGGCGATCGCGTTCAAATACCCGCCGGAGGAGGTGACGACCAAGCTCCTCGACATCAAGGTGAACGTGGGCCGCACCGGCCGCGTCACGCCGTTCGCGGAGCTGGAGCCGGTGCGCGTCTCCGGCTCGACGGTCGGCCTGGCCACCCTGCACAACGAGAACGAGGTGCGCCGCAAGGGCGTGCTCATCGGCGACACGGTGGTGGTCCGCAAGGCCGGCGACGTGATCCCCGAGATCGTCGGGCCGGTGGTCGACCTGCGCCCGTCCGACGCCCGGCCGTTCGAGATGCCGACACACTGCCCGGAGTGCGGGACCGAGCTGCGCCGGGAGCGCGAGGAGGACGTCGACATCCGCTGCCCCAACGCGCGGTCCTGCCCGGCGCAGCTGCGGGAGCGCGTGTTCCACCTGGCCGGGCGGGGCGCGTTCGACATCGAGGCGCTCGGCTACGAGGCGGCCGTCGCGCTGACCCACCGGCCGGAGTCGGGCGAGCCGGCGCTGCGGGACGAGGGCGACCTGTTCTCCCTCGACGTCGAGCGGGTCACCGCGGTCGACCTGTTCCGGAAGAAGGACGGCACCCCGACGGCGAACGCGCTGCGCCTGCTGGACAACATCGAGGTGGCCAAGGGCCGGCCGCTGTGGCGGGTGCTGGTGGGGCTGTCGATCAGGCACGTCGGGCCGACGGCCGCCCAGGCGCTGGCCCGCGAGTTCGGCTCGATGGAGCGGATCCGCGCGGCGGGCGTGGAGGAGCTGGCGGCGGCGGACGGGGTCGGGCCGACGATCGCCGAGGCGGTCCGCGAGTGGTTCGCCGTGGACTGGCACGCCGACGTGGTCGAGCGGTGGGCGGCGGCCGGGGTCCGGATGGAGGACGAGGGCGTCGACTACGGGCCGCGCCCGCTGGCGGGGATCACCGTCGTGGTGACCGGCTCGCTGGAGGAGTTCAGCCGGGACGGCGCGACCGAGGCGGTGCAGAGCCGCGGCGGCAAGGTGACCGGGTCGGTGTCGAGGAAGACGTCCTTCGTCGTGGCGGGGGAGAGCCCGGGGTCGAAGCACGACAAGGCGCTGCAGGTTGGCGTGCCGGTGCTGGACGAGGCCGGCTTCCGGGTGCTGCTCGCCGAGGGCGCGGATGCGGCTCGCGCGGTCAGGCAGAACCCACCCGCCCCCGAGCCCGCCGAGCCGGCGGGAGAGGCGCCGCGGAAGAAGGCTGCGAAGAAGGCCGCCGCCGCTGCCGAGTGAGCCCGGGCGGGGCGGTCAGCGGCGGGTGCGCTGGGCGGGCCGGGGCGGCGCGGCCTGCTGGGTGACGGTGACGGCGATCCCGGCCAGGTGCGCCAGCCGGAGCACCTCGGAGGGCCGCCACGCCGGCCCGCCCGGCCGGCCGACCAGGACGGCGCGGTCCGGGTCGCCGAGCGGCGCCGCGGCCAGCTCGGTGCCGAGCGCGCCCCACTCCGCCGGCACCCACCGCGCGGTCGGGTCCAGCACCCGCGCCCGCGCCAGCGGCAGCCAGGGCAGGTCCAGGTCCGCCAGGTCCGGCGCCGCCGGGGACGAGGCCTCCACCAGCGGCCCCCGCTCGTCGTACCGGACGACCAGCGCCCACCCGGCCCGGAAGATCCGCGGCGCCCCGGAGACCAGCAGCTCCGCCGCCCGGTCCGGCGCGGTCGCCAGCGCCTCCAGCAGCTCCAGCTCGGCGTGCGCCTCCCCGGCCCCGACGTAGTAGCGCTGGATCGACTCGACCGTGACCCCGGGCACCGAGACGGCCGCGGTGACCAGCGCGTCCGCGAGCTTGCCCGGTGGCAGCTCGACGATCAGGTCGTCCACGGCCACGCCGGCGGACCGTTCCACGACGTCCACGCTGAGGATGTCCGCGCCGGCCGCGCCGAGCGCGGTGGCCACCGCGCCGAGCATCCCGGGGCGGTCCGGCAGCAGGACGCGCAGCAGGTAGGACACGCCGAGTCACCTCCGGCGACCAGCCTGCCGCACCGATGTGTACGGCGTGTTTCGCCGCGCCCGCCCCGCCGTGCGGACCCGACCGGCCGCCGGCCGGGCTGGAGCGGGAGGACACGACTGAGCCGCGACCGGGACACCGATTGATCTCATTCCCGACACAGCCTGCCCGAGGTGCTGGCGCTGCGACCCGGCTTGGGAGAGAGTCCGGAGACGGTGACGGCCGGTCCGTCCGTGCTGTACCGCGCGGCGTGGGCCACCGCCGATCCAGGGGAGGACGTGATGACCGCTCCGCTGGACGTCACAGGCGCCGCGACCGAGGCGCAGCCCGAGGCCGGCCTGGCCGGCCTCGAGGCCAAGGCGGTCGAGGGCCGCTCGCTCGGGCAGATCGCCTGGCTGCGGCTGCGCCGGGACAAGGTGGCGATCGTCGGCGGCTTCGTGGTGCTCTTCCTGGTCCTGGTCGCGATCTTCGCGCCGCTGATCGTCAAGCTGCTCGGCCACCCGCCGACGGAGTTCCACCAGGAGTTGATCGACCCGTCCCTGCAGACCCCGAGGGGGCGCTGGGGCGGCATGAGCGCCGACTTCCTCTTCGGCCTCGAGCCGCAGAACGGCCGCGACATCTTCAGCCGGGTCGTCTACGGGGCGCGCATCTCACTCCTGGTCGCCTTCCTCGCCACCCTGGTGGCGGTCGTCATCGGCACCACCCTCGGGGTGGTCGCGGGGTTCTTCGGCGGCTGGGTCGACACCCTGATCAGCCGGACCATGGACGTCTTCCTGGCGTTCCCGCTGCTGCTGTTCACGATCGCGCTCGCCGGCGTGATCCCCGACCAGGCGTTCGGCATCAGCGGCAACGGCCTGCGGGTCGCCCTGCTGGTGGTCATCATCGGCTTCTTCAGCTGGCCGTACATCGGCCGGATCATCCGCGGGCAGACCCTGTCGCTGCGTGAGCGGGAGTTCGTCGACGCGGCCCGGAGCCTCGGCGCCCGCAACTCGTACATCCTCTTCCGGGAGCTGCTGCCGAACCTGATGGCGCCGATCCTGGTCTACTCCACGCTGCTCATCCCGACCAACATCATTTTCGAGGCGTCGCTGTCGTTCCTGGGTGTTGGCGTCCGGCCGCCCACACCGACCTGGGGCGGCATGCTCTCGGACGCCGTGCGGTGGTACACCATCGCACCCAACTTCATGCTGTTTCCCGGTTTGGCCATTTTCGTCACCGTGTTGGCGTTCAATCTGTTCGGTGACGGCCTGCGCGACGCGCTGGACCCGCGGACCCGATGAACCCGTCGGCCACCGCCAGCTCCTACGACACGAAGGGGTGTATCACCAGATGAGAAGACGACCCGTTGCGGGGGCGGTCGCCATCGGCGCGACGCTCACACTGGCCCTCGCGGCCTGCGGGGGCGACGACACGACGACCGGCGGCGCCAGCACCAACGAGCCGGCGTACAACGCCGGCGTCGACAAGGTGTTCAACCCGTCCGAGACCAAGGGCGGCACGCTGCGCCTCGCCAACTCCGGCGACTGGGACTCGCTCGACGGGGCCGACACCTACTACGCCTACTCCTGGAACTTCTTCCGGCTCTACGGTCGGGCGCTGACGACCTTCGCGCCAGCCCCGGGTGCCGGCGGCACGAAGGTCGTCCCGGACCTCGCCGAGGCGCTCGGCGTGCCGAGCGACAACGCCAAGACCTGGACCTACAAGATCCGCCCGGGCGTCAAGTTCGAGGACGGCACGCCGGTCACCTCGAAGGACGTGAAGTACGCGGTCGAGCGGACGCTGGACAAGGACGCGTTCCCGAACGGGCCGACCTACTTCAACGACTTCCTCGACCTGCAGGGCTACACCAGCCCGTACAAGGACAGCGACCCGGACAAGCTGGGGCTGAAGGCGATCGAGACGCCGGACGACCAGACCGTGGTCTTCAAGCTCAAGGCACCGTTCTCCGGCTTCGACTACTTCGCGCAGATGCCGTCCACCGCCCCGGTGCCGCGGGCGAAGGACACCGGCGCGAAGTACAAGGAGCACGTGATCTCCACCGGGCCTTACAAGTTCGAGTCCAACCAGCTCGGCAAGAAGTTCGTGCTGGTCCGCAACGAGAACTGGGACCAGGCCACCGACCCGATCCGCAAGCCGCTGCCGGACCGCATCGAGGTCTCGCTCAACGTCAACGCCGAGGACATCGACAACCGGCTCATCTCCGGGGACCTCGACGTCGACGTGGCGGGCACCGGGGTCCAGCCGGCCACCCAGGGCCGCCTGCTCGGTGACCCCAACATGAAGAAGAACGCCGATGCGGCGGACACCGTCCGGCTGTGGTTCATGTCGGTCAACCCCGACGTCGCGCCGCTGGACAACATCAACTGCCGCAAGGCGATCCTGTACGGCGCCGACCACACCGGCTACCAGAACGCTTACGGCGGCCCGCCCGGCGGGGAGATCGCCACCAACCTGACGCCGCCGCTGATCCCGGGCTCGGAGAAGTTCGACCTCTACAACTTCGGGTCGAAGCCGGGCGGCGACGTGGACAGCGCCAAGAAGGCGCTGGCGGAGTGCGGCCAGCCGAACGGCTTCGCGACGAGCATGTCGTACCGGGCCGAGCGCCCGAAGGAGAAGGCGCTGGCCGAGTCGATGCAGCAGTCGCTGGCCAAGATCGGCGTCAAGCTGACCTTGAAGCCGTACCCGCAGGGTGACTACTTCAGGCTGTACGCGGGCAAGCCCGACTTCGCCAAGAAGAACGGGCTCGGCCTGATGACCCACGGGTGGAGCGCCGACTGGCCGGACGGCTACGGCTTCCTCTCCCAGATCGTCGACAGCCGGGTCATCCGCGCCTCGGGCAACACGAACCTGTCCGTCAAGGTTCCGGAGGTGGACAAGCTGCTCGACCAGGCACTGGTGACCGTCGACACGGCGGAACGCGAGAAGATCTGGCCGCAGATCGACCGGAAGGTGATGGAGGACGCCTCCATCCTTCCCGGCGTCTGGGCGACGACCCTGCTCTACCGTGCGCCGACGCT
>Ga0184609_10000713_pt1 | contig 9968 bp, 8 predicted proteins | sample PLM1_60_coex_FD_133165 | JGI IMG/M metagenome (GOLD analysis project Ga0184609, IMG submission 133165) | Groundwater sediment microbial communities from an aquifer in East River, Colorado, USA - PLM1_60_coex | ecosystem: Environmental > Terrestrial > Soil > Riparian zone | place: USA: East River... | reverse complement strand
TCCCGGGGTTCCCGCTGGACGGCGGGCGGCTGCTGCGCTCGGCCATCTGGAAGGCCACCGGCAGCCTCCGTCGGGCCACCCGGATCGCCTCGCTGGCCGGCCAGGCCGTGGGCTGGCTGCTGGTGGCCGCCGGGGTGGGCTGGTTGCTGGCCGGGGACCTGGCCGGCGGCATCTGGTTCGCGTTCATTGGCTGGTTCCTGGTCCAGGCCGCCCGGTCCTCCTACGAGGAGCTGCAGCTGCGGGACCTGCTGCGCGGCGTGGAGGCCGAGGACGTGATGGCCGGCGACCTGCTCCGGATCCCGCCGGAGCTGTCGCTGCAGGACGCCGTGGACGACTACTTCATGCGCTATGACCATGGCGCGTTCCCGGTCGAGGAGCAGGGGCGGACGATCGGCCTGCTGACCCTGCGGGGGGTCCGGCGGGTGCCGAGGGAGCAGTGGCCAGCCCGGCGGGTGCGGGACCACATGGTCCCGCTCGGCGACCAGGTCGTGGTGGCGCCGGAGGCCCGGATGGACGGCGTGCTCGGCAAGCTCCAGGACGGCGAGGCCAACCGGGTCCTAGTGGTCCAGGATGGCGAGGTGGTGGGGATCATCACCCCCTCGGACCTGACCCGCTGGCTGCGCCGCTGGCGCACCCTCGAGAGCAGGATGCGCTGAGCCGGTCGAACGACGACGGCCCAGGCGGAGCGTCCCGATCGCCGCGGCTCACCCCCCGCGGGCGTGACATAGACGACGCTGGTGTCTCGTAAGGGAAGAGCGCAGCGGGGGGCGACGGCGTTACGGCCACGGGCGGCGAGGCTGCGGAAGCCGCGCGTCCTCCAACTTGTACTCTGGATCGTGCACGGACGGAGGTTCGAACGACCATGAGCGCCGAGGATGTCCTGAAGGCCCGGTCGGAGCAGCAACCGGCCACGCCGCCGCAGCCTGCCGGCATCGTGCTGGGGGAGGACGGCATTGCCCGGTGCTGGTGGTGCGGCGACGACCCGCTGTACCGCCGCTACCATGACCTCGAATGGGGTCGTCCGGTCGACGACGATCAGCGGCTGTTCGAGAAGCTATCCCTTGAGGGATTCCAGGCGGGACTGAGCTGGCTCACGATCCTGCGCAAGCGCGAGAATTTCCGGAAGGCGTTCAAGGGCTTCGACATCGAGGCGGTCGCCCGGTTCGGCGCCCGCAGTGTCGACCGGCTGCTGGCCGACGCGGGGATCGTCCGCAACCGGGCCAAGATCCAGGCGACCATCAACAACGCGCGCCGCTGCCTGGAGCTGCTGGCCGAGTTCGACAGCTTGGCCGCCTATGTGTGGCGGTTCGAGCCCGGCGGGCGCTCGCGTCCGGCGGTGCTCGACCACGCGGCCCTGCTCCAGATCGCCGACAGCCCGGAGTCCAAGGCGATGAGCCGGGACCTGCGACGGCGCGGCTGGTCCTTCGTCGGTCCCACCACCGCCTACGCCTTCATGGAGGCGATGGGCCTGGTCAACGACCATCTCGACCGGTGCGACATCCGTACCGACGTCGAGAAGGAACGCCGCCAGTTCCGGCGACCGCCGGGAGCTCGCCAGCAGCGAACCTAGCGACTGTTGCCAGCGACTGGCTTGGTGTGTCGGGTCAGAGACCGTGCGCGAGCCGCCAGGCGACCCGGTAGGCGTTCTCACGGGAGATGTTGTAGCCGGCGAAGGCGTCGGGGGAGTGCAACAGGTCATACAGGGCCCGTGGGCTGGTCCCGGGCCGCTGGTCCTCGAAGTCAGATGCGGTCCGCACGACCAGCAGCCGATCCAGCAGCCCCATCCGCTTCAGCGCCCCGGCGATCGCCGGGTCCTCGAACTCGCTTGAGCAGCGGTAGCCGCGGTAGCCCGAGTCGACCGCCGTGATCCGCTCGCGCACGATGTGGTCGGCTTTGTCGGCCCAGTCGGCGCCGACCCAGAACCCGTCGGAGCCGGCGGTGTCGCAGCGTTGCACGCGAGGGGTCTCGGCGACCTCCGCGGGCCCGTAGAAGGCGCGCTCTGCCTCGGCGGTCCGGTCGTCATCCAGCGTGAGCTGCCTGGTCGCCTGGTAGGCCCGCCCCACCAGGTCGGCATTGAGCCGATAGGCCGCCTGGTCGTAGGCGTCGAATGGCAACCAGCCGTGTGGTGGCGCCTGCTTGCGGTCAACGAAGTGGCTGCCCAGGTCGACGTCCACGATCCAGTCGGCCAACCCGGCGGTCCCCAGCGTCCCGACCCGGCTGCGGATCCCCGCGATGCCGGCCACGATGAACAGCGACTGGTGGTCAAGCTGCAGCCGCGGGTCGCGCAGGAGCGCCATCGTCGAGGGGCCGGACTTCGATTTCGTGGTGCCGGTCATCGTCACACATACATGGTCGGCGGTACGGCAGTAGACGGGGGCGAACTCGCCGTCGGCGGCCGGGAACGTCCGATCCCAGGGGTGGTGTCGCAGGAAGGGCTCCTGCTCACCGTCGAAGGTTGTCAGGATCAGCGCGTCCACACGAAAGGCGCTGTCGGCACCGCCGGCCGGGGCAACGCCGCCGAGCAGCGCGACCAGCAGGCCGGCGGCCAGACTGCCACTGACCAGGGTACGTCGTCGCATGGGTCCCCCCGTCGTCGCGATCATCGCGTTCGACGGAAGATACCCGAACCGGACCTGCTGGTGGGGTACCTTGCTCGGCTCCTTCGTGGGCTCGTAGGGGGCTAGCCGGACGACTGGTCAGGGTCCGGGCGCGGCGATGCGGTCGAGCGGCGGCACCGGGATGCCGGCCGGCTCGCTGGCGGCGAAGGCGGCCACCAGGGCGTCGATGTCCTGGGCGCCCCCGAGGGCGTCGGTGCCCTGGTTGAACACCGTGAACCCGTCGCCGCCGGCCGCCAGGAAGCTGTTCATCGTCACCCGGAACGAGTCGGTCGGCGCCACCTCGACCCCGGCGACCCAGATCCGTCCGATGCGACCCGCGCAGGTCTGCGCCGCAGGATCCTGCTCGTAGCGGAACGTGTTCGACACCTGCAGGATCCGGTTGGTGGTCTGGCCGCTGCAGCCGCTGAACTGCTGCTCGAGCAGTCGGCGGACCATGTCGCCGGTCATCGTCTTGGTGACGAGGCTGTTGCCGAACGGCTGGACCGTGAACGCCTCACCGTAGGTGACCTCGCCCAGTGCCTCCCCGCCCGAGGAGATGTCGGCCACCCGGAGGTCGGCGCGGATGCCACCGGGGTTCATGAAGGCGAGCTGGGCGCCGCCGAGGTTTGCCGGCTGGGTGGCCACCAGCTGCGCGTCGGCGATCACGTCGCCGAGCGCCGACTCGCCGAGCGGCGACGCCGTCCGGGTGAGGTCGCCCTGGATGCGGCCGATGACGCGGTTGGCCAGCGGCGCCGCCGCGGCGACGTACTGCTCGACCACCGCTTGGACCCGCGGGTCCTCCTTGGAGGGGTCGGGGATGCGGGTGACGCCCGGGCCCGGGGTGTTGGTGGCGTTCTCGACGATCACGTTCGTGGCGCTGGCGTCCACCAGGTCCCCGGTCTTGTCGTCCACCGTGAGGGTGATGTCGCTGAGGATCCGCCCGAACGACGAGGCGCTGGTGATGAGCCGGGTCACGCCGCCCGAGGTGATCGTGCAGCGGTACTCGGCGTGCGTGTGGGCCGAGACGATCACCTTGATCGCCGGGTCGAGCCGGCTGGCGATGTCGGCGATCGCGCTGCCGGCCAGGTTGCCGACGCACCCGTTGAGCGCGGCCCCGCCCCCTTGGAAGCCACCTTCGTGGATGACGAGCACCGAGGTCTTGACGCCCGCGTCCGCGAGCCTCCTCACGGCGCGGTTGGCGGCATCCGCCTCGTCCTGGAAGGTCAGACCGGCCACCCCGGTGGGGGTGACGATCGTGGGCGTCGCCTCCAGCACCTCGCCGATGAAGCCGATCTTGACCCGCCTGCCGCTGTTGGACCTGAACTCCTTGGTGGCGAAGGCGGGAAACAGTGTCCTGCCGGTGGCGTCGACGATCACGTTGGCGGACAGGTACCGGAAGTCGGCGCCCGGGTAGACGTTGGTGGTCTTGCCGTTGGCCAGCGCGTAGGGAGCCGCGGTGCAGCCTTCGACCGGGTGGCAGCCACCGTTCTGGATGCGGAGCAGCTCGGCCCTGCCCTTGTCGAACTCGTGGTTGCCGACCGACCCGAAGTCGACGTTCATCAGGTTGCTGGCGATGGTGATGGGTTCCTCGAAGAACAGGCCGTTGGCCAGCGGGCTGGCCCCGATGTTGTCGCCGGCGAGGATGGTCGCCTGCCGGGTGCCGTACTGGGCTTGCCGGTCCTTCACCGCCTTGGCCAGGTAAGCGGCGCCACCGGCGAACTTGCCGTAGATGTTGAGTCCGCCAGCTTCGAGGTTGCCGTGCAGGTCGTTGAACGCCAGCAGGTGCACCTCGGTGGAGGGCCGTGTGTCCGGCTTGCTGTAGGTGACCAGGACCTGGTCGGAGAGCGACCGGGCACCGGCGATGATCACGTCCTCCCTGGCCGCCCGGTTCGGCGCGGCGAGGGGTGCGGCGACCACCACACCGACCGCGACCGCCGTCAGCAGCAGATGCGCTGCCCAGCTCCGCAGCGAGGTTCGCTTCATGTCGGCCTCCAGCGCTCGTCCGTCCACAGCCGTATGGTTATATATCCGGAAGAAGCATCGGTGACCAGAGCATGGCTCGTGGAAATACGCTCAGGGGGTGAACCGGGCGAGGCTCGCAGGCCGTTCCCGGCGGGTCGGCGACGACCTTGCCGCGGACGGGCAACTCCCGGGCCAGGTTCGAGATCGCCGCGCCCGTCCGGTCGACGCCGGTGTCGCCGTCGTCGCCTTGGTGGTCGTGGCGGCCGCCGCTCTCCGCCCGCAGCTGGAGCAGTTCCTCGACCGGCCCGCCGTCGCCCACTGGGCCACGGTCTTCGTCGCGATCGCCGTGCAGGCCATGCCGTTCCTGGTGCTGGGCGTGGTCGTCAGTGCCACGGTCGCTGCCCTGGTCCCGGCGGGGTTCCTTCCCGGGCTGCTCCCGCGCAGCCCTGCGCTGGCGGTCCCCATGGCCGCCGCGGCGGGTGCCGCGCTCCCCGGGTGCGAGTGCGGGTCCGTGCCGATCGCCGGCCGGCTGCTGGCCCGTGGTGTGCTGCCTGGCGCCGCGCTGGCGTTCCTGCTGTCGGCGCCGGCCATCAATCCCGTGGTGCTGACGGCGACCGCGGTGGCGTTCCCGGGCCGACCCGAGGTGGTCGTCGCCCGCTTTCTGGCCAGCCTGCTCGCCGCGACCGTCGTCGGTCTGGTGTGGGCCCGCATCGGCCGCGACGAGCTGCTGGAACGCGTCCTCCGGCGGCGTAGCGAACAGGGCCGGCCGCTGGCCGTGCTGGTGGCCACCGCGCAGCACGATCTGCTTCAGGCCGGTGGTTTCCTGATCGTCGGGGCGGCGACCGCCGCCACCCTGCAGACGGTGGTGCCACGGAGCGTCCTCGATACCGTGGCCGGCTCCGACCTGCTGGCCTTCCTGGCGCTGGCCGGTCTCGCGGTGGCGCTGGCCATCTGCTCGGAGGCCGACGCCTTCGTGGCCGCCAGCCTCACCCAGTTCTCGCTGAGCGCCCGCCTGGCGTTCATGGTGGTTGGTCCCATGGTCGACGTGAAGCTCATCGCCCTGCAGGCCGGGACCTTCGGGCGCGGCTTCGTGGTCCGGTTTGCACCGCTCACCCTCGTCGTCGCGTTGGCGTCGAGCGCCGTCATCGGGCGGTGGCTGCTGTGACCCCGGCCGGTGGGCTGATCAGCCTGCTCGTCGGGACCGTGCTGCTGCGACTCACGCTCACTGGCACCTACGGCCGCTACGTCCGCCTGGGGATGGGCCCGTGGCTGGCCGTCGCCGGCGTCGCGGTGATCATCCTCGGGTCGGTGACGTTGCTGCAGGCGCTGCGTCACGCCCACCCTGTCGACGCCCACGACCATCATCGTGGTGACGGGGGCGACCGGGTGGGATGGCTCCTGCTGGCGCCGATCGCGGCCCTGCTGCTGGTGGCGCCTCCGGCGCTCGGCAGCTACGGCGTGGGCAGGGCCGCCGAGGTCGAGATCCGCTCTGGCGGCGGCATCTTCGACCAGCTCGTCCCTGGCGCCGCACCCGTCCCCATGACCCTGCTGGAGTTCGGCCAGCGTGCCTTCGACCATGACGGCGCCAGCTTCAACAGCGCCGCGGTCCAGCTCACCGGCTTCGTGGCCGCCGGCGAGCAGGGCGGGTTCCGGCTTGCCCGCTACCAGATCGCATGTTGCGCGGCCGACGCGGCTCCGGTGGTGGTCCGGGTCATCGGACCCGGCGGCGGGCACGCGCTCGACCAGTGGGTCACCGTGACCGGGGTGTTCCAACCTGGAGGCGGAAAGGTGCCCGAGCTGGCAGCCACCAACATCGTGGAGGTTCCCGCGCCCGACGACCCCTACGAGTGAGATCGGGCCGGCCCGGCAGCCTCCGGGAGGCTCGTCGGCGGGCCCGCCGACGCCGAGCTTTTCGATGGGACCGTCGCCGGACCTCGTCGGGGCCTGCGAGGCGTCCCTCGGCCCAGGGCTGCTTGCCCAGGAACGCTCATCCACATGCCACCCGCTCGTCACCTCAGACTGCTAGACCTGCGCACATGAACAGTCAACCACCTCCAGCCGAGGCCTCGGTCGACCGGCGCCGCTTCCTCACCGGAGTCGCGGCGGTGGCGGGAGCGGCCGCCTACCAGGCGTGGTACGAGCATCAGCCGGTGCGCGCCGGCGAGGCCGGACGCGGACGGACCACAGGTCTACCGCCGCCTGCGGTGGGGCTCCCTGGCCCAGGTGGACGTGGTCGACGGGCGCCAGTTCCGCTCGGTGCCGCCATGCGGCTGGGGCGAGGCCGACGCCTGCGATGAGGCCTACGACCCCTCGGTCACCATGCTCGGCGCCGCCCAGGAACGCTGGCTGTACCAGGGCTTCTCCGCCTCTCAGGGGCGCTGGAACATCCTTGGCAACAACGTGATGGTGGCCCGGCTGGGCCACGACGGTGCCGCCGGCGACCTGCTCTGGCACGACGCCTGGGACGGCTTCCCGGCGGCGCGCAACCGGCTCACCAACGCCTGGGTGGAGCACGAGGTCAGGAATCCGGTGGTGGTCACCGGCGACTGGCACTCGACCTTTGTCAACGACATCCTCCGTGACTTCGACGACCCCTCCTCGCCGGTGGTGGCGTCGGAGCTTGTTGGCACGTCGATCTCCAGCAACGGCGACGGCGAGGTCTACGGGCCCTATTACGGCCCGATGATCAAGTTCAACCCCTACATCAGGTTCTTCGACGGCGACCGTCGCGGCTACGTGCGCTGCAAGCTCGAGCGCTCCGAGCTGCGGGCAGATCTCCAAACGGTCTCGACGGTGAGCCGCCCGGACGCCCCCGAGTCGACCTTCGCCTCCTTCCTCATCGAGGACGGCCAACCGGGGGCACACCGCCTCTAGCGCACCGCATTGCGTGAGGTGAACCAGGCGATGGGTGGTGGGGGCGGGCGCTTGCGGGCCAGGGCGTTGCGGGCGGTTGTGCTGCGCCCGGAGCTGGCCGGCCTGCTGGTCTGCTGCGGGCTGGCGGTGATGGTGTTCGGCCGGGCCTGGGCGGCCCCCACGACGTCCCCGAACGGCGGGGGTGTCGGGGACGGGGCGTTGTTCCTGTGGTTTCTGCGCTGGACGCCCTTTGCCATCGGCCAAGGCCTGAACCCGTTGTTCGGCGGCCACCTGAACGTGCCCGACGGGGTGAACCTGATGTGGAACACCTCGCTGCCCCTGCCGGCGGCGCTGATGGGCCCGGTCACCGGCACCTTCGGGCTGCCGGTGACCATCACCGCGCTCTACACCCTGGCCCTGGCCCTGTCGGCCTGGTTCGCCTCGATCGCCTTCCGCCGCTACGTGCGCAGCTATCCGGCGGCCCTGCTCGGCGGCCTGGTCTACGGCTTCTCGCCGGCCATGATCGCCCAGTCCTCCAGCCACCTGCACCTGACCCTCGGGGCCGTGCTGCCACCGCTGATGGTGCTGCTGGTCGACGACATCCTGGTCGGTCAGCGTGGCAACCCGCTGCTGGCCGGCGCGGCGCTGGGGGCCCTGGCCGCCGCCCAGGTCCTGATCGGTGAGGAGCTGCTCACCTTCACGGGCATCGCCTGCGCGGCCATGCTGCTGGCCATGATGCTGGTCGGGGCGGCGTTGCTGGCGCTGCTGCCGAAGGTTCCGCTGCGGGCCGAGCCGCTTCGGCCGCCGCTGTTCTTCACCGGCGCCGAGGTGCGGCGCATCCCCGAGGGCAGCGTCGCCCTGGTCGCCCCGTTCCCGAGCGCCCAGGCCTCACGGGCGATGATGTGGCAGGCCATGGCCGACATGCACTACCGCATGCCGGGCGGCTATTTCGTCGGCCCCGACGCCCAGGGACTGCCGAAGTTCGGCCCCGTGGGCACCAGGTTGTCCGGGTGGATGACCAAGATCCGGCTCGGCTGGCGCAAGCCGACCCTGGTCCCTGAGCTCCGCCAGCAGCTCGTGGCCGACCTGCTGCGCTGGCAGGTCGGGACCGTCGTGGTCGGACCGATGGACTCCCCGCCCACCGAGGCGACCATGGTGCAGTTCTTCACCGAGCTGCTCGGCCGCCCCCCCGAGCAGGTGGCCGGGGTCTGGGTCTGGTGGAACGTCCGGCCACGATCCCTCCCCGGCGCCCTCTCGGGACCGAGCCAAGGACGAGCCGGATCGGTCAGGGTGTGCTGGATGGGGCCTTGGCTTCCTGCCTCGCCCTGGCGGCGGTCGTGACCTCGGCCGCGATGGCGAGGCAGGCGGCGAGAACCGTTGGGGCCAGGACGCGCATACTCGACAGGAAGCGACCCAGCAGCTCGCCGGAAAGCACCAGTCCGTACAGGCCGAGCAGGAGCCCGGCCCGGCCAAGCAGGGTCGGGCGGCGTATGCCGAGCACAGTCGCGGCGACGGTGGCCACCAGCGACCCGATCAGCAACGCCGCCCCGAGCGGACCGACCGGGGCGTCGGGCACGTAATCGCCGCTGATGACCATGCCCAAGGCGTGGCCCCAGCCGGCCAACGGTGGCCCAACCGCTCCCAACGCCTCGCCTTCACCTGCGCCAGCCGGTATCCGCCAGGCCACATACACCCACCACAACCCGAGCATCACCACCCCGGGGGCGAGCACGGCCGCTGCCTCGGCGAACCGCGCCAGGCGGCGCTTGCCGACGCCCAACGCCAGCCATGCCGCCGCCGCCACCGCGAAGACGAGGTAGGACTCCTTGGTCAGGGCGGCGCCGGCGAACGCAAACCCGCTGGCGATCGAGCGCCGATCCAGCACCAGGCTCAGGCTCAGGACGGCGAGGGCGAGGGCGAGCGGCTCCGCGGTGCCGAAGGTGACCCCGACCGCCACCCCTGGCACCAACGCGAAGCCGAGCCCCCACCATGGCGACCGACCGCAAGCGGCGACCAGCCTGCCGGTCGCCGCGCACCCCAAGGCAACAGCCAGCGGCCCGACCGCCAGGAGAGCCAACGGGATCGCGCTGGCCCTCCCGCCTGCCAGCAGCCAGCCCACCACCGCCTGCAAGGGCCGGCCAGCCCGATAGCGGGGCATATCGAAGCTCGCGGCGAGCCGCTCACCAAGCATCGGGTCGTAGGCCAACCCCAGGAACCACTGGCCGTCGTAGCCGTTCCCGGGGGTTACCCTGACCCGGACGTGACGGGCGGCCAGCTCCTCGTCCAGCCCCCAGCTGGTACCCACAACAAACGGCGCGGTCGGCTCCCAGCCCAGCCGCGCAAACTGCAGCACCAGCAGCACGCAGCCGATCAGCAGCCCAGCGGCCGCCAAGCCCGCGACCGCCCGCCATCTCGGCTGGCCAGCTGCCGATGGCTCGGATACGAGGCGTTGCAGCGAGAGCATGGGCGCGCATCTTATCCGCTCGCCAGCAGCCCACCGGGAAGTCGTCACGCCGCTCGGCGGTGCGTGCACCCGAGATCTGTCCTCGGACCAGG
>Ga0184609_10000705_pt1 | contig 10024 bp, 10 predicted proteins | sample PLM1_60_coex_FD_133165 | JGI IMG/M metagenome (GOLD analysis project Ga0184609, IMG submission 133165) | Groundwater sediment microbial communities from an aquifer in East River, Colorado, USA - PLM1_60_coex | ecosystem: Environmental > Terrestrial > Soil > Riparian zone | place: USA: East... | reverse complement strand
GCAGCCGAGATCGGCTGCCGCTCGTCACCCAGGACGCCGGCGATTGCCTGCAGCGCCGGCCGGCAAGCCCACACCACCTCGCGGTGGGTGCGCGGGGGGAAGTCCCAGTAGGGGTGCGGGAACTGCCATCGGGAGGAGTACCGGCGGCTGGCCGCATCCAGGAGCCGCTGCACCGCCCGGGCCCAGACCCGCCGACGCCGCATGCTGGGCATCCTGCCGATCCTCCCGGCCGACTCCACACTCTGGCGGCGGGTGACGATCCGCAGAATCCGGTGCGCTCCCGCCAGCATGGACGGCTCCTGGCCTTGTAGCGACAGGCCGCCGACCAGCCTTCCCGGCACACCAGATCCAACCTTACAAGCGGGGCGACGGTGCGGCGTTAAAGGATTGCAAGAACGCCGGCGTCGACCTGGGCGAGGATGCGGCGCTCATGCGCTACCACCCTACGTGGCGAGCAGGGCAGGCTTGAGGTCGCCGCCGAGGGCGGCGCGGGCCGAAGGTCGGCCAAGCTCGCGGCCGCGCCGCATGGAGCAATCCCGTGAAGCGCACCACTCCCCCCAAGGAGCCTCTGGCCTTGAGTGGATGCCGGCTTGGTCGATCTAACGAAGCAGGCGAGGGAGGGACATGGTGACGCCGGCGCAAGCGGAGGCCTTGTGGCGATTGGGCCGCGGGGCGCCTGGCTGTTGAGGTGGGATCACCGGGCGTCATTACATGGCAGCTGGTTGGAGTGGTGCTCCCAAGCCCCTCTGCCCCGACCCAGGCGCTCACCGCCACCACCTCCGGCCTTGCCAGCGTGTCCCCGACGCCGGGCGCTGGCTGGGGTCCTTGGTCCCTGCGCGCCAGGGACCTTCGGCCGTTTCAGACCCGATGCTGCGGCTGGCAGCGTGGGAGTGATCGGCTCCGACGGAAGGTGATGGTCATGCGCAAGAAGGTCCTGGTACTCGGCGGCAACTTCGGGGGGCTCACGGCCGCGCTGCGTGTCAAGCACGAACTGCAAGGCGATGTCGACGTCACGGTCGTCTCCGCCTCCGACCGGTTCCTGTTCAACCCGTCGCTGATCTGGCTGCCGTTCGGCAAGCGCCGCCCGGCCGACATCACCTTCCCGCTGGCCCCCACCTTCGAGTCCCACGCCGTCGACTTCGTGCACGCAGCCGCCACCCGCATCGATCCCGTGGCCCAGCAGGTGGAGACCACGCGGGGCAGCTACGGGTACGACTACCTGGTGATCGCCACCGGCTACCGCAACCAGGTCGATGTCATCCCGGGCCTGGAGGTCGCCAACGCCGCCTACATGATCACCACCCTTGAGGATGCCATCCATGCCGGCGAGGGCTGGCAGCGGTTCCTGCAGGACCCTGGCCCGGTGGTGGTCGGCGCCACCCAGGGGGCCGGCTGCTTCGGCGCCGCCTACGAGTTCCTGTTCAACCTGTCCTACCGGCTGCGCAAGGCCGGGCTGCGCAAGCAAGTGACGCTCACCTACGTCACCGCCGAGCCGTTCCTGGGCCACTTCGGCATCGGCGGGCTGCCCGGCGGGGAGAAGCTGCTGGGCATGTTCCTCAGGAAGGAAGGCATCCAGGCCGTCACCAGCACCGCCATGACCGAGATCAGCCCCGGCAAGCTGCTGCTGGCCGACGGGCGGTCGCTGGGGTTCGCCTACGCGATGATCGTCCCGCCGTTCCTCGGCCAGCAGGTGGTCCAGTCGGTGGAGGGGCTGGCCGACGACAAGGGCTATGTGCCCGTGCACGACACCTACCAGTCGCTCGCCTACCCCAACATCTACGCGGTCGGCATCGCGGCGGCGGTCACGGTGCCCTGGACCACCGCGGTGCCCGTCGGCATCCCCAAGACCGGCTTCCCCACCGAGGCGCAGGCGCACGTGGCCGCCGAGAACATCGCGGCGCAGGTCCGCGGCGAGCAGCCCACCGCGCACAAGGAGTTCGGCGACATCCCGGCCGTGTGCGTGATGGACGCCGGCAACAACGGCGTCATGATCCTGGCTGACAAGATGCTGCCGCCCCGCAAAGCGGCGGTGATGATCCCCGGCCCGCAGGCCCACGCGGCCAAACTGCTGTTCGAGAAGTACTTCCTGTGGAAGGCCCGCAACGGCTATGTGCGGCTGCCCTGACCGCCCCACCGCCCGTCGACGCAACCAGGCTCCCGCTTGCCGACACGGCCGGCATTACGACGAGGTGCCAACGGCACGCGGCTCGCGGGAACGACGACGGCTGACGACCCCGCTGCCACCTGCCCGACAGCATGGATCTGGCCGCCTCGCCAGCGCCGCACCGTCGGGATGACTGGCCCGCAGCAGGCGGGACCAACAGCCCTGCCAGCTCCTCCTGCCACCCGCAACGATGGCTCCGAACGACCCACGCTGAGGAGGTGGCCGCCATGATGTGGCGGGTTGACGACGGTGGCTGGATGGGCTGGTGGTGGGTCTTCATGCCCATCCTGTTCATCGCCCTGGTGGCGGTCATCATCTGGGCGGTGGTGGCCCTGACCCGCAGCCGCCCTGGTGACCGCGAGCCGCGCCACGACCCACAGCAGATCCTGGCCGAGCGGTTCGCCCGCGGGGAGATCGACGAAGCCGAGTACCGGCGGCACGTGGCCATCCTCCAAGGCCGCACACCGGACCAGGATGAGCACGGCCACCAGGCGGGTCAGGCCAGGTAGCGGGCGATCACATCCTCGACGACGAGGGGTTCGCTCTCCTACTCGGGCTCTCCACCACGACGCAGTCGCATTGGGTCGCCGCCCACCGCGGGCCGCCATGCTGGCTGGTGAACACCACCCGGTACCACGCGTCGACGACGTGGCCACATCAGCCTGGTCACCGCAGAGAAAAATAGCGCAGCATGCCGGCCAGCTCCATCGAGTGTGGGCGGCCAGCAGAATCTGCCCGCTGGGGCCAACACGAGTTGCCCGCTGACGGCCATCTCGTCACGCTACGTGCTCGTCACGGCTGCATCAAAATGTCACCATTCCCCGGCGGCACCTCGGGGATGCGCCTCGGAGGGGCGCAGCCACGGGTTCAGGGACACGCTCAGGGCACCGTAGGCGCTGCGGTCATCCACCGAGACGCTCCGACTGGAAGGGTGGTGGCGTGACCAACCCCGCCCGGTCGGGACGCCTGGCCGAGTTGACGATCGCGCTGTCGCTGGCGTCGGATCTGGGCACCGGTCAGCCCATGGAGCACGGGTTGCGTACGTGCTGGCTGTCGCTGGCTGCGTCGGAGGAACTCGGGCTGGATGCGGCGACGCGATCGTGCGTGTACTACGTGGCGCTGCTTCGCTTTGTGGGCTGCACGTCGGATGCATCGGAGACCGCGGTACTGGCGGGCGGCGACGACGTTGCGTTGAACGCCGCCATGGCACCGATGTTGATGGCTCAGCCGGGCGAGAGCATGCGCTACTTCGTGCGCCACCTAGCCGAGGATCTTCCCTTGCGCCGCCGGGTCGGCCGCGTGGTCCGGGCGATGGCCGATCCGGGGATGGAGCACCGCAGCCTGTCCGGACATTGCGAGGTGGCCGCCCGCCTGGCCACCCGGCTTGGTATGGCCGAAGCCGTCTGCCGGGCGCTCGCGCATGGGTACGAGCGTTGGGACGGCAAGGGGCACCCCGCTGGCCTGGCGGGCGAGGAGGTGCCTGTGGCAATCCGCGTCGTCGCCGCCGCCCGGGACGCCGAGCTGTGGTCACGCCAGGCCGGCTGGCCGGCCGCCGCCGAGGTGTTGGCTCACCGGAGGGGGCACGCCTACGACCCGGCCGTGGCCGATGCCCTGGTCGCCAACGGCGAACGCTGGCTGGGCGAGATCGGCGACGACCCGGGCGCTGGGGTGCTCGAGGCCGAGCCGGCACCGGTGCTGATGATTGACGCGGACGAGCTCGACGGTGCGCTCGCCGCGGTGGCCGACTTCGCCGACCTGAAGTCGCCGTTCCTTCGGCGCCACTCGACCGGTGTCGCCAGCCTCGCCGTCGCCGCCGCCGGGGCCGCCGGCCTGTCGGATGCCGAGGCCACCACGCTCGGTCGAGCCGCGCTGGTCCACGACGTCGGGCGCGTCGGCGTCGCGAGCGGGATCTGGGATCGCCCGGGTCCGTTGAGCGCCGAGCAGTGGGAGCGGGTCCGGCTGCACCCCTACCTCAGCGAGCGGGTGCTGCACCGCTGCGCCCTCCTCGCCCCGTTCGCCGACCTGGCCGCACGCCACCACGAGCGAGCCGACGGCTCCGGCTACCACCGCGGGGCCGCGGGAGGTCAGCTCGCCCTCGGTGCTCGAGTGCTGGCCGCCGCCGACGCCTACCACGCCATGACCGAGGACCGGCCACACCGGCCGGCGCTCACCCCGGCCGACGCGGCGTCGCAGCTGCTCGAGCAGGTCGACGCCGGCCGCTTCGAGCGGATCGAGGTCGACGCCGTGCTCGACGCCGCCGGGCAGGCGAGCCGCCCGGCGAGGGTGGCCCGTCCTGCGGGACTTACCGAGCGCGAGGTCGAGGTGTTGCGCCTGATCGCCCGCGGCCACGCCAACAAGGCGGTGGCGGCCACGCTCGGGATCTCGCCCAAGACGGTGGGGCACCACATCGAGCACATCTACGCCAAGGCCGGGGTCACCACCCGCGCCGGGGCGACGCTATTCGCCATGGAGCACGGCTTTCTGTCGCCCTGAGAGGCGTCGGAGATGGGGCGAACACCCGATGTCCAACGGCATCGACCGGTTGATACTCCCCAGCAGGACATCGCGACGGGGAGGCAACCGTGCCGACGATCGACATCAACGACACCACCCTCTACTACGAGCGCACTGGGCAGGGGCCGGCGATGCTGTTCGTGCATGGCATGTGCGGCGACGCCGAGGTCTGGGCCGACCAGGCCCGGCGGTTCTCGGACTGCTTCACGTGCGTGGGCTACGACCGCCGGGGCCACAGCCGCAGCGCCCGAGGCACCTCCACGATCAGCGACGCCCTGCACGCCGACGACGCCGCCGCCCTCATCGAAGCGTTGGAGCTCGGTCCCTGTCTGCTGGTGGGGTCGAGCGGTGGCGCCGCCATCGGCGTCGAGGTCGCCCTGCGCCATGGCCATCTGCTCCGGGGCGCCGTGTTCAGCGAACCGCCGCTGTTCAGCCTCGATCCCGCCGCCGCTCAAGTCGCCATGCGCGACCTGGCGCCGCTGGTCGAACAGGCGATCGCGACCGGCGACCGCCGCGCCTTCGTGGATGCGTTCTTCGCGCTGATGTGCCCCGGCCTTTGGTCGATCATCGACGAGACCCGCAAGGACCGCTACCGCGCCAACGCCGACATCGGCCTCGCTGATCTGCGATCCCCGTCCCTTGACGTGGCACCCGCAGACCTGTCCGCCGTCACGGTCCCGGCCCTCATCATCGCCGGCACGACCAGCCACCCGTCGCTCGTGTCCGTCGCCCGCGGGCTGGCGGCGGCGTTGCCCGACGCCCGCTTCGTCGAGCTTGAGGGGAGCGGCCACGTCACCTACGCCGAGCGGCCCGACGACTTCGCCAACGCCGTCTCGGTCTTCGCCGCCGAGCTGGACGGTCGCACGGTGGTGGCACGATGAGGCGCTTCGACGTTCAATCCGCGGACGAGACGTCGCTGGCAATCTGGGCCGACGGCGCGGGAACTCCGCTCGTGCTGGTGCACGGTTCGGTGAGCGACCACACCACCTTGGCCCCACTGGTCGACGCGCTGCTGCGCGAAGACGTCGCCACCTTCTCGATGGATCGCCGGGGGTTCGTCGCCAGCGGCGACACGCCCGGCTATGCCATCGAGCGGGACTTCGAGGACGTCGCCGCCGTCGTGGACGCCGTCGCCGCCCGCGCCGGTGGGCCGGTTGCGCTGTTCGGCCACTCCTACGGCGCCAACTGCGCCATGGGCGGAGCCGCCCTCACGAAGAACGTCGACCATCTCGTTCTCTACGAGCCCAGTCTGGGCCTCCGCTATCCGGCCGGCTCGATCGAAGCAGTCGAGCAAGCCGTGGCGGCGGGCGACATGGAAGCGGCGATCGTCGCCGTGTTCGTCGGGATCCTGGAGCTGTCCGAGGAGGAGATCGACGCCATGCGATCCAGCGCGACCCCGACCTGGGCGACCCGCCTCGCCTCCGCTCCGACCCTGCCGAGGGAATGCAGGGTCGAGGAGGGCTGGGTGTACCAGCCCGGCCAGTTCGATGCGATCACGGCGCCAACGCTGCTCCTGGCCGGCTCGGACACCCCTGCGGACCTGAGCAAGGCGACCGATCAGGCTGCCGACGCGATCCCCGACGCGCAGATCCAAGTGCTCGAAGGGCATGCCCACATGGCCCACAAGACCGATCCCGCCATGGTCGCCGGCCTCATCCGGCAGTTCATCTCCTCGTGAGCCTCACCCCGGCGACACAGCCTCGGCAGGGACCAGAACAAAGCGACAAGCGCGAACCGCCGGGTGCACCGGCCGGCCTCACGGCGGTGTCCCAGAACGACACTCGCCGACAAGGCCAACGAGCATCACCGATCGCCGGCTCGGCGATCGGCAACCGGTGCGACAATGATGCCCGACCGGCAGCCACGCTCGGTGGCGGTCGCCGCCGAGAACCTGTTGGCCGTCACCGGGCAGTCTCCGATGGCCACCGACGGCTGGGACCTGAATAAGTACATTCCCCTTCCCGCTTGGCTGCTCCCGATGGGGACCCGTCGATCCCGCACGGCGCGGTTCGGCGCCCTTGACCCGCCCTGCGGCCCGGCGTAGCGCCGCGTCGGCCTCCCTTGAGGGAGGCGACTGGCTCGATCACCCGCCACTCGGTGGCGCCGCAGAGGCTGAACGACGGGATACCAAAGAGGCCACACCGCGGCCCCGGCGTGCTGCAGCTCTATCCCCGGCTCGGAAGGGCGCCGCTTGTGCCACGCCGAGCCCCACCCCGTTCGGCAGCCTCCAGAACCTGTGAACCCGGCTAGAACCACCCAGCGCCAGACCTCGCCGCAGCACCGTCGCGGCCCGACACTTACCCAGCAGCCGGGCGGTCGGACCCCGGGTCAAGGTCGCAGCCCCAGCCGGGCCAGCTCCCCCACCAGCCACCTGCGGCCGACCCGAAGCTCGGCCCGCATCCGCTTGATCGACCACCCCTGCGCGACGTGCCGCGCCCGCAGGTATGCCGCCAGGTCCACGAAGCCGAGCTCCGCCAGTCTCGCCGCCCGACGCGCCTGCCACCCCACCGACTGCACCCGACGCCCCGACTCGGCCGCCGCCCGCTCGGCGGGGGTGCGTCGCACCCGTCGGATCCCGTGGCGCTCCAGCAACCGGCGCACCGTCAGCCGATGCGCCGCCAACTCCGCGGCCACCTCCGCCAACAGCCACCCCTGCTCCACGACCCGGTCGACCAGATATGCCTGCACATCGGCGAAGCCCAGCTGGGCCACGCGGGCGGCGATGCGCTCCTCGGTGTAGCGCCGCCGCTGCGCTGCCAGCCGCTGTGGGCGGGGCGTCAGAGGCACCGCCAGGCGCGACAGCGCCGCCTGCAGTTGCCAGTCGCGCACCCCAAGCTCGGTGGCGATCCGGGGGATGCTGTGGCCGGCGTCGCAGCGGGCCTGCAGGTATTCGTACAGATCCTCGAACCCCAGCACTCGAGCGCGCTCGTCCAGGCGCCGGTCGCGGCTGCCGTCGACCCGAAATCCGCCCGAAAGGAGCAGCCGACGCGGCGTTTCTGCTGGTTGTGGGTTTGCCCATGCGTTGCCGGTCCCCCCTGGGACGGCGAGAGGCAAACTCGCCTGACCAGCGCGTTTGCCCCATGATCCTCCGCCTGAGGCGACGGCCGGGGTAAGGGGCGGCCCTGGTCGGGCCTGGCACAACCGATGCAGACCCCTGTCTGACCAGGAATTTCGCGCCCTCGGACAAGGCCTCGCCACGGCGACCGGACTTGCGGGTGGTGGTGCGGGGGCGACCGCCCAAAGCATGGGCAAGAAGCCCGCGCGCGCCTGGGTATCGCGGCCGACGCCAACATCTGCGCCGTCCCAATCCTCCGGGCGAGCCGTCTGGCGCGGGGCTATTGTGCTTGGAGCTCCCCGCGCATGTTCTGCGGCAGGTGGTACTTGCACGTGAAGGTGACGGGGCCAGAGGTCGGGACGCGGACCTGGACCGTGGCCGTTGCCCCGGCCTTGATGTCCTGGTCGATCCCCTGCCCGTCGACGGCGATGTTGTGAAGCGCCTTCCCCTGGTTTCGAACGGTCAGCTCGATCCTCTGTCCGGCGGGACCGGTAAGAACCGTTAGGCGGACCCGCCGCACCACGCGGCGGGTCCGCCGCCCACGTGGCTACCTGGGCAGGCTGATGTGGAGTTGCTGCAGGCGCCCGGCGGTGTCCTCCAGCGCCCAGTAGTCGACGAAGCGGCCGTCCTTGACGCGCAGGATGGCGACCTCGTCGACCTGCTCGAAGCGCCGGCCGGTCGGCGCGGTTCCCAGCCACGGGCCGGTGTGGGTGCCCGAGCAGCGGAAGCGTCCGACCACCTTGTCGTCCTCGGCGATCAGGTCGACCAGCTCCATCTGCCAGTCGGAGAAGGCGGCGCGGAAGGCGGTGAAGCCGTGGCGGGCGGCCGCTGCCAGCTCGGGGCTGAACAGCTCGTCGGTCACCTCCAGCCGGCCTTGGTTGATGACCTCTTCGAGCAGCCGGCGCAGCAGCGCCTTGCCTTGCTCGGCCGGCGTGGGTGACTGGCCAGTCGCTGCTTGGGATGGTGGGGTGGTGGTCCTCGTTGGTGTGGTCATGGTGGTTGCCTCCTTTGAACTCGGCCGGGCTGCTGCTCGGCGGACGATCTTGGCCTCGCTCCGGCCTGGTGAAGGCGCCGGCTATGGCGAGCCGCCTGGGTCATGACACGCCGGCATCACTGCCCCTACCGTGCTGGTCACCATGTAGCACGCCATCAGCGAGACCGGCACCCTTCAGCCCATCCGTGAGCTGGCCGGGGTCGCCCAGCGGCGGCCACGGACCCACCCGGATGTCCAGGCCGATCGGGCCCGGCCGTGGCTGGTCGTTTGTGGCGGTGATGAAGGATCGACTGCATCGGCTCCTGCGTCCCTTGCACTGGGATGTGGTGTCCTACCGGGGCCGCTCCGCGACCCCGAGCACGTGCGGGCGGGCCAGCGGGGGCATGGCTTGGAGGTCGAACCGGTCCAGCGCCACCACGCGCAGCCCGGCGGCGGTGATGGCGGCCACGGTGTCGCGGTTGGGGTGGCAGCCGCCGGCCAGCCAGCCCCAGGGGCGCTGGAGCCGGTCCTGCCAGCGGGCCAGTCGCGGGTTCTCGGCGCGGATGTGCTCGTAGAAGCGCAGCGTCCCACGGGGGCGCAGCACCCGGCGGGTCTCCGCCAGCGCCCGGTCCAGATCATGCACCGTGCACAGCACCAGGCTGGCGACGACCGTGTCGAAGGCGGTGTCGTGGGTGGGCAGCGCCTCGGCGGTGCCGTCCACCACCCGGATCGGCACCGGTGCCTGCCGGGCCGCGGCCAGCGCCAGGCGACGCAGGTAGGGTTCGGGCTCCACGGCCACGACCTCGGTGACCGTGGCGGGGTAGTGCGGGAAGTTGAGGCCGTTGCCGGCGCCGACCTCGATGACTCGGCCGGTGAGGCCGGCCAGCAGCTTGCTGCGGTGGTCGGCCACCTCGGCCTCCATGAGGTGGCCGACCCGCGCGTAGCAGCGGGCAAACACGGGATGGCGGACCGTTCTGGGCTGGCTGCGTGTGGACATGGGCATCCTTCTCACTTGCTGGAGGTGGTGCTCAGCTGACGGTGCGGCGGTAGACGCGGACGGCAAGGGGGGCGAAGACCGCGGTGATGGCGGCCGCCCACAGCAGCGCCAGGAGAACCTGCCCGGCGACGGTGCGCCCTGGGGGGAGGGCGCCGGGGCCGAGGATCAGGCCCCGCAGCGCGTTGGTGGCCACGGTGACGGGCTGGTTGGCGGCAAACGGCTGCAGCCAGGCGGGCATCGTCTGGGTGGGGACGAACACCGAGCTGGTGAACGCCAGCGGGAACACCACCATGAACACCGCCGCCTGGACCGCTTCGGCGG
>Ga0184609_10000704_pt1 | contig 10025 bp, 11 predicted proteins | sample PLM1_60_coex_FD_133165 | JGI IMG/M metagenome (GOLD analysis project Ga0184609, IMG submission 133165) | Groundwater sediment microbial communities from an aquifer in East River, Colorado, USA - PLM1_60_coex | ecosystem: Environmental > Terrestrial > Soil > Riparian zone | place: USA: East... | reverse complement strand
GTGAGCCAGGGCATCGCGCCGAACCCGTCCCACCGCTGGTCGTCGGTGAGCACGACGATCACGTTCGGCCGGCGATCGGGTCGGGACTCCCCCGCGGGCCACGCGAGGCCGGAGACGAGTGCCACGAGCGCAGCCAGGGCGGCACCGGCCGTCCGACGGCCGGATGCGCCGGAGCTCACTCCTTCCGCACCTTCCAGATGTGTTCGGCGGGGAACGCCCGCGCCCACTCGAGCGGTGCGTAGTCGTCATAGGTCGTGCTGGCGTCTTCGCTCGGCCGGAGCTCGATCAGATCTTCGATGGCGAGTCCGTTCGCCCGGAACAGGCGGATCCAGTCTCCATAGGTCAGCTGGAACTCGGTCGTGCGCCAGGAGGGATCCGCGATGTCGAGCGAGCGCATCCCGAAGTAGTCGGACCGCATCTCCCGTGTCGGCGGGAGCTCCTCCTCCTGGGTGCCCCACGCGACCCAGATCCACGGCGTCGTGCCGTTGAACACGAACCTCCCACCCTGTCGCAACACCCGGGCGACCTCCGGCACCGTGAGGGATGGATCGGCGAACCCCATCACGCCGTGATCGCAGAACACAAGGTCGAAGGTCTCGTCGCGGAACGGGAGCCGCTCGCCGTTCCCCTGCACGACGGGGAACCGGATCCCGGTCTCTTCGAAATGCTCGAAGGCGTGCCGGAGCTGCGTGATCGAGAAGTCGAGCCCCGTCACGGCCGCGCCGCGCATCGCCACCTTGATCCCGAACTGACAGGCGCCGCAGCCGAGCTCCAACGCCCGGGCCCCGGCGACGCCACCGAGCGCTTCGATCTCGTCCTCGGACGCGTCGTAGACGCCCCAGCCCAGGTGGTCCCACCGGTTCAGTTGCGCCCGGTTGCGCTCCTGATACTCAGCCGACTCTCGCTCCCAGTGCTCGCGATTCTTCCGGACGTGTTCCGACGTCTCCGCCGATGTCATCGGTCCAGCCACCCACCCTCTCGATCGTGGCGGGCGGCCACGAGACCGGCCGCGATCGAGAGCGCGATCTCTTCCGGGCGACGACCGCCGAGATCCAAGCCCAGCGGACTGCGGATGCGGCCGAGGTCTTCGTCGCCGAACCCCCGTGTCCGAAGCTCCTCGACGTAATGCGCGACGTGACGTCGGGAGCCCATCACACCGACGAACCTTACCGGCGAGCGCAGCAGCGTGGTCAGCATCTCCGAGATGCCGGGTGCGTCGTGGTCCGTGAACACGACCTCGTCGTCGGGCCCGAGCCGCACGTCATCGAGGGAACGGACGAACGGCTCGTCCTCGGGGACGATCCGTTCCGTCCGAGGCTCGAGCAGCAGGACCTGGCGGCCCTGCCGCTCCATCTCGGCTCGCAGCGAGCGTGCGACGTCGGTGGCCGAGATCACGACGAGACGCGCGGGAACTCCGTGCGGCTCGAGGTAGACCTCGACGTCCCCCCGCTCGTGACGGAACGTGCGAACCTCCGGCTCGCCCCCTTCCTGGACCTCCGCGGCCGCCTGGACGGCGGCCGCGTCGAACTCCGCGCATCCGAGGGTGCCGTGCACCTCGCCGCCCGGCACGATCGACATCGAGTTGCCAACCGCGCACGGCGGCGAGCCGATGATCCGCACGGCCTTCGCCTCGACCCACGATGCGGTGGGCGCCTCCGGCACCGACCGCGGATGGGCATGGCCGCGATGCCCGGTCGGATGCCCGCCCACCGCGCCGCCGAGGAGCTCCACCGCGTGCGGGATCACGGGCAACACGGACGAGAGCGACTCGCGAACGCCCTGAGGGCTCCCGGGGAGGTTGAGGATCAATGTCCGCCCCAGCGCGCCCGCGACGGCGCGGGAGAGCGCCGCCATGGGGGTGTGCGCGAGCCCGGTGGCCCGCATCAGCTCGGCGAGGCCCGGTGCCTCTCGCTCGATGACGGCCTGGGTGGCTTCCGGCGTCACGTCACGGGGACCGAAGCCCGTCCCACCGGTCGTCACCACCAGCCCGTGTATCGCCGCGAGCTCCCGGAGTGCCGACTCGATGTCCGGTCGCTCGTCCGGGACCACGCGGCGATCCGAAACGTCGAACCCCGCCTCACTCAAGAGCTGAACGGCCACGTCACCGGACTCGTCGGCTCTGATGCCTTGGGTGACACCGTCGGAGACCGTAAGTACGGCGGCTCGGGTGGCTTCCACGGGAGGGAGCCTAGCGCCGACGAGGAGACCCCTCCCCACTCCACTCGGCACGTCGGAGGCCGCCTAGGATTGGGAGCAGGCAAGCACACGACGGTTCGGGAGGGCGCGCCGATCGCTCCCTCGAGGCCGCTCACGAGGAGGTGCACGATGGACTGGGTCGACAGGCTCGCCGCCGAGCTTCATCTCGACGCCCTGTCCGCGCACGAGAACGAACACCTCCTGACCGCCTCGCGCGAAGTCGCCCACCGCGTGGAGCGGAAGGCCACCCCTCTCGCGATGTACGTGCTCGGGCTCTCCGTCGGGAGCCAGATGGCCGACCGTACGCGAGACGACGCGATCGAGGACGCGATCCACGCGCTCCTCCTCCGCCTGCCGCCCGCCGAGGAGTCCTGACCCTCAGAGACCGTCGGCGGTAGGCTGACGGGATGAGCGACCACGCCACGGCCCCGCAGATGCCTCTCGAGGGCCCGCTGCTGGATACCTTCGGCCGGGTCGCCGACGACCTCCGGATCTCCGTCACCGATCGATGCAACTTCCGGTGCTCCTACTGCATGCCTGCCGAGGGCCTCGCCTGGCTTCCGAAGCACGAGATCCTCACGTTCGAAGAGCTGACCCGGATGCTCGGGATCTTCGTGCGCTTGGGCGTCCGCAGCCTGAAGGTCACGGGCGGCGAGCCGCTGGTTCGTGCGGATCTCCCCGTGCTCGTCCGGATGTTCAGGGACGTCGGCCCCGATCTCGACATCTCCCTGACCACGAATGGGGTCCTCCTCGATCGGCTGGCCGCACCTCTCGCCGAGGCAGGGATCGATCGCGCGACGATCTCGTGCGACTCTCTCCTTCGTCACCGGTTCGCCGAGATGACCCGGCGCGACGCATTGGACAAGGTCCTCGCGGGGATGAAGGCGGCCGAGGCGGCGGGCCTCACCCCCATCAAGGTCAACTGCGTGGTGATAGGCGGCACCAACGACGACGAGGTCGTGGAATTCGCACGCTGGTCGCGCGAGACCGGATACGAGATCCGCTTCATCGAGTACATGCCGCTGGACGCGCAGCACGCTTGGGAGCGGGAGAAGGTCGTCCCGGCGGCGCGCATCCTCGATGCGATCGATGCCGTGCATCCGCTGGCGCCGGAAGGCCACGGGAACGAACCTGCCACGACCTACCGCTTCGCCGACGGGGCACCCGGACGGGTCGGCGTGATCGCCTCGGTGACGGAACCGTTCTGCGACACCTGCAACCGGCTTCGCCTGACCGCCGAGGGCATGTTCCGGAACTGCCTGTTCGCGCTGGACGAGACGGACCTGCGCGCTCCCCTTCGCGACGGCGCCTCCGACGAAGCGCTCGAGCTCCTGATCCGGCGGGGACTCTGGTCGAAGTGGTCCGGACACCGCATCAACCACCCGGACTTCGTCCAGCCAGAGCGATCGATGTCGATGATCGGCGGCTGAACGGCGCCGACGGTTTCTCCGACCCCTCATCTGCTCAACACCACGTGTTCACTTGAGGCTGAGAGGCTCACGTCGCCCGAGAGGTCGCGCCCCCCTCTCCGGCCGCGGGGAGCCCGGCCGCGGGCCGGCTCCCCGCGACCCCCGTCGGAGCGGTTCTGGCCGAACCCTCTACAGGTTCTCGATGTGCAACGTTGGAACGTCGGCTCGTTCGAAGCCCAGAACCTGCGCGTAGAAGGAGAGCTCCGACTCCAGCGCGCGCCGGTTCGACTCCGCCTTCCGGAATCCGTGCTGCTCCCCTTCGAAGAGCACGTAGGCATACGGCAGGGACTTCCGCTTGAGGGCCTCCACCATGATCTCCGCCTGGGCGGGCGGCACGACGCGGTCCTCCGCCCCTTGGAGCAGCAGCATCGGGCAGGAGATCCCGTCCGTGAAGTTGATCGGTGACCGGGACCGGTATCGCTCGGCCTCCTCCGGGTAGGGACCGACCAGCGAGAAGAGGTATCGGGACTCGAACTTGTGCGTACCGCCGGTCACGAACGACTCCAGGTCCGCCAGGCCGTAGTAGCTGGTGCCGGCCGCGAACCCGTCGTGCATCGTCAGGGCGCAGAGGGTCGTATACCCGCCGGCGCTCCCCCCGGTGATCAGGAGCCGGTCGCCGTCGACCTCGCCCTGTTCCGCCAACCACCGTGCCACGTTGATGCAGTCGGCCGTATCGACGACGCCCCAGTTGCCGTTCAGTCGCTGTCGGTACCGACGCCCGAACCCGGTGCTCCCCCCGTAGTTCACGTCCACCACGGCGAACCCGCGGCTCGTCCAGAACTGCGTCTCGAGGGAGAAGCCCGGGGAAGCCTCCGCCGTCGGCCCACCGTGGCTCATCACGATGAGCGGTGGCCGATCGCCGTCCGTCCCCGTCGCGTCGCGGTTCTGGGGCGGATAGAAGTGGGCGAACGATGTCACGCCGTCCTCGGTCGGGAACTCGATCTGGCGAGGGATCGAGATGTAGCCGTCGTCGACGTTCACCGATGACGACGAGCGAAGCACGTCCATCGACCGGGCGGTGACGTCCAGCAGGACCACCTGGTCGGGGATCGAAGGACCTCCCCCGACGAAGGCCACGCGGTCTCCCTCGACGTCGAGAGACGGCCGCATCGCGGAATGCGGGACGTCGAGATCGATCAGCTCGCCCGACTGAGGGTCCAACACCGCCACGTGCTGAACGCCGTCGCGCTCCCCCAGACACGCGATCCGCCCGTCGCCCAGGAAGCCGTATGCCGACATCCCGAACACCCATTGCGGCCAGCCGAACTCCGCCTCGGCAGGATGGAGCGCCTCCACCTGGCCGTCGCGCCCCCGGTAGAGGTTCCACCAGCCGGTTCGGTCTGAGACGAAGTGCAGGTCGCCGGCCGGGCTCCACGCCGGCTGGAAGATCGACTCCTCGCCCGCCCGGCCGGCGACCTGCCGCACGTTCTGGAGGGTGGCGTCATCAGCGAGGTCCGCGACGTACACCTCGCATCCGTCCCAGGGCATCCAAGGGAGATCCCACTCGAGCCAGCAGAGCATCGAGCCATCGGGGGAGATCCTGGGCGAGGAATAGAAGTCGCGACCCGAGCGGATGATCAGCGGCTCCGCGGACCCCTCGGGCGGGATCACGACCAACTCGTTCGTCACACCGGAAGGGTCGTCGGGATCGGGGTGACGCTCCCGGACGCAGATCAGCCATCCTGCATCGGGTGTGATGCGCCCGTCCGCGTATCGGTCGCGCCCGCCGGACTCCGGTGTGATCGCTACCGGATCGGCGCCGAGCTCCTGTCGGTAGAGCCGTTGATCGGCGAAGTTGGAGAAGAACGCCGTGCCCCGGTGGATCAGGTAGGCACCCCCGCCGTATTCGTGGACGGTCGTCCGGACGTTGAACCCCGGCGGGGTGATCTCGACCGCCTCGGAGAACGGCGCCGCGTGCATCAGTACCGATCGTCCGCCCTCGCTCGGCCTGCTTTCCTGCCAGTACACGGAACCGTCCTCGAGCCACGGCTGCGAGAGCGTGACCCCGCCGACCGACACCATCTCGGCGCTGATCGGCGACCGCCAGGTGCCATACGGCGCCACCTGGGTCACGCGGGGCGCCTCGCGACGATCACCCTGGTCAGCGGGATGGGGCCGCCTTTGGTGCTGCGCATGTCCCGGAAGCCTTCCCGCCCGAGCACCCGCTTCACGAGGGTCACCCGATCGGGACTCACCTCCATCAAGAGCCATCCGTTCGGCGAAAGCCAGGCCGGCGCCTCTCGGGCCGTGCGACCGATGAGGCCGAGGCCATCGCGGGTTCGGTCCGTCAACGTGTGCTCCGGCTCCCATTCCCGGATCTCTTCCGGCAGGTCCTTGATCTCGTGCATCGGCACGTACGGAGGATGCAGCGTGATGACGTCCACGGTGCCTGCGAGCGAGCGGGGAAGCCCGTCGAACAGATCACCCGCGACGAACCGCGCCCGCAGGCCCAGGCGCTTGGCGTTCTTCCGGGCAAGCGAGACCGCGTCCGCGGACACATCGGTGCCCACCACGGTCGCCTTGGGCACCTCGTTCGCGACGGCGAGCGCGATCGTCCCGGCCCCTGTCGCCAGATCCACGTGCACCGGCCGGCGTCGTCCCCGGAGCCGCCGCGTCGCCTGCTCGGCGAGGTTCTCCGAAGCGTCGCGCGGCACGAACACACCCGGCCGAGCGAGCAGGTCCAGTCCCCGGAACTCCGTGTAGCCCTTGATCAACGGGATCGGCTCGCCCGTCGCACGCCGACGGACGAGCCCATCGAACCGTCGCCGATCGGCCTCCGACACGTCGTCCTTCGGATCCGGCTCGTCGCCGAGGACGTGCCAGAGCAGGTCCTCGGCTTCGATCCGCTCCCGTCCCCGTTGCCAGTGGTCGATCGCGGGCGAGGCCTTGAGGACCTTGACCGCGTCGTCCAGGACCTTGCGTGCCTTCAACGTCGGGCATCCTACCGAGTAGCGCTCGCTACACTCGGGCCATGCCCCGGGCGACACCCGCTGGAGATGCGAAGACCGCGAAGACTCGCCGTCCCCGAGTCAAGAGGACCACGTCCGCCGGTGGAGACGTGCGGCTCACCGGCGATCGGTTGGTCGTGAGGCTGCCGGAGAACGGCGAGCGGACGTCCGCGAGCGGCCTGTTGATCCCGGCCACGGCTGCGCCGGCCCCCAAACGGCTCTCGTGGGCGGACGTCCAGCTCATCGGCCCCGATGTGCGTGTCGCCAAACAGGGGGATCGGGTGCTGTTCCTCCCGTCGTCGGGCCTCGAGGTGGAGCTGGACGGTCAAGAGCTCGTCCTGCTCCGGGAGCGTGACGTCCAGGCCGTGTCCTCGCCGGCGGCCGGCGGCCAGCGCTCCGACCGGACGCCCGGCCAATACCTCTAGCCGGCCACGAAGCTCAGGCGCACCCGCCGGACGTCGTTGTCTCGATTCGGATCGATCACCACCACCGACTGCCACGTTCCGAGCAGCAGCCGGCCATCCTCGATGGGCAGCACGAGGGAAGGGGTCACGAACACCGGCAGGAGGTGGTCCCCGCCGTGACCCACGGATCCGTGCCGGTGGGAGTAGCGATCCTCCCGCGGCAAGAGCCGTTCCAACACTTCCTCGAGGTCGCGCTCGGAACCGCTTCCCGTCTCCATCAGCGCGAGACCGGCCGTGGCGTGGGGCAGGAACACGTTCACCAGGCCATCGCTCCCCGCTTCCGCAGCGAACGCCCGCACCCGATCGGTGAGATCCACCACGCGGCGACCGCTCGTATCGAGCTCGAACTCGATCGTGTTCACCCGACGACCGTACAGGCCGCTGGCGCCTTGACGGCTTGACGGCTTGACGGTGACCGGATGTAATGATGTAATCTTGCTTTCACGCACCCATTAGGAGGCTTCGATGGAAGAGTTCAGTGGTTGGTTCGCAGGCCGGATCCCGTCGGAGTGGTTCGTGGGACCACCCTCGGTGGCCGCCGACCGCGAGGAGATCATGGTCATCGGAGCCCTGGCCGAGCCCGAGCTCCCCGCCGACGCCGGCCCCGAGGGTCGAGAGGCTGCGCTCTCCGCACGGATCTCGGGCTTCCGGGAGGACACCCGCGGCAAGCGGATGCGCATCGCCGACGAGGCCCAGCGACGGTTCGGCCGGAAGGTCAGCTGGGGGGCCTCCTGCGGCGACGTCTCGGCCTCGTTCACGACCCTGTCCGTACCGGCGATGACGCGACTCCGGATGAACGAGCGGCGGGTGCTGGACACGCTGATCGAGTCGGGCGTGGCGCGGAGCCGGAGCCACGCCCTGGCCTGGTGCGTCCGGCTGGTGGCTGAGCGCCAGGAGGAGTGGCTGAAGGATCTGCGGAACGCGCTCTCGAAGGTCGAGGAAGTGCGCGGGGAGGGGCCCACCGACTAGCCTCACCCTCCGGTGCTCAAGTTCCGTGGTCCGGGGGTCGACGTTGGAAGCATGGCCGAGAGGGGATATTGGCTTCGCCGTCGCCTGACATCCGTCGTGCTGCTGACCCTGGTTATGACGCTCGCGCAGTCGCTTGGAGCGGATTCGGCACAGGCGACACCACCATCGTGGACAGACGGCGAGGACGGCAGCGGCCCGGCTCTGTTCCCGGTACACACCTCCCGCTCAGAGCGGCTCCGGATCCCCTCGGAGACCTGGACCGACCTGGGCCCGGACGACAGGTGGGCGAAGGTCGCGATCGACCATGTCGCCGGCAGCTACGACTGGATGCGCGACGTCGCGCCCGACCACGACGGCAACTGGAGCTTCAAGCCGGACGCCTTCGAGACACGCAAGCTCTGGGCAAAGGCGATCGTCCGGGCGTTCGCGCCGAACGTGGAGCCCGATCCCTCGGTGACGTTCCCCGACATGGACCCGGCCGATCCGTTCCAACGGGCGGCAGTGATCGCGGTGCAGCAAGGCTGGATCACCCGGCGGCCCGGCGGCCGGTTCGATCCGGACGACGTGGTGACGGCCCGAAGCGTCCATCGCTCCCTCGTCCTGGCACTCGGGATGGGATCCACCGCCTCCGCCCTCGACCGGCTGGCGACGACAGACGGCTACGTGTTCGACACGCCCCGGTTCTTCGGGGTCAACCTCCTGGCGATGCGCCTCGGTCTCCGCTTCAACAACAAGGTCGACGAGTCTCAAGACGTTACGCCGGGGTCGAGGCTCCGGCGCAAGCAGGTCGCATGGTCCCTCTACCGTGCCACCACGCTCGAGAGCTGGGTCGTGCCCTACCTCGAAGGTCAGTACGCGGGGATGGTCTTGCCGAGGATGGGTGCGGGCCGCCGGTCGATCGTCGACTGGGGCGTCCGCTACGTCGGTTACCCGTACATCTGGGCCGGCGAGTGGGGGTTCAAGACGCCCTCACCCCCCGCGTTCGGAGGCCAGCCCGGTCCGGGCTTCGACTGCTCGGGCATCTCGTGGTGGGCGCTCCGCAGAGACGATGGCGTCTACTGGGAGATCTCGCCGCCCCGCCCCTATCAGGGCTGGCCCCTTCCGCAACGGACGTCGTCGGAGATGGCGCGGATGACGAAGAAACGGCTCCACTACGTCGACCTCCGGCCGGGAGACCTGATGTTCTACGACGGCGATAGCGATGGGACCGTCGACCACGTCGACGTCTTCGTCGGGAACGGATGGTCGCTCGACTCTTCCAGCAGCGTCGGCGGCGTGACCCTGATGTGGGTCAAGACGGGCTGGTACCGGCAGCACTTCGTGCACGGCCGGCGCATCCTTCCGACACCTAGGCCGACTCCCTAGGCCGACTCCCAGGCCGAGCCCCTAGCCGGCGTCGATCGCTCCCTGCAGGATCGCCTTCTCCTTGCCCGTCAGCGGGCGGCTGCGACCGGTCTCGGGGTCTCTCGCCACGATCACCGACTCGGATTCGGCCGACAGCCTGCCGTCCGTCGTGAGCACGCGCTCCGCGGTTCGCACGCTCGAGGTCCCGAATCCTATGGCGCGGCAGCGCACCACCACCTCCCGGTCCCCCTGGTTCAGCTCGCTCCGATAGTCGATGGCAACGCGGGCGATCACGAAGTCCCACGCCTGCTCTCCGAAGAGGGACTCGACCAGGCGGTCACGCGCCTCTTCCAGGTAGTTCAGGAACACCGCGTTGTTGACGTGGCCATACGCGTCCACATCACGCCAGCGGATCGGGATCCTCACCTCGGCCGTCACGGGCCCTCACGGTAGCGGGAAACCGAGGGCGGACCTGCGCGGGATCGTCCCGGACGCGGAACGGGGGCCTCTTCGAGGCCCCCGTTCCGAATTTCGCTCGCCGATCGTAGATCGGCTATCGCCGTGCGTACATCGCGTCCTGCGCGTAGCCGTCGTGCTGACCGCCGATGTAGAAGTCGACCTGCGGCGACGTGGCC
>Ga0184609_10000703_pt1 | contig 10027 bp, 9 predicted proteins | sample PLM1_60_coex_FD_133165 | JGI IMG/M metagenome (GOLD analysis project Ga0184609, IMG submission 133165) | Groundwater sediment microbial communities from an aquifer in East River, Colorado, USA - PLM1_60_coex | ecosystem: Environmental > Terrestrial > Soil > Riparian zone | place: USA: East... | reverse complement strand
AGCAGCCGGGCCGTTTGGATGTAGGCCGGAGGCCTTGGCCGGGAGCGGGTTGCCGAGGTCGTGCGGGTCGGCCCTGGGACGCTCGTGCACGAGGCCAGAGCTGCGACCATCGCCGTGAGGAGGAAGCGGCGTGGCATCCGTTCATGATGTCGCGCCCACGCCGCGCCGTCTATGAGCGTCTACGCTTGGTTGACGCGAGAGTGGCGGAACCCGGTAGACGCGCCGGCCTTAGGAGCCGGTGCCTGAAAGGGCGTGGGGGTTCGAATCCCCCCTCTCGCACTCTCTGTGGCGGACGGTTCAGGACGTCGACGAGAACACCATCGATCCCACGATCTCGGTGGCGCTCCGGAAGAAGTCGTCGCGCGAGAGGCCGTCCGGATCGTCTTCGATGTCGACGACGATGACGCCGTCGTCTGAACCCAGGACGTGTGCGACAGACGCCGAAGGTTTCGTCGGCGTTACACTCGCCGTGGCGAAGCAGGCGCGGGCCTCGGCCCGCGGACGGGACGATCATGACCGACGACGTGGCCCCATCCCCGACCGAGGAGACCCTTCGGGCCATATTGCGGGCGCTCAATCACAGGGACCTCGACGCCGTGATGTCCTTCTTCGCGGAGGACTGTGTGTTCGAGACGCCGCGGGGTCGCCGACCTTGGGGCCGGCGACTCCACGGCATCGAGAACGTGCGCCGAGCGCTGGACGCGCAATTCGGTCGGATCCCCGACGCTCGATACGTCGAGGACGAGCACTGGGTCTGCGGCTCGCACGGGTCCTCCGAGTGGACACTCGTGGGGACGAGACCCAACGGTGAAGAGGTCGAGTTCCGAGGGTGCGACCTTTGGGAGTTCCGAGAGGACAAGATCGTCAGACGAAGCTCGTTCTGGAAGTTCCTCGGAACACAGCCGGCCGGCCTGGCGGCACCGCCGGAATCCACCGGCCCGATCTACTCGTAGCCGAGCGCCCGCAGGTGCTCCACGATCGCCGCTTCCTGTTCGGAGCTATACGTCGGCTCGTCGGAAGGCGTCTGGGCAGCCGCCTCGACCTCGCGACGGCTTGGGAGCGCCGAGTCGTCCAGGATCTCGGCGATCGGCGGCAGCTCGAGTGCCGCATCCAGTCCATGGAGCGCCAGGAGCGTCGACGCCATCTGCCCGAACGCGGCACCGTCCGGCACCGGCACGTCTCGGATCCCCGGGCCGTCGGCGAGCAGGAACCCCTTCATCGCGTGGTGCCCGGACCAGTTCCCCCCGCGATCCAGACGGTCGAGCAGCTCGAACGGCGACTGGCCGGGCCTCGGCGATGACGCCACGTGGATGCGCTCGTCGCGAGGAAGCACGATCAGCTCAGGCGCTCGGTCCATGAACGGTCCGGAGTAGATCTCCTCTTTGCGATGAACGTCGAAGGCCGGAGCTCCCGTCGACGGGTGCGGGATCGACGCGAACGCGGACCCGAGCTCCCGGATCAGTCCGTCGTCGTGGCGGGCGCCGTTCGCCTCGCTCATGTAGATCTGCCCTCCGTACCCATAGCAGTAGGCGCGAGAAGCTTCGAAGTCCACGATCGGGAACGCCGAGTCGCTCCCGGGGCGCCCGGATCGCAGCCGGTCGATCACGCGTCGCCTCCTCGTTCGCGCAGGGCCCAGGTGCTCGTCGGGCGGAGCCCCGCGACCCGAGGCCCGCTTCCGCTTCATCCGGCGGATCGCTCGCGGGTCGAACCGAAGGAATCCTTCCCGCTCGAGCCAGGCGTTGGCGTTGAACATCCAGTACGCCGGCTGCAGCCCGTGATCGGACATCACGACCACGGTCGGCTCGTCCCCGTAGAGCCATCTCGCCTGCCCGATCAGATCGCCCACCGCGCGGTCGATCGCGCGGTACACGCGGACGAGCTCGTCCCCAGAGTCGTCGGCCCGGTGCGCAGGGTGATCGTGGTCGTAACGATGCCAGGCGAGATGTCCGGCGATGTCTGAGGCCATGAAGTCCACGCACAAGAGCCCGAGATCGGGTTCGAGCTCCATCGCCAACAGGCACACGTCGGCGATCTCCCCGACATGGCCGATCAACGCGTCGGCCATGGCGTCCGCGCGGCCCGTCCATCCCGTCGGGGCGACGGCCGTGATCAGGTTCGGATGCGCGGCCAGGATGCGGTTGGCCACGGTCACCGGAAGGATCTCCGGATACTGCGGGCCTCCGAAGCCCGTGACGATGATCCCGTCGATCGGCTCGGCCGGGTACGTGAAGGGAACCGTGATGAACGCCGAGCGGATCCCCGCGGCTCCCAGGAGACGCCAGAGAGGCGTGCCAGCGCGCGACGCGGCGCTGTCCAGGCGTCGCGTCGCCCGGTTCGGGTTCGTGGAGAAACCGAAGATGCCGTGAGAGGCGGGATTCATCCCGGTGAGCAACGAGGACCATGCGGTCGGCGTGAACGCCGGGATCGTGGAGCGGAGAGGCCCGAATGCCCCCGACGCCGAGAGCGAGGCAAGGGTGGGGAGCTCCCCCTCGCGGATCAGGCGAGCGACGAGCTCGTGGTCGCCCCCGTCGAGGCCGAAACAGAGCACCCTACGCACCGTCGCCCTCCTCGGGAGGCCCCTCGAGGCGAGACCGGCCCCGGCCGGTCCCGCCTCTCGGCGATCAGCAGTAGCAGTAGTACTGCCCGTCGTACGTGTAGCAGTAGTTGCAGTACCCGCCCGGGCAGCAATCCACCGTCGGATCCGGCCTGTCCTCGCAGCAGGTGAACGGGTCGCAGTTCACCAACCCAACTGCTGCGCAGTCGCAGGTGCAGGTTCCCGGATCGAAGACACCGCCACGGCACCGGATGCACTGCCCGCTCTTCTTGCACAAGCTGGTCCCCGGCGGACATTCGCACCTTCCTGTCGCCGGGCCGCAGAAGAAGCTGCAGCACTCGTAGTCCTGGCGGCAGATCGCCTTCACCTTCCGACATCTGCCAGGTGTGAGTGCTCCCGCCTTCGGGGCCTGAAGCAAGGCCAGAGCTCCGGTGGCGCCGCCGACGATGAAGGTCTTCATCGCCTTGCGCCGGGACACCGGTTCCCCGACCTGCTTCACCAGTTCGTCGAATCGGCCGTCGTACATCGACGCCCCTTTCCAACGGATCCTCCTGAGTTGCGATGTCCGCGAGCTCGGAGGTCCTTCCAGCGAACTACCTCGTCGTCACCTCCTTCCCGTCATCCGAAGAGTCGCGGGCCAAGGCCATGATCTCCTCCGGCCCACGAGCGACGTCGCGCGCGATCACCCCGTGCTCGTCGAGAAGGAACCCTACGGGGGTCGCGAAGATCCCGTACTCCTTCGATACTTTCCATCTGGGCTGGATCGCGACCGGGAACGTGATGCCGCGCTCCTCGACCTTTCGCCGATTCGCCTCGACCTCGCCCCGGCTGATCATCAGGAGCGCGAGGCCGTCGTCATCTGCACGGGCGCGGTGCCACTGAGCGAGGTCGTCCGCGAGAACGTCGCAGGGCCCGCATTCCGGATCGCTGAAGACCAACAGGGTCGGGCTTCCCTGGAACTGCTCGAGAGAAATCTTGCCTCCCGACACCGAGGGCAACGAGAAGATCGGGGCGGGCGTGCCCGCCGGCAAGCCTTCGCGCTGGATCCGACTCTCGGAGACGGGGCGCTCCGTGCTGAGCTTCAGCTGCCTCCCGGCGGCCTCGCGGGCGAGCGACGGCACCTCGTCGGCACCGAGCGCCATCGGCTTGGCAACCCGCCCGTGCTCGTCGATCAGATAAGCGGCGGGGGTTCCGATCCCCGCGAAAGCCGCGATCCCGCCGTTTTCTTCAGGCTGAAGGAGGATCCGACACCGGAGGCCTCGCTCCTCGACGAACCGGCGGTTCTCCTCCGGATCGCCTCGACTCACGAGCACCACATCGACATCTCGCTTCGCGAAGCGATCCTGCAGCTTGGCCAGATCGTCGATGATCGCGTCGCAGAAGCCGCACGTCGTCGACCAGTTGACGAGCAGGACGCGGCGTCCCTCGAGGTCGTCCTGCGTGACCATCGCCCCATCGAGGTCGGGGAGCTTGAACGGCGGGATCGACATCGCGACGGGGACGCCGCGCCGGCGTCCTTCGTGATGGCCAGCCGAGTCGGCGATCTCCGGGATCATCTGCTCGATGGTTTCGAGCTGCACGAGCATGCGGCCCTGCTGCTGGAACAGCTGGTACACGACACCCGCGAGTAGCACGAGGAGGGCGATCTCGACGACGGCGAAGCCGATCAGGACGACCGAAGACATCGGTCACCATCCGTTCGACGGGTAGCCGTTCGCACTGACATCCTGGCCTTTCCTACCGAAGAGCCACTCCCGTTGTGCCGGAGGGTAACTCTGGTGCCAGATCCGGTCAAATCCGTTCCAGCCCGCAGGCCCGAGGGAAGCACCACGAAGAGGAAGACCGATGCCGAGGGCGGACGGTTCCGCCGGCCTGACGTTCTCGTCCGACCGGATCGAGGAAGTCGAGGGATCAGGAACCGGCGAGTCGAGCCGTGACCGAGAGCTGCACGTTCCCCTGTAGCGCCTTCGAAACCGGGCACCCATCCTTCGCGTCCTCGGCGGCTTTCTGGAAGGTGGCTTCGTCGATCCCGGGGACGACGCCCTCCACGTCGATCACCGAGGTCGTGATGCCGGTGCCCGGGACGAACGTCACCGTCGCCGAAACCGACAGGCGCTCGGGGGGTGTGCCCTGCTTGGCCAATGCACCCGAGAACGCCATCGAGAAGCAGGCGGCGTGCGCCGCCGCGATGAGCTCCTCGGGGCTCGTCCGACTGGCTTCGTCGCCGGTCCGGGCGGCCCACGAGACGGCGAGCGGCCCGAAGGCCCCGCTGCCGACGCGCTCGATGGTGCCCTCCCCGGATTCCAGGTCACCTCTCCACTCGACCTGTGCGTGCTTCTCGACTGCCATCGACTCCTCCTGTGTGTCGGCGTCTCTCGAGGGTAGCCCGTGGGCCCCCGATGCGCTTCGGCGCTTCCGCCGAGGAGGACGGCGGCCTTCGGTCGAATACATCCCGCAGCCCTATGGCGGTACGCGCGACGACCGGGCGGCTCCCCGGCGCTGACCGCGCTCGACAGTGCGCGCCCTGATCATCCCGTGAGCCTCTCGCAAGCAACGGAGTAGGGTGAAATCGAACAGGTCAGGCGAGGCGCGTGGGCGCTCGGCGCCTTCGCGCGCGGGGAGGAGGCACCGTCATGGTGGACCCGAACAGCCCGGACACAATCATCTTGATCCACGGACTGTGGATGACGCCGCGGAGCTGGGAGAACTGGATCACGCACTACACGGACCGCGGATACAAGGTTTTCGCCCCCGCGTATCCGGGGCTCGGGGTCGAGGTCGAGGCTCTGCGTGAGGATCCGTCGCCGATCGAGGCGTTGTCGATCCCCGCGACCGTCGAGAGCCTCGAGACGTTGATCGGCGAGCTGGACTCGCAACCGATCATCATGGGCCACTCTTTCGGCGGCGCGCTCACCCAGATCCTCCTGGACCGTGGTTTCGGCGCCGCAGGCGTGGCGATCGACTCCGTGCCCGCCGAGGGCATCAAGGTCGTTCCGCCGTCACAGATCAGAGCCAGCTTCCCGGTGCTGAAGAACCCCGCCAACCGCCATCGTGCCGTGGGCTTCACCCCGAAGCAGTTCCATTACGCCTTCACCAACACGCTGAGCGAGGAGGACTCCCTGGCGGCCTATGAGCGTTACCACGTTCCCGCCCCGGGGAGCTGGGTGTGGGGCGGGGTCCTGGCCAACTTCACACCCGGCCACCAGGACACCTACGTGGACTTCAAGAACGACGCTCGCGCTCCCCTACTCTTCATCGCGGGTGGGGAGGACAACATCATGCCTCCGTCGGTCAACGAGTCGAACGTTCACCACTACCGCAAGTCTTCGGCGGTGACCGACTACAAGGAGTTCGAGGGTCGCTCGCACTTCACGGTCGGCCAGCCGGGCTGGGAGGGAGTCGCCGACTATGCGTTGGATTGGGCGAAGGAGCACGCCGCGATGGCGGGCGGGCCTAGCGGTTAGATCCGATCTCAGGTCGATACAACCCTCACTTCATCGAGGTTTCCGCGCCGGAGGCCGCGGGTAGAAGTCCCCGCGGAAGGGTTGGCCTGCGACTTCCGAGGAGGCGCCGGGGGGGAGCCCCCCGACGACCCGCACAGTGAAGCCCCCCGACCCCCCGGGTAGGACGAGCGCGGGAGGCAGCCGCACCTACACCGCACGAACGAGAGAGGGGCTCGGGCGCGATCGCAGGGCCCGAGCCCCTCTCGCCAACTTCACGCCGAGGGATCCTTCAACCGTGCGCGCGCCGCGTCCACGGTGGTCTCGAGCATGACCGAGCGCTCGATCCCCGCCAACGAGAGCACGCGCCTGCACCGAGACTCCGGTGGCGTGGCCAGGACGAGGTCCTGGCCACGCCACCGGAGTCTTCCCGCCAGGGAGAGCAGCAGCCGGATCCCGGAGCTGTCGAGGTACGTAAGCTCCGAGAGATCGAGCACCATCCCGAGCGCGGTGTTGGGGACCGCGTTCTCGATCTGGCTTTCGAGCTCCTTCGCGTTGGAGAGGTCGATCTCACCCGACAGGGACCCGACGACGATCTCGTCGGCCTTGACCACGGCGAACGAGGCCAGATCGCTCATGCCGAGGGCGACCGGGGGACACGCCGCTGCATCTTGACCTCCGTCCCCGCGTCACCCCGCGTGAGTGTGCAGGTGTCCATGCACGCCTCCATGAGCGGCAACCCTCGACCGCGGTCGCCATTGCGGGACGACCTCCATCGGCCGGCATCCCGAACGACGATCGTCACCTCTCCCCCGGCGACCTCAGCCTCGATATCCACCGCTCCTTGGCCGGGCCCATAGGCGTGTTCGATCGAGTTCGCGCATGCCTCCGAGCTCGCGAGGATGATGTCCTCCGCGTCTGACTTCGGCACGCCGTGACCGGACAGCCATCGGCCGATATTTCGCCGCACGGATCGGAGCCTCGCCGGGTCGGCCGGGATGTGCAACGAGAGTCGTTCCTGCACCGGGTCGAGCCGGGCGGCGAGGATCGCCACGTCGTCGGAGGCATCCGCCGGGACCAAGGCGTCGAGGAGCATCCCGCAGAGACGATCGATGTCCATCTCCACGTTGTCCTTCGCCGCCTCGCGGAGCCGTTCCAGCCCCTCGTCGACCTGGACATCTCGCCGATCGATCAGGCCGTCGGTGAACAGGACGAGCGCCGCTCCCGGTCGGAGCACAGCGATCGACTCCTCGTACGGCAGGCTCCAGTTCAGGCCGACCGGCAGACCCGTCGGGCTTTCGAGATAGGTCGCCCCGCCGCCCGGGTCCAGGAGCAACGGCGGCGGATGCCCCGCGTTCACCATCGTCGCCTCCCACGTCGTGGGATCGACGACCAGGTAGAACATGGTGACCATCTGCTCCCCCTCGTAGAGGGACCGGAGCAGGTCGTGAACCCGGCCGACCACCACGCCCGGGGCATGTCCCTCGAGACTGAAAGCGCGCACGGCCATGCGCACCTGCCCCATCACGCTCGCCGCCTCCGTGCCGTGGCCGGCGACGTCACCGATCACGAGGGCGACGCCGCCGTCGGGGAGCTCGATGACGTCGTACCAGTCGCCGCCGGCCGCCGACCCCTCCTCCGCGGGCACGTAGCGGGCCGCGAGGCTGATCCCGACGAGCTGCGGGAGGCGTTCGGGAAGCAACGCCTGCTGGAGGGTCTCGGCGATCCGCTGCTCCCGCTCCAGCTCACGGCGCTCTGTGAGGTCCTGCACCGTGCCGACCATCCTCTTCACCGATCCGTCCGTCGATCGGATCGCGCGCGCCTTCCCGTAGAGGGTCCTCGTGCTGCCGTCCGGGCGGACGATCCGGTACTCGATGTCGGGGATCACCTCCTGGCGTTCCTCGAGGGCTCGCGCGACGTTCGCCTGGATACGAACCTGATCGTCGTGGACCGCGAGCTCGATCGCGCTCTCGAACGTGATGGGTCCATCGTCGTGCCGGAGGCCGTGGATCCGATACATCTCGAGGGACCAGTACACGGCGCCCGATCCCACGTCCCATTCCCACGAACCGAGTCGCGCGAGCGCTTGCGCCTCCGCGAGGCGCTCGTTCGCGGTTGAGAGATCCGTGGTGCGCTCGCGTACCCGTTCCTCGAGCTCGCCGGCCGCCTCCTCGAGCGCCTGCCGCGAACGGAGGCGTTCGCTCACGACGGCCGCGAAGAAGAACGACGTGAATGCGACGGCGGCGTTGAACATCTGGAGGGTGAACATCTCGTCCGCGAGTGACCTGCCCCCGAAGAGTCCGCGCCCCTCCACGGCAGCCCACGTGGCGAACAGGGAAACCAAGAGCGCTGCGGGTGCGGCGCCGGGTTGTTGGAAGCGCCACGCGGCCCAGCCGAGGACCGGGAACACCACGAAGAGGATCGGCAGATCCGTGACGACGCTGAGGAACGAGATGCCGACCAGGACACCCAGGAGTGCGATCGCTTCCAGGATCTTCCACCCACGTGGGAGCGGGTGTTCACGGATCGTGGTCAGGGTGAGGAGGAACGGCGCCACCACGAGGATCCCCATCGCGTCGCCCGCCCACCACACGGACCAGGCGCCGGGGAACTGCTCCTGCCTGATGGCACCCGAGACCACGAGCGTCGTCGCGCCGATGGTGGCGCTGATGAGCGTGCTCCCCAACGCGGCGAGGAACACGATCGCCAGCGCGTCGCGGAGACGGTCGAGCTGGGGGCGGAAGCCGACCCGCAGGAGGAGGGTGGCGGCCGCCAACGGGGCGAGCGTGTTCCCGACCGCGGTCACGGCGGCCGCCACCGGCGTCGCGCTGATCGGGAGGTTCACAGCGAACGCCGCGATCGCCACGCCCGGCCAGAGCCGCCGGCCGCGCAGGAGGAACCCCACGAGCGCGATCCCCGTCGGAGGCCAGAGCGGGGTGATGTTCTCGCCGACGAGCGCGAGTCGGAGACTGAGTTGCGCCGCCACGTAATAGGCGACCCCCAGACCGATCGACCTGATGAGATCTGATCGCCAGTCCTGGAGATCCCCGCTCTCACTCATCGTGGTACCTCTCATCGGCTCCTTCGGGGCGGGAAGCGTACCTCCCGGCGTTCGCGGAGGCGTTCGGGAAACCGCAAGGAGCTGCAGGCCTAAGCTATCGCCGTCACACCACCATCGAGGAAGGAAGCTCGTGGCCGAGCGGATCGCCGGCATCGAACGGGCCCGCGACGCCGTCCAGCGGGAGGCGTGGGCGGAAGCCTACGGCGAGCTCGAAGCCGCCGACGCCTCCGACCTCACTCCTCAGGACCTGGAGTCCCTCGCCGACGCCGCCTGGTGGTTGTCAAAGAACGACGAATCGATCGCCGCTCGGCAACAGGCCTACGCAGCCTTCGCGGCCGCGAACGACGAGCGGAGAGCCGCGTACAACGCCGGGCGCTTGAGCATCGAGCATTTCCTTCGAGAAGAGCCGGCCGTAGGCGCCGGCTGGCTGATGCGCGCGCAGCGACATCTCCAGGACGAGGCGGAGTGCGTCGAGCATGGGTTCCTCGCCGTGCTCGAAGGGACGGTGGCGCGGTTCGGCGGAGACCTGGACGGCGCGCTGGCCCTCGCGGAGGGTGCCGCTGAGATCGCCCTGCGGTTCGACGACCGGGACGTGTGGGCGCTGGGGATCCACATCCAGGGACTCGTCCTCATCGATCGCGGCGACATCGCGGCCGGCCTGGCGTTCTTGGACGAAGCGATGACATCGGTGGTCGCCGGGGAGCTGAGCAGCTTCTTCACCGGGGTCGTCTATTGCAACGTGATCGAGGCATGCCTGGAGCTCGCGGACCTCCGGCGTGCCGGAGAATGGAGCGAAGCCGCAAGGGCGTGGTGCGATGGGCTCCCGCCGGAGTCTCCATATCCGGGCATCTGCCGGATCAATCGCGCGGAGGTCGAGACGCTTCGAGGGGCGTGGTCGGAGGCGGAAGCGGAGGCCTCGCGCGCGTCGACGGAGCTGATGAGCTTCGATCCGCTGGCTGCCGCGCAGGCCTT
>Ga0184609_10000702_pt1 | contig 10028 bp, 13 predicted proteins | sample PLM1_60_coex_FD_133165 | JGI IMG/M metagenome (GOLD analysis project Ga0184609, IMG submission 133165) | Groundwater sediment microbial communities from an aquifer in East River, Colorado, USA - PLM1_60_coex | ecosystem: Environmental > Terrestrial > Soil > Riparian zone | place: USA: East... | reverse complement strand
CCGGCGCCTGGTCCAGGCCGAGCAGGGTGGTGGCGGGCACGGTGACCTTGATCTGGGCCACCGGGCCGGTGGTGTTCTGGCCGAGCAGCAGGTCGACGAAGGCGTCGGCGCGGCGTTGGTCGGCGGTGCGCTGGTCGTCGGGGGTCTGAGCGCGAGGGCGATTTCGTCCACGACGTAGTCGTCGAACTGTCCATTCGGTCGCAGCCGCAGTTCGACCAGTTCCGCAATGGCCTTCAGCTGCTGCGCCTGCGCATGGGCGATGACGTGTTCCCAGTGTTGCAGGGTCGCTACAGTGGATTCCCCCTCGAACATGTGTTTGATTGTATTCCATCGGTGGATGCGGCGCAAGCCTTGGTCGACTTACCACCGAATAAGACCCACCGCGGGCAGCGTAATGTCCCGACTAAGACGTCCGACCGAAATAGTAAAGCACCCACGTTGCGTAAGCCGGGGCGCGAAACCGATGCCGCCCCGTCGCCCGGGCGCCTTTAAAACGCACCCAAGATGCGCATAGCGTGTGGTGGGCTGTGGTGCGGTCGTAGGCGGCGCGGACGGCGGTGATTGCGGTGTCCACGGTGGCGCGCCCAGCTAGGCGGACCCGGCCTGACCTGGGTTGGGTCAGGCCGGGCGGCGGAACTCGGCTCGCCAGCGGAGGTTGTGCGGTGGCCGGGGGTCGGTCGTCGCCTCGACGTGCACCGAGGTCAGGCCGCCGGCGGCGAAGGCGTCGATCTCGTCGCGGGTGAGCGGCCAGGGTGGGCCCTCGACGTGGGTGTCGAGGCGGTCTCGGCGGGCGGCGATGACGATGAGGGTGCCGCCGGGTGCGACCAGGCGTGCCACGTTGCGGATGGCGGTGCGCCGCGGCGGGTTTGGTAGCGCCTGCACGGTGATGATCTCGACGACCAGGTCGAAGGCGGCGATCCAGTCGGGGGGTGGGTCGAGCAGGTCGGCGGTGCGGTAGTCGACGCCGGTCCCGGGGTGCCGCCGCCTGGCGAGGCCGATGGCGGTCTCGGCGACGTCGAACGCCACGGTCTCGTACCCGAGCGTGGCGACGTACTCGGCATCGGCGCCGAGGCCGCATCCGACCACGACCGCCCGCCGTCCGCGTCCGGCCGGCCCGCGGGCCTTGGCCCACGGCACGAGCATCGGGTGCGGCGTGGTGCGGTCCCACGGCATCGGGACCTCGCCGGCATCGCCGGCGGTGTAGAGGCGGTCGAACCACCCGGTCGGGTCGCCGGCGGCGATCGACCGCGCCGCCAGCCGGTCTCCCTGGTCGTCCCAGCCGCCGCTGGTGTGCCGCAGCAGCGCCGGCACGACGGCCGATGGCATGGCGGCGCCGTCGATGACCAGGGTGGGCGCGCTCACCGCGCCCAGGTCGCCTTGACCGTCGGGATCGTCGGGCGCTGGCAGAACTGCTCGCCCCAGCCGTCCGCCGAGCCCGCCGGGCCCGCCGGGCCGCCCACGATCAGGATCGCGGGATCACCGGCGTCACCCCAGGTGTCCACCCGCGGTCCCGTCGTCGGCCAGGTCGGCGATCCGCCGGTACATGCTGGCGGCCAGGGTGTCGTCGCGGGCGGTGCCGGACGGTTGCCCGATCTTGTTGTCGTCGCCGATCCACACCAGGGTGGGCCCCGCCAGCTCGGGGTCGGTCGCGGCCCTGATCACCGGCTGCGCGGCCTTGGCCGGTGACCGGCGGCGCTGCACGAGCCGGATCATCGGCCACCACAGCCGCATCAACGGGGGCATCATCCGCGGCTTCATGGCCGCGACCTGCTCGGTCCACGAACCACCTGGGTTGACCGCCAGCACGGACACCCCGGCGCCGGCGAGCTGCCGGCTGAGCTGCCGTGCGACCAGCAGCTGCAGCAGCTTCGCACGGGCGTGCACGTCGAAGCCCCGGTAGAACCGCTGCGCCTGCAGGTCGTCGAGGTCCTTCTTGGCGAACCGGTGCGCGTCGGAGTTGACGAACACGACCCGGCTCGGCGCGCCGGCCCGCAGCGCCGGGAGCAGCTCCTGGCTCAACCGCAGTGGCGTCAGCACGTTGGTCGCGAGGGTGGCCTCGTTGCCCTCCCTGGTCAGCCACCGGTCGAGGTACATGCCGCCGAAGTTGTGCACCAGGACGTCCAACCGGGGACACCGCCGCAGCACCCGCTCACCGAGGGCGCCGGCATCCTGCACCGAGCTGAGATCCGCGTCCTCGAACGTGACCCGGCCACCGTCGGCTCGCTGCTGGATCTCGCCGGCCACCCGCTCGCCTCGTTCGCGGTTGTGGCCGACGATGATCACATCGAAGCCCTGGCCGGCCAGTCCCTCTGCGGTGGCCCTGCCGATGCCGGCGGTCCCTCCGGTCACCACCGCAGTCCGGTCAGCCATGACCCTCCCTTCAGCCGATGCCCAGTAGAGATTAGCGAAACCCAAAACCGCATCAGGGGCCTAGTCCGTTGATCGGACCGCCGCAGCTTGCAGGGCTGGGTCAAGAACGGGCTGATCGAACCGGACGCCGTAACGCCTGGCGGCCACAGGCGGTGGGACGTGGAGCGGCTTCGCACTGAGCTACGCAGGCTGGCCGCAGAACATCGCGACCGGCATGACGGAGACGTTCGGTCCGAATAGGCCCGAGCGTGCCATATCGGGACACGACAGAACCGGAGCTAGCACACCTTGGCAATGTCCGGTACACATCAACTATGGCCAGTCGCAGTCGTAGCCGGAGGATCGCCGCAGCGGTCGGCGCTGGCTCCCTCGTCGACCTTCGCGGTGCATCGACCTACGCGGCCGCGCGGCGAGCGCTTCGGCGCCGGTCCCGGTCCCGGACCCGGACCGACTGGGAGGCGATCGGTGGCGACCTGTGGCTCGCCGTCAACTCAGTCGACGAGGACCGCAGAGCCGCACGGGGGTGAGCGTCGAGCAACCACCCGAAGGCGAGCTTGACGCCTCGGCCAACCCGCAACGGGCAGTTCTTGGGGTTCGGTGTAACAGTTTTGGTCCTCGGCGTGGCCGTCCTGTTCGCTGTCCTCGGGTTCCCGAGATCGCTGTCGCTGTGGTCGGGCTCGACCTCGTCGCCTTGGTCGGCCTGTTCATCTACGGCAACAGAGCAACGCAGCAGCCTCCCGGCACCGAAGACGAGGTAGCCGGCGAACTGCCCAGTGGCGACGCATCACGACAGCCCGCCCAATAGACGCGGGTAGCGCGTTGGGACGTGGAACGGTTACACACCGATAGTAGGCACTAGCGAAACTCAAAGCCGCAGGTAGAGGGCATGATCGACGGCAGGAAGCGTGCTCGGCACCCCTGGGATGATCTCCGCTTACCCCAGCTCGGCTCTGGCGTCCGGGTGGCTGCCGGGTGTCTGCTGGCCGGGGCGGGCAGGTGGCCCGCACCTTTGTGGATGCGGGGCATCGGTGTGATAGTGCACGGGTGCTCTGGGTAGCCGTGCTGCACATCAGCGACCGGACGGCCCAGAAGCTTCGCAGCAAGCACGACATCGAACCGGACGACGTACGCGACGCCGTGGTGTGCCGACCACGCCTGTTCTACGTCGAGGACATCCACCCCGAACGAGGCCACCGCATGATCGTCAGCGCCCGCATCCGAGAGGTGCCGAGTTATGTGGTCCTGTACCCGGACGACGGCGATCCGTTCGGCGATGTGTGGCACCTTGGTAGTGCCTATCCGCTCACCGGCTAGGCAAGCGGTGTTCCACCTGTGCATCATGGACACATGGCGGGCGCAGATTTCTACGAGGACGACGAACCGGTCGAGGAGATCGCGGAGAGGTTCGCGAAGGGTGAGAAGCGGCTGACCGGGAAGCCTGCGGTTGGCCAGAACAAGCGGTTCGAGTTCCGTACCCGGGGCGTGTCCTACTCGACTGCCGAGACCACGAGCTCCAACGCAGGGACGGCGCTCAGGCTGCTCTCGACCTGATGGCATCCCCAGTCGCCGCCACCCTGCTCCTCAGCGATGCGGCCGTGGCCGATCCCAGCGGCAAGATTCACATGCTGGGCGCTGGCTGGTCCGTCACGTCCGCGCCCACGCCCCCGATGGCCGTAGCCATGTTCTTGAAGATTCCGTGGGATCGGGCCAACCAACGGCTGACGCTGCGACTCGAGCTGTTGGACGCCGACGGTCAGCCGGTGCGACCGGGTGGCGGCCCGGAGGCCGTCGTCATACCGGCAGAGGTCGAGGTCGGCCGTCCGGCTGGGGTAGAGCACGGCTCGATGCTGGACGCTGCCTATGCCATCAGCATCAGCGCCTTGCCGATCCCGCCGGGGCGCTACGAGTGGCGCCTGACGTTCGCCGATCAGGTCTTCTCGGTCTTCTTCGCCGCGAAGCTGAACGCCTAGCGCAGGTAGAGGGCATGATCCGCAGCGCGCAGCGCACCCCTGAACGATCTCCCTTGACCCCAGCCCGGTCACGCCGTCTGTAGCTGTCGGATGCGCTGTGTCTCGGCAGGTGGAGTCTCGGACGGCCAGTGCATCGGCGAGTGGGATTGGTCCGTACTCGTTGCGAGCGCATGGATTCGGCGTCGGTGAGGATCGACTGCGTCATGGGGGCTGCGGCTCGATCGCCCGTGGTCGCGTAGAGCTGTGCCAGCGTGATGCGTTCGACTAGTGCGGCCCGGCGGTCCGGTGTGCCGCTTCGGTGCCGCACGGCGGACGCGGCGAACTGCTCCGCTACGTCGAGTTGCCCGAGTCCCTTTGCGACCAGTGCGCACACGAAGTCCAGCTCGGCCGCGTCCTCGGGGTTGGTGGGCTGCCACGCGTCGCGCGCCCGTACCAGCCTGTGTCGGGCTGCGTCGGGTCGATCCATGTTGATGAGCGCCCCGGCAGAGTCCGCGTGTAGCCACGCTGTCAACCTTGGCACGCGCTGGTCGTTGGGTACCGCGTCGAACAGGCGGACCTGAGCGAGTTGGAGCAGCTTGAGTGCGTCATCGGGGTGTCCGCGCTCTTCGTTGACCACCCCGGCCAGGTACGCCGCGTAGGCGCACCAGTAGTGGTCGTTGCCTTCGTTGGCGAGCCTCATGGCCGAGCTGAAGTGGTATCGGGAGGAGTTGTCGACGTGCGCGTCGAACGCCGCCCAGCCAGCCATCGAGTGCAGTTCCGACAGGGCGCATAACAGGTCGCGCCGTACCGCTCCTCGGCCGGCACAGTCAGCAGCCGCTCTGCGCGCCGCGCCACCGGGGTCAAGACGCCCGCGTATCCGCCGAACTGCTGCCCCACGGCCCGCAGTTCGCGGGTGAGCGCTCGCAGCGCCGTCACGTCCGCAGTCCCCAGCTGAGCCGGTAACGGGGTCGGTGTCGCTGGCCGGGTGGGCAGTTCCAGCAGTTCACCGAGCACCGGTCGGTCGAACAGCGCGACCGACGCGGCCGCCAGGAACGCACGGCGTTTCAGGTCCTCGTCCACCTCCCCGACTGGGTGACCGCCCTCGTCACAGGGTAAGCGGTGTCGTCCTCGACCGGGGTACTGCGGAACGCCAGTCCCATCCACCCGCGCGGGATGCCCAAGCCTTCGGCGATGCGGGCCAGCACGTTGTAGGACAGCACCGGGCGGCCCCGCAGGATGGCGCTCACCTCGGACTGCTGCGTGCAGGTCAGCTCGGCGAGGCGTCGCTGCGTGACCCAGCGTGGGTCAGCATCCGGTACACGGTGGGCACATCCCGCGCCGCGAGCGCCCGGCGCATGACCAGCGACTCGAACAGCGCGGGGTCGATCGAGGCAGCGTCCACGGAGCGTCACTGATCCTGAAGGCGTACGGCGTCTGCTGGCCACGGTGCGGGTTCAACGCCCCCGTTGATGAGGGGGCGCTCCACCCAGACGACCGGGAAGCTGTGCCCCTGCGTCTCGACTCCGCTCAGCGCCTTGGTCGGCAACTCGACACCCCGAGCGTCCGTGATGAACACCCGGTCTCCCGCAGTGATGGTGGTCGTCTCCATGGGCTAACGGTCCCGTGGCACGGGCGGTCGCACAAGGGTCTTGCCACACAATCTGCCAGGTCGATTGCGCCCTGCCATACGGCTGTGCCACACTCCTGCCAGATTCCCATTTCGGAAGCGGGAGGGCGTGATACACCGATGACTGAGGACGTTGTGGCGGGGCCGACCTGGAAGCCACCGTACCTATCGTATGAGACCTTGACCAACTTCTTGGAGAAGAAGCTCGCCGCCGGCTCCGTCCCGCCGCGAATCGACTCGCAGTTCTTGGACAACTACGCCGGAAGCGTCCGTCCGTTGCTCATCGCTGCGCTCAAGACCACCGGCATGATCGATGATCGGTACGTAGTGCAGGATCGCCTGCATGAGGCCGTATCTAACCCTGAGGATCGCAAGCGCGTCCTACGTGAGTGGGCGTCGGACTTCTACAGCGAACAGATCGGGCTTGCCCAGCGCAACGCCACCGCCTCAATGCTGTGGGAGACGTTCTCCAAGCACCAAGTCAGCGGTAGCACACTGCGCAAGGCGGTCGTCTTCTACCTCGCCTTGACTGAGGACCTTGGTCTGCCAAGCAGTCCACATTTCAGGCCGCCGAAGGCTCAACAGCCGGTCGCTGGTCGCACTGGCCGTGCTCAGCGCACCCCGCGCGGCAGCACCAGCACTAAGCCAGATCAAGCGTCGGCGAAGGTGTCGGACGAGCCGCCACGCCACGGCATGGAGACGGTTGCGGTAACCTTCGGCTCAGCCGGGACCGTTGAGATCGCAGTGGAGGTGCGGTGGCTTGAACTCCCGGATGAGACCTTCGTCGCGTTGCGCAAAGCGATCAGAGATATCCAAGCGCTCGGCTTCGAGGAAGCTGTGCCGCCCGACGCAGGGGTGGCCACGAACGGGCAGACGGGCGGTTCCGACCTGACCTAACAAGAGCAACCCCAGAAGGTCGAGGTACTTGGCGGTCCCGACGACCTTCCGGGGTCAGGCGCAGTAGCTCAACGGAAAGAGCTGGGGTGTCGTAGTCCCTGGGTTGCGGGTTCGAGTCCCGCCTGCGCCGCTATGAGTGTAACGCGCGATCTTCAGCATGGCCAAGACACCGCGCGGGTCAGCGCCCATGACCTGCGAAAATAGGTCCTCTAGGTGGTCCGGAACGCCCGTTTTGTCAGACCCTGCAGATTCAGTCAAGGGGACAAAGCACACAGGTGGCCTCCGCGACGCGCCAACGCCCGGGGACTGGACCAAGGAGACGTGACTCCCTGGTCGGACCGACCGTAGCAGCACTCGCGCGCAATGCGGAGCAGGTGGCGACGCTGCTTGCCAGTCCGGAGATCGCCGGGCTGGTCGCTGATCTTGAGGCGACTCGCTGGACTGGCCGCCCCGGCTATCCCATCAAGGCGATGGTCGGCATGGCGCTGGTCAAGGCTGCTTACACCCTGCCAACCTGGACCCGTACCGCCCGTTTGGTCGCCGAGCATGCCGCGCTGGGGGAGGCGATCGGCGGCGCCCCCTCCGTGTTCGCCTGCTACCGGTTCACCGTCAAGCTGCGGACGCACTCCGCGATGTTGACCGCGTGCCTGGACCGGGTGATCGGCTCCCTGCGGGACCACCTGCCCGAACTGGGCGACCATCTCGCCATCGACGGCTCTGATCTACCCGCGTACGCCAAAGGGCACCGGCACCTGTTCAAGAACCTGCGCGCTGGACAAGGGCTACGACGGCTCCGCGATCTACGAGACCTGCGAGGCCCGCAACATCCGGCCGATCATCCTGCTGAAGCAGACCTGAACGTGTTCCAAGGGCTGCACAACCCGCCCAAGTGCAAGTACGGCACCTGGACCTTCGCCGGCTCGGACATCAAGCGGAGCGCGTCCAAGTGGCGCTGCCCCAAGGATCAGTGCCAGCCGGGCTCCACGTGGGTCAAGGCCGACCGCCTACACACCCTCATCCCCCGGACCACCGACCGATGGAAGGCGCTGTACCGGGAACGCGTCGGGATTGAGCGCGAGTTCGGCGTGTTGAAGCACGAGTGGGGCCATGCTCCCGCTGCGGGTGCGGCGGGTCAGCCGGGTACGGCTGCACGTGGACCTGACCATCCTCGCCCGGCTCGCCACCGCGCTGGCCAAGGTCCGAGCCGTACCCGTCGCCGCGTAGCGTAAGACAGGTCCAACGCAGCCGAGCTACACTCGGCGGCCTCGGCTCGGCATGACGCGGCTGGGCTAGGCATGGCACGGCGAGGCTGACTCGGAACGACTCCCCAATCCTTTCCTTCCCGCCCCACCCTCCCCGACGACCCGAGATCACTGCCCCGGTCCTCCCATCGGCCGGGGCGGTGACGATCCTTCGGCGAGTTTCGCTGCTCGTTTCGCGTGTCTCCAATGGGCTCGAACGGCTGGTCAGACCAACCAGAGGCGAAACCGCAGGTAGAACGACTTGCGATCACGGCCGGGCAGGAGTTTCGCTGGTCGTATCGCCGAACCCTCCAAGTGTCGAGCACCGGGGCCGGTCACGCCGGATCAGCCCACTACGCTGGCCGGCGTGGGCATCGTGTCCAGGGGTTTTCACGGCCGGCCGCGCCAGCCTGACGTGCGGCTGCCGCCCGGCCAGTACCTGACGGAGGACTTTCCCGTGCTGTCGGCCGGCCCGACGCCACGGGTTGACCGGCAGCGGTGGGAGTTCACCATCGCGACCGAGACCGGGGCAGGACACCGCTGGTCCTGGCAGGACATGATGGCGTTGCCGTCCGAGCAGCCGATGGTGGACCTGCACTGCGTCACCAAGTGGTCCAAGCTCGCCACCACGTGGCAGGGGGTGTCGCTGGACACCCTGTTCACCGAGGTGGAGACGGTGGCCGACTTCGCGATGGTGCACTCCTACGGCGGGTACACCACCAACCTGCCGCTGGAGGACCTGCTCGACGGCCAGGCCTGGATCGCGTACCGGTACGACGGCGCCGAGCTGGCCCCGGAGCACGGCGGGCCGGCGCGGCTGCTGGTGCCGCACCTGTACCTGTGGAAGTCGGCGAAGTGGGTGCGCGGCATCGAGCTGATGGTGCAGGACGAGCCAGGGTTCTGGGAGAGCGCCGGTTACCACGACTACGGTGATCCGTGGCGCGAGCAGCGGTATCAGGGCGACTGACCGGCCGCCTGCTCTGGCGGGCCGCGACCCTGGCGCAGCGGCGCGAGGAGGCGCCGTCGGCCTGCACCCTGGTGTTCGACCTGCCGGACTGGCCGGGACACCTTGCCGGGCAGCACGTGGACGTGCGGCTCACCGCCGAGGACGGCTACCGCGCCCAGCGCAGCTACTCGCTGGCCTCGGCCCCGCAGGGCGAGCGCATCGAGCTGACCGTGCAGCGGGTCGCCGACGGGGAGGTCTCTCCGTACCTGACCGGCGGCCTGCAGGTCGGCGACCGGGTGGAGATCCGCGGCCCGGTCGGCGGGTGGTTCGTCTGGCGCGCGCAGGACACCGCACCGGTGCTGCTGGTCGCCGGCGGCTCCGGGATCGTCCCGCTGATGGCCATGATCCGCACCCGCCGCGCGGCCGGAAGCGGCGTGCCGTTCCGGCTGGTCTACTCGGTGCGCACCCCCGCAGACGGGTACTACCGGCCAGAGCTCGGCCGGCCGGACCCCGGCCTGGAGATCGCCTGCCTGTACACCCGGTCGGCGCCGCCCGGCTGGCCGCGCCCACCTGGCCGGCTGACCCGCGCCGACCTGACCGCCGACGGCTGGGCGCCGCGCGACGCACCGGCCTGCTACGTCTGCGGGCCGACCGGCTTCGTCGAGGCCGCGGCCGACCTGCTCGTCGCCATCGGTCACCACGCCGCCCGCATCAGAACCGAACGCTTCGGCCCCACCGGAGGCTGACATGGACAGCATCGGCACCCCGCAGCACACCGACGGCAACGCGCTGGCCGGCCCGCTCCGGGAGATCTTCGCGGTCGAGGTGACCACGGCCATCGGCCAGTGCGCGCACTGCCGCAACACCGGCCCGCTGGCCGCGACCAGGGTCTACACCAACGCCCCCGGACTGGTGGCCCGCTGCCCGCACTGCGACGAGGTCGTCCTGCGGCTGGTCCACGGCCCGGACACGGCCTGGCTGGACCTGCACGGAATGCT
>Ga0184609_10000701_pt1 | contig 10030 bp, 3 predicted proteins | sample PLM1_60_coex_FD_133165 | JGI IMG/M metagenome (GOLD analysis project Ga0184609, IMG submission 133165) | Groundwater sediment microbial communities from an aquifer in East River, Colorado, USA - PLM1_60_coex | ecosystem: Environmental > Terrestrial > Soil > Riparian zone | place: USA: East... | reverse complement strand
CCAGCGTCGGGAGGAAGAAACCGGCAACGACCAGCTCAAGACCCACCTCCGCGGCACGGGTCGGGTGCTGCGTTCTCGGCTGCCGGACCTGGTCCACCAGGAGATCTGGGCTTGGCTAATCGTCCACCACGCCATCGCGGCCCTGATCACCACAGCGGCCGCGGCCGCGGCCGCGGACCTGGATCCGGACCGGATCTCCTTCGCCAAGGTCTGCGCCTGATCCGCCGCACCGCCACCGGCACGGCGGACATTCCCTCCAGACTGAATCGCCTGAAGATCCCACCCGGCTGGACCTGGTCAGCTGACCTGGCCACCGCCTGGCAACGCATCCACGCCCTGCACCCCGCCTGAACCCCAGCCCCCATCCCCGTGACAGCACCACCCAGGCCGGCCGTGGAACCGGCGCCCACCCGAGCACATCGGGTCACTTGACCGCGCCCGCCATGGCCCGACCACCCTCCACGGCCCCGGAACGCAGATGATCACGGCCGGCGGAACCGGGTGAATCATCGAGGTGGAGGTGCAGCAGCCCAAGACAGCGGCGTAAAGTCGGCGGTCGTCCTTGTTAGCCTCGTCGTTGACGGTATCACGATGCGAGCCGTGATGGCCACGGCGGCCGTCATGCCCGCAGGCGTAGGTGGTCGGTGTCCGTGTTCTGATCGTGATGATCGGAGGTGGTGATGTCTCTGTTACGAGACGTGCTGCCCAATGGGCGGGTGACGCAGTACCTTGAATGATGCTGTTACTGCGACCGCTGAGGTCTTCGTCCGGCATCCGGTCTATGGCATTGGCAAGTTGCGGGAAGGTACGGACGTAGTCCGGTTTTTCGACGGGCCGACCAGAGATGAGTTGGTCGTTCCGGTCGGGAGACTTAGGCTACAACCGGTGCAACTCGAAAGGCACCAGCGGGTGTGGTGCCGGGAAGGGGGCATGTGGCTCGCCGGCTTCGTTGATGGGTGCGAGTCGCGTGGCGCGGCGTACCTCGTCGAATTTCCAAACGGACGCACTCAATATGTGGGGACTCATAGGCTATATGCACGGTGGTCGCAGCCGGTTCACGATCCCGTGGCCCTTTTAAAGGCCGGTACTGTTGAGAGTAGGTATCTTCACGGCCGTCGGGCAGCATTCGTTGGCGACATTTTCCGTCAGCGTGCTGCCGCTCAAGGGCTAGCTGGGCTTTGGTCGTCTGGCGTCGAGATTCATGCGCACCAGGTTGGCGCCGCGCGTCGGGTCCTTGCCGACCCAGTGAAGCGCTATTTACTCGCTGACGAGGTTGGGCTGGGGAAGACTGTCGAGGCCGGCATGGTTCTCCGGCAACTACTGCTGGACGGCGCTGGGGATGCTCTTGTGCTCGCTCCGGACAGTTTAGCTGAGCAGTGGCAAGCCGAGCTATTCTCGAAGTTCCGTATAGATCAATTTCCTGGCCGGGTTCATGTCCTTTCTCACTCGGACACCGAATCAGCTGGCCCGGCCGGCCGACTGCTTGTCATCGTCGATGAGGTTCACAGGCTGACGACGATCTTGGATGGCGTTCGTGACAGCATCTACCGGCATCTGTGTGAGGTCACTCATGCGGCTTCAAGTGTCTTGCTGCTTTCGGCGACACCGGTGCGGTCGAACGAAGACGGTTTCTTGCGGATGCTTCATCTGCTAGATCCCACGGCCTATCCGCTCGATGGACTGCCACAGTTCCGTCATCGCGTATCGATCCGCGATGACCTTGCGGAAGCGCTGGCCGCACTCGGCGACGAGACGCCGGTGATGTTCCTGGAGGAGCCCAGTGCAACATTGCGCCGGCTGCTGCCGGACGAAGAGTGGCTCCAGCGGGAACTCGACGTATTGGATCGCCTCATCGAAGAACGGGACACCGACGCGGTCCGCCAGATCTGCCGGCGCGTCCGCATGCAGCTCGCCGAGACGCACCGCATCCACCGCCGGCTGATAAGGACCCGGCGGAGTGCGTCACTGGCCCGGCTTTTCCCGGTGCGTGGACGCACCGTTGGCCGGGACTGGCTCCTGAGCGATCCGGACAGTCGACGTCCGGAGATTCTCAGGATGATTGAGGATCTCCGCGTGGAACTTTCCGTGCTCGAGCCCGCGGATCCTGTCGGTGTCTTCCGCACAGTCCTCGGCCGAGCCATGGCTCCTGTTGCCGCGCTTGCTGATCTAGCGATGGCGTTGCGCGGCGAGGCCGGCCACGACCTCGACGACGTGGAGATCGCGTCGCTGAGGGGCTTCGCTGGTACAGATCTCGCGCGCTCAGTCGCGGCCCGGATCGAGGCGATCCTCGAGCACCACACCGATGCGGATCGTTTCAGGGCGATGGTGGACTGGGCTTGGCCGTATGTGAGTAGGCGCCGCGTCGCAGTGACGTGTTCGTTTCCCGCCACGGCCGAGGCCGCCGCACAGCGTCTGGAAGCTCACTTCGGGCGGGGTCGCGTCGTGCGCCTATTGTCGACGATGAATGCGGCCGACCGCGCAGAAGCGGGCCGCCGCTTCGTAGACGAGCCGTCGCGGACCGTCATCGTCTTGGACCGGGGTGGCGAAGAAGGCATTAACCTACAGGTCGTCGAGGATGTCTTGCACCTCGACTTGCCGGTGAACATCGCCAGGATCGAGCAGCGTCTCGGACGGTTCGACAGGTGGGCACAGCATGGTTCCTCGGCTACGGCACCGGTACGGTCAACCGTGTTCCGTGAGGAACCGGCAAGCCTAGACATGCACCTGGGGGGATGGCGTCGAGCCCTCGATGACGGGCTCAGCATATTCGGGGAGTCCAGCGCAACCCTGCAGTACGTGTTGCCGGACGTAGAACGCGAATTCCTCGTCGATGCGATCGATCAGGGCCTCCCATATGCCAGTGAGCGAATGGCCGATCGCCGCGACGATCTGGACGCGCAGCGACGGCGGATCGAGGGGCAAGATCTCCTCGATGCGATCGAGGACCGCGCCGAGGATCAGAAGTTGGCGGACAGTATGAGAACGGCCGACGGCGCGGACGGGATACTCGGTAGGTTCCGCGGCTATGCCGTCAAGATGCTGGGGTTCACCGAGGACGTAGACAAGAACAGTACCCGCTTCGGCATCAGTACCAAGCACCCGCCACGTGTCACCGAGTCAGAAATGCGCAAGATCGGTCCTGAGAACTTGCGCCGCCGCTACGCCAACCGGCGCGCAGCCGCCGTTAATGGCACCGGGTTACTCCGGTGGGGTGAACCGCTCGTTGACCGGTTCACCGACCTGGCGATGCTCGATGACCGGGGACGCGCCTTCGCTGTGGAGATCAGCCAACCGCGCCGCGAGCCCGGCTCCATCCTGTGCTTCTTCATGTTCAGCGTTGTCGTCACAGCTGACCCCGTGCCGGTGGACGATTTGCGCTCCATTGATGTCGCAGCCGCGTCCGCCGCGGCCGTGCGCCTGGGTCAGTTGTTCACGCCGCGCTTGGAACGTGTGTGGTGGAGCCCCGAACATGGTGAGCCTCCAGAACGAGTGCGCCAGGTCCTCGACGACGCCAAGGGAGAGAACCTCGGCAGCTGCCCTGAGCGATTCGAACACCTGACCCGTGCGGGGGATTGGCCGACGCTGTGCGAAAGCGCCGTACACGAGGCCCTGCGGTTCGTTGCGCAACGCTCCGGTGTTCAGCAACACCTATCCGCGGCCGCATTCGAGGCGAAGGCGATGCGCGCTCGGGAAGAAGCGATCGTCCAAGCTCGCCGCAACGTCGGCGCTGACGCATTCAGTGATCCGCGTGTTCTTGAGGCGGTTCTGGCGGCAGTTGACAGCCCGCAACTAACACTTGACTCGTGTGGAGTCGTCTTCGTCACCGGGCCGGAGACATGAGCGCGGCCTGCATCACCATTGAGGAACTACGTGCGCGGGACCTGCGACTTGACCGCAGGCTGGCCGTGCCGAACCAGTCTGTCGCTGATATCGCGGTCATGATCCGTGGCGGGCTGATCGCCTCCGATTACGCGTCGTTGGTGTTGCCTGGTACACCGATCGAGCAATGGGATCCCGGCGTCTGGGCCAAATACGGACTTGTCCACGACGAGACGGCGTTGCGGCCCACATTATGGAAGCCGGACTGGCTCGACCACTACGACACCACCGCGCCCGACGATGCACCAAGCCGCCGGGCCCAACGACGGTTCGACGATGATGTACCGGCCGACCCGTTCTACAGGCAGACGATGCAGCGCAGGTCTGCCAAGACACTCGGGCAGCGTGATGCACTGCGGGCGGCGGCCTTAGCGGGTCCGGGCGACACGGTCATCTGCGTCCTTCCGACAGGCTCTGGCAAAAGCGATGTGGTCCTCGCCAGGGCGCTCCGTAACCGGCCGCGGCAGGCGGTCATTGTGGTTCCGACTGTCTCTCTCGCGATCGACCTGGAACGCCGGACGCAGGCGCTGCTGCCGGATGGTCGAGACCGGTTCGCGTATTTCGGTGCCAGCAATCCCACGGACAAGGAAAAGATCTACACCGGCATCGCGGCGGGATCCCAATGGCTGACGATCGCCGCGCCGGAGGCGGCCTGCACCTCTCTTGCCAGACCGCTGATGGAGGCCGCCCTCCGCGGAACACTCGACCTGGTGGTCGTCGATGAGGCCCATATTGTCGCCGAGTGGGGTGACACCTTCCGTCCCGCCTTCCAGGCCTTCGCCGGTCTTCGCCGGAGGCTTCTCGACACCGCGCCCGATGGCCGGCAAGCTACCACAGTACTTCTCACCGGGACCCTGGACACCTACGGCCTGTCGACGCTTACGCGGTTGTTTCCGGGTCGCAACCGTCTGCTCGTCTCCGGGCAGGCGACCCGGCCGGAGCCAGCATGGTGGTCAGCGCCTTGCCAGGATGAAGACGACAAGCGCAACAAACTGATAGAGGCGCTGCGTCACCTGCCCCGGCCGGCTCTGGTTTACACGACGCTGCATACGTCCGAGCGCTCAACCAACACCAAAATGGTGCTGTCCTGGTTGGCCAGCGCGGGCTTCAACGCCGTGACCGAGATCGCCGGCAATCCGAAACCAAGCGTTCGGCAGGCGGCTGTGCGTGGCCTGCGCCTGGACGGCACACCGGACGAAGATCTGGACGTTGTGGTGGCCACCTCCGCGTTTGGGCTTGGAATCGACATTCCCGACGTGCGTGCAGTCCTCCACGTTTGCGTACCCGAATCAATCGATCGGTTGTACCAGGAAGTCGGGCGGTCGGGCCGCGATGGATGCGCAACAGCGGCCCTGGTCCTATGGACACCCCGCGACATGCGGGTCGCAAACGACATCGCGCACGAACGTCTAGTCGGTCCCGACGTGGCATGGGATCGCTGGCAGAGCATGCGACACGGGCAATGGTCGGGCGACGAACTCACTGTCGACCTGCGCGCGGATCATGCCAGGGTCAAATATCCGTCCAGCGAAGCCAACATTTACTGGAACGTGCAGACTCTTGCAGCAATGGACCGAGCGGGAATGCTACGGCGGCGGTGGCCAGTACCGGAACAGGTGTCTGTCGACGCCGACGACGACGAAGTGGAGGCGTTCTTCGACACTCAACGGTCGGCTGCGATGGTCGAGGTACTGCACAGCGATATCAACGACGCCGCGACATTCCGGGCTCGTTTCGCCACTGGTCAACGGACCGCCCGCGATGCCGCGGACGCGGCGCTTACTGCTGCGACCGACTTGATCCGCGGAATCGACGAATGCACCAACCGCTACCTGGCCCGGCGTTATCGGCTGGAGGACGAAGCCGGCAACCAGTTTCCGGTTTCGGTCGCGTGCGGCGGCTGCCCGCACTGCCGCCGCACCGGCAGGCTCCCAGCCCCGGCGCCGGCCCACGCTGCGCTGATGGCTGGCGAGTTGTGCGCCGAAGGGCTCGACGATCTGCGCAGCATGTCGGCGGACGGCAGAATGAGCGTACGGATGGACGTCCCGAATGACAGGGCCGTACGGACGCTTGTTGATCGTCTTCTGCGGCGAGGCGTCGTCGTGATCGTCGCCGCGGACCACGAGGGCACCGCATGGAGCAGCCGGGCTGCAGGCCCTTGGTGGATTGAGGACGTCCATATGTGGACCAGACAACTGAACGCCCCGTGGCGGGTTCCCACGCTGCTCGTGGTTGACCCGTTCGTGGAGGACGCGGTGTTGACACGGGCCTTGTCACGTCTCGCACGCCAGCCGCTCGGGATCGTACTCACACCTGCATCGCGACATGATCCAGCGAATCCGAAGCAGCTTCTCCACGAGTCGTGGACGCCCAGCTACGGAATCGAAGATCTGTTGAGGAAGGTTTGACATGGCGTTGCTCAACCCTCCCGATATCTTGCCCGAGGCGCTACGTTTCCTGCTCAGAGCTGTGCTGGCCCATCGCGGGGGCCGATGTGGAAAGCTGGCCTTGCTCGCGCTCGTGGCCCCCGAAGGCATTGCCGAAGCGATGAAACCCCTCGACATTGACAGGGAAGAGCCGGACGGCGAAAACACCGCGGCCAGCGGACGTCTCATCGCTGATCGTTCCCTCAGCGCATTGGCCTCGCTGGGGCTGGTTGCCCTAGAAGGCTCGGACGTAGCTGCCACCGACGTTGCTCTTCGCCACTGGCGGACCGCACCGGAGGTGAACGCCGCTTCGTTCAGTCGGGTGTTGCGGTCGCTGATCTGGCGCATCGCGGCCGCTGACGGCGCGATTGAAGCGGGCACTCGCGTCGGCGACCTGGTCAACGCACTGGCCGTACTGTTCGCGGCCCGTGAGCCTCTGCGGCCATTCGAGTTCGAGACCGGCGCTGGCAGAAGGTTCGCAGCTGCTCAGACGCAGTGGTTCGGACCGCACAAGCGCGATTGGCCAGTGACAAACTCAACACAGTTCCTGCCACTTTGCCGATGGGCCCCCTACCTCGGCTTGGCTCAGCCAGTCAACTCCAGGTCGCTCGTCGCCGACGCAAGTCGAGCGCTGCTGGAGGACATCAGCGGCGTGCCTGCGCAACGACTCCGAGCGGTCGAGTTCGTCGCCCGCTGCAGCGAGAAGCTGCCGATCAGCGACGGCGGACCTCGGTCACTGTGGAAGCCAGATGACGGTCAGGAACTCTCCCCAGGGCTGTCGATGACGCTGCGCCACTTGGAGGCAGCCGGCCACCTCACCCTTCCGTCCGCAGAGAGCGACACCGACGCGGTGGTTGTGACGCTGGGCGTTCCCGGCGACTCCACCCGTGTTTCGCACATCACCTGGCACCCGCGGACTTCGGCAAAGGAGCACTCATGACATCGGCACCGATCCCGCCGTGCTGGTCCCGCGCCGAGATCCAGGTCGCGGCGCAAGTCGACGCCGGCGGGCTGGAGTTCGGAGATCCAGCCGCAGACGCGGTATTTAGAGCAGTGCACCAGAGGGTTCCGCTGGCTCGACGAGGGAAGGCGGGCACTCTTGAAACCGTCACCGAAGACGAGGTACTCGCCGACCTGTGTCAGCCGCTCGCCTCGAACGAGCCACACATCCGGTTCATCACTGGGCGTGTGGGCACCGGGAAGAGCCACTTTGTTCGGTGGTTGCGAACGTCCGCGCCCCAGAGCGACGACTGGCACTTCGTCTACATCGAGAAGCGCAACACCTCGCTTCGCCGCATCATCGAACGGGTTCTCGCCGGCATCGAGACCCCCGCCGCCGATAACCTACGGGCCAGCCTGGCGCGTGCGGCCTCACGGGTGACCACGGTGCATGAGGCGATGCTCGCGCTCCTCAATCACCTGCACCGGCTCATCGAATTCGACGACGCCCCCGTCATCCAAGATTTGAAGGGAGCAGACCTCGCTGACATCCGTCAACGAGTAGCGCGGCTGGTCGGCGACTACACGTTCAAACAGCAACTGTCGCGTCCTGGCGGGCCGATCGAGCGAATCGTGAAGCTCGCCAAAGATGGCCACGACCCTGGCGCCGACGTCAACGCCGAAGACCTTCACATCAGCGAGGCGGACCTCAAGGTCAGCCCAGAGGCGTTCCTCGATGCTGGTGAAGAGTTCGAGAAGCGGATTCGAGACTTTGTATCAAACAGAAGTCTGCGTGCGGCAGCGGCGGCTGTCATCGACGCCTACCTTCCGCGGGCAACGGCCGAGGTCTTCACCGGAAATTCCACCGATCTCCTGCACGTCTTCGAAGATGTCCGGGGCGAATTGGCTCGCCGTGGCCAGGAGCTGTTTCTCTTTGTCGAGGACCTCGTCTTGCTTCACGGCATCGAGGCCCAACTCGCGCAGGCCTTGACACTGCCTGCCCGCAGGGATCTATGCCCCATACGCGCCGCTATCGCCGTTACATCAGGTTACCTCGATGACCGGTACGCGACGTTTGCCGAGCGAGGCGTGCATTACACCATGGACGTTGAACGCACGAGTGTTGGCACCGAAGATCTGCGATCCTTCGTCGGCAGGTATCTCAACGCCGGCCGTGTCGGTCGCCACGAACTTGCTGTTGCCGCGCGGTCCGGTCGACCGGAACCCAACAAATGCCCCGACTGCCCGCACCGCGACCAATGCCACCCAGCATTCGGCGTGACAAGCGAAGGGCACGGACTGTTTCCGTTCAACGCCGCGGCTGTAGATCATCTTGTCGCTCTCGCCAGCCCAGCTGACTTCGATCCGCGCAACATTCTCCGGGAAGTCGTCCGGGCACCACTCGACGTCGCCGAGCCTGAGCTGTCCAAACCGGGTGTATTTCCGTCCGCACGCTTCGCCGCAGGCCTCGCACCAACCAGGATGGCGCTCCGCGTCGAACTCCGCGACGCGATCGCCAAGCGCTCGGACACCCCCGAAGCCGAGATCAGCCTCCGCGCGTTCTACGCGACCAATCCGCCTATAGCCGATGACGACCTGCAACGTATTTCCGAGATCTTCGGCGTCCACCTCACGGATCTCGGCGACGACGACGCCACCGTGGACACGATCGAGCCGGTACAACCGGCGCCGGTACAGCTATCCGAGATCGATCTCTGGGTGGGCGGTGACCGCCTCGCAGCGCCAACCGCCCACCGCATCCGGCGATGGATTCTGGACGCACTGGCCGCCCGCTTGCAGACCAGCCCAAACGGGCTAAGCGTCACGCGCGCCGCCAGCGACATACGCGTCGGCTCTGTGACGATCAGGACCAGCCATGTGATCTTGGAAAATGCAGGCGGCGGTGGCAGCGCGCCACCGGAGACACTCACCATCAAGTTCTCGTGCAACGATAGTGACGGCGTCCTCCTCAAAGGTGTCCTTGCCGCCGCGTCGGGCACCTTGGCGGGCCCGAACGGTGGCCGTTGGTTCTTCGATATGCAGAACCGGCTCGCGGCGCTTGAGGCTGAAGTTGTCGAACGGGCGAGACAAGAGGCTGAATCGGGAACCCCGCAAGCGCTGGCGGTCTTGGGCGTCTTGAGTACAGTCGATGACCGGACTGCCGAGTCGCCGACGGACGCCTTGGCCGTGATGATGCGGCCCAGGCGTCCCGACGACATCAACCCGGGGATCGTGAAGTTCCTAGACACGGTGGAGCGATATCGCACCTGGGCGCTGACGACCGTGCGCGACAGCCTGACCCAGCGCAAGGGCGGTGGCGCCCCATCGATCTTCGACGCCGGCGCCGTGCTGGGAAGTCTCGTTTCGTGCGCGCGACTGACCGAGCTACCCGACGCGGTTCGCGACGATGCCAGTGCGGGTATCAGCCTGCGCGTATTCCACGAACGGCAGCGCACCGCCGTTGAGACGCTGTGGGCGCCGATCCGGACCACGCTGCGACAGATCGGCGTATACGTCGCGGAAGGCGAGGACCTACAAGCCACTGCGGCGATCATGGACCGCTTCGTTGAACAGGCGCACCGGGCATCGGCGTTGACCCGACCAGACGCGAAAGACAACTATGAGCGATTGCGAGCACGGGCCAGCGGCGAGCAGTTGAGTGCCCTGCGCCGGCTCACAAAGCTCGCCAACTCCACGTCGGATCCCGTGTCACTGTGGGATCTGACCCATGACCCCGTCCCGATGATCAACGACCTGCTCGGCTACTGGCGTCTGTGTGCCCCACT
>Ga0184609_10000700_pt1 | contig 10032 bp, 10 predicted proteins | sample PLM1_60_coex_FD_133165 | JGI IMG/M metagenome (GOLD analysis project Ga0184609, IMG submission 133165) | Groundwater sediment microbial communities from an aquifer in East River, Colorado, USA - PLM1_60_coex | ecosystem: Environmental > Terrestrial > Soil > Riparian zone | place: USA: East... | reverse complement strand
TCACTTCCTGCACCTTCATGGCGCGCTCCACAACGCCCTGCGGATAGGCCATGGGCACCTCCTCGGTGCCTATTCCTTCCACGGGACGCGGTAAGAGCGGTCATTTCACGGTTCCCTCCCGAGTGGCCAAATCACGTATCTCCAACACTCCTTTTTCACGCTGTTGACACCCCCGGGGCTGCAATGTAATAGATAGTCCATAGGCTGAAAGCAGGAGGAAACACCGTGGCCGGCCGGCTGCTGTCCCCTTGGCTGCTCGACCGACTCGTCTCCGCCTCCTGGCGCGCCACGAAAACCTCTGCCCTCCGCAGGACCGGGCGTTCGTGAGACAGCCCCGCCGGGACGCGATACGGGACTACGCATACGGGGCCTACTACTACGCCCAACGCTACGATGCGAAGACGGCGCGGCGCTTTCTCGTGTGGCTGCTCCGCCGGGCGCCCGCCGAACCGGCCGTGGCCATGGCCCTGCTGGCCACGTGGATTCCGGAGAAGGCGCTGACCCTGGCGCTCGGAGCCGCCCGGGCCACGCTGCCGCGGCGGGGAGCAGGCGGGCCGTGAGGGACGGCAGGCCCGCCGTTACGATCATGGTCGTCCCGCGCGAGCAGTTCAGCGTGGCCGGCCGGGCGCTGAAGGCGCTGTACGACAGGAGCCGCCATCCGTATCCGTTCTCCCTCATCTATGTCGACGGAGGATCGCCGCGTGCCGTCCGGCTGCAGCTCGAGGCCGAGGCGAGAAGGCACGGCTTCACGCTGATCCGCACCGAGAGCTATCTCACTCCGAACCAGGCCCGCAACCTCGCCCTGGCCCAGGTGAAGAGCGAGTACGTCGTCTCGCTGGACAATGACGTCCTAGTCGCGCCCGGCGCGATCGAGGCGTTGGTCCGATGCGCCGAGGAGACCGGCGCGTCGGTGGTGGGACCGGTGACGTGCATTGGGGAACCCGAGTGCGAGATCGTCCACTCGGCCGGCGGCCTGGCGCACATCGACGAGCGGCAAGGGCGCCGCCAGCTCGTCCACCAGAACCACTTCGACCACACGCGCCTGGAGGACGTCCGCCCGGCATTGCGACGGATGCCGACGGAACTGGTCGAGTTCCACTGTGTGCTGATCCGGACGGACATCCTCGCGCGGATCGGCCCACTCGACGAGGAGATCTTGAACGACCCGCACCACGTCGATTTCTGCATGATGGTCCGCGAGGCGGGCGGCAGCATCTATCTGGAGCCCGCGGCGGTTGTGACGCAGATCGCGCCGCCTCCGGTCCAGTGGTCGGATCTGGCCTTCTTCCTCCAGCGCTGGAACGAGCCTGCGACCCGCCGATCCTTGCGCCACTTTACGCGCAAGTGGCGTCTGCCGCCCGACGACCCATCGGTCCAGGGGCTGGCAGAGTGGCTGGTCGATCGGCGGAAGCTGGCGTTCCGGGGCCTACACGGCGCGGTGAGAAATGTCGTGGGATGGCGGATCGGGAGCAGGCTCGAACGGGCTTGCCTGGTGCCGCTGGAGGCTTTCGTGAGCGGTGTGCTGTTCTACGCGCAGCGAGGCCAGGGCGCCAAGCGAACCGAGCGTGGCGGTTCTACAAAACGTACGAGCGGCTAATAAGCTATCCGAACATAGATTCGCTTCGCATCAAAGCATCAGGCCGCCACTGCTCAAGCGCGCGGTCGCGTTTTACGAGGAGAAGGCGGTCGAGATCTTGACCCAAGTGAGGACGTGAATCCGCTCCAGGTTCCAGGAACATTCGCGTGTTCCTAAAACCTGGAGCCATAAAGATCAACAACAACAATTTGGTGGCCCCAAGGGGCTGCGATCGCCGGTCCATTCCCAATCCGACTGCCGGTCGGCGGCACGCTCACGTTAAAGGCGGCGTAAGCCCGTCAATATCTGCGTAGTGAGGAGGGTACCTGCAAGAAGCACTTACGGGCGGTCCGGTTGAGAGCGGTTCGGCGTCATCTCTGGCTGCCACCCATTCTTAGTCGTCTGAGCGCATGCGCCACCGGGCCGGCTCGTGGCACTCGAACAATTCGATGAGCAGATCGTCCGGCCCGGCAATCATGACGTAGTTAAAGACCTTGCCCTCATGAATCGGGCTTCGAAAGACGAACCCGCCGGATGTCATCCTCCGGACCAACCCGGCAAGATCGTCGGTCTCGATCCCCAGATGATGAACTGCTCCGCCACGAGGACCTTTCGGCCGTTGGTCGTAGACATGGACGAAGGCGCGGCCAATCTGCAGGCGTATCCCGCGCGCGCCGGCCACCACTTCGTCCCAAACGACGGTCGCTCCCAACATGGTCTGGAAGAAATTGACCGTAACGACAGGATCCGACGCGAAGATATGGGCGTGGTCTAGGCTGACTCGCACAGCGTTCATGGCCAAAGTGTTGACGCCCAACGTCCTGTTTGAGCGGCGGATCGCAAGCAAGCGCAGCGCAGCGTGCGCTTCGACCGGTCCAAGCGGAGGTTAGTTTGCTTCATTCTAGCAGGGACGAACGAATCACGCCGCTCATCCGAGGTCTCATCCCGACCGCTATGCCCACTTCTTCCCAAGGGCATCGAGGCCTGCTCGGGCCAGATCCTCCGGTGTCATCGCCACGCGGAACTCTACATCCGCGTTGAAGGTGAGAAACCACGGCTCCGCGAACGCCGGAATCTTCGACGGGTCGTCCAGATTTACGATCATGATCGCGCCACGCTGCCCGTCGCGCTCTGTGAAGTAGACCGCCTCCGGCTTCGTAGCCTCCAGAATTCGCTTCAGTTTCTCCCCGGCGCTACCGTCCCGAACTGCAGCGTTGAAGATCTCATGCGGAATCTTGACGTCTAGGAGCATTCTCATCTCGGTCCTCCTCCTTCAAGGGGCTGTCCCCCCTGAGTCTGGATAACGTTGAGGTTGACCCGCCCGTGTAGGCGGGCGAAGCCCGCCGGAACGGGTCGGGTCGAACCGCGGGTTAGGCGTCTGTGCTGCCCATGAATGGACACGTCTTAGGCAAGGCGTGCCACGGCTCGCTCGACGGCTGCATCGCGAGCACTGCGCACGCGCTCATAGCGTTGTTGCGTACCGGCAAGAATGTGCGCCGGCGCAAGTTCAGGTCTCCCCGAATTGAACGGCGGGGCGGGCGCATACTCGATGCTGAGCTGCACTGACTGAGCGTACTCGTCGCCGGCGATCTCAGCCATGACCGTGAGCGCAAAGTCGATGCCGGCGGTGACGCCCCCGCCCGTGATGACATTCCCGTCACGCACCACCCGCGCGGGATCGGGCGTTGCGCCGAAGGCCGACAGTGCGTCGCGCCAAGCCCAGTGCGAAGTCGCGCGCTTACCCTTCAGGAGTCCCGCGGCGCCCAGCACTAGCGAGCCGGTGCAGACGGACGTCACATAGCGCGCGGTCTTGGCGAGGCGCCTGAGCTGAGCAAGGAGCTCCTGATCCTCCATCGCTTCGATGGTGCCGAAGCCGCCCGGCACGCACATAAGCACGCAGCGCTCAATATCTGCGAGCCGGCGCACTCTCGTGAATACGATTCCACCATCGGCCTCGAGGCCGCCGCGCCGCATCCAGGAATGCCTGGTCGCCGTTGAAGACGTGCGCGAGCGCTCGATAGGACACACGGCCCTCGCGCTGCAGAAACGCGATGAGGGCCGGCAGCGCCGCGTACACTCGCGCCCGGGAGTCCGGGTCGGATCCAGTGGTCGCACCCGGGGCCGCGGCGGGGGCCTCGGGGAGGGACGCGCCACAGGCCTCGCAGAATCTTGCGCGCGGACCGACCTCGTGACTGCATCCTGCGCAGATCATGGATGGCAGACTACTACAGCCGGGGCAGCTTACGTTCGTGCAACAGGCCGATCGTCCTTGTCACGCTCGCTCTACCACCACTTCGCTTATCTGAAGGACGGGGGTCAAGTCGGTGTAGTTCAGAATGTCGGCCATGATCTCTTTCGCGTGCGGCCCGAATCCCGCCTGAAACGACTCGACGGAATCACAGAAGATGTGGCACATGCCAACGTAGGTCGGAGGAACGCCGGGTGCGCCGCCGGCAAGCCCCTTGTCAACGGTGTAGTAGAGACATGCGTCACCCAGGCGCTTCTTTACCAGCGGCATATGCTTGGCGCGGTAGTACTCGTGGTCGAAACGGGCTCCAGGGGTGTTCGCGTACATCACGCTGACCTTGATCATCATCGTCCTCCACGTGGTGGGATGTCCGCCCAAGCCTCCGGCATCGCGTGGGGCGATCCTGTCAGAGTGTGGCTGAGAGGTCAAACTGGAGCGGATGACGGGAGGCCCCAAGGGCGAGATCGAGCCCACACCTTCCAACGCGCATGGTTGCGGGGGCCCGCAACGCAGAATGCTACACGGGGCTCGAGGCGTATTGGATCGACCTACGCTGAGTTCGCTCAGGGTGTTCGGGGCACCCCCGCGGCTGCTGCTTGGAGCGCGGCAATGCGCTCGCGTGCCGCAACATCGCCATGCCGGTTCGCGATCGCGCTGGCGATCTCGAAGCCGCGGTCGGCCACGTCGCGATCGCCGAGAGAAGCGAACGCGGCGGCGGCGGCGGCCACGCCAGGGGCGTCACGCCGTTCCCGGGCCTGGAAGAGCGCCGTCAGGAAGATGCGTCGGGCCGAGGCCACGGTCGTGGCACGGTCGCGCGCGGCCTCGCCGATCCGGAGATAGGCGTGGCCGACGGCGAGCAGCCCCTCCGTGGCACGTACCTGCATCGCCGCTCGGTACGCCTGCTCCCAGGCTTGCCGAGCTGCAGCTCGCTCCCCGTTCGCCAGCGCGGCGTCGGCGCGCTGCAGCGGCTCGCGCCAGTCGGCAGCGGCCGCGCGGGACGTAGCGTTGCCGGCCAGCGCCAGCGCAGTGGCCGCCAGCACCGCGAGCCCATACGCGCCGATCCGGGCGACTGCGGCCCCGTTCATCGCCGTGCCTCCGTACCCTTTTCCAGCGCGATGCGGTAGCTCTGCCAATCGCGGAGCGCCTGTTCGTAGCGGCCGACCACCTCCGACCGCTGCCGGTCGAAGCGAATCCGCTCGACGGCCACACCCGCAAGCATGCCCAAGACAAGCAGGTACGCGCCGACCAGCATGCCGACCACTGTCTTCGTTCGAATGGTCACGGGGTCTCCTCCCTCAGGGATTCGTGGTGAATCAGCTGCCGACACGGACGAGCCACGGAACGACGAACGGAGCTGATCTGCACCGCGATTCGGCTCACAGCCGCGGCCCGTTGCCCCCACCTCATGCCGTCAGCCTCAGAGCAGCACGCGTGCCATTCCCGAAGCAGAGTCATTTCGAGAGGTTGCGATGTTCCGTCCGGCTCGATGGCGAGACGACCCGCCGGCGAATCGGCGAAAAGTCGCCGGGGTGGATGGCGGTGATCGCTCCGTGCTACCGTCTAGCCCGGAGCGATCACGGAGATGGCGGACGAGGGCTGGCGGTTCCTGGGAGGCAGTGCCCCGATCCGGAAGATCCTCGCGAGCGTCGACCGCTTGCTGCCACGCCTGGGCCCGGGCCGGCGGGTGCCGCCCATCCTCCTGCGAGGCGAGACGGGCACGGGCAAGGGGCTGCTCGCACGGACGATCCACCACCGCAGTGCCCGGACTCAGGGCCCCTTCGTCGACCTGAACTGCGCGGCCATCCCCGCCACGCTGCTGGAGTCCGAGCTGTTCGGCTTCGAGCGCGGCGCCTTCACCGACGCCCGGCAGGCCCGGACCGGGCTCATCGAGGCCGCCGACGGCGGCACACTCTTCCTCGATGAGATTGGCCTGTTACCCGAACCCCTGCAGGCCAAGCTGCTCACCGTGCTGGAATCCCGGGAAGTCCGGCCGCTGGGAGGAACGCAAGCTCGTTCGGTCGACGTGCTAATCGTCGCGGCCACGAACGCCGACCTCCAAGCGCTCGTGCGCGAGCGGCGGTTCCGCGAGGACCTGTATCACCGACTAGCCGTGCTCGTGTTGTCCCTGCCACCGCTGCGCGACCGGGGCGACGACGTGCTCGACATGGCGGATGCGTTTCTCGCCCGTGCGTGCGCGGACGATGGGGTGGAGGCCAAACGGCTGGGCGAAGACGCCCGCGCCGCCATGGCGGGCTATCGCTGGCCCGGCAACGTGCGTGAGCTGGCGAACCTCATGGACCGCGTCGCGATGTTCACCGAGGGACCGCTGGTCGCGGCCGCAGACCTCGAGCTGCCGGCGGCGTCAGCGGTTCCCGGGCAAGGTGTGACCGAGCCGGCGTCGCTGAAAGCCTCGGTGGGCGACTTCACGCGCGCCCGGCTGGAGGAGGCGCTGGCGCAGGCGGGCGGCAACGTGTCGGCGGCGGCCGAGCAGCTCGGCGTGGCCCGATCGACCCTGCGCTACCAGCTGGAGCGGCTTGGCCTGACGCCACCCAGAGAGGGGCGGTCGCGGCGGCCTCCAAGTACCGAACCGGCGCCTGGAGACAGCCGGGCGTTACCCCTTCCCGATCGCCCGTCGATTGCCGTGCTGGCGTTCGACAACCTGAGCGGCGATCCGGAGCAGGAGTACTTCGCCGACGGCATAGTCGACGATATCCTGTCGGCACTGTCGCGCGTGCGCTGGCTGTTCGTGATCGCCCGCCAGTCGAGCTTCTCCTACAAGGGGCGGGCCGTCGACGTTAAGCAGATCGGCCGCGACCTGGGCGTGCGCTACGTCGTCGAGGGCAGCATTCGCAAGTCCGGCAACCGGGTGCGGGTCACCGCCCAGCTCGTCGAGGCCGAGACCGGCGCCCACGTCTGGGCCGACCGGTATGAGCGCGACCTCAGCGAGATCTTCGCGTTGCAGGACGAGATCACGGAACGGATCGTCAGCGCCGTCGAACCGACCGTCCAGGCCGTCGAGATCAGGCGTGCGCGAGCCAAACCGACCGAGAGTTTGACCGCCTACGATCTCTACCTACGCGCGCTGCCGGCGTATCACGGGCAGACCAAGGAGACGTACGAACGCGCCCAGGTGCTCTTGCGCGAGGCCATCGAGGTGGATCCGGAGTATGCGGAGGCTCTCGGCACTCTCACCGACTCCATCGCCAGTGGCACCATACAAGGCTGGTACGAGAGCTGGACTCGCGGAGTGAGCGATTCCTGCGAGATGGCCGCCCGCGCGGTGGCGGCGGGACCGGACAACAGCACCTGCCTTGTGAGCGCGGCACTTGCCTATAGCGTTCTGGCGCCCCGATTCGAGGAGGCGCTCGATTTGGCCAACCGCGCGCTGATGCTCCATCCGAATTCTGTGTTCGTGCGCCATCGAGCCGGCGCGGTTTACGTCGTCTGTGGCGAGCCCGACAAGGCGATCGCCCAGTGCGAGGCGGCCCGCCGCATGAACCCGCTCGACAGCAAGAAAGGAGCTACCGCCACCTTCACAGTTCTCGCAGCCGCACTCTACTTTGCGCGCCGCTTCGAGGCGTGTATCGAGGCGGGGAGACGCGCATTGTCGTTCACTCCGGCGACGAACATCGCCCGCAAGTACGTTGCCGGATCCCTGGCCCAGCTCGGCCGCCTCGACGAGGCGCGGGCCGAGATCGCCGAGCTGATCAAGTATCAGCCCGACGCTTCGGTCGCGCTCTTCCGTCTTCAGCCCTTCCGCTACGACTGGATGCACGAGCTGCACCTCGACGGCCTGCGCAAGGCGGGGCTGCGCGAAGCATGAATCGGGCAAACGAAAGGGGTTAGCGGCTTTCGCGTCCGCTAACCACTCGTCGTTCATGGTTGTGGGGGCCCGCAACCACTTGCAGGCAAACATGCCGCTCACGTTCCGCTTCGAGATAGTGACCTGAATCGACGGTATGGTGGCCCCAACGGGAATGGACGGCGCCGCGTGTTCGCTCGACGTGGACTTTGAGGGCATCGGGCTCGCCGCCTAGCTCCCCCGGTCTGCCCCCGCTCGCGGGCACCATTCCGGGCACCGGAATGATATTGCTCGGGACGTAGTCGCGCGCCGCTTCAGCCGGCGGTAGGCTAGAGCATCCGGGCGTTACGGGCCGCCCGGCATTCGCCCGAGGCGGAGGGGTCGCCCTCTCGAGGCCGCCGCCTCGGGCTCTGGCCCAGGCCCACGGCGGCACGCGAGGTCGTGGCGACGGCCGAGGCCAAGCCCGCGGCGGGGTCAGGGAGTCGGATCTCGCGTCGCGTCTGCTGGGTCGCGCTGCGGAGCTGCGCCGCCTCTTGGGGACGCACGTCGGGCGGACGCGGCAGCTCCTCGAGGCGATGCTGCCCGCCAAGGCATCCATGACGGCCGTCGTCGTGGACGGCCGCTGCGGCTACCGATTCAGCGGCCGGCTACGTCTCGCCGGCCTCCTACAAGGCGAAGCACTTGAAACGCGTCATGCGGTGGTGGCCCCAAGGGGCTCCGATCGCCGGTCCATTCCCGGTCGTCCTGCCGCTGGCCGGGACGCTGGAGCTGAAGGCCGCCTGAAAACCCAACTCTCACGGCACCCCTGTTGCGCGGCCGCGGCGATCGAATGCGAGCCGGCGGTCCGCTCGCTTGCGAAAGTTCGCCAGCTCTATGCCCACTTCTTCCCAAGGGCATCGAGGCCTGCTCGGGCCAGATCCTCCGGTGTCATCGCCACGCGGAACTCCACATCCGCGTTGAAGGTGAGAAACCACGGCTCCGCGAACGCCGGAATCTTCGACGGGTCGTCCAGATTTACGATCATGATCGCGCCACGCTGCCCGTCGCGCTCAGTGAAGTAGACCGCCTCCGGCTTCGTAGCCTCCAGAATTCGCTTCAGTTTCTCCCCAGCACTACCGTCCCGAATTGCAGCGTTGAAGGTCTCATACGGAATTTTGACGTCTAGGAGCATTCTCATTTCGGTCCTCCTCCTAAAGGGGCTGTCCCCCTGAGTCTGGATAACGGGCAGGCTGAGCGGCCGGCGTCGAGCCGGACCGCTCCAGCCTGGTGTTACACCGCCACATCAGACGGCAGATCCTCGCACACTGTGTTCGGAGACCTTCGGCACATGACACGCCGCCGGAGGAGTGCCGGCCTTCATTGCATCGGCGAGGCGAGCGCCGGCGTCAGAACGATCGAGCGCATCTCGACGAGCAACAGTGTCGCCTTGCCGAGGAAGGCCTGCCACTCCGGGTCCTGGGCAACCTTGGCGCGCACGGCCGCTCGATCGTTGAGATCGCGGTAGGCCCAGAGGTGCACGACCTCGTTGAGTTGAGCGACCTCCGTCTGCCACAGCCCCACGTTCTTCGAGTACTTCTCGCGTACCGGCATGATCGCCTTGAAGTGCCCGAGCCACTCCCCCGTCTTGCCCACTTGAGTGCGATACGTCCGAAGCTCGTAGATGTGGCCGCCGTCTGCCGGGGACTTGAGCGGGAGCTGTGCGGAGAGGATCTTGTTCTCCATGGCGAGAAGGATGGGAAAGATCCGGGGAACGTAGTCCCGCTTCCAGACCTCGTTGTTTTGAAGCTCAGTCCGCAGTCGCTCGCGTTCGACGAGATCGGCGTAGCTCCAGAGCGTGACGAACTGGTTCAACGTGCCGAACTCCGTCGTCCAGGAGCCCTCTAGCGTGCCATACTTCTGGCCGCGCGGGGGACGCCCGATCTCCGCGTTGAGCTTGAGGTACTCGCCCTGCTTTCCCGGGATCAGCGTGTAGGCGCGCAACTCGTAGATCATCGATGGCTCCTCCCAGCGAACGATTCTCGGCACGGCACGAGCGACGTGTCGCCGGCACAGTCCGCTTCGGGCTGACGCGGCCCGGATGCACCAAGGGTGGTCCTATGACGTCGTCGGCGCTCCATCACTCGATCACCTGGTCCGCTCGCTGCAGGAGCGACGGCGGGATCGTCAGGCCGAGGGTCTTGGCGGTCTTGAGGTTGATGACCAGCTCGAACTTCGTGGGCTGTTCGACGGGCAGGTCGGCGGGCTTGGCGCCCTTGAGGATCTTGTCCACGTACGTGGCCGCCCGGCGAAAACTGTCGCGCATGGACGGCCCATAGACCATGAGGCCGCCAGCATCCACGAACTCTCTCAATCCATACATGACCGGCAGCCGGTGCTTCGCCGCCAGCTCTACGATCCGCGCTCGAT
>Ga0184609_10000696_pt1 | contig 10061 bp, 8 predicted proteins | sample PLM1_60_coex_FD_133165 | JGI IMG/M metagenome (GOLD analysis project Ga0184609, IMG submission 133165) | Groundwater sediment microbial communities from an aquifer in East River, Colorado, USA - PLM1_60_coex | ecosystem: Environmental > Terrestrial > Soil > Riparian zone | place: USA: East... | reverse complement strand
CGCTTCGAACAGCGCCTTGAAATTCCCAGCGCCGAAGCTCTTTGCGCCCTTCCGCTGAATGATCTCGTAGAACAGCGTCGGGCGGTCCTCCATCGGCTTCGAGAAAATCTGCAGCAGGTACCCTTCCTCGTCACGATCGACGAGGATTCCCAGATCGCGGATCGGCGCAAGGTCCTCGTCGATTTTGCCTACGCGCTCGGTCACCGTGTCGTAGTACGTGCCGGGAACGCGGAGGAACTCGACTCCGTTGTTTCTCAGCTTCGTTACGGTGTCGATGATGTTGTCGGTCGCGATCGCGATGTGCTGGCATCCCGGCCCCTGATAGAACTCGAGATACTCGTCGATCTGCGATTTCTTCTTGCCCTTCGCCGGCTCGTTGAGCGGAAACTTGATGCGGCCGTTGCCGTTGGCGACGACCTTCGACATCAATGCCGAGTATTCGGTCGAGATCGCCTTGTCGTCGAAGGAGATGAGCTGAGTGAAGCCCAGCACGTCGGCGTAGTACTTCACCCACTTGTTCATGGCGCCGAGCTCGACGTTGCCGACGCAGTGATCGATGTACATGAGGCCTACGCCGTCGGCTTTGCCTTTGGCCGCGAACGGCACGAATCCCGGCATGAACAGACCCTTGTAATTCTTTCGCTCGACGAGGCTGTGGATCGTCTCGCCGTAGGTTTGGATCCCCGCGATGACGACTTCACCGTGCTCGTCGACGAGCGACTTCGGTTCGTACGCCGGCTTCGCTCCGCGCTCGACGGCGAGACGGAAAGCCTTTCGTGCGTCGTCCACCCAGAGCGCGATGTCCTTCACTCCGTCGCCGTGCTTGTGGACGTGGGTCGCGATCTCGCTGTCGGGCCTGAGCGCGGTGGTGAGAACGAGACGCACCTTTCCCTGTTCCAGGATGTAGCTCGCGCGATCGCGCGTTCCCGTTTCCGGACCTCGATAGGCGAGGATCGTGTAGCCGAACACATTCCGGTAGAAGTGTGCGGCCTGCTTGGCGTTACCGACGTAGAACTCTACGAAGTCCGTTCCGTTGATCGGAAAGGTGTCGGTGACCTGTTCAGGTGCCGTAAGTGTCGCGGTGCCCATGACTTCTCCGGATTTCGGCTCGACGCGGGAAAGCGCCGGCTCAACCTTTAAATTAGCAAATAGGACGCCGAAACGGCGAGAGCTTGGTCAGGGTTCGTCCCGGCTCCGGGGGGCCTTGCAACTGGACGGGAAGTCAACCGAGAACGACACAGATCCGAGATCACAGAAGCACAGATTCGAGTTGCGAGAACAAACCGCAACAAGGAGTCGTTCCTCGCAACTCGGATCTATGCTTCTGGCGCCTCGGATCTGTGTCGTTCTTGGTTAGCTGATCCACTAAAATCCTAGCCCCCAACCGACGGCGCGAGCGCGGCGGGATCGAAGAGCAACTCCAGAGCATCGCCCGAGCGAACTGATTCCCACTGTGCGAACAGCTCCCCGCGTTTCTGCCTGACGCGGGACAGATCGTCCCCGGTGAACTTCTCCAACGCGGCTAGCTCGTTCTCCTCGCAGTATGTCGCGAGATGCGCGTTCAGCTCCTCGGCGGTTCCCATCTCGCCCGACGCGCGCTCGCGATCGAAGAACCCGACGATCATCTCGACGAGATTGGCATCCTTCGGGAGCTTGCCGCGCGGCCACGGCGTTCCAAAGTCGGACAGATCCCACCCCGTTGCGACCAGACCATAGAACCCACGGCGTTGGCCCAGCACTACCTCGACCGCGTAGTGAGTGAGATCGTGGCGGGGAAAGAAGTTTGCCTGGGCGCCTTCCTGCCGCTGCCACGTGGTCGTGCCATCGGCGCGGTTGCAGCTGAGGGAAACGCGTCCGTCCGTCCCCTTCTTGATTCGAATCACCATCGGCGCCGTTCCCGTCATGCCGCGTTATCTAATGTATGGTCTCGCCTTTCTCCAGCATCTCGATGAAGGTTCGCATGCGCTTCGCCCGAGTCTCCGCTCTCTTCGCCGTCTGCAGGCGCCAAAGAATCGCGTATCTATTCGCGGCGCTGATGGTCTTGAAGAAAGAGTTTGCCTGGGGATGGAGCTCAAGCTCTCTCTCGAGATCGGCGGGTACGGTTGCCGATTTGAACGAGTCGTACGCGGCTTCCCACCGCCCATCGCGCTTCGCGCGCTCGACCTCCTCGAGTCCCGCCGGCCTCATCCGTCCGCTGGCGATGAGTGCGAGAGCCATCTCGCGGTTGCGCTTTGACCAGATGCTCCTGGGGCGGCGCTGCATGAAGCGCTGCAGCCATGCCGTCGCACTTTCTGGTCTCCCCTGTGCGTCGATCCAGCCGTAGCAGAGAGCGACCTCCACGGCTTCCGGCTGTGTCACCGATTTCGTGCCAGATCCCTTCTTCGCGATCCGCATCCAGATTCCATCAGGGGCTGTATGGTTTTTCGAGAGCCACAACTCCCACGCGCTCGCATCCCTGAATGCTCGGATCGGAGCCTTGGCACCCACACCGCTTGTCTTCCTGGTGGTCTTTGTCTTTACCGCCATAGCTCAGTGCATACCAGCGCGATGATCAGTCCGCTGGAACGCCAGGAATTCGTGGATCGCCAAGACCGCTTCTGGATTCCTCGTCGTGATGACGACTTCAGCGCCGCGCGGCAAATCTCGCGGCGTATACCTGATCTCCCCCTTCAGCCGCTTCATCACCGTCGTTCCCGGAACATCGCTGGTGGCGTGAACGAAACCCGGAACCGCAAAATCCCCCGCGCTGAACGACTTCGAAATCGTGTCCATATGCGCCCGGATCGCGGTCTCACCAACCGAATCGCTCTCCTTTCTCTGCAGCACGATACGACCGCCGTTGGGCAACGACTCGAACACGTGCTGCGAGGTGTACTGATCCACACCCATTGCGGTCTCGCCTCGCTGCTGGAGCGCCGCGAAAGAGGAGTCGGTCGGCGTGCTGCTCTGCTCTTTGCGGGAACAGGCCGCGATCGGTAGCAGCGCCAACGCAAGCAGAAACCGCTCAGCGGTCACGCTTCGATTCCCTGCCGCGCGCATCGGCAAGCTTCCTGGCTATCCCGCGATAAAACGCGGCGTCGGCCGTCTTGTTCTGCTCTTCCAGTGCGAGCGCCGCCCGTTCGAGCGCGTAGAGAATGTTGCCGAGGTACAGCTGCGCAACTTCCGCTACGCCTTCCCCATTTTCACCCATGGGTGCGGGCCGGGGGGATCGGAGTGACCTCCCGATCCGTGTTGGTCGACTCTGCCGAGAGAACTCTCACGACGACCGCGGTAATGTTGTCGTTCCCGCCGTTTACGTTCGCTTCCTGGATGAGGGCATCAACGATCCGCTCCGGTTTGGCGCGCGATATCAGCAGTTGCTGGATCCGGCGGTCATCTACCATCCCCGTCAGCCCGTCGCTCGCCAGCAGAAACGCGTCGCCGACCCGGGCCTCACCACCGAACACATCGGGCTCGATCTCGTCGGCCATGCCGATGCAGCGCGTAATGACGTTGCTCTGCGGATGACGCCTTGCCTGTTCGGGGGTCAGCAATCCGGCGTCGACCTGCTCCTGCACCAGTGAGTGGTCCTTGGTGAGCTGTTGCATCTGCCCCTCACGCACCAGATAAATCCGGGAATCCCCGACGTGTCCGACGAGGTATTTCGATTCCGAGAGCAGGAGCGCCGAGACGGTGCTTCCCATGCCGAGCTTGTCGCGCTCGGTGCGCGTGCGCTCGTACACCGCGCGGTTCGCGTCGCGGAGCGCCCTCGAGATCCTTGCCTGCGCGTCTGAGGCTTCGAGGTCGTTCACGTCGGACAGGTCGTGGCTGACCATGTCCACCGCCATCTCGCTCGCGATCTCCCCGGCCGCGTGCCCACCCATACCGTCCGCGACTATGAACAGCCCGCGGTAAGCGTTGGCCGAAGCGTGCAGCGAGTCTTCATTTCCTTTTCGGATTCGGCCGACATCAGTGCGAGCCGCAACAGCAAGGTGCACTAGCGGGAGCTCATTGGAATGAGATTACGGTGGGTGAACGCGATGGAATGAGAAGCTTCTTCCTCGCCTCAAACTACGGAGGCGCGAAATGAGCGGCAAGCATCATCCCGCGCGACGGAGGAGCGGCTCCGAGTCTCCCGCCTGAAGCTTCCACAGCGTGCTGTACAGGCCACCCCGATCGAACAGCTCGCGGTGAGTTCCGCGCTCGGCAACCTCCCCATGGTGCAGCACGAGGATCATGTCCGCGTTGGCAATCGTGCTCAGGCGGTGGGCCACTGCGATGGTCGTCCTTCCGGCGACGAGGACACTCAGAGCGGCGTGGATCTCGGCCTCGATCTCGCTGTCGACGGCGCTGGTCGCTTCGTCCAGGAGCAGGAGCGGGGCGTTGGCCGCGATCGCCCGCGCGAACGACAGGAGCTGGCGCTCACCGACACTGATCGATGCGCCGCGTTCTCCCAGCACCTGGCCGTAGCCTTGCGGGAAACCGCGGATTATCCTGTCCGCTCCCACTTCCACGGCGGCGCGAACGACTTCGTCATCGGTGAGAGGGTTGGACAGCCGGATATTCGTCGCGATGTCCCCCGCGAACAGGAAAATGTCCTGTTGTACGTACCCGATCAGCGCCCGCAGCTCCTCCAATGGAATCGTCCGGATGTCAACGCCATTGATGGTGATCCGCCCGCGCTGCGGATCGTAGAACCGCATCAGCAGATTGACGATCGTCGTCTTGCCGGCCCCAGTGTGGCCGACGAGAGCGAGCGTCTCCCCCGGCCGGGCGGTGAAGCTGACGCCCTTGAGAACCCACTCGACCGGAATGCTCTCGTGCGGCGCCCCCTCTGTCTGCCTCGCGAGGTGCGCGACATCGTAGGCGAACCAGACGTCGTCGAACACCACTTCCACTCCCGGCCTCCGGCTGCGGACCTCGGCTGACACTCCATTGTCGGGAACGCTGGGCATGGTATCGAGAAGGGTGAAGATCCGCTCCGAGCTGGCCATGGCGGTCTGCAGAATGTTGTACTTCTCGGAGAGATCCTGGAGCGGCTGGAAGAACCGGCGCACCAGCTGAAGAAAAGCCGCGACAGTTCCGACGCTGAGAACATTGGCGTGGACGCGGGATGCGCCCGCCACGATCAGGATCGCGAGCGCAATCGACGTGAGCAGCTCGATCGCGGGAAAGTAGAGGGCGTACACCGTGATCGACTTGAGATTGGCATCGAGGTGAGATCGGTTCAGCTCCCTGAATCGTTCGGCTTCACGCTTCTCCTGTCCGAACAGCTGGACGATCCGCATTCCCGTCAGTCGCTCCTGAAGGAACGAGTTGATGCGGGCGAGACGAACCCTGATGTCGCGATAGGTATTCCGCACCCCCTTGCGAAACAATCCTGATACCATGACGACGAACGGAATCACGGCGAAGGACGCCAGCGCGAGCCGCCAGTCCATGATCAGCATCGCCACGCTGATCGCCACCAGGGTGAACAAATCACCGAGTCCCGACACGACTCCAGCCGTGAAAAGCTCGTTGAGCGTCTCGACGTCCGACGTGACTCGAGTGATGAGCCGCCCAGCCGGATTCCTGTCGAAGAACGAAACCGACAACCGCTGCAGATGCTCGAATATCTGCATGCGGATGTCGCGCATCACGCGCTGGCCGAGCAGGCTGGTGAGCCAGGTCTGGGTGTACGAGAGCACGAACTCCGCAAGCAGCGCGAAAAACAGCAGCGCCGTCGACACAACCACGATGCGCATGTCGCGAGTGGGCACGGCGACATCGATCACCCGTCGAGTGAGGAGCGGACCGACGACCTGGATCGCCCCTTCCACGCAGAGAAGGGCGAACGCTCCATACATTAGAGCGCGATACGGACGTGTGTAGACGAGCAGGCGCCGCATCAGCTTGCGATCGTACGCCTTGCCCAGAATGTCGTCGTCGTGTGTTTGGGTTGCGGGGACAGTCATTCAGCCGTATCCTAGCCGGGTTGCAGGTGCGACGCTACGCCACCTATGGTACGCAGGTTGCACCTGTACAGAGACACCGATGTTCCATCCTGTCGGCTGACGTCAAACCATACTGGAGGGAAGATGGGAATTCTCGCATGGATTGTTCTTGGTCTGATCGCGGGTGCGATCGCCAAGGCCATCATGCCGGGCAACGATCCCGGCGGCATCATCGTGACCATGATTATCGGCATCGTCGGTGCGTTCATCGGTGGCTTCCTCGGGAACATGATTACCGGCGCCGGCCTCAACGGCTTTACTCTGTGGAGCATCGTATTGGCAGTAATCGGAGCGCTCGTGCTGCTCTGGATCTACCGGATGGCGACGCGAGGCAGAGCCGCGCCCCGCGTTCCGTAAAGCAGCACCAGCTTCGCGCAGGTTAAGGGTTTGCCGCTCTGGCTCTACTGGATTCTTCTCGGCCTGATCGCCGGGACGCTGGCAAAGTTTCTGGTGCCAGGGCGGGACCCTTCGGGTTGCATCATCACCATCCTCCTCGGAATCGTCGGGGCATTCATCGGCGGCTGGCTGGGGACGCGGTTCTTCGGATGGGGAACGGTATCAGCTGGTGTATTCGACTTCCGCTCGATCGGCATCGCCACGGCCGGCGCGATAGTTCTCCTCCTCCTCGGCCGACTCGTCAGGCGATTGTAGCTGAGCTCAGCTTCAGCAGATCTCTCGACCCGCAGAGACTTTAACTTCGGCGCATCTTCGGTGCCGAGTTTAGATTTCGGGTGTGAAAGACAGTATCGTCGTCCGCGGCGCCAGACAGCATAACCTAAAGGGCTTCGATCTCGAGATCCCGCGACGCACCGTCACGGTAGTGACCGGTCCGTCGGGGTCGGGTAAATCGTCGCTCGCGTTCGACACGATCTACGCCGAGGGACAGAGGCGATACGTCGAGTCACTGTCGTCGTACGCCAGGCAATTCCTCGAGCGGATGGAAAAGCCGGATGTCGACTCGATCGAGGGTCTCTCTCCGGCTGTCGCGATCGAGCAGAAAAACCCGACCAAGACTTCGCGCTCGACAGTCGGAACCGCGACGGAGATCTACGACTATCTCCGGCTCCTGTGGGCGCGTGTCGGACACACTTTCTGTCCGAACTGCGTCAGGGAGATCAAACCGGACACAGTCTCATCGGTCGTTGACACGGTCTTGGCGCTTGCGCCCGGTATCCGGTTCTACGTCACCTTCCCGTTACGGCTCTCCAACAAGGTCACCCACGAAGTCGTGATCGAGAACCTGCGCGCGCAGGGATTCCTGCGCGTGGCGATGGATGGGTTGGTGCTGCATCTGGATGAGCTCGCTGATTCGAAGCGCGATATTACGCGCGCGAAAGAGCTGCTCGTGGTGGTCGATCGGCTGGCGGTCTCAGCGGATGCAGCCAGCCGGCTGAGCGACGCCGTCGGGACCTCGTTCGCTGAAGGAGAGGGTGACTGCGTGATCCTCTTCACTGATTCGGTCGTGTCCCCGCTCGATGGCGCGCAGGTTACGAAGCTGCGATTCACCGAGCGGTTCGAGTGTCCGAATGATGGGACGCTCGCCCCTGCGCCCACTCCTCAGCTTTTCTCCTTCAATAATCCCCGCGGGGCGTGCTCGCAGTGCAACGGTTTCGGCGCGATTCTCGAGTACGACGAGTCGCTCATAGTCCCTTACCCTTCGCGCTCGCTTCGCGACGGCGCGATCGATCCGTGGACCATGCCTCGTTACGACAACAAGCGGCGCGCGCTCGCCGAGTTCGCGAAACGCGAGCGCATACCGATGGACAAGCCGTGGGATCAACTCACCGCGGCGCAGCGCCAACTCCTGCTTAATTCGAGGACGCGCGGTTACAAGGGCATCTTTCCGTTCCTGCGCGATCTCGAGGAAAAGCGTTACAAGCAGTACATCCGCGTCTTCCTCAGACGGTACCAGACAGCGCAGGAATGTCCGCGCTGTCACGGTACGAAGTTGCAGCCGGAAGCGCTCAACGTACGTGTCGGCGGGCTCAACATCGCGCAGGTCGCGGAGCTGCCGGTCGATCAGCTCGCGATCTGGCTCGACGAGCTTGCGCTGAGCGAATTCGAGACAAAAGTCGCGGAGATGATCCTGAAGGAAGCCCGCGATCGCGTCACCTTTCTCAACGATGTCGGACTCGGCTACCTCTCGATGAATCGCGCTACGCGCACGCTCTCTGGCGGCGAGGCGCAGCGAATCGGACTCGCCAACTCCCTCGGGTCGCAGCTGGTGGATACGCTCTACGTTCTCGACGAGCCGTCGATCGGGCTGCACTCGCGCGACATGGACAGGCTGCTCAAGCTGCTGCAGCGGCTCCGCGACGCGGGGAACAGCGTGCTCGTCGTGGAGCACGATCTGGCCGCGATCGAGATGGCGGATTACATGGTGGAGCTCGGTCCGGGCAGCGGCGAAGCAGGCGGCCAGGTCGTCTTTGCCGGCCCGATCTCGCGCATCGGCGAGAGCCCGCTCACTGGGCAGTACGTGACGGGCGCACGATCAATTCCGTTGCCGGACGATCGCAGGCGCCTGGGTCCGCGCTGGATCACACTCACTGGGGCGCGGCAGCACAACCTCCGGAACGTGGATGTGCGCATCCCACTCGGAGCCCTGACTGTGGTGACGGGTGTATCCGGTTCGGGCAAGAGCACCCTCGTGCACGATGTGCTGTACCGAGCGCTGGAGACGCACCTCGTCGGCGAGCACTCCGCCAAGATTCATCTTGGAGAAAAAGTCGGAGAGTACGAGACGATCACCGGCTTCGATGCGCTCGAAGCCGTGGTCATGATCGACCAGAGTCCGATTGGAAAGTCACCGCGCTCGAATCCGGTGACGTACGTGAAGGCGTTCGACGAGATCCGCACGATTTTCGCCGACACTCCGCTCGCTCGCCAGCGCAAGTACACGCCGGGAACTTTCAGCTTCAACGTCGAGGGCGGACGCTGCGAGGCGTGTGAAGGAGCTGGAGCGCTCGAGGTGGAGATGGTGTTCATGGCGGACGTGTACGTGCCATGCGACGATTGCGGTGGAAAACGCTACAAGCCGGAAGTCCTTGACGTCACTGTGCGCGGCAAGAACATCCATGAAGTCCTGAATCTCACGGTGGACCAGGCGATCCGTTTCTTTCCGCGCGAGGAGAAGCTTGGCCAGGCGCTCTGGCAGCTATCCCAGGTGGGCCTCGGGTATCTCCGGCTCGGGCAGCCGGCGACCACACTCTCGGGTGGAGAAGCGCAGCGCATCAAGATTGCCCGCGAGCTGACGCTGGCCGGAAAGAAGTCGGGCAAGAAGATGTACGTGATGGACGAGCCGACCACCGGGCTTCATCTCGAGGACATCAGGAAGCTGGCGAAGGTATTCGACCGGCTGCTCGAGCAGGGCCACTCTCTCGTTTTGATCGAGCACAATCTCGACGTGATCAAGCTCGCGGACTGGATAATCGATCTTGGGCCTGAGGGCGGAGTCGGTGGAGGTAGCGTGGTCGCGATGGGCCGTCCGGAGGATGTCGCGCGGGTCGTGGAATCACACACCGGGCGCTGGCTGGCACCGTTGCTCGAGCGCCGAGTCGAGAGACCGTCGATATCGCCGCGCCTCAGCGCGGGGCTCGATGACGTGGAGCCTATGTCGAGGCAGCTCGCGCTCTAGCGCGACTCCTGCGCGATCCGGGTAATCTTGGCCGTCAGGGCGCGGGGCGAGATTCTGTTGGCCTGCGCGATGATCTTGTTCCTGATGCCGGGGATAGCCAACCGCTTCCCGTGCATCATGGCATCAAAGCCGTATTTGGCGACGTCCGCGGGGTTGGCGATTCCGAAGGTGTTGAACATTCGCGATGTGCCAACTTCGGCAGTGTCGGCAAAATCGGTTTCTGTGGGCCCGGGGCAGAGTGCTGTTACCGTGACACCGGAGTTGCGAAGCTCCTCGGACAGGGCTTCAGAAAAGCTCAGGACGTACGCCTTGGTCGCGTAGTACACTGCCATCAGCGGACCAGGTTGGAACGCGGCCGTGGACGCGACATTGAGCACGCGGCCGGATCTGCGCTTGATCATCGGACCGAGGAACAGCTTGGTGAGGTGCGTTAGCGAGACAATGTTGACCTG
>Ga0184609_10000695_pt1 | contig 10063 bp, 8 predicted proteins | sample PLM1_60_coex_FD_133165 | JGI IMG/M metagenome (GOLD analysis project Ga0184609, IMG submission 133165) | Groundwater sediment microbial communities from an aquifer in East River, Colorado, USA - PLM1_60_coex | ecosystem: Environmental > Terrestrial > Soil > Riparian zone | place: USA: East... | reverse complement strand
GGTCTTCCATTTGACCGTACTGGGCGGCGAGCGTAGGGTCGGTCTCCTGGCGGCCAAGGGGGTTGGGTCATGGCATCCATTTCGGACTTCCTCGACAAGCTCGCGTCGGATCCAGAGCTGGCGGCGCGCTACGACACCGAGCCAGGGAGCGTGATGAGCGAGGCGGCTCTTTCCGACGACCAGCAGTTGCTTCTCCTCCAGGGGTCGACGGCTGAAGTCCGCGACGCGCTTACGGCGGAGCTCCAGGAGGGGACATCGTTCGGGCCCGATACGGTCGCTGTGGTATTCGTCCTGAGGATGTCGCCTGCCGGAGCCGGAGCCTGATCGCTCCCCGTGCCAGATCGGAGCGGAAAGGGTTCGCTCTCGGTCGTTGGGATCGGGATAAGGCCTGGCCTGCATCTCACCCAGGAAACACGGGTACGCATACAGCGGGCGGACGACGTTCTCTATCTGCTCGCAGAGATCGGGCCTACCGGGTGGATCCATGCGCTGAATGCTTCTGCCGAGTCGCTGGCGCCGCTGTACCGACCTGACCGGGAACAAGGGGAGGTATACGAGGAGCTCGTCGAATCCGCGCTCACGCGGGTTCGTCGAGGTCGGAACGTGTGCATGGTGACGTACGGTAACCCTGCGGTCTTCGACGACTCGAGCCTGGAAGCCATCCGTCGCGCCCGAGCCGAAGGCTTCCGCGCCCGCCTCCTACCCGCCGTCTCCTCCTTGGACTGCCTGTTCGCCGACCTCGGCCTCGATCCGGGGAAGAATGGCCTGCAACTTCACGACGCAACGGATTTCCTCATCTTCCGACGGACTCCTGACCTCTCCGTCCCCCTCGTCCTGTGGCAGATCAGCGTGATCGGCCAGACCCGAACCACCGGAATCGTGAATCGAGGGGGATTGCGGCTCCTCGCGGAGCGCCTTGGGGAGCTGTACGGCGGCGGACACGGCGTGGTCGTCTACGAAGCGTCGCCCTTCCCCGTCGGTCCACCGATGATCGAGCGGTCATCCGTGAACAACCTGGCCTCTGCCGAGGTCACCGGCTTGTCGAGCCTCTACGTACCGGCGGCCTCGAACTCGACACCCGATCCGGCCGTACGGGACCGCCTCTCGAACCTCACGGCATAGGCTTTCACGCGGCTTGCAACACGCCGGGTCCCTGAACTCTCGCTCCTCGGCCGCGTGCGGGCCGAGCGTCTCCAGCGGTCCCGTCTCCGCCTAAACATCCGTTACCCGCCCTAGGTCGTCGAGCGAATCGGTTTTCAACAGATCGCCGGGCGTGACGAAGTTGGGGTCGGCGCTTACATCGCGGAGTCCCTGCAATGCCCCGCGGAGGACGTCTTGTCCCACACCGTACTCCTCTGCGGATCCGGTCCGCTGTTGATCCAAAGCGGTGCTGAACGCTGCCATCGACGAGAGGAGCTCTTCGTCCGTCGGCTCCTCCTTCGTCGCCGCCGCTGGCTCCATCGCGAACGCTGCAGGCGCGAGTGCCTCGAGCTCAGGGTCCGCCGGATTCGTCTTCATGCCGTAGTCGTAGATCAGGGGGGCCAGACGCTGCTCGACCATCTCCTCGTCGATGGCGAACACGGTCCCGGATGCTGTCCCGAACGCCTGAACCGCCGCTTGTTCCACCATGTCGGAGGGTTGGGAAAGCGCCCAGCTCAGGAAGCTCTCGTCATCGCCGCCTGCCGGGAGCGTCGTCATTCCGAACGATGCTCCGTGAGTGAGGACGTCGAGCCGGTACGGGTTAGGCTTCTCATACGAGGCTTCGTCGTAGCAGCGGTAGACGTACTCGGAGCAGATCATCAACTTGGAACCCGCGTCCACGTAGGCGTTGAGGGCAGCTGCGGCGTGGTCGAGCACCGAGCGCACGAGTCGGCGAGCCGCGCCTGGCAAGGGGATCCGCCGAACGCTTGAGAGGATCGCAAGTAGCACGAGCGCGTGATACGCGTAGGGCACGCGGCCGCTGAGGTAGGCATTCGCCGTCGTTGCCACCGGCGACACGTCCGAGCCGATGAGCCGCCGAACGACCGTGAAATCGTTCGATGTGACCGACTCCTCAACGGTCCGTCGTCGCAGGCCCTCGCCAGCAGCTTCCCCGATCATGCCGTCTCCGAGCGCGACCGCCGCATGGTTCACCTCTGTACCGTCGAACTTCCGGATCGCCCACGAGACGAAACCGCGTCCGTGGAACAAGAGGACATCTCCGGGGAGGACCTCGGACGGTTGCACGGTCATCACTGTCTCCTCTCGTCGAAGCCGGTGATCCGGACAGCGGGGTCGCCGAGGATCACATAGTTACGAGCGTCGTTCTTGGCGGTCCACAACCCGGACAATCCAACCGGATCTCCCGAAGCGCCGTACTTGAGGTCCTCCTTGGCGAGATCCAGCTCTGCGGTCAGCGATGCGTATCTGTCGTTGAAGTACTCGACGGCCGATCCGAGCGGCGCACCTGAGAGGAGCGCGCTGAGGGCACCGTCGAACACGTCGAGCTGCTCACCGAGCCGTGGCCATAGGAAGGAGTAGCTCCATGCCCGCTCGACGTGACCAACGACGGCCAGGGCACCACCTGCTGCGTGTCCCAGGAGCTGCTGTGGGAGGCGGCCCAGGAAGGCATGGGGAGCGATCGGAGCGGGCTCTCCGCTCGCTTGTGAGACGAAATCATCCGTCGGCGGCGTGCCCGCGCCGTAGCAGGCGAAGAGGAACGCCAGCATCCCCGACGGAGCCGTGTCCCCAACGTCGTCGCCCGAGAGGTAGAGATCCTCCGTGATCGGCTGCCTTCCCCACTGACGCGGTCCCGGCCAGTCTTGGCAGATCAGCGCTCCCTGGTGGGCGAGCTGGAGGGGGTCGCCCATAGGGAACGCCATCCCGTGCGTGGCTGAGAACAGGAGTCCGGGCGTGTCGGGGCCACGGAGGAGGTCGCGCAAGTCTTCCTTCGTTGCGGCACCCTGCACGCCGTCCGCGGTGCCGTCCCCGACGTTGGCCGTGATGACTCGCGAGCCGAACCGGTCGCGCAGCCTGCTCGCGAGGGGGAGCACGAGGTGGTCGGCGCTCAGCGGGGTTGCCTTGTCGTCCGGGTTGCGGGCGGCGAAGAACGCTACCCGCCGATCACGCGGTGGCTCGGTTTCCGAACGGATCACCGACGCCGCGTAGCTCGCGTACTGCTCTGGTTGGTCGAACGCGATCCGGCCGACGGCGTAGCTGACGTCGAGACCGTATTGGAACCTGAACGGGATCCGTTCCGGATCACCTACGATGAGGAGGTAGTAGGGCACCTTGTCGGGATCAACCGGGTTCTCCGGCAGAACGCCGTGGCGGATCAGGAAGCTGCGGTGCGATTCGTCCGGCCGCTGCGCATCGGGACCGATGAACGACCGGAATCGCGTCGGCGATCCGGCCGACACCTGTGCCTCTCGGTGCGCCAGGAGGGGCTCCAAAGCCTCCGGGACCGAGGGATCCACGTCGTGAGGGAAGATCACTCCCCAACCCGCCTCGGCCAGGCTGTTCCGATCCACGCCTGGAACCACGGCGAGGGTGGCTTCTTCGGACGCTGCAACGCGGTGCATGAGCTCCGCCAGATCGACCGGGTCGATCCGTTCGCCCTGGGCTACTTTGGCTACGAGATCAGGCCGGAGTGAAGGGAACCAGTACTCCCCGGTGGCTCCGTTCAAGCCGTTGAAGATCAGCTTGTTCGCGTCCTCCGAGCTTCCCATGACCATCGCCTCCCCCGAGCGATACGGAAACAATCCCATTCACCTGTTGAACAACAAGAGGATCAACGCGATGCTCTCGACGACGACGACCGCGCCGAGCGCCACGATCGCCGTGCCGATTTTCATCCGCAGGCTCCGGCCTGCCCACGTTTCCTTTGAACGCTCGAGGAATTCGGACTCGAGCGGGTTCGGCTTCCGCCCGCCCTGAGTAAGCCACCGTCGAGCTCGGCGGATGTCATCGCCACGGAGCAGGTAGGAGGCCTCTCGGCCGCTGCGTTGCCACTCATCGGCGGCGAATTCCCATCGCGCGAGATGATGACGTCGCCATGTCCTGTTGTTCGTGCGGATCGGGTCGATGAGTCGGTCGTGGGCGAGCTCGAGCCACGTACCTCCGACTCGGTCGTCAGGGCGAATCAGGTACCGGTTCTGTAGTCCGGAGAGGACGTCGCCGACGTCGTCGACTTCGGGGCCCGTGAGGGTCTGGCTGCGGAACCCTTGGACCGTGATGAGCTGCGTCTCGAACCAATCACGGATGATCCGCTCGCTCGCCGCGGCTTCTCCCGCCACCTCCGCGACGGCTTCCGCGTAGTACTTCCCCAGGGCCCGATCGAAGTCGCTGTGTTCTTTGACCTGTTGCTCGCCGATACTCGTGAAGTGGCCGCTGGATGCCTTGGCGAGGGTCTTCCATAACCTATGGCAGACCACCTGTAGTTGCACCGGTTCGATGTAGGGACCGGGGACGAGCTCCGGCTCCTGACTTGGTCGCTGGACCCTGATCATCGACAGGTCCCTGACAAGGAGGTCGGCCGCACCATCGGTGAAATCGACACCGAGGTCGCGCGCGGGATGCTGGATCGCTTGCATCGCTGCCGGCCTCTCAAGGAAGTCAAGCCGGTACCTGGTCTGGAGTCCTAAGGGGATCTGGCCGAGGTAGCGGTCGAGTCCTCCCATGAAGTCCTCCCGCATCGAGAACACTGCCCATCGACCTTGGTTCTCGAGCGCAGCTCCCACTTCGCGGAAGAACGCCGCCTGTCCCTCCCAATCGGTGGGATCGAGCCTAAGGATCTCCTCGAACTGATCGAAGACAAGGACGTGCTCGGCGCTGGACCCGTCCGCCTTCTCCTCGAGCGGCTCAAGGACGCCTTCAAGCTCGATCTGTCCCATCGCGGGATCCGAGGCTTCGCCGTCCGCGAGGCCGATGACGGTGCTGTAGATGTAGCGGTTGCGTACGGTGGCGATCCGCGACGGGACCGCGTTGATCCGAAGGGGTCCGGAAACCCGGAACCCATCGGCTTCCAATCGAGGGATCACCGCCGATTGGAGGAGTGAAGTCTTGCCGGCGCCTGAGGGGGCGTGAAGCAGGACGATCCGTTCCGCGATCAGGGCGTCCGTGAGCTCTCGCGCCTCTCGGTCGCGTCCGTAGAGTTTCTCGTCCCGTTCGAAGGCGCGCGGCCCGACATAGGGGTTCTGCTGCTCTTCCATCATCGTGCGTGCGCGGGTCATCCCACCCCCGTCTGCCTCCGCCGTTGCAGTTCGCTGAGGAACCGCTTCGTCTCTCCCCAGTAGATGCTGACCTTGTCGTCTCCGAAGTACGACTCCAAGTACTCCTGTGCGGCCTCCGGCTCGATGACCTGGCTCTCGGGGCTGAGCTGCACCCCCACGTGGACGTTCCTGCGCAGCTGGTCGCTTCCGCCGAACGTCTTGAGGCTCTGGAACAAGACCCGGAAGTCCCAGTCGTCGAGCCGGTACCCGAGGAAGAGGAGGGATCGGCTCGTGAGCGCGGCGCGGATCCCGAAGGGGATCCTCGATCGCATGCCGATCCAGGCCGAAAGCCACGCGAAGTAGTCGTCCTCGGTGAGGACCATCGAATCCGGGTCGGCGATCAGACCGAAGAGGTGGTACACGAGCGGATCCCGTTCGCTCGGGTCGGGGATATCCGCGTCCTCCTCGTCTCGCAATCCCCTCCAGTCGAAGCTCCTCACCGTGGGCTTCCGCCCCGCCGCATCGAGCGCGTCTTCGAGCAGTCGGGTCCAGCTCGTCGTGATGTAGGTCTCGAACGGCAGATCGGCGAGCGCTCGGTACGGATCCTCGGGGTCACGATCCCTGATCCTTTTCCCCAGCTCGAGGAGCGAAGGCTCCGGGTCATCCCCCTTGAGGAGCTCCTCCGACAGCTCGTCGCCGTAGCGCTGGCGGAGTTCGGTCATCACGTAGCTCCGTACCTCGTTTGGTGGCTGTCCCCCGGCGGTCCTCACGCGCAGGTACTGGGCGACCTTGGCGAGATCCTCCCGATTGTGCGGCGCGATCGGCATCTGCCACCGATCCACCCACCGACTCGCGATCTCCTGGCGTGAGCCCAAGATCGCGTCTGAGAGCCCCGGTCCGATGATCGGAGTGCAGTGGCGATTCTTGATCTGGTCCATCAAGGCTTGCCACGTATACGCACCCCGTTCCGTGAACTCCGGCAGGTACCACGTGCGCCCCGTCCTCAGCCTCGAGAAGAGAACGGGCAGCCACCAGTCGGGCCGATCTTGGACCTTGCCGCGGGCGACAGCGACCGCCCGATCGACGAGTCCGTCCTCACTCAGAGCCTCGAAGAAGGCCGGCAGGAACATCGCCGATGTCTCCATCGTGACGTTGCCCTGCATCGCGACGACGGCGGCGACCCCGGCCCCGGCCAGCTTCGGACCGATCGCTGCGAGTGCACCCTCGTCGGAGCTGCGCGGGCCGGCACCGGCGCCGGCGGACTGGCAGGACGAGATGATCCCAAGCGTCGGGACCTGGTCGATGGTCGAGAGCGCCTCGACGAGCGCGGTTCCGTCGATGGGATCGGCGAGACCTTCGGCATCCTCCAGGTAGAGGACGGGCTCGTCCTCGATCAGCGCGCCGTGGCAGACGAGGTAGAGGACGTCGACGCCGACCGCGAGCGCATCGATCGTTTTCCTGAGGGTCGCTTCTCCTCGGGACAAGAGGGACGTGACCTGGACGTTCGCAAGGGCCTCCCGCGCCCGTTGCCATTCTCCGGCCACGTCGACACGTGCCAATGTCCTGCCCGCTGGGGCGAATCGGGTGATGTCACTCGGGTCCGCGATCACCACCAAGGCGCTCAGGTCGTGCTTCGGTGGAGGGGGTATCGGGCGCCAATCGGAACTGCTTAAGTACCGCGAGAAGAGGATGTTCCGTCGCATCGCGATCCGGCTCTGGTCATCGGGGTCCCGAAGTGTTTCCCATCTCACCGCGTGGAAACGGGTGGGCGCCTTTGAATCGACGAGGAGTCTGAGGTGCAGGGGGAGCTCGTTCGTCTCGGCGGCAGTCTTCGCTCTCCCGTAGAACTCGCGGATGTCGGCGGCGCCGAATACCATGTCAGAGAGGACGCGAGCGTAGCCTTCCTCGTCGGCTGCGATCTCGTCGAGGGCACTTGTGTCGATGTCCAGCGGCTCGTCGCCCAGTTGTCGTCGGTCGGAACCGATGGGGTCCTGGTACTGGAGGCTCACGTCGAATCTTCCGGTATCCGATCGCCAACGCAGACCGACCTCGAGCTCGGCGTGCTTGGCACCCATGATGCTGCCCCCTCCCGGGTCCACAGTATCTGGAAGGCACCCTCGGCTCCCTCGTCGACCAGGCTTTCAGGTCGCGCCCTCGAGCCTTCAGTTCATCTATCGCCAGACACGCGACGGACACTGTTCGGCAGCGACCGCCCAACTGGGGATGTCATTTCTCGGATGACAGCCAGCCGCTTTCTTCACTTCTCTTCTGCCTTGAGAACGACATCCGCGAGGCGCTTCGCGGCGCCCGCCACAGACGCCCTATCCTCGCCCTTATCAGGTTCCCCGAAACGCCGGCCGAGTTCCTCAGTCAACGTGTCGATGAACTTCGTCATCCGGTCCAGTGCTCTCTCCTGCTCGGGTGTCAACTCATCCTCCTCGAGTACGTTGCGGACCATCTCGAAGAACGCGGGGTAGTCGAAGCTCGCCGGGTCGTAGTGTTCATCGTCGGGGATCTCCACGTGCCCGTAGACTCCGGCTTTCGGCCACGTCCCGTCCGTTCTGCGGTAGTACGTATCCTTGGCCGCCGGAAGCCGGTCGAGGGATACGGGCCAATCGGGATTCGGTCGCCGTAGCCCCGTTGTGATGAGTTTCTCCTTGTGCAGGAACGCGACGAGAGCTACGAGTGGATCCAGTGTGGATCGTGGGGGTAGGTAGATCTTCGTTGCCGATCCGAGTCCACCATCGCCTTCCCCGACGCGGAACGCGAGCTCGACCTGCATCAAGTGGCCGTCCTTGGTATCGACGGCCTTGGATGCAAAGCCGAGCGGGAAGAGCTGGACGATGTGTCCGTCACCGCACGCGAAGTTCGGGGGGAAGTCCCACCCCTTGTACTTCTCACCGAGCGTCGTGGACCCCTCGGTTGTGTGAAGGCAAAGGTTCGGCGGAACCTTGATCAGTTTCGACCACGGTTTCATGTCCACTCGAGGGAAACGGATGACCTCGACGGGCCCGTTCGGCCCTGGCAATTCCCCATGGATCCAGCCATCCCTGACCTCGAACGTCACTCTCTCGTCCTCGAGACCCTCGACCGCTCACCGTCCTTGTGATCCCGAAGCCGAGTTGCGGTACGCCCGGATCCGGTTGATACCAACGGCTCTGACCATGACAGGCCGGTGCAAGCCTTCACCGTTCCGGGGCTGTCGTACGCGTTTCCCCCTCGGCACACCAGTGGGAAAAACGCCCTACGGAATAACCTTCAGTGGGAGCGCTCGTCGATCGACTCTGACAACCCCGTCGTTATGGCCGCGATCCTGGCATCTGCCTGAGAGGCTCAAGAGAAGAGGGTCCGATGGAAGCGGCCCAGCGAGATCATCACCTCGGGCCAGACCGCTTCAACCAGAGCGGGGAATCCTCCTGCCCGGTCTTGGCAGATCGGCGGCAGCGAGCAGACGTTCGACGAGCTCCATCGGGCAAGGCACACCGCGATCATCAGTCGTGCCTCAGCCTCGCTCCGTAGAGTCCTAAGCCACTGAATCCATGGATCTGTACGACGCGATCGTGATCGGCGGTGGCCACAACGGGCTGACCGCCGCCTTCTACCTGGCCCGAGGGGGTCTCCGGACGCTCGTGCTGGAGCGGCGCGAGATCGTCGGGGGCGCTTGCGTCACCGAGGAGATCGCGCCTGGGTGTCGCGCCTCGACCACGTCCTACATCGCCTCGATGCTCCGACCGGAGGTGATCCGCGACCTCCGTCTCGAGCGCCACGGCCTGCGGATGATCCCCTGCGAGCCCGGTCTACAGGCCGCGTTCGAGGACGGAACGGTCGTCCCCTGGTGGTCCGATCACGATCGCGCGGTCAAGGAGTTCGCGTCGAGCACCTCGGAGGCGGATGCGGTCTCGTTCGACCGGGTCCATCTGCGGCTCCACGCACTCGCCCGCTATCTCCAGCCTTTCTTCCTCGAAGAGCCACCCAACCTGTACGCGCGCGGCTGGGCGAAGGTGCGTGAAGGGAGTCGTGCGTGGCGGCGGTTCCGGAAGATCACGGGCGACGAGCTGGCAGATCTGGTGCGGTTCACGACGGGGTCGCTCGGGGAGTTCGTCGAGCGGCACTTCGAGACCGACCGCATGCGAAGGATGTACCTCGCGAACAACGTGTACGGGATGCACGCGCCGCCGTACATGCCCGGCACGGCGATCGGCCTGCTCTTCCATCTGCTCTCCGGCGGCGCCGAGGGCGTGCAGGGTTTCTACGGCCACGTGATCGGGGGGATGGGGTCGATCACCCAGGCGATGGCCGCCGCGGTGCGGGAAGCAGGGGGCGAGGTCCGTGTCTCGTCGCCGGTCGCACGGGTGCAGGTGCGGGCCGGTCGCGCCACCGGGGTCGTCCTGGAGAGTGGAGACGAGCTCGAAGCGAAGGTCGTGTTCTCCAACGCCGATCCCAAACGCACGTTCCTCGGGATGATCGAGCCCGACGCGTTGTCGGCGGAGTTCCGCGACGACGTCTCCGCGATCAAGATGGCGGGGCCGTGCGCCAAGGTGAACTTCGTGCTGTCCGCAGAGCCGGCGTGGACCGGGATGCCCGCGGACTCCGATGCCAATCGCCGTTCGCTGGCGACGTTGGTGCCCACGCTCGAGGAAGCCCAGCGGATCTACGACCGCCATCGCCAGGGGGAGATCCCCGACGAACTCTGGGTCGACTGCGTGACGGCCACGAACGTCGACGACACGCTGGCGCCACCGGGGGTGCATGTGATGACGGCGTTCGTGCAGTACGTGCCCTTCGAGCTGCGGCGAGGATCATGGGACGAACGCCGGGACGAGCTGTTGAAGAAGGTCGTTGCGAGGATCGATCGGTACGCGCCCGGCTTCTCC
>Ga0184609_10000694_pt1 | contig 10072 bp, 10 predicted proteins | sample PLM1_60_coex_FD_133165 | JGI IMG/M metagenome (GOLD analysis project Ga0184609, IMG submission 133165) | Groundwater sediment microbial communities from an aquifer in East River, Colorado, USA - PLM1_60_coex | ecosystem: Environmental > Terrestrial > Soil > Riparian zone | place: USA: East... | reverse complement strand
CTACATCTTCAACGCCTCCGAGGTCGCCTCGTTCATCGACGCCGACCTGTTCGGTGCCAAGCTGTCCGCGTACATCCGGATGCCCGCCGACCTGCTAGCCACGCTGGGCACCGACCGGCCGCACGTGATCGCGGTGGCGGTGCCGCTGATGATCGCGGCCAGCATCGCGACCCATGTCACCGCGCGGCACTCCGTCGAGCGGCAGAGCGCCGCCGCTGCGGCCAACCCGCAGGCCGCGATCATGAACAAGCTGACCATGTACGTCTTCCCGATCGGCGTGCTGGTCGGCGGCATCTTCTTCCCCATCGCGATCCTGATCTACTGGTTGGCGAACAACGCCTGGACGCTCGCTCAGCAGTGGGTGGTCTACCGCAGGATCGACCGCGAGGAGACCGAGAAGAAAGAGGAGGCCGCCGCGCAGCGCCAGTCGCTGGCGCCGAGGCCCGGCCAGAAGCCGGTGCAGAAGGCCAAGCGCGGCGCCGACGCCCAGCCGGCGGACACCCAGCCGGCGGACGCTGGGCAGGCCGGCTCCCCCACCGCGTCGCCGAACACCGACGGCAACGGCGCCACCGACGTTTCGGACCTCCAGGACGTCCAGGACGTTCCCGGCCCGTCCGCCGCCGGCGAGACGCCGACGGCGAGCGAGAACGGATCGCGGCCGCAGCAGCGCAAGCAGCCGCAGCGCGTGCCGCAGAAGAAGAACCGCAAGCGCCGCTGACCCGTCGCGGCCATCTGACCTGCGTGGAGAGGAGACTGCCGTGTCCGACACCCTGGAGGTGGGCGCCAGCGCGGGCGCCGATGCCGGCGACGAGGTCGGTAACGCCGTCAACAGCACCGCCGAGCAGCGCGACGGGACCGGACCGTCGGGCGAGGACCTGTTGGTCCGCGAGGGCGACGTCGCCGGCGACTACCTGGAGCGGCTGCTCGACCTGCTGGACTACGACGGCGACATCGACCTCGACGTCGAGGCCAGCCGGGCGGTGGTCAGCATCGACGGTGGTGAGGACCTGCAGAAGCTCGTCGGCCCGAACGGGACCGTGCTGGAGGCGCTGCAGGAACTGACGCGGCTCGCCGTGCAGCAGGAGACCGGGACCCGCAGCCGATTGATGCTCGACGTGGCGCAGTGGCGCGCCGGCCGCCGGACCGAGCTTGCCGAGATCGGCCGCAGCGCCGCCGAGAAGGCACTGGCTACCGGCGACTCGGTGAAGTTGGCGCCGATGACGCCGTTCGAGCGCAAGGTCGTGCACGACGCGGTGGCCGCCGTCAAGGGCGTGCACAGCGAGAGCGAGGGTGAGGAGCCGCGCCGCCGCGTGGTGGTCTTCCGGTCGGCGTAGGCTCTGGTGCCCGATGGCGTCTCGGCCCTACCCGCCGCGGCCGCGGTCGTGTTCGGCGAGCGGCTGCCGCTGGCGGTGCGCTACGCGTCGGCGCTGGGCGGCTTCGGGGTGCAGCGCGGACTGATCGGTCCTCGCGAGGTGGACCGGCTGTGGGAGCGGCACCTGCTGAACTGCGCCGTGATCGGCGAGGTGATCGCTGCCGGTGCGCGCGTGGTCGACCTCGGCTCTGGCGCCGGGCTGCCCGGCCTGCCGCTGGCCCTGGCGCGGCCCGAGCTGGACATCACCCTCCTCGAGCCGATGGCCAGGCGGGTGGCCTGGCTACGCAAGGTGATCGACGAGCTCGGCGTGTCGGTGCGGGTCGTCCGCGGCCGGGCCGAGGAGCCCGCGGTGCGCGACGAGCTCGGCGGCGTCGATGTGGTGGTGGCGCGGGCGGTCGCACCGCTGGCGCGGCTGGCGGGCTGGGCGCTGCCACTGCTGGCCGACGACGGCCTGCTGGTGGCCATGAAGGGCGAGACAGCGGCCGCCGAGGTGGCCCGCGACCGGGCGGCCGTGCGAGCTCTCGGGGGACGCGCGGTGCGGCTGCTCGATTGCGGCGAGGGGATCGTGGATCCTCTTACCAGGGTCGTGCTCGTCTCGCGGGACACTGTGCCGAGCGGTGGCGCGGTGCGGCGCGATCCGGGGGTACCGAAAAGGAGGCGTTCGTGAGCGTGGGCCGGAAGTGGACGGCGGGCGCCGCTGTTTCACGTGAAACGGCGGCGTTGGGCGCCGGCGTGGTGGGCGCCGGCGAAGTGCTGCGCCCGGTGCGATCGGACGCCGGCCCGGCGCAGGCGGGGCCGGTGCAGGCGGGGCGGGCGCACGCTGGGCTGGCGCGGGCGGGGCGGGCGCACGCTGGGCTGGCGCAGGCGGGTCCAACGCAGGCGGGGCCGGCGCAGGCGGGGCCGGCGCAGGCCGAGGACGGCGTGTGGACCCCGATCGCGGACGAGGCCGAGCGGGCCGCTCGGGTGCTGCATCCCGACTCCTACCGGCTGCCACGGCCATCGCGCCGCCGGCTGATGACCGTCGCCAACCAGAAGGGCGGCGTCGGCAAGACCACCAGCGCGGTCAATGTCGCGGCCGGGCTGGCGCTGCACGGGCTGCGGGTGCTGGTCGTCGACCTCGACCCGCAGGGCAACGCGAGCACGGCGCTGTCCGTCGAGCATCGCTCCGGCACGGCGTCGGTGTACGAGGTGCTGCTCGGCGACATCGGGCTCGGCGACGCCGTGCAGGTGTGCCCGCATTCCGAGAACCTGCTGTGCGTGCCGGCGACCATCGACCTGGCGGGCGCCGAGATCGAGCTGGTGTCCATGGTGGCCCGCGAGTCGCGGCTCAAGGAGGCGCTGGTGCCGGAGGCCATCGACCGGCTCGACGTCGACTATGTGCTGATCGACTGCCCGCCGTCGCTCGGCCTGCTGACGGTGAACGCCATGGTGGCCGCGGACGAGGTGTTCATCCCGATCCAGTGCGAGTACTACGCGCTGGAGGGGCTCGGCCAGCTGCTCGGCAACATCGAGCTGGTGCAGCAACACCTCAACCCGTCGCTGACGATCTCGACCATCCTGCTGACCATGTACGACGGCCGCACCAAGCTCGCGGACCAGGTGACCAGCGAGGTCCGGAGGCATTTCGGTGACGTGGTGCTGCGCACCGTCATCCCGCGCAGCGTCAAGGTGTCCGAGGCGCCGGGGTTCGGCCAGACCGTGCTGACCTACGATCCGGGATCGCGCGGTGCGATGAGCTACCTGGACGCCGCTCGGGAGATCGCCATGCGTGGCGGTGGGGAGGAGAGCGCATGACGGATTCGCGCAAGGGCGGGCTGGGCCGTGGCCTTGCCGCGCTGATTCCCACCGGCCACCCGGCCGGTGCCGGCACGGCCGCCGAGCGGGTGGCCCGCCTCCGCCAGCCGGCCCCACTGGGCCCGCCGATCGACATCAATGCCGCGGCGATAGCGGTTTCACGTGAAACCACGTCCATTGGCGCGGTCTACCGCGAGCTGCCGATCGACGCCGTCCGGCCGAACCCGAGGCAGCCGCGGCAGGTCTTCGACGAGCAGGCGATGGCCGAGCTGACGCACTCAATCCGCGAGTTCGGGTTGATGCAGCCGATCGTCGTCCGCGAGACCGGCATCGGCGCGTATGAGCTGGTGATGGGCGAGCGTCGCTGGCGAGCCGCCCAGCGGGCCGGCCAGGACCGCATCCCGGCGATCGTACGGCAGACCGCGGACGACGCGATGCTGCGCGACGCCCTGCTGGAGAACATCCAGCGGGTTCAGCTCAACCCGCTAGAGGAGGCGGCCGCCTACCAGCAGCTGCTCGAGGAGTTCGAGGTCACCCACGAAGAGCTCGCCGACCGCCTAGGCCGCAGCCGACCGGCCATCACCAACACCATCCGCCTGCTCAAGCTCCCGGTCGCTGTGCAGCGGCGAGTGGCCGCTGGCGTGCTCTCCGCCGGCCACGCGCGTGCCCTGCTGGCCGTGGAGGACGCCGGCGCGCAGGAGGACCTCGCGACCCGCATCGTGGCCGAGGGCATGTCGGTGCGGGCGACCGAGGAGGCCGTCCTGCTGGCCCGCGGCGCGGCGCCGGCCCGGCCGAAGCCGGTGCCGCGCAAGCCCATCCAGGCGCCGGGGCTGCAGGATCTCGCCGAGCGGTTGTCGGACACGTTCGACACCCGGGTCAAGGTGGAGCTCGGCCGCCGCAAGGGCCGCATCGTCGTAGAGTTCGGCTCGGTCGACGACCTTGAGCGCATCGTCGCCCTCATGCACCGCGACTAGCCGCGCCACCCCGGGCCACCCGCGCGATCTTGCGCCACGCCCGCACGACGCGCCGGGGTCTGCTAACGCCGACCGCGAATGGGGTGAAACTGGATGCGCCCGGCCAGGCTTCCCACCAGGCTGGTCGCCGGAGATCGACGACTCGCGAAAGGGGCGTGACCGGTGCCGGACGTGCGGCCGTACCTCGGCATGCCGCTGGGGTGGCTCGCCGTGCTGCTGGTCGTGGTCTGCGCGATCGAGGCGACGTTCCTGCTCGGCTCGCTGCTGCCCGGCGAGGTCGTGCTGGTCCTTGCCGCCGGGATGGCGGCGAAACACCACCTTCCGCTGGTCGTGCTGGCCGCGGCGCTGGGGTCGTTCGTCGGGCAGGCCGGCGGCTACTGGCTCGGGCTGCGCACTGGCGACCGGATCAGGTGCAGCCGGCTGGGCCGCCGGCTCGGCGCGCACCGCTGGCGCCTCGGCGAGCTGCTCATGCGGCGCGCCTCGTTCACGACGATGATCGCCGCGCGGTTCGTGGTCCTTGGGCACACGCTGACGCCGGTCGCCGCCGGCGCGCTACGCATGCGGCCGCGACGGTTCACCGTACTCACGGCGGTGGCCTCGGTGGTGTGGGCGACGGTGTGGTCTGCGGTCGGCGTTGTCGCCGCCACCACCGGCAGGTCCGTCAACAGCCCGCTGCTCGCGGTCGTGCTGAGCACGGTCGGGGTCGTCGTCGCCGGTACTGCATTCGCCACCATGGCGCACCGCCTCGCCAGCGACGAGGTTTCACGTGAAACGGCCCAGCCCTAGCTGCGGGCGATGGCCCGTTCGATGAGGTCCCGGAACACCGCGCCCATGGTCGAGCCGTACTCCTCGACGGCCATCGGCAGCAGCGACGTCTCCGTGAGCCCCGGTGACACGTTGACCTCGAGGAACTGAGCCGGCCGGCCGTCGGACGGCACGATGGCGTCGGTACGGGAGACGTCCCGCAGGCCGAGCACGGTGTGCGCCCTGACCGCGAGGTCGGCCACCGACTTGGCCATGGCCGGCTCCAGCCGGGCGGGGCAGTGGAACGTGGTGAAACCGGCGGTGTAGCGCGCCGCGTAGTCGTACACGCCGCTCTCCGGCGCGATCTCGACCGCGGGCAGCGCCTGCGGCCCCTCGGCGGCGTCGATCACGGTGACGGCCACCTCGACGCCGTCGACGAACCGCTCGGCGAGCACGGTGTCCGAGTACGCCAGGCAGCCGACCATGGCGGTGGGCAGTTCGACCTCCGAACGCACCACGTGGGCGCCGAGCGCCGAGCCGCCCTGGTCCGGCTTGAGCATGAGCGGCAGCCCGAGCCGTGCCACCAGCGCGTCGAGTACGGATTGCGCGCCGAGCTCGCGGAAGATCGACTGTGGCAGCGCGACCCAGTCCGGCGTGGCGAGGCCGGCCTCGACGAGCCGCGCCTTGGCGATCGGCTTGTCCCAGGCTCGCCGGCACGCGCCGGCGTCGGTGCCGACGAACGGCACGCCCAGCATCTCCAGCACCGACTGCACCGCGCCGTTCTCGCCGGCCCCGCCGTGCAACGCGATCACCACGGCGTCCGGCCGCCGGGCCGCCAGCCGCGCGACCAGCGCGCTGTCGGCGTCCCACTCCTCGACGATCAGCCCGGTCTCCCGCAGCGCGGCGGCCAGCCGGCGTCCGGACCGGATCGACACGTCCCGCTCGTGCGAGAGGCCCCCGGCCAGTACCGCGACGGTCCGCTCGTTCACCCGTTTCCTCCAGACCGAGAACAGCTCGACTTCACGCCGTGTCAGGTGACGGCGACTGCGGGCCAGGCAGCCTACGCTCGTGCACCGACCCGAAGGTACGCAGCAGGTCGAGCTCGCCGGCCAGCACCGTGGCCAGCCGCCGCACGCCCTCCCTGATCCGCTCCGGTGTCGGATAGCAGAAGGACAACCGTAGCTGGCGGCTGCCGAACGAGTCCGCGTAGAACGCCGTGCCGGGCACGTACGCCACCCGTGCGGTGACCGCGCGCGGCAACATCGCCTTGGCGTCGAGACCCTCGGGCACCGTCAGCCACACGTAGAAGCCGCCGTCCGGATGGGTCCACCGGCAGCCGTCCGGCAGGTACTGCTCCATGGCGGCGAGGGTGGCGTCGCGGCGCTCGCGGTACGCCTCCCGGTACACCTTGATCTGGCCCTTCCAGTCGTTCGCGGCCAGGTAGCGCGACACCACGGCCTGGGTGAACGCCGGCGGGCACAGCGTCGCCGACTCCGCGGCCAGCACCAGTTTCTCCCGTACGGCGTGCGGCGCGAGCGCCCAGCCGACCCGCAGCCCCGGTGCGAACGTCTTGGAGAACGAGCCGAGGTAGACGACGTTGTCCGACTCCATGGAGCGCAGCGCGGGGTAGATCTGGCCGTCGAAGCCGAGCAGCCCGTACGGGTTGTCCTCGACGACGAGTACGCCGTGCGTCGCGCAGATCTGCAGGATCTCGGCGCGCCGGCGCACCGCCAGCGTCACGCCGGCCGGGTTGTGGAAGTTCGGGATCGTATACAGGAACTTGGCGCGCCGGCCCTGCGACGCGAGCGCGGCCAACGCCTCGCGGAGCGCGGACGGCACCAGCCCGTCGTCGTCCATCTCGACGTGCACGACGCTGGCCTGGTAGGCCGTGAAGGTGCCAAGCGCGCCGACGTAGGACGGAGCCTCGGCGAGCACGATGTCGCCGGGGTCGCAGAAGATCCGGGTGACGATGTCCAGCGCCATCTGCGAACCGACGGTGACCACGATGTCGTCGGCGTGTGCCCTGATCCCCTCGATGGCCATCACCTCGCAGATCTGCTCGCGCAGCGCCGGCGCGCCCTGGGCGGAGCCATACTGCAGCGCGGTGAGCCCTTCGGTGGCGATCAGCTCCTGCACCTCGGTGGCCAGGGTGTCCAGCGGCAGCGCCGCCAGATGCGGCATGCCGCCGGCCAGCGAGACGACCTCCGGCCTGCTGGCGACCGCAAACAGGGCGCGGATCTCGGACGCCGTCATGCCGGCAGTGCGCTGGGCGTAGCGTGACAGGTGGGGGTCCAGGCTTCGCCTGCCACGGCCCGAGACCGCCGCCTCACGCTTCGGTGTTGTCATCGCAGCTCCGTCGCTTCGTTTCGTCGTGGTCCGAGTGTAAGCGGGCCCCTCGCTACTCGGCGTCACCAAGAGAACGCTCTTTTGCCCCGTTTGCCGGCCTTCGGGGTTGCCCTTACGCCTTCCGGGCGAGCGCCGTAACGCTTATCCTTGACGTTGGGGCACGACGAGTATCTGACCTCGGTCTTAGAGCCAGGCGCAGTGGGAGGTGTGGTGTCACGTCGTGTGTCTGGCGTCACTCTGGACAACCTCGGCGATCTGCCCAAGAAGTGCCGGCACTGCGTGTTCTGGGAGCTCGCGCCGCACCTGAAGGAGCAGGCCGAGGAATTCGGTCAGACCGATCTGGAGAAGGAGGCATGGGTCTCCAGCGTCCTGCTGGAATGGGGCTCCTGCGGCAAGATCGTCTACTCGGACGGCGTGCCGGCCGGGTACGCGCTGTACTCCCCGCCCGGCGCGGTGCCGCGCTCGGCCGCGTTCCCGACCGCCCCAGTCAGCCCGGACGCCGTGCTGCTGACCGCGCTCATGGTGCGCCCGGAGTTCGCCGCCGGCGGGCTCGGCCGGATCCTCGTGCAGGCGGTGGCCAAGGACCTCACCCGCCGGGGCGTCAAGGCCATCGAGGTCTTCGGTGACGCCAGGCCGGACGGCGAGACCACGTGCATGATCCCCGCGGACTTCCTGCTGCGGGTCGGCTTCAAGACCGTGCGACCGCACCCGCGCTGGCCGCGCCTGCGCTTGGAGCTACGCACGGCGATGACGTGGAAGGAAGACGTCGAGGCCGCACTGGAACGGCTGCTCGGCTCGGTGACCATCGGTTCGACGGCGACGGCGAACGTGTAACGGCGCCCTCGCCGTCCTGCGGCCTTTCTCGCGCCATGTCGAATGGCTGTAGTTAAAGGCCCATTTGCGGTGCAATGGTGGTACTTGGAGGCACCCCCTCAGGCGGGGGCGGCCAGCTCGCGGCGTAGTAGGTCGTTGAAGGTGAAGGTGCCGGTGGGCTGGTCGTTCTCACCGAGCAGGTACAGCCGCTTGACGGCGACCAGGATGCCTTCGGCGAGGATGTCACGGAACGTCGGATCCAGCAGCCGCGCCCTGTCGACGGTGTTGGACAGGTAGCCGGCCTCGATGCGGACTGCCGGCATCCTGGTCAGCCGCAGGATCTCCCATGTCTTGGGGTGCGCGCCGCAGTCGAGCATGCGAGTGCGCGCCACGAGCTCCCGCTGGATGAAGCCGGCGAGCGCCTCGCCGACGGTCGAGGTGGTGCCGTTACCGGTGCCGAAGTGGTAGGTCGCGATGCCCTGCGCGTACGGCGAGGAGTTGCCGTCGCTATGCAGCGAGAGGAACAGGTCGGCGCCAGCCTCGTTGGCGAACCGGGCGCGCGCGGCGTCGTCCGGGCAGCTCGCGGGTCCGCGGGAGAGCAGGGCCTCCATGCCGGTGGCGGCCATCCGGCCCTCCAGCCGCCTGGCGAGATCCCACATCAGGTCGGCCTCGCACGCCGCGCCGGCCGTCACGCCCTGGTCCGACCCGCCGTGGCCGGGGTCGATGACGATCCGCTTGCCGCGCAGCCGCGGGCCGGAGTTGCGTACCCGCTCCTCCTCGCGCAGGAGCACCGGGCGGCCGCCCCGCACTTTCGGCGCGAGCTGGCGCAACGCGCGCATGGTGGCCGGCCCGCACATGCCGTCCACGGTCAGCCCGTAGTCGCGCTGGAAGCCGCGCAGGGCGACCTCGGTCTGCGGGCCGAAGACACCGTCCGGGCGGCCCGCGTCGTACCCCAGCTCCAGCAGCCGCTCCTGAAGGGCGAACACGTCGTCGCCGGTGACCGGGGAGGACACCAGGTAGGCCAGCATGCGATCGCCGAGCGTCCAGCGGGCGTCGCGTAGCGCGCGGTAGGTGCTCGGCCCGACGATGCCGTCGGTGATCAGGCCTCTGCGCTGCTGGAACACCCGTACGGCGTGTTCCACCTCGGCGTCGAACACCGGGACCGGCCTGGCTTGCGTCGGCCGGGACGCGGCCAGCAGGCCGAGCGCACGCAGGGTGGCCGCCACCTCGGCCACCGCCGGACCCAGGTCACCGCGGCGCAGCTGCAAGGCACCCTCGCTCCAGGTCGGGCGCCGGCTGCTGTCCGGCGCGGGGTCGTGGTCATTGTGCCTGCCGCGCGTGGCTCCCGCCGAACACGCCGGTCAGCGTTTCCATCGGGGTTCGGCGCCGTACCCCCCGCATGCATCGTGCCAACGGCGCCGGTCTTACGTGCCAAAGGACGGATATGCCGGCGTGCGGGTTGCACGCCGGCATACACCTTAAGGGGTGGTCCGGTTACAGGTAGTCGGCGAGGTCGTTCAGCAGCGCGCCCTTGGGCTTGGCGCCGACGATCTGCTTCACCGGCTCGCCGCCCTTGAACAGGATCAGGGTCGGCACCGAGAGCACCCGGTAGTCGCGGGCGATCGACGGGTTCTCGTCGATGTCCAGCTTGGCCACCGTGAGCGTCTCGGTGTGCTCGGCCGCGATCTCCTCCAGCACCGGGGCGACCATCCGGCACGGACCGCACCAGGTGGCCCAGAAGTCCACGAGCACGAGCTTGCTGCTCTGCAGGACCTGCTCGTCGAAGGATGCCTCGGTGACGGTCACGGTGTTGGCGCCCATGCGCTCTCCTCGGGTTGGTGAAATGTTAGTTCGGGCTGGTGTCGTGTGGTGGCCGGGGCGAGCGCCGGTTTCGCCTCGGCGTGCTCGTGCGCCCGCTCGGCCAGCCAGCGCTCCGCGTCGATTGACGCGGCGCTGCCGGTGCCGGCGGCGGTGATGGCCTGCCGGTAGGTCCGGTCGACCAGGTCGCCCGCGGCGAACACGCCCTCCT
>Ga0184609_10000693_pt1 | contig 10088 bp, 9 predicted proteins | sample PLM1_60_coex_FD_133165 | JGI IMG/M metagenome (GOLD analysis project Ga0184609, IMG submission 133165) | Groundwater sediment microbial communities from an aquifer in East River, Colorado, USA - PLM1_60_coex | ecosystem: Environmental > Terrestrial > Soil > Riparian zone | place: USA: East... | reverse complement strand
CGCGAGGCGCTCTTCCAGCTCGTGGCCGAGGGCCTGGTCACGACGGAGGACCAGCGCGGTTTCCGGGTGGCTCAGGTCAGCTGGGACGACCTGACCGACCTCACCGAGCAGCGGGTGTTTCTCGAGGGACAGGCGCTTCGACTGGCGATCGAGCGCGGTGACCTGGCCTGGGAGTCACGCGTGCTGGCTGCGCACCACCGTCTCGCAAAGACCCCAATGCTGGATCCGGGCACCGTGACACTCACCGACGCGTGGTCCGAGGCGCATCGAGACTTCCACCGCGTCCTCGTCGAGGCATGCGGTTCCGCATGGCTGCTTCGCTTCCGTGAAGTGCTGTCGGACCAGGCCGAGCGCTACCGGCGGTTGTCGGTCCGCGAAGACCCCGACCGAGATGTCGCGTTGGAGCACCGCAGGCTCGCCGAGGCCGTCCTCACCAGGGACGCCGATCTCGCGGTGCAATGCCTCGCCGCCCACTACCGACTGACAGCGCAGCTGTGCAGCCTCCCCGGCGTGCACTGAGGATCACCTTCCCAGTCACGGCGGGGCGGCGTGTTCGCCGGTGGGGCCGTCCGGGCTGCGCGTCACCGCCGTCCACGCCCGGACGGTTGTCCTGCCGGCCCTTGCCACGCGCCCAGCGGGGTGACCGCTATAGTTCGTGCAGAAGCTATTTCTTGCAGACAGCCTCGGCAGTGACCAGGGGATCACACGTATGGTTCGGAAGACTCCGGACGACTCCAGCTCGGGTGTGTCAGGCCCGCGCTATCCGGTGGAGTCGGTCGCCAAGGCTGCAGAGTTGCTCCGCCTTTTCGGCCACCACTCGGAACTGCGGTTGTCCGACGTCGGCCAAACGATCGGCGTATCTCCGTCAACTGCACATCGGCTGCTCACGACGTTGGAAGCGTCGGGAATGATCAGCCAGAACACCACAACACGGTGCTACGAGCCCGGACCGGAACTCCTGGACCTCGCGCGAGCCCTCACACCCAGCGCGTCTCGCTGGTCGTACGTGAGGCCCTTTCTGGTCGACCTGAGCGAGCGTGTCGGCGAGACCGTCAACGTCGTCACCCTGCTGCACACGGACGCCGCGTTCGTTGAGTCGGTGGAGGCGCAGACCCCCCTGCGGGTGGGTTCACGTCTGGGCGTCCGTATGCCGGCCAGTTGTGTCTCCGGCGGAAAGATCTTGTTGGCGGCGCTCCCGAACGACGAGCTCCTCGCCCGTTATCCCGACGAAGCTCTCGAGACTTTGACCCCGCGGAGCATTGGCACCCGTACTGAGCTGTTGGCCGAGCTCAAGCAGGTACGGCGACGCGGCTCGGCGACGAACTTCGGCGAGAGCGAGCCGGACGTCAGCGGCGTGGCGGTCGGTGTTGCGAGCCGTGCCGGGGAGGTGCCGTTCGCGATCGCCGTCGCTGCGCCGAGGTCGCGCCTGGCGCAGTCCCGCGTCAAGGCGATCGTGGCCGAGCTGCGAAAGACCGCGGACCTGCTTGCCACGGCTGGCAGCGCGACCTAGGGCGCTTCCACACCGGCGCTCAGGGCGGACACCGTGGAGCCGGCCGGCTGGGCGAGCACCATGGCCTGCATCGTCGTGGCCCATCGTCGCGCCCTCATGACGACACTTTGACTACGGTCTTACCGAAGCTCTCGCCCGTGAATATGCCGCAGAACGCTGCCGGCAAGTTCTCCAACCCCTCGGCGACATGGGTCTTGAACTTCATTGTTCCGTCTGAGAGTCCGACTTCGAGCTCCTCCCGCATCTCGGCGACCAGATGCTCCCACGACGAGCTGCGGTAGGACTGAATTGTGATCTCCATGCCGACGATGCTGTGCAGGTTCTTCAGTCCGTAGCCCTTGTCGTGCGGCAGGTTGTACTGGGAGACCATGCCGGCGCTCGGGATCCGCCCGCCGGGCTTCATCTGCGTCAAGGCGGCGTCCAGCATCTCTCCCCCTACGAGATCGAAGAAGATGTCGATCCCCTGGGGGCAGTGCTGCTTCAATGCGTCCTCGAGCGAGGCGGCTGTTCGGTAGTTGAACGCGGCGTCGAGGCCGAGCTCATCGACCAGGTAGCGCACCTTCTCGTCGGAGCCCGCCATGCCGACCACGGTCAGGCCCCGTCGCCTCGCGAACTGCGATGCGACCATGCCAACCGCGCCCGTCGTGGCGGAGACGACGATGGTCTCACCGCTCTTGGGTTTTGCGATCTGAGTGATCCCTGCATATCCGGTCAGGCCAGGCGCGCCGAGAGGGCCGAGATAGTGGAGAGGGTCAATGCCGGCCTTGACCTTCTGCAGGTACTGGAAGTTCGGCTCATCGACGACCGTGAACCTCTCCCAACGCACCCACGAATAGAGCAGGTCACCCACTGCATACTTGGGGTTGGCCGACCGCACCACGCGTGAGACCCCGTACGTGGAAATGATGGTCCCCGGCTTGGTTGCCGGGAACTGGGAGTGCGTGACCGCCGGATCGTACAAACCGAAGCGATGGTACGGATCGATCGAGAGGTACTGATTGTCGACCAGGACCTCGCCTGCCTTGAGGTTCACCGCTTCGGTGTCGAAGGGCGTATGGACGACGTTGAAGGTGCCTGCCGGATCCGGAAGCCCGCCATCGGCGGGAGGCTTGGCGTACACGATCTGGGTATTTTGAATCATGGGTGTCATCCACCTCACTGGATTGACCGAGCGTGTGACGCTGTCAGGTTGCCGTGGCCGTCGCGATCGCGCTCAGCATGCGATGGCGTGTGACCGCGTAGTCATCACGAGAGCAGCGTCATCACGGGCTTGATGGTTCGTGCTTCCGCTGCGTCTTGTGCTGCCACGTTGATCTGATCGAAAGCGTAGGAACGAATGAGTCTGTCGAAGGGCAGACGGCCTTGCCGGTGCAATTCGATGAGCCGTGGAATGAACTGTCGAGGGTTGCTGTCTCCCTGGTTGGTGCCGACCAGACGAATGCCTCGACCGAGCAGGTTCGGCACGTCGACGGGAATCTGAGATCCCAACGGCGGAGCGCCGACGACGACGCATGTTCCGGCAGAAGTCAGCGAGGAGATCGCTTGATCGAGAACGGCCAACCGGCCGCTGGTCTCTACCGCGTACTGTGCGCCGAGGCCTCCGGTCAATTCGAGTAACGCTGACACCGGGTCACCGTCTGCCGGATTGACCGTGTCGGTCGCCCCGAGCTCGGACGCCAGCTCCAGGCGGGCGGCGTTCACGTCGACGGCGATGACCCGCGCCACCGGCGTGAGCATCGCGGCCATGACCGCGACCAGGCCGACGCCGCCGGCGCCGAAGACGACGATGGTGCCCCCCGGCTCCGGGCGTGCGACGTTGAGGACCGCCCCAACGCCGGTCTGGACGCTGCAGCCCAATGGTGCGAGCTGCGACAGGTCGAGGTCGTCGTCGACCTTCACCGCGGACCGGGCGCTGACCAGGGCATGAGTGGCAAACGAGGACTGGCCGAAGAAATGCCCATGCAGATCACCGCTCGCGCGCGTGAGAGTGGCGCTGCCGTCCGACCGGGATCCGCCGAGCAGATTGAGCGGGATCCACTGCTGACAGTAGACAACCTTGCCAGCTTGACAGGGTGGGCAGCTTCCGCAGGAATCGAAGCTGAGTACCACCTTGTCCCCAACGCGGAAGTCGCTTACCTGGGCTCCTACCTGGTCCACGACTCCGACGCCTTCGTGCCCTAGCACTCCCGGCAGCGGAAAGGGCGTTGCCTGCGAGCGAACGCTCAGATCCGTATGGCACATGCCGACCGCAGTGATCTTGACAAGAAGCTCGTCGGCGCGCGGTTCGCCGATCTCTACCTCTTCGAGTTGGAAAGGACCGTCCTTCGATCCGACAACTGCAGCGGTTACCTTCACGCGCGTCCCTTTGCTCGAAGGCTGGTCTGTCCTGAAGCCGCGGACTACCCGACGATCTGTGCGTAGGTCTTGTACTCCTGAAACTCCTCCAGTCCACGCAGGCCGTTCAGCCGGCCAAGGCCACTCTGTCCGAAGCCGCCTTCCTCGAACTGGTCGGCGACCAGGGCCCAGGTGTTGGTCCACACCGTGCCGGCGCGCAGCTGCCGTCCGACCCGCCGCGGCCGGTCGATGTCGCGGGACCAGATCGACGCCGCCAGGCCGTATTCCGTGACGTTGGCAAGCCGCACCGCGTCGGCTTCGGATTCGAAGACCTCGAACGTCGCGACCGGTCCGAACACCTCCTCCTGCACGATCGGCGTCGTCGGGTCGTCCACCTCGAGCAGCGACGGGTGGTAGAAGGCGGTGTCCGGATCGGCGACGCCGCCCCGCACGAGGACGGTCGCGTACTCCGCGGCTGCGCTGACCAACGCATCGACGCGGCGAGCGTTCTCGGCGTTGATCATCGGGCCCATGTCGCTGGCCGGATCGTCGCCGGGACCGACGTTGACCGCGCCCAGCGACTTCGACAGCCGCTCGCGCAGTTCGCCAGCGATCCCGGCCTGGGCGATGACACGACTGCCGGTCATGCAGAACTGCCCGCTGAACGTGGTCACGGCCTTGGTCAGAACCGGGACGACGACGTCGAGATCGGCGTCGTCGAAGACGATCATCGGGGTCTTGCCGCCGAGCTCGAGGGACAGACGCTTCAGCGTCACAGCGGCGTCGGCCATGATCTGGCGGCCAACGCGAGTGCTTCCGGTGTAGCTCAGCACGTCGATGTCCTTCGAGCTGACCAGGAAGCGAGCCACCTCGTCGCCGGACTCGGTGAGGGAGTTGAGCACGCCAGCGGGCAGGCCCGCGACCTCGGACAGGATCTCGTGCAGCAGCCCGTTCACCAGGCCGGTCTGGCCCGGCAGCTTCACGACGGCGGTGCACCCGGCGGCCAGCGCCGGCGCGAACGAACGGACGGCGAGCACCACCGGCGAGTTCCAGGGCACGATCACCCCTGCCACGCCGATGGCCTCGGGCACCGAGCTCATGTGCAGACCCGGCGACACCTCGGCCGCCCGGCCGCCTTCGCTGAGGGCAAGCGCGGCGTAGTAGCGCAGTTTCGGCACGGTGAGGCTGAGCTCGAACCCGGCCTCCCCCAAGACCTTGCCGTTCTCTCGCGCGAGCAGGCTCACCAGATCGTCTGTGCGTCGCTCGATCGCGTCGGCGATGCCGTTGAGGACCTGGTGCCGAAGGCGGCGATCGCGGGACCAGTCTGTGTCGGCGAACGCGGTGCGAGCCGAAGCAACGGCTTGCCTGGCTTGCTCCTCGTCCGCGTCGGCATAGCGGCCCAAGGTCGATCCGTCGGCCGGACTGATCGAGGATGACTCCTGCTTCGATCCGACGAGTTCGCCGTTGATGAACTGCCGTGCTGTCGTGGTGGTCATGTCGACTCCGGGTGATGTGAGGCCGGATGGTGTCAAAGCCAAGGGCCGAGGGTGGGTAGGGCGGACTGGTCGGAAGCCTGGATGTTCGCCGCGCCGCGTCCGGTCAGCCACCGGGCGAGGTCGGCGGTGCGACCTTCGACCCACACCGGAGGCGCCTGTCCATCGAACGGTGGGGTGATATCGCGGTCAGTGGGTCTGACCTGGAGTGCTTCTTCCCGGACGTCACGGCGCCACCGGAGGACATCGACCATCAGCTCATCGAGCGCGGGAGGCGGGAAGTCCGAGAAGTCTGCGGCGCGGAGCAAATCGGCCGCATGGATCCAAACCTCCCGGGTCCGCAGCCAGGGGAGCGCCGCGGCAGTGACGTGGCGGCCCTGCGCAGTGACCACCTCGGTCGCCCAGTGTTCGTTGTCTAACTGCTCCAGTGCCGCGGCGAGCGCGTCCTGTTCGACGACGACGAACGACCGCAGCCGCTGAGGGTCCCAACGCGCACCGAGTGCGATCTCCGCTGCCCGGACGGTGGGTCGCGAGTACATCGGAGTCGGCTCTCCCGTCGCAGCCCAGTGCGCGAGGCGGCCGACGGCGCGGGCGTTGTGGCCGACGTGGGACAGGATGTGCCGGCCCGTCCAGCCTGGCAGCGCGCTCGGCGCGGACAGCTCGTCGTCGCTGACCTGCGCCAGCCTGGCCAGGAAATACCGGTGGCCCTCGGTCATCCAGCCGAGATGCCTCGATGGTGCCGTGGCTACCAGATCGGTCGTCACCGGCGGTCACCGCTAGGTGCCCGCCCGACCGGGCTGACCGTCTCGCCGATGCCTTCGATCCTTGCCACCAGCGTCTGGCCGCTCTGCAGGTAGCGCGGCGGAGTTCGGGCGTGGCCGACCCCGCCCATGGTTCCGGTGGCGATGACATCACCGGGATTCAGGGTAAGGATGGTGGAGATGTAGCGAACCAGGTCAACCGGCCCGAAGAGCAGATCCGCGATGGTCGAGTCCTGCACCACCTCGCCATCGATCAGGCAGCTGATCTTCGCATCGGGGGAAATCTCGTCCGGCGTCACCAGGTGCGGGCCGAACGGCGCGGTGGCCTCGAAGGTCTTGCCCTGCAACCATTCCGGGGTGCGGAACTGCCAGTCCCGTAGGGTGACGTCGTTGATGATGCTGTAGCCGGCGATGGCGTCGGCAGCCGCGGTTGCATCGGCGCGCCGCACGCGGCGCCCGACGATGACTGCCAGTTCTGCTTCCCAGTCCACCTGATCGGATTCGGCCGGCAGTATCAGGGGGTCGAACGCTCCGATGAGGGCCTCCGGGTACTTTGCGAACAGCGTCGGGTACTCAGGCAGGTCCCGTCCCATCTCGATGATGTGACTGCGATAGTTGAGACCGACGCAGATGATTTTGCCCGGATGAGGCACGACCGGCGCGTACGACAGATCCGTGATCCCATGCTGCGGTCCGTCGGCCGAACCGGCCTTCGCCCGCCAGTCCCCGGCGTCGAGAAGTGCTCCGACGTCCCTGGCGCCGATTTCGATCGCTAGGTCACCGTCGATCCGGACTGCGCTGGTCCCGGATGCCGTCCTGATCGTCCCCAGCCTCATCGACGGCCGACCTGCGTTCGGTACTGGCCAAGCGCCTCGAAGATGGGGGCATCGCTGAAACGGAACAGATCCAGACCGTCCCCGCCGGTCAGTTCGTACTCGGCCCAGGACGGGACGACGAACAGGTCGCCGCGTTGGAGGCGGTTCTCGGTACCGCTCACCAGCACCGATCCGCTCCCGGCAAAGACCTGCCACACGCTGGAACCGACCTCGCGGCGGGGCTCGCTGACCGCGCCGGCCCGCAAGCGGTGGAACTCGGCCCGGATCGTCGGCATGACATCGCCGCCCGTGGTCGGATTGCTGAACCGCACCGCCGCATGACCGGCGCCCATCGTCGCCGGGTGCCCCTCACGTTCGACCTCCAACTGCTCGGAAAGAGCGCGATCGGTGTGTTGCCACCGGTAGGCCGCGATCGGCGAACTCTGCCGTTTACCCAGCAGTGCGACGGGCTGCAAGCCAGGATGAGCCCACAGTCGCTCTGCTCGGGATCGGTCGGGCGTGCTGGCATCGGTCAGCGAGTCGGAGCCGTAAGCGAAGAACCCACTGTCGGTCTGCTGGACAAAGGGGATGTCGAGGCCGTCCAGCCACGCCATGGGCGAGTCAGAGACGTTCTGATGGCCGTGGAAATGCCAGCCCGGCGTGAGCAGAAGGTCGCCACGTTGCATTGACACCGGGTCGCCGTCGACGACGGTCCACACTCCCTGGCCCTCCACCACGAAGCGGAACGCGTTCTGGGTGTGCCGATGCTCGGGCGCGGTCTCGCCGGGGGCCAGGTACTGAATCGCCGCCCACAGAGTCGGCGTGGCGTAGGGAAGCCCGCCGAGCCCGGGGTTGGCCAGCGCGATCGCCCGGCGCTCGCCGCCCCGGTCGACAGGGACCAGCTGTCCGGCCTGCTCGGCGAGGTCAAAGAGCGTGCGCCACCGCCAGACATGCGGCCGCGCGCTGGGCGTCGGCTGCCCGGGCATCAACTCTCCGACCTGGGTCCACAACGGGGCTAGCTGTTCCTTGCTGAACGCCTTGTGCAAATCGTCGAGCTCCGTGACACCTTCAGAGTCCGCTGGGTCCGGCGACCGTAGGGCGCCGTCCCCCGGCCGGGTGTCCGCCAACGCGGGTGCGCAGGGACCAATGTCAGAAGGCAACGTTGTACTCCAGAGCTCGGGACTGACCTGAGGCCGCTTGCGTTGAGGGATCTTGCTCTCGAACCAGCGCCGTTGGGCTCCTACGATGCGCCGCCTGCGACCGTGTGTCAACGATCTCCAGAAAAGAATTCTGTTGATCTTGATGATTCCGGAAACAAGTTCCTACGATCGCCGACGAGTTGCGGCGGTCAGCTCGCGCCTCGCTGCGTACCTGCGTAGTTGGACCTACATGACTGCCGGCGCAAGTCAGTGATCCGTTAAGGGCCGCTGCACGTGGGGCGTACGCGTCGTCGTACCACTGGTGGAACGTGATCGCGTCCGGTGTGTAGCCTGCGGTTGGCGTTGTGCCGCTCTGTCTGCATGGACGCGACCACGCGGCCAGCGACTACGGCAACGCGGCGGGCGCCGGAACTTGCGGTGTAGTCCATCTGTTCCTGGGCGGCTGATCGCGGTATATGGCCGGCGGACCTGCTCCGCCTTCTGCCCCCAGACCCGATCCTCGGCGAGCGCCGACGCCGGGTCGGTGCGTGGACGATGAACTCCGTCCGGGAGGTCCTCGACAACCCCAAGCACACCGGGTACATGGTGTGGAACCGGCGCAAGAACGCCCGCCCCGACCGCGGCGTCCCCGGCCGAGTCAACCCGCCGTCGCTGGGTGTGGTCCTCCCAGCCCACCCACGAGCCACTGGTCACCAGGGACCTGTTCGAGGCCGCCACCACGATCGGCCGGTTCCGGCAGGGATCCCGCCCCGGCGACGGCCCGAACCGGCATCCGGCGACCAAGCGGACCTACCTGCTGCGCTCCTCCCTGTCCTGCGGGATGTGCGGGCGGAGGTTGTCGATCATTTGCACCTTGCCGCGCAGGTCCTCTCGCTCAGCAAGGGAGGCCATGACCTGCAGGGAGTCGCCGAGGATCATGCGGTTGGACCCAGTTCGCCTCGTGCTTGTAGAAGTCGATGGCGTCGAAGTGGTCGAGGCCGTCGAAGTCGTCGAAGAGCGTGAGTTCGGGTTCGTCCTCGGGGCGTTCCGCGGTAGAGCGGAGGTTTTCAACCAGGACCCGCGGATCGATCTTCTCCTGGATGTAGATCGGTGGGGTGAAGCAGGACTCGGGGAGCCGACCTGGTATCGGTGGCGCAACCAGAACGGCGAGATGAAGACTGACCATGCCAAGCGGCCCAGGACCTGGAGTGGGAGAACGCGCGACTGAAGCGGTTCGGGATCTCCCAGCGCCACGCCTGCGCGGTGGTCGGCCAGCACCGCTTCACCCAGCGCACTGCCACGGCGCCAGACCACATGTGGGCGCTGGACGTCCAGGTCGACGTGACCGCCGATGGGCGACAGATCCGGTTCTGCACCATCGTCGACGAGTTCACCCGCGAAGCCCACGCGATCGCAGGCGGCACGGCCGTTCACCACCGATGACACCACGATCCTGCTCGACAAGATCATCGCGGTCTACGCCGGACGGCGAGCCCTCGGGTGCCCACTGTCATGCGCGCCTCGCTCCATTCGCGCAAGTCGGGGTGACCATCGCGTCGCAGCTCCACGGGCCTGCTGCGGGCCTGACCGTCCCGCGCTCGGGCACACGTCGACGTAGCTTCCGGGATCGATGCGGATGTCATGTTGAGACGACAGTGTGCCTGGCCGCGGGCTAGCGTTTAGCGATTCGGCTGCCGTTGTGATGAGAGGCTTCGATGGTGAGTCCAGGTCCTGTCCGGATCGCGGGTTCGGCCGGTTCGCCTCAGCGCGGCGATCATCGTGTGCAGCTGGTGTTCGACTTCGCCGACGGTAGCCGCGACCAGGTCGACCTGCTTGGTGGGAAGGGCGCGAACCTCGCCGAGATGACGCGGCTCGGGCTGCCCGTGCCGCCCGGTTTCACGATCACCACCGAGGCCTGCCGGCACTACCTGGCCCGGGGCGAGGAGCCGCAGTCGTTGCGGGTACAGGTGACGATGGCGTTGCGCCGCCTCGAGGACCGCCTCGGCAGACGGCTCGGCGACGTCCAGGACCCGCTG
>Ga0184609_10000692_pt1 | contig 10091 bp, 11 predicted proteins | sample PLM1_60_coex_FD_133165 | JGI IMG/M metagenome (GOLD analysis project Ga0184609, IMG submission 133165) | Groundwater sediment microbial communities from an aquifer in East River, Colorado, USA - PLM1_60_coex | ecosystem: Environmental > Terrestrial > Soil > Riparian zone | place: USA: East... | reverse complement strand
TGAGGCAGGCCTCGGCCCAGGGCGCGAAGCCGGCGACGTGAACTAGGCAAGACTGTGGAAGCGCTGCGGCTGGCCCCTTCCTAACGTGATCCGCAGCCGCGACCGCGGCGAGCTGAGGATCACGAGGAGGGTTCACATGAGGAGGATTCGAAGTGGAACCGCGATCATCGCCGCGCTTGCGACGATGGCGTTGGGCACGTCGGGAGCCCAGGCCGCGGGTACGTTCGTCGAGCCTGTGACCGTGCTGCAGACGTTCTCCGGGACGCACCCGGGAGGCCTCTTCGGCTGGGCCGTCAGCGAGCTATCCGACGTAAATGGGGACGGCATCATGGAGGCGATCATCGGCGAGCCGTTTCACGCCGGCGGCCACACCTTCGTGTACTCCGGCAGGACCGGTTCGTTGCTCTACGCGTGGGATGGAGTCGGCGCGGAGCAGTTCGGCTACGCAATGGCGGACGCCGGCGACACGAATCGCGACGGAATCGCCGACGTCATCGTCGGCGCGCCATCGGCCGGGCCCGGTCACGCCTACCTGTTCTCCGGCCGCAACGGGAGCCTGCTGCGCACCCTCTCCGGCGTCCACGCCGGAGATTTCTTCGGGGCTGCAGTCTCGAGCGCCGGAGACAGCGACGGCGACGGCTACGCAGACGTTCTCATCGGCGCTCCGCGCAGCAAGCAATCCGGGGTCCAATCCGGCCGCGCCTATGTCTTCTCCGGCCGGACGGGCGAGCTTCTGCGCAAGCTGGACGCCGGCGATCAGGGCGACCACTTCGGCAGCGCGACGGACTGGACGGCCGATGTCACAGGCGACCGCGTGGCGGATCTGATCGTGGGTGCGCGCGACGCGGGCCCGGGCCCTGCGCCTGGACCCGGCAAGGCGTACGTCTTTTCCGGCGCGAACGCTCGTCTGCTCTTCTCCGTTTCTCCCCCGGCCACCGGACTCGATCTCGGGTGGTTCTTCGTGGCAGGGGTCGGAGACGTCAACGGCGACGGAACACCGGACGTCTACGCGGCCGACTTCGACGACTCGGCGAACGGCCCATTCAGCGGCCGCGCAGCCGTGTACTCGGGCCGCGACGGCAGCGAGTTGCAGAGTTGGCTCGGCGCGCCTGAGGCAGGCCTCGGCCCAGGGCGCGAAGCCGGCGACGTGAACGGCGACGCGCAGATCGACCTGGCCATCGGCTCGTACACCTACGGCGACGACGACGCCGGACGCGTCGAGATCTTCTCGGGTGCAGACGGCTCCTTGCTCCGCCGGGTCACGAGCACGACGCCGGGAGAATCGCTCGGGTTCGACGCTGTCGGGCTGGGCGACTCGAACCAAGACGGGATTCCCGACCTGCTGGTCTCAGCGGCGGGCGGCGAGACCGTCTACCTCATCGCCGGAACCGGGTAACGGTTCTCCTCCGAGCGGGCGCGGCGGCCTCTGTACGGTCGCCGCGCTCGTTACTTGACGAGCGAGAGCATCTTGAACATCGGCAGGTACATCGCGATGACGATGACGCCGACCATCATGCCGACCAGGATCATCATCAGCGGCTCGACGATCGACGTCAGCGACTGGATGGCCGCATCGACCTCGTCCTCGTAGAAGTCCGCGATCTTGCCGAGCATCTTCTCGAGCTCTCCGGTCTCCTCACCGATCTTCACCATCTGGCTCACCATCGGGGGGAAGATCGGGTTGTCGACGAGGGGCTGGGCTATCGGCACACCCTCCCCCACCTTCAAGCGCACGTCGGCCAGGGCTTCCTCGACCACCCAGTTGCCGGCCGTCTGTCCGGTGATCTCGAGTGCCTGGATGATGTCCACCCCTGCCGAGACGAGCGTGGAAAGCGTGCGCGAGAACCGGGCCATCGTCACCTTGAGGACGACCGGGCCGATCTTCATCGGGAACTTGAGCTTGAGCCGGTCCCAGTTCCTGCGGCCTGACTCCGTCTTCTTGTACTTGCGGAGCCCCCAGAACGCGAGACCGAGGCCCGGGAAGATGATGTAGTACTTCTCCCGCAGCAGGTCCGACGCGAAGACCACGTACTGGGTCAGCGTCGGAAGCTCGCCGCCGAGCTGGCCGAAGATCCGGACGAAGACCGGGACGAGGAACATGAGCAGGCCGATCAGAACGAGCGACGCGAAGATCAGCACCATCGTCGGGTAGAGCATCGCGCCCTTCACTCGGCGCTTGATCTGCGTCGCCTTCTCGATCTGGAACGCGACGCGGTCGAGCACTTCGTCGAGGATGCCCGCGGCCTCGCCCGCCTGGACCATGGAGATGAACAGCCGGTCGAAGATCTTCGGGTGGCGCGACATCGCCTGGGAGAGCAGAAGCCCGCCTTCGACGTCGGCGCGGAGCTCGCGCACGATGAGCGCGAAGTACTGGTCGTCCGTTTGCTGCTCGAGGATCACGAGCGCGCTGACCACGTTCAGCCCCGCCTCGATCATGGTCGCGAACTGGCGCGAGAAGATCTGGAGCGTCTTGGGCTTGACCTTTTTGAAGGTGGTGCGGGCGCTGTCCTCTCCGCTGGCGGGCAGTTCCTTCAGGTACTGGGCCAGCAGGCCACGAATCCGCAACTGCTCCCGGGCGCCGGCATCGTCGGGCGCATGGAGCTCCCCCGTGAGCTCGAGGCCTTCGGCGTTGATGGCGGAATAGGAGTAGGCAGCCACAGATAGTCCCTCGAGACAGCTATCGGCAGGGGGGTTGAGCCTCTTAAGAGGGATGCCGATAGCTCTCAGGTGCACCTGCGGGCGCAAGACGAGAGCGGCTTCGGCATGCTCGAGCTATTGATGGCGATGGTGATGCTGAACGTCGGCATCCTCGCGGTCGTTGCCGCGTTCTCCTCCGGAAGCGCCGCGCTGTCCCGCGCGAACCGAATCTCCACTGCATCGGCGCTCGGCAACAAGCAGATGGAGGCCTATCGCGGGCTCAAATACGGCAACATCGTCTTCGCCACGAGTGAGTGGAACTATGCGCTTGCAGACTCGCACTACACCGGCGACACGGTCTACACGCAGAACATGCAGACCCCCGTGGCGCCAAAGGCCCTCGTTCCAAGCGTGACCTCCTGCCCGACGAACGTTGCCGCGTCCTCCTGCGACCCGAGCTATTCGGCGACCGGCGCCGACAACCGCTCGTACCGGGTCGACACCTACCTCTACTTCGATACCCCAACGTTGGGTAATCAGCTGAAGACGATCACCGTCGTCGTTCGCGACGGCTCAGACCTGACGCGCACATTTGCGCGCATGTCCTCGACGTTCGATCCGTCCAGCGCAGGCTAGGAATGCGGGTCTCCGGGCCCCGCCGGGCCACTACGGCGTGGCGGGCGGAAGCGTGACCGTCGTCGGGCTGTCGCTGCCACTCCCTCCGGTGCTGCTCGGTACCGCGGTGCCAAGGGGCATCAGCGTCAGCTTGTAGCGCGTGCCATCCGCCGTGTTCACCAGCGTGACCGCCCTCTTCTCCTTCAGCGTCACCGTCCGCGCGCCCGTCGAATACGCACCGCCGACGATCGAGATCTTCGCGGTGTGGGCGGTGAGTGACACGAGGTGGAAGAGCGGCACGATGGTCGGATCGGTTGCGCTCGATTGCGGGAAATCCGTGCCGACCGGCACCGTGTACAGCGTCCCGTTGACGGAGATGGTCGCGGTGCCCGGCGCAGGGCTGTTGCCGGGGATGTCCGGGATGCCCGGATCCTGGGTGCCCGAGCCGGAGAAACCGCCGCTCGACGTGCCCGAAGAGCCCGAAGAGCCGTTGTCCTCACTCAGTTGCTGCGAGAACGGATCCTTGCTGGCGAACTGGCTGAACGAGCCGAGCTGGCCCTCCTGCATGGCCGCGCCGTCCGAAGATACGAGCGATCCGGAGGCGTCGGTCGTCTGGGCCGCGCCCTGAGCGGCACCCGCAAGCGTCGGTGCGGCCAGCGTCGGGGTGCCGGGAGCCGGCGTGGCCGTCGTCGCTGTCGTCCGAGCGGGCGGTGCGGGCGGGTTCAGCTGCTTCATCACGCGCGGCACCTGGAAGGCCATCAGACCGAGGAAGACCACGCCGAGGACGGCGAGCATGATCTTCTGCTTCTTCTGCTTCGCCTTCAGCGGATCGACGTGCTTCTTGGCCATTAGGGAGCTCCTGTCGCGGACGCGCCACTAGGCGCAGCCTCGGTCGTCGTGGTCGTGGTGGTGTCGGTCGTCGTCGGGATCGGCGCCGGGCTGGGTACGCCCGAGCCGTACACGAACGCGTCGATGGTGAGCGAGGCCTGGATCTGCGGGAACCTGAGCGGGCTCTCGTTGAAGGTCAGGGTGTCCACTGAGAAGAGCCGGCCGGTCGCGTCGAGGCGGCCGCCGTGCACGGAGACGAGCGAGCGCAGCCGGTACAGGAAGTCGGCCAGGTTGTAGAAGTTGCCGTTGAACGTCACGGCGATCGGCAGTACGGTGTAGCTCCCGATCACCGCGGTCGGCTGCGGCTGGATCGAGTCGAAGCGGATGCCAGTGTCGCGCGCAAGCTGGCTGAGCTCGAGCACGAGGTCGGGCATGTCCGTCCGGTCCGGCATCGCCTTCGCCAGGCGGTAGACGTCTGCCACCTCGATCTTCGGCGCCGAGCGGGCAGCGGCCACCTGCTGGTTGTAGGCGTCGATCTTCTGCTGAGCCTCGGCGGTCTGGGCCTTGAGATCGTCCAGCTTGCCGCCCTGCGGCCGCACGAGGAGGAACCAGCCGAGGAGGCCGACGACCAGGACGGCGCCGACGACGATCCCGATCATCGCCGCAGGTGGGAGCTGTTTGGTCGGCGCTTTCACGAGCTCGGGGTCCCTGCGACCTTGATGTCTGCGCCGATCGAGAACTCCACGACCTGCTGGTTGCCGACCTTGGAGAGTGTCGAGCTGACCAACTGCACGTTCGTCAGGTCGGGGACGACTTGCAGTCGCGACAGCAGGCGCGCAACGCCGTCGTGCGAGTAGGTGCGGCCCTGGATCAGGAACTGCGAAGGTGCGCCACCGGCGCTCGACGCGGCGTTCGTGAGGGGCGAGACCGGCGACTTGGCGGTCAGCGTCGTCAGCCAGACGTCCTCTGGCAAGACGAGTGAGAACTGGCGGAAGACGCGGTCCCACGCTACGCGGCTCGAGAGGGCCGTGCTGAGCGCGGTGACCCGCGCGCTCTGCTGGCCGGCGAGCTGCTGCTGGGCGGCCGACGGGCCTGCGGGCGGCGGCGGAAGCGCGTCGTAGCGGCGGTTGAGGTCATCGAGCTTGCGCTGCTGGGCCGCGATCTTGCCGCTCCCCATCATGAACATCGCGCCGAGGAGCGCCGCCACGAGAACGCCGGCGCAAGCGCCGACGAGAACGGGAACGCTCTCCTTCTTGACGGTGCGCTTCTGGTCTCGCGGAAGAAGGTTGACGGCACGCATGCTCAGTCCTCAATCCCGAGGCCGATGGCGACAGCCAGCGAGCCGATCTGGGCAGGGTCGCCGACCTTCTTCGATACCTTCATCCGCGCGAGCGGGTCGCCGACGCGAACACGGACCCCGATCAGGCGCTCGAGCTCGCCGGCCAGCCCGGGGAGGTGCGCGGTGCCACCCGTCAGCACGATCTCGCCGATTCCCAGCGAGCCGGGCTGGTTCTGGTAGTACTGGAGCGAGGAGACGAGCTCGCGCGCGAACGTCTGGATCGCCTTGCGCAGGGCTTCGACGCAGGCGGTGGCCTGCTCGGCGGTCAACCCTTCGGGAATCGTCGAGTCCGTGAGCGTTAGCTCGTGCTTCACGTCCTCGACCTCCGACGGTGCGGCGTTGAGGACACGCGCGAGCGCGATGTTGAGCGCGGACCCGCCCCATTCGAGCACGCGTGTGAACTCGCACACCCGCCCATCCGAGACGGCGAACGTGGAGCGCTCGTGTCCGATGGACACGGCTACGAGGGCTGCACTGGGATCGCTGCCCACACCTTCTTGCGGGGCCTGCAGCGCGCGCAGGAGCGCGAACGCTTCGAGATCGATTCCGGACAGGACGATGCCGGCGTTCTTGCAGGCGTCGACGTAGCGGTCGATCAGCTCGCGGTACGCGACGACGAGGAGAATGCGCTTCGTCGGCTGGCCTTCCTCGTCGACGCCTTCGCCGAGCACCTGGTAGTCGAGGACGGCTTCGTCGATCGGAATCGGCAAGGCTTCCTGGGCTCGAAACCGGATCGCGTTGTCGAGCTGCTTCGGGTCCGAGATCCCAGCGATTTCGAACGTCCGTACGCCGATGCGGTTGTTCGCGATGCCCAGGCGCACGCCGCGCTTCGGCAGCTTGTGCTTCTCGAAGAAGCCCTTGAGAGCCGCGGAGAGCGCGTCGGAGTCGCGCAGCTCGCCGCCGACGACGATCCCGGCCGCAAGCGGCTCGCGGGCGAGCTGCTGTAGCTCGGCACTGCCGTTGTTGGAGACGCGCGCGGCTGCCAGCTGCGACGCACCGATCTTGAGGCCGACGAGGCGCTTGCCGCCCTTGGCGCTGCCACGCTCTGCCTTGATCCTCGGCTGTTTGGCCTTGCGCTCCTTCGGCGCCTTGGCGGCCCTCGGAGCCCGCTCGGCTTTCGGGGCCTTCTCGGCCTTCTTGCCGCCGCCGAGCGCAATGTCCTTCTTCCAGAACGGAACCTTCTCGGCGCTCGGCGCGGGAGCTTCTGCGGCCACTGCGGGCGGCGCCTTCTCCTTCTTCTTGCCGCCGCCGAGCGACAGGTCCTTCTTCCAGAACGGAACCTTGTCAGCGCTCGGCGCAGGAGCTTCTGCGGCCACCGCGGGCGGCGCCTTCTCCTTCTTCTTGCCGCCGCCGAAGGAAATGTCTTTCTTCCAGAACGGAACCTTCTCGGCTGCCGGAGGTGCAAGCTCTTCCGCCGGCACCGGCGGGTGGACGACCGCAGCGGCGACGGGCTCGGGCTCCGGCGTGAGCAGCGACGCGGGCGGCACCTCGTGGGCGTCGGCCCGCGGAACCGACGGCGTCGCGCTCCACGTCTGCACCGCGGCCGGCTCCGGATCCAGAACGGCTGCCGCGACAGGCTCTTCCTCTGCTTCGAGCTCGTCTTCTGCGACGGCTTCGAGGACCACCGGCGCCTCCTCCGCAACGGGCTCCTCGACGACGGGCTCTTCGACGACGGGCTGTTCCGCAGCAGGCTCTTCGACAACGGGCTCTTCCATAGCAGGCTCTTCGGCCGCGGGCTCTTCGACGATCGGCGCGTCGGCAGGAGCCTCGGCGACCGGCTCTGCGTCGACCGCCGGGTCGGAGCTCGGCTCGTCCTCGATCTTGCGGCGGAACGTCAGCTCCTGCTTCCACAGCGACTCGGTGGAAGCGGTGTCGGCGTCGGCGGCCTCGACCTCGGGCGTGTCAGTTGCATCGGCAACAGGTTCGGTCTGATCGTCCTTGGGCTCGCGCCCGAAGGAGATCTCCTTCTTCCACATCGACTCGTCGGACACGACTAGCTCCCTGCAACCCGCAGCCCGGCTGCGAGCGGCGGCTCGTCCTGCGGTGTCACGTCGAGATTGGGCGGGAGCTCGACGGGGAAGCCCGCGCGCTCCAGTAGGCCGATGAGCTGCGCCGGGCGGCTCGAGCGCGACAAACCGACCTCGAGGTCGACGACGCGACGCTGGATTAGATCCGCGAGCGACTGCTCCATCGTCTGCATGCCACGGCCCGTGTTGGTCTGCATCACGGAGTAGATCTGCTCGACCTTGCCCTGGCGGATGAGGTTGCGGACGGCGTCGTCCGGAAGGAGAACTTCGAGTGCAGGCACGCGTCCGACGCCGTCGGCGGTCGGCATCAGCGCCTGGGTGACGACGCCCTGCAGCGAGCTCGCAATCTGAATCCGCACCTGCTCCTGCTGCTCTGCAGGGAACACGTCGATGATGCGGTCGATCGTGGACGGCGCACTCTGCGTGTGCAGCGTGCCGAACACGAGGTGACCAGTCTCGGCGGCAGTCAGCGCTGTCGCGATCGTCTCGAGATCGCGCATCTCGCCCACGAGAATCACGTCGGGGTCCTGGCGAAGGGCGGCGCGCAGCGCTTCGGCGAAGCTGACCGCGTCGGGCCCGATCTCGCGCTGGTTGACGATGCAGCGCTTGTGGCGGTGAACGAACTCGATCGGGTCCTCGATCGTGAGAATGTGCTCCGACCGGTTGCGGTTGATCTCGTCGATGATGGCCGCGAGCGTCGTCGACTTACCCGAGCCGGTCGGCCCGGTGACGAGGACGAGGCCGCGAGGCTTCTCCGCGAGCTGGTGGAGAGAAGAGGGGATAGCCAACTCCTCGAGGGTCTTGATCTCAGTGGGGATGAGGCGGAAGGCGGCGCCGATCGACTCGCGCTGGAAATAGACATTGACGCGGAAGCGGGCGAGACCCGGGATCGAATGCGAAAAGTCGAGCTGACGCTTGAGCTCGAGATTCTTCTGCTGCTCACTCGAGAGGATCCGGTACAGCAGCTCCTGCGTCTGCACGGGCGTGAAACCTTCGTAGCCCTCGAGGCGCTCTACCTCTCCACGCACGCGAATGACGGGGGGTGTCCCCGTCGTCACATGGAGGTCGGAGGCATCCCGCTCCACCATGATCTCGAGCAGCTCATCGATTGAGTTGGCTGGCCGCATAACTCGAACGAGGCATCGGCATTACGCGGCGAGTGCTTTACCTCTTCGGCCCCTGTTTTCAAAAGGCGCGGATCACCCGTTCGAGGGTTACCCACGGTGGGGGATTCCGCCGATGCCTGTGCGGCCACTCCGTTCGTTTCCCCATGGAAGGAGCACTACGCATGATCAGCAAGATCCGGCAGCGGCTGGCCGGTGAGGAAAGCGGTTTCACCCTCATCGAACTTCTCGTTGTCATCATCATTCTGGGAATCCTGCTTGCCATCGCGATCCCCTCGTACCTGAGCTTCCGCGATCGCGCGAACAACTCGGCCGCCAAGGCCAACGTCCGCGCAGCGATTCCCGCAGTCGAGGCGTACAACGCCGACAACACCGGCACCGGCGCGTCCGCGGGTTATACGGGCATGACCGTGTCGCTTCTGCAGGCGTACGACTCGGCCATCGTCCCGACCAAGCTGACCATCGCGTCGGCCGACTCGGTCACCTACTGCGTCGAGAGCGTCGTCGGCGGCAAGACCTGGAACAAGGACGGCCCAGGCGCCGACATCGTCACAGGAACCTGCTAAAGGATCCGCTGAGATGAGGGATCGAAGGGCGCGGGAAACCGCGCCCTTCGTGTTTCAAGTCCCCCGATTTCCATGCCGATAAAGACTCCGTGACCTTCACGCTTTCGCCCCCGGTCCGAATTGCCGCGCTGCTCGGCGTTCTGGCCGCCATCCTCATCGGCGGCGGGATGACGATGCTCGGTCGCGGCGAGGCCACCGAGGCCGTCCCGCACGCGATCAACCCCCACCCGTTCGGGACCACGAAGAAGCCCGCAGCACCAGCTGCAGCTCCGGCGAAGACCCCGGCGGCGCCGGCGCCGGCCCGCAAGGCGCCAGATCGCCCGTCGGCCGTCGTTGTGGCTCTGAAAGCCGGGCTTCCGCTCCCGATCGCGAGGGCGCTCGGCCAGCACCCGGTTGTCGTGGTCTCGCTCTACAACCCGTACTCGCAGGTGGACGGGATCTCCTTCGCGGAGGCCCGCGCCGGCGCTCGGCTCGCCGGCGTCGGCTTCGTCCCCCTCAACGTCCTCAGCCAGGCCCAGATCGGCAAGCTGACCGAGCAGTTGGGCCTGCTTCCCAATCCAGGCCTGCTGATCTATGTCCGGCCGTCGACGCTGGCTGCCAAGCTCAGCGGCTTCACGGACAAGGAAACCATGGCACAGGCCGCCCACAACGTCGCCGCCGCGCGCCGGTGAGCGACGCAGCCGGCGAGGCTGCGGCAGCCACACGGGAGCTGTTCGTGCGTCACGCACGTCGGGACGGACGCTCGGTCGCAATTCTGCGGGCGATCGACCACGGCGACTCCTGCGTCATCGAGGCCGAGGTCTATCCGGCCGGCGGTCGTAGCGCCGAGCCCTCGCGGCCCGGCCCCTACACCTTCGCCGACGCGCACCAGGCGACGGCGTTCATGACGGAAGCGGTCGAGGCCCTCATGGTCCTGGGCTGCGACGTCCACGCCCAATGACGTGAGTTAGTGGCT
>Ga0184609_10000691_pt1 | contig 10108 bp, 8 predicted proteins | sample PLM1_60_coex_FD_133165 | JGI IMG/M metagenome (GOLD analysis project Ga0184609, IMG submission 133165) | Groundwater sediment microbial communities from an aquifer in East River, Colorado, USA - PLM1_60_coex | ecosystem: Environmental > Terrestrial > Soil > Riparian zone | place: USA: East... | reverse complement strand
CGGCTCGACGCCCGACGGCATCTGGGCGCCAGAGTGCGGGTACGCGCCCGGCATGGAACGCGGCTACGCCGCGGCCGGCGTGCGGCACTTCCTGGTGGACGGCCCCGCGCTGGGCGGCGACACCGCGTTCGCCCGCCCGGTCGGCTCAGATTCCGGCTCGGGTTCTGGCCCGGGCTCCGGCTCCGGTTCCGGCGTGGTGTGCTTCGGTCGCGACCTTGAGGTGACCTACCGGGTGTGGTCACCGCGGGCCGGGTATCCGGGGCACGGCGCGTACCGGGACTTCCACACCTTCGACCACCCGACCGGGCTCAAGCCGGCGCGGGTCACCGGCCGGCACGTCCCGCCGCACGACAAGAAGCCGTACGACCCGGTGCTGGCCGAGGCCGCCGTCCGCCGGCACGCCGCCGACTTCGTGGACGTCGTCGTCCGGCGGCTGCGCTCGCTGGCCGCCGAACATGGCCGTCCTGCCCTGGTCGTCGCGGCCTACGACACCGAGCTGTACGGGCACTGGTGGGCCGAGGGCCCCGCCTGGCTGGAAGCCGTGCTGCGCGCCCTGCCCGCGGCCGGCGTGCGGCTCACCACGCTGTGCGGCGCGCTGGACGCCGGCCTGGTGGGGGCGCCGGTCGACCTGCCGCCGTCGTCGTGGGGCTCCGGCAAGGACTGGCGGGTGTGGGACGGCGCCGCGGTCGCCGACCTGGTCGCCGCGAACGCCGAGGTGCAGCGCCGCCTACTGTCCACAGTGGACGGCGCCGACGGCGTCCGCTTGGCGCCGGCCCGCGACCCGGTGCTGGACCAGCTCGTCGCCGAGGCGATGCTCGCGCTGTCCAGCGACTGGGTGTTCATGGTGAGCAAGGGCTCCGCCGTCGACTACGCGCGGCGCCGCGCGTCCGTCCACACCGGACGGTTCCACGAGTTGGCCGACCTGCTGGAGGCCGGTGACCGCGAGAAGGCGACGGCGCTGGCCGCGACCTTCCGCGGCCAGGACGCGCCGCTCGGTCACCTGGACGCACGAGGGCTCAGCCAGGTCAGCCGGCTCCGGGGCCGGCGCCACCGCCGAACTGGTTGACGTCCTTCGAGCCCACTACCCGCTGGCGTGCCTGAGACGGGCTGTCGCCGGTCGAGCGGCGCCGACGCGAATCGGTCACCGCACCGATGGCCAGCAGCAGGCCGATGACGATGGCGGCAGATCCACCCGTTGATGAATCCCCCTCGTAAGACTCTTCGCTCCGGCTCACCCGTGATGGTGGGTGCCTGCGCCGCCGTGGTGCCACCCCGGCTGGGTCGTGGTGCCTGGCGACGTCCGTTCGATGTCGCTCTGCCTTCGCTGGTACGCCGCCGAGCCGCCGCCGGAACCGTTCGAGGCCGGGCGGGCGAGGCCCTGCCGCAGCCTCCTGGCGCGGCGGTCCACCAGCCAGGCGACCACGAGCAGCACCGCGATAAAACTGAGCGCATACACGGTTGGCACGGCCGGCACCCCTTCGGGTCTGGTCACTCCAACGGTACCGGCGCGCCGTCACGGACACGCCACCTGACAGGATCAATCGCCGTGCGGGTGCTGATGGTGTCCTGGGAGTATCCACCGGTCGTTGTCGGCGGGCTCGGCAGGCATGTGCACGAGCTGGCGGTACGGCTGGCCAGGCACGGTCACGACGTCGTTGTGCTGTGCCGGCAGCCGGACGGCACCGACGCCGCGACACACCCGACGTCGGACGCCGTGGTGGGCGGCGCGGTGGGCGGCGCGTCGGACGCCGTGGTGGGCGACGCGGTGCGAGGCGTGGTGGGCGACGCGGTGCGCGGCGGCGCGGTGGGCGGCGTGCGGGTGCTGCGGGTGGCCGAGGACCCGCCGCACCTGGAGTTCGCCCGCGACCTGGTGGCCTGGACGCTCGGCATGGGGCACGCCATGGTCCGGGCGGGGCTGCGGCTGCTGGGCGGCTGGCGGCCGGACGTGGTGCACGCGCACGACTGGCTGGTGGCCCACGCCTCGATCGCGCTGGCCTCGGCCGCGGACGTGCCGCTGGTGGCCACCGTGCACGCAACCGAGGCCGGCCGGTACCGCGGTTGGCTGACCCTGCCGCTCAACCAGCAGGTCCACTCGGTGGAGTGGTGGCTCGCCAACAGCGCCGACGAGGTGATCACCTGCTCGCGGGCCATGCGCGAGGAGACCGCGTTCCTGTTCGACCTGGATCCCTCGCGGATCACCGTCCTGCACAACGGGATCGAGCCGCGCGGCTGGACCGTGCGGCGGGCCGACGTGCAGGCCGCCCGCTCGCGCTACGCCAGTGACGGCGCGCCGTTGCTGCTGTACTTCGGGCGGCTGGAGTGGGAGAAGGGCGTGCAGGACCTGATCGCCGGCCTGCGGTCCATCCGTATGACGCACCCAGGCACGCGGGTCGTGGTGGCCGGCCGCGGCCGGATGGCCGAACCGCTGCTGGCCCAGGCCCGTCGCCTGCGGGTGCGCCGCGCCGTGCACTTCGCCGGCCACCTGCCGGACACCGAGTTGGCCGCGCTGCTGGCCGCCGCCGACGCCGTCGTGCTGCCGAGCCGGTACGAGCCGTTCGGCATCGTGGCGCTGGAGGCGGCGGCGGCCGGCGCGCCCCTGGTCGCCTCCGCGGCCGGCGGCCTCGCCGAGGTCGTCGTCCCCGGCGAGACCGGGCTGGCCTTCGAGCCTGGCGACGTCGACGGCCTCGTGCACGCCGTACACACCGTGCTCCGCGACCCGGTGGCCGCGCGCGCCCGCGCCCGTGCCGCCCGCGCCCGGCTGGACACCGACTTCGACTGGGACGACATCACCGCGGCCACCGCCCGCCTCTACGCCCGCGCCCGCCGCCGGCACCCCGCATCCGTCCTGGGCCGCCCCAAGATCCCCACCGGCAACGCCTTCGGCCCAGCCTGACCCCCGCGCGTCCGCCGATTGGGACGCTCGTGTTGGGCGGTGAGGTCGCGCGTGTCCGCCGGTTGGTGCGCTCGTGTTGGGCGGTGAGGTCGCGCGTGTTCGCCGGTTGGTGCGCTCGTGTTGGGCGGTGAGGTCGCGCGTGTTCGCCGGTTGGGACGCTCGTGTTGGGCGGTGAGGTCGCGCATGTCCGCCAGTTCGGACACTCGTGTTGGGCATCTCAGCACATTGCAATGTGTTGAAACTCCGAACTCATGTGTACGGAAGTGCGGACACGCCGGGGGCGCGGCGGGGCAGGGGCAGCGGCTACTGGGAGCGCTCCAGGGCCTGGACGGCCTTGCGGGCCATGTCTGCGATCGCGGCGCGGTGCACGGCGGAGGCATCGTAGTCGGCGAGGCGGCTGCGCACCACCCTGGCGGGGGCACCGACCGCGATGGAGTAGTCAGGGAGGTCACCACGCACGACGGCGTGCGCGCCCAGCACGCAGCCGCGTCCGATGGTGGTGCCGCGCAGCACGCTGACCTTCACGCCGAGCCAGCAGTCCGGGCCGATCCGTATCGGCGTCTTGACGATGCCCTGGTCCTTGATCGGCCGGTGGATGTCGGAGATCACGTGGTCGAAGTCGCAGATGTACACCCAGTCGGCGACCAGGGTGGCGGCGCCGATCTCGACGTCGAGGTAGCAGTTGACCGTGTTCTCCCTGCCGAACACCGCCTTGTCGCCGATGCGCAGCGACCCCTCGTGGCAGCGGATCGCGTTGCCGTCGCCAATGTGCACCCACCGGCCGATCTCCAGCCGGCCGTACCCCGGCCGGCAGTGGATCTCGGTGCGCCGCCCGAGGAACACCATGCCGCGCAGGATCACGTGCGGGTTCGCCAGCCGGAACCGCAGCAGCCGCCAGTACCGCACCAGGTACCACGGGGTCCACGCGCGGTGCCGGATCACCCAGCGCAGCGAGGCGACGGTGAGGAACCGCGCCTGCCGGGGGTCGCGGCGGCGCAAGCGCCATCGGGTGCGCAGTGGCGCACCCCACATGGTCGTCATGGGGGCACGCTAGCGCCCTAACCTCGGCGCCGTGCTCACCGTGGTCGGCAGCGTAAACCTGGACCTCGTCGCCAGGGTGCCACGGCTGCCGGCGGCCGGGGAGACGCTGTCGGCGACCGGGTTTGCCAGGGTGCCCGGCGGCAAGGGCGCCAACCAGGCGCTGGCGGCCCACCGGCTCGGCGCGGACGTGCGGCTGGTCGCGGCCGTCGGCTCGGACCCGCTGGCCGACGAGGCGCTCGCGCTGCTGCACACCGGCGGAGTGCGGCTGGACGGGGTGCGGCGGGTGCGCGAGGCGTCCACCGGGTTGGCCCTCATCCAGGTGGACGACGCGGGTGACACCACGATCGTCGTGGTGCCTGGCGCGAACGCCGCACTCGCCGTGGACGACGCCGACGTGGCCGGCGCCGGCGCAGTGCTCACCGTGCTCGAGGTGCCGATCGCCGCGGTCGCCGCCGCCGCCGAGCACGCCGCACCTGCGGCGTTCTTCGCGCTCAACGCGGCGCCGGCGCGGCCCGTGCCGCAGCGCGTGTTGCGGCGCGTGTTGCGGCGCGCCGACCTGGTGGTGGTCAACCGCGCAGAGCACGCCGCGCTCGGCGGCGGCGTCCATGCCGCCCGGTGTGTCGCGGTGACCAACGGCGCGGCGGGTGCGGTGCTGCTGCGCGACGGCGCCGAGGTGGCTCGCGCCGCTCCGCCGCAGGTGCACGCCGTCGACGGCACGGCTGCCGGCGACGCCTTCACGGCCGCGCTCGTGGTGGCCATGCTCGACGGGCTTGCCGACCAGGACGCGCTGAGGCGGGCCTGCGCCGCCGGCGCGCTGGCCGCCAGCAGGCACGGCGCGCAGCCGTCGCTGCCGACCACGGCGCAGGTGGACGGAATACTGGCGCGGTGATCCCACTGATCGTCGACACCGATCCCGGGGTGGACGACGCGGTCGCGCTGCTGGTGGCGATGGGCAGCCCGGAGGCCCGGCTGGCGGCCGTGACCACGGTGTTCGGCAATGTGGGGCTGGAGGCCACCACGGTCAACGCGCAGCGGCTGCTCGCGCTTGGCGGCCGCGCCGACGTGCCGCTCGGGGTCGGCGCCGACCGGCCGCTGGTGCACCCGCAGCCGCACCGCGCGGCGGACTGGCACGGCGCCGACGGCCTCGGCGGGCTGGCCGGCACCCTGCCGGCGCCGGCAACGCCGCCGGACCGGCGCGGCGCCGTCGGACTGATCGCCGAGCTGCTGCGCACCGCGGACTCGCCGGTGACCATCGCCGCGGTCGGCCCGCTGACCAACGTGGCGCTGCTGCTGGCCGTGCACCCCTCGCTGGCGAGCCGGATCGGCCGGCTGGTGATCATGGGCGGTGCGCTGTCCGGTGGCAACACCACCCCGGCCGCCGAGTTCAACGTCTGGAGCGACCCGGAGGCGGCGCACCGGGTGATCGTCGAGGAGCGGCTGCCGACGACCCTCGTGCCGCTGGACCTGACGAACCGCACCCTTGTGGACGGCGTGTGGCTCGACGCGCTGTCCCGCTCCAGCGACCGCGGTGCCACGATGGCCGGGATCCTCGAGCACTACCGCGGCCGCTGGCGGGAGTCCTACGGGCAGGACGGCGTCGTGCTGCACGACGCCGTCGCCGTCCTGGAGGCCGTGGTTCCCGGCACGCTGCACACGACCGCCCTGCCGCTGGAGGTCGTCTGTGGTTACGGGCCGGCGCGCGGGACCCTCATCGCCGACCGTCGAGGCGCGGGCGTCGGGCGGCTCGTGGACGTCGCCGTCGACGCCGACCTGGACGCCGTACGGGCGCAGATCCTGCGCCGGCTGCGGTAGTGGTGCCTCCAAGTACCACCATTGGCCGGATGTTGGGCCTTTAACTACAGCCATTGACCCGGCCGCGGCACCGGCAATGGCGGTAGTTAAAGGCCCATCTTCGCCACAATGGTGGTACTTGGAGGCACACTAACCTCACTGGCGTTCCGGCCGGCAGATGAACGCCGTCGGGGTACGTCCGATCCTGGTCAGGACGACGGTGTACGCCGTCGAACCCCGCAGACGAAGGCGCGGCCGCAGCGCGTTGGGGTCCACGTCCAAGCCACGGACCAGGATCTCGAGGGTGCCACCGTCCACACGGTGCAGCACGCCGCGCAGCTCCTTCTCGCTGTAGTGGCCGTACTCCAGGATGCGGAAGGCCCGCACGCCAGGCGGCGGGGCGTCGCCGGTGAGGTAGGCGATCCGCTCGTCCAGCTGACCGAGCCCGTGAGCCGCGCCGTACTGGCGCACCAGCCCGGCCCGCACCACCGCGCCGTCCGGGTTGACCAGCCACTGCCCCGGCGCACGGACCCGGCAGTCCGACGGATCGGCGTCCGCGTCCGTGATCGTCCACTGTGGACCGGAGGTGGACAGCACGGTGGCCCGCCGCCTGACCCCGGCCGTCGCCAGCGGCGCCGACCAGAGACAGGCCTCGCGGACGTCACCGTCCAGCGACACCAGCTCCACCTCGGACGCCCACGGCGCCGACGCGAAGTCCATGCCCGGAGCGGACTTCACCACGAGCGGCCGTCCACTGTAGACGGTGGCAAGGTCGTCGAGCGACGGCGTGAAGTCCGACGACCGCCACCGCCGGCGGCCGAGACCGTCCCGGCGGGCCGGGTCGGCGAACACCACCGTGCCCCTGCTGACCGGCCGCAGCGCGTCGGCCCGCACCAGCGCGACCGACGACGACCGCAGGTTGTGCGCCGCCATGGCCAGCCGCACCGCATCCATGTCGGAGCCGACCGCGCGCCGCGCCACCGCGCCGAGCGCGGCGAGGTCGACGCCGACCGAACAGGTCACGTCGTGCACGTCCAGCCCGGCCAGCCCAGCCATCGCGGCCAGCCGGGACGCCCGGTGAGCCGCGACCGGCCATGCGCTGGCCTGCTGCAGTGCGTCACCGGTGAACAACCAGCCGTCCGCACCGTCCAGTTTGGACGCGGCGCGCCGTCGCAAGACTGCGGTCTCCAGGACGGCCGCCGCGTTCCGAGGCCCGACGGCGCGCCGCACGGTGTCCACATCGGACAGCCGGGACGCCTCGGTCAACGCCAGCCCGGCGGCAACGCCGAGCGCGGCGCCGCCCGCCGGCGAGCGCAGGAACGCCACGTCGTCCAGCGTGAACGGATAGCCCACCGCGATGAACGCCCCCGACCCTTACAACAAAACCGGCGGCTCCGGCTTGCGGCCGGTGACCAGCACGTTGTAGAACGCGCCGCGCGGCACCACCGGTGAGAGCACCCGCTGGTCGAGCCAGGACAGCCGCTGCCAGGTCCGGTACGCGAACATGGCCCAGCGCCACCCCAGCCGGCCGGGTGGCACGGCGGCCTCGAAGGTCCGCACCGGCCAGCCGAACATGGCCGCCGTCAGCTCCTCGGTCACCACCCGCACGTCCACCGCGCCGGCGCGGAGCGCGGTCCGCTGCAGCGAGGCGGGCACGAACGTGTGCAGGTCGACGACCGCCTCCAGCGCGGCCGCACGCGACGAGTCGTCGAGCTCGGCCTGCGGGCGCCGCCACGACCGCATCGGCCGCAGCCGTGTCACCCGCGTGGTCGCCCACCAGGCCAGACGCGCCAGCCGGCGGGCGTACCAGTCCCCGAGACGCGTCGGCTCGCCGGCGAACACGAACCGCCCGCCCGGCTCGAGCACCCGCAGCACCTCGCGCATCGCGGCCGGCACGTCGGGGATGTGGTGCAGCACCGCGTGCCCGACGACAAGGTCGAACGTGTCGGCCTCGTACGGGATGCGCTCGGCGTCGGCCACCCGGCCGTCCACCTCCAACCCCAACGACGTGGCGTTGCGCAGCGCGGTCCGCACCATGCCCGGCGAGAGGTCGGTCACCGAGCCGCGCCCGGCCACGCCGCCCTGCATGAGGTTGAGCAGGAAGAACCCGGTGCCGCTGCCGAGCTCCAGCGCGTGCCCGTACGGCCAGCGCGCTGCGTCGGCCGCGCCGGCGACCAGCCGGAACCGGCCGACGGCGTAGTCGATGCAGCGCTGGTCGTAGGAGATGGACCACTTCTCGTCGTAGCTGTCGGCCTCCCAGTCGTGGTACAGCACGTTGGCCAGCTTGGGATCGCCGCGCGCGGCCTCGACCTGCTCCGCCGTGGCGTGCGGGTTGGGCGCCGGGTCGTCCACCGTCGTCATGACGTCACCTCACCGCCCGACGAAGGTGGCCTTGCCTGGCCCGTCGTCGATGAACGACCGCATGCCGGCCGTGCCGTCCTCGGTCGCGAAGAGACCGGCGAAGAGCTGGCTCTCCAGCCGCAGGCCGTTGCCCAGGTCCACGTCCTGGCCGGTGTCGATGGCGGTCTTCGCCGCGGCAAGGGCCACCGCAGGGCCGCTCGCGAACTGCTCAGCCCAGCGGCGCGCGGCGGCGTACACCTCGTCGGGAGCGACCACCTCGTCAACCATGCCGATCTCCAGTGCCTCGGCGGCGCCGACGAACCGGCCGGTGTACACGATGTCCTTGGCCCGCGCAGGCCCGACCAGCCGGGCGAGCCGCTGGGTGCCGCCCGCGCCGGGGATCAGGCCGAGCAGGATCTCGGGCTGACCGACCTTGGCGTTGTCCCCGGCCACCCTCCGGTCGCAGCACAGCGCCAGCTCGTACCCGCCGCCGAGGGCGTACCCGGTGATCGCGGCCACCGTCGGCTTGGCGATCGCGGCGACCGAGCCGAACGCCGAGGACAGCCCGCCGGCGCGCACAGCCATGTCGGCATAGGACATGCCAGCCATCTCCTTGACATCCACGCCGGCCGCGAACACCTTCTCGCCGCCGTGGACGACGACGGCGCGCACGTCGGCGCGCTGCTGTGCCTCGGTGGCGACAGCGCGCAACTCCTCCTGCATCTGCCTGTTCAGGGCGTTCATCGGCGGCCTGTCCAACCGGATGGTGCCGATGCCACCGTCGATTTCGAGCCTGACGAACTCAGTCACGCCGGCAGGCTACCGGTGCCCTGTGGACAGGTCGTGAGTGGCGTTTGGTGCTCCAGCACCATTTGCCACTCACGGGCGCCGTGCGAAGTACCGGCCTTCGATGCGGTCGAGGACCAGCGGCTGGCCGAACGTGGCCGACAGGCTCGCGGAGGTGAGCACCTCGTCCAGCAGGCCCTGGGCGACGACGGCGCCGTCGCGCATCAGCAGCACGTGGGTGAAGCCGGGCGGGATCTCCTCGACGTGGTGGGTGACCAGCACCAACGCCGGGGAGTCCGGGTCCATGGCCAGCGCGGCCAGCCGGGCGACGAGGTCCTCGCGCCCGCTGAGGTCCAGGCCGGCGGCCGGCTCGTCCAATAGCAGCAGCTCGGGGTCGGTCATCAGGGCCCTGGCGATCAGCACCCGCTTGCGCTCGCCCTCTGACAGCGTGTCGAACCGCCGGTCGGCGAGGGTCGCCACGCCGAACCCGGTGAGCAGCGCGTCGGCCCGGCCGGTGTCCGCCGACTCGTAGGACTCGCGCCAGCGGCCGAGCACGGCGTAGCCGGCCGAGACGACCAGGTCGCGTACCAGCTCGTGGCCGGGCACCCGGCCGGCGACCGCGGCCGAGCAGAAGCCGATCCGCGGGCGCAGCTCGAACACGTCGGTGCGACCGAGCCGCTCGCCAAGCACGTCGACCACGCCGGAGCTCGGGTGCAACTCGGCGCCGGCCAGCCGCAGCAGCGTGGTCTTGCCTGCCCCGTTCGGGCCGAGCACGACCCATCGCTCGTCCAGCTCGACCCGCCAGGTCACCGAGTCGAGCAGCGTCGCCGCGCCGCGCCGCACGGCGACGTCGCGCATCGCGACGACGACATCGGCGTCGGACACCGGCCAGGTGTCACTCACAACTCGATATTGTTCCGGGGACGGGTGAAACCTGCCGGCATTGGCGCGCCTCTGGTCGTCAAGAGGCAAACATCACGCGCCGAAACACGCCGAGCACCCGCGCGTGTTCGCCCGTTCGTACGCCCGTGTTGGGCGGTTCGGGCGCGCGTGTTGGGCGGTTCGTACGCGCGTGTTCGCCGGTTGGGACGCGCGTGTTGGCCGGTTCGTGCGCCCCGGGCTGGGCGTATGGGTCACATTTGTTGGCCTCTGCTGGCCGGGCCGGCTCGTCGGGGATGATCCGTGGCGTGCGCAGCGCCGACCGACCGTTCCCGCTCGGGGCGCATGCCGGTGCCGACGGCGTGCGGTTCGCGGTGG
>Ga0184609_10000690_pt1 | contig 10112 bp, 7 predicted proteins | sample PLM1_60_coex_FD_133165 | JGI IMG/M metagenome (GOLD analysis project Ga0184609, IMG submission 133165) | Groundwater sediment microbial communities from an aquifer in East River, Colorado, USA - PLM1_60_coex | ecosystem: Environmental > Terrestrial > Soil > Riparian zone | place: USA: East... | reverse complement strand
TGGTCGACGGCTCCAAGGCCCAGTCGGACGCGTTCGAGGTCAGGGCACGACGGCCGGTGCTGGTGTCGGGCGTCGTGCTCCACGCCCTGCCGCCGGGCTACCGCTTCGACCTGGGCGCCCGCGTCCTGCTGCCCCGGCTGAAGGCGATCTCGACCCCGCGGCGGCAGGCGCGCCAGGAGGCGGCCGAGGACTGGCCGGCACCGCGCACGGCGAGGCGGCGCAGCGCCCGCGGCGGCGGAGAGCAGGAGGCATCGCAATGAGTGAGGACCTGGCCGCACCGGCGCACCAACCCGGCCCTGCCCCGGACGAGCCCCCTGGGGAAGCCTCGGAGGAAGCCTCGGAGGAGGAAGTGCAGCGGGAGCCGGCCCGTCCTCGACCCGACCTGCGCATCCTCGAGAGCCGCGTCTACCGCGGCCCCAACTACTGGTCCTACGAGCGGGCCATCCACCTGCTGGTCGACCTCGGGTCGCTGGAGGACTTCCCCTCCAGCACCATCCCCGGGTTCACCGACGACCTGCTGGCCCTGCTGCCCGGCCTGGTCGACCACACCTGCGGGGTCGGCCGCAAGGGCGGCTTCGTCGAGCGGCTGCGCGAGGGCACCTGGCTGGGCCACGTCGCCGAGCACGTCGCCCTCCAGCTCCAGCGGGAGGCCGGTGGCGAGCAGCGCCGCGGCAAGACCCGTGGCGCCGGCAAGCGCGGCCGCTACAACGTCATCTACGGCTACGGCGACGAGCAGGTCGGGCTGGCCGCCGGCCGCCTGGCCGTACGGCTGGTCAACCACCTGGTCGAGCGCGAAGCAGGCTTCGACTTCGACGCCGAGCTGGAGCGGTTCATCCTCCAGGCCGAGCAGACCGCCTTCGGCCCCTCGACCCAGGCGATCATCGACGAGGCGGCCAACCGCGACATCCCATGGCTGCGACTGAGCGAGCACTCGCTCGTCCAGCTCGGCCAGGGCATCTACCAACAGCGCATCCGGGCCACCATGACCTCCAAGACCAGCTCGCTGGCGGTCGACGTCGCCGGCGACAAGGAGCTGACGTCCAGGCTGCTGGCCGCCGCCGGCCTGCCCGTGCCCCGCTCGCTCTCGGTCCGCAGCCTGGACGATGCGCAGGCGGCGGCTCGCCGGCTCGGCTTCCCGCTGGTGGTCAAGCCGCTGGACGGCAACCACGGCCGCGGCGTCCACCTCGACCTCAGGAGCGAGGAGGAGATCGCCGCCGCCTTCCCCGCCGCCCAGGCCGAGTCCCGGCGGGGCACGGTGCTGGTCGAGAGCTACGTCACCGGCAACGACTACCGGGTGCTGGTGGTCGGCGGGAGGATGGTCGCGGTCGCCGAGCGGGTGCCGGCCCACGTGATCGGCGACGGCAGCATGACCGTGGCCCAGCTGGTCGAGGAGACCAACGCCGACCCGCGCCGCGGCGTCGGCCACGAGAAGGTCCTGACCCGCATCCAGGTCGACCAGGCCGCGGTCGAGCTGGTCCGCGGCCAGGGGTTCGAGCTGGACGACGTGCCTCCCGACGGCACGACGGTCAAGCTGACCCTCACCGGCAACATGTCGACCGGCGGCATCTCGATCGACCGGACCGACGAGGCCCACCCCGACAACGTCGAGATCGCCGAGGAGGCTGCACGGGTGGTCGGGCTGGACGTCGCCGGCATCGACTTCATCGCTCCCGACCTGGCCGAGCCGGTCCGGGAGACGGGCGGGGCAATTGTGGAGGTGAACGCGGCCCCGGGCTTCCGCATGCACACCCACCCGACCGTGGGCGAGCCGCAGTACGTCGCCAAGCCGGTGGTGGATCTGCTGTTCCCGCCGGGCAGCCCGGCCCGCATCCCGATCGTCGCGGTGACCGGGACCAACGGCAAGACCACAACGGCCAGGATGATCACCCACATCTTCAAGGGGATGGGCCGCCAGGTGGGCCTCACCACCACCGACGGCATCCTGATCGACGAGCGCCTGGTGGTGGCCGCCGACGCCTCGGGGCCTCGCTCGGCCCGGATGGTGCTGCAGAACCCTCGGGTCGACTTCGCGGTGTTCGAGGTGGCAAGGGGCGGCATCCTGCGCGAGGGGCTCGGCTACGAGCGCAACGACATCGGCGTGGTCCTCAACGTCAGCGCCGACCACCTGGGCCTGCGCGGCATCGACACCCTCAAGCAGCTGGCCGCGGTCAAGCAGGTGGTCATCGAGGCCGTTCCCCGCGACGGCCACGGCGTCCTCAACGCCGACGACCCGCTGGTCGCCGGCATGCGCCGGCACTGCTCGGGCGAGCTGGTCTACTTCTCCATGCTTGGCGGCAGCGAGCTGGTCGACGCCCACTGCCGCAGGGGCGGGCGGGCCATCGTGCTCGAGGGCGGCCGGCTCGGCGAGGGGATCGTGCTCCGGCAGGGCCGGCGCTCGACCCTGATCGCGCCGACCACCGCGGTCCCGGCGACGTTCGGGGGCCGGGCGCGCATGAACGTGGCCAACGCCATGGCCGCGGCCGCCGCCGCCCTGGCCGCCGGGGCCCACGTCCACGACATCCGCGCCGGCCTGCGTTCGTTCACCACCTCCTACGAGGTCGCTCCAGGACGGCTCAACCTGTTCGAGGTGGACGGCTACCGGGTGATCGTCGACTACTGCCACAACGCGGCCGGCATGCGCATGCTCGGCGACTTCGTCGACCGCATGGCCACCCCGCCCAAGGGCGGCGACTTCATCGCCCACCGCCGCATCGGCGTGATCGCCAGCCCAGGAGACCGGCGCGACAAGGACATCCGCGAGCTCGGCGAGGTCGCGGCCAGGCACTTCGACGCCCTGATCCTGCGCGAGGACCGCAACCTGCGCGGCCGCGAGCCCGGCCAGATCGCCGAGCTGCTCGCCGCCGGCGCGCGGGCCTCGGCCGCCGAAGGCGCCCGGCTGCGCAGCCTCGACGTGGTCCTCGACGAGCTGGAGGCGTCCCGGCTGGCCCTCGACCGGGCCAACCCGGGCGACCTGGTGGTGCTCTGCGCCGACCGGGTCGAGGCGATCGTGGAGGAGCTGCAGGAACGGGTCAGGCCGTCACCCTGACCCGCGGGCCGCCACGACCCTGGCCCGGAGCTCGTCCGGGTCGAGGAGCCGGGCCCCCCGGGCGGTGAGCCAGGCGAGGATCTGGTCGCGCTCGGCCGGAGCCATCAGGGCGCAGACGTCGCCTTGGCCGGACTCGGCGACCAGGGCCTCGAGGCCGGCCAGCTCGCTGGGGTGGTCGGGCAGGTCGGTGACGCCGACCGCGCCGGCGCCCTCGCGCAGCAGCCCGATCAGCTCGGCCGGGTCGCGGCCGCGCAGGTAGCGGTGCTTCTCGCCGATCACGACCCGGTCGGCGCCCCTGGCGGCCAGCTCCCCCAGGGAGCGGATCAGCTCGTCGGAGCGGTCCCCGGCGGTGCCGACCATGGCCAGCACCCGGCCGCCGGGCAGGCGCAGGCCCCTCGCCACCTCGAGCAGGGCGAGCAGGCTGGCCTCGTTGTGGGCCATGTCGACGATCACGGCTCGGCCGTCCAGGTCGAGGACGTTCATGCGGCCCGGGTTCTGGGCCGGGTCGGGCCGGAAGCTGCGCAAGCCGTGCAGCACCGCCTCGCGGGGCAGGCCGGCGGCGATGGCGGCGGCCGCCGCGGCCAGCGCGTTGGCCACGTTGAAGGAGGCGAGGCCGGCCAGGGTGACCGGCACGTCGAGGACCGGCAGCAGCCGTTCCACCCGGCCCCTGGTGAGGACCACCAGGTCGCCGTCGAGCACGGTGGCGGCGCGGCCGCCTTCGCTCTGGGCCTCGCGCAGCCCGGGCGCGTCCGGCTCCAGGCCGAACACGAACGGGCGCGCCCTCGACAGCCGGCGCATGGCGAGGGTCCGCGGGTCGTCGGCGTTGAGGACCACCCACCCACTGGCACGGGTGATCCTGACGATCGTCGCCTTGACCTCGGCCAGCTGGTCAAGGGTCTGGATGCCGCCGAGGCCGAGGTGGTCAGCGGAGATGTTGGTCACCACGGCAACGTCGTTGTGGGCGACCCCGACCCCGCGGCGCAGGATGCCGCCCCTTGCCGTCTCCAGCACGGCCAGCTGGATGCCGGGCTGGGCCAGCACCCGGCCGGCCCCGCCCGGCCCTGACCAGTCGCCCTCCTCGACCAGCTCGCCGTCCAGGTAGATGCCGTCGGTGCTGGACCAGCCGACATGGAGCCCGGCCCGCATGCCCATGTGGGCGATCAGGCGGGTCACCGTGGTCTTTCCGTTGGTGCCGGTGACCGCCACCGTCGGGATCCGGGGCACCGGCAGCGACGGGGCCGGGCCGGCCTCGGTGTGGCGAAGGGCCGCCCCCAGCTGCCCGACCCGCTCGGCCAGGTCGGGGGCGCCGGCGGCGGCGGCCAGCTCGGCCACCGCCAGGCCGAGGGCCTCGGCGGCCTGCTGCCGCCGCCACGGGTAGGCGACCACCACCTGGGTCGGCTCGGGGCCGGGCCGGCTCCGAACGGCCAGCGCCGGCACCCCGGCCGCGGCCGCGGTCCGCCGGACCAGGTGGGCGAGCAGCCGGATGGCGAAGCGGCGCCGCTGCTCGCCGCCTGGCGAGCCTGGCGCGGCGGCCGTCAGGCCGGCGGCCGCGGCCGCGGCCGCGGCCGCCTCCTCGGGCAGGGCGAGCAGGCCGGCGACGTCGAGGGTGAGCTTGATCGCCGGACGCGGGAAGTACAGGTTGGCCCCGTCGAGCACCCGCAGCTCGACCAGGGACGCCCTGGGAGGGGGCTGGGGAACCCCGGAGGGGCGCCCCGGAGGATCGGGACCCGACGGGTCGGCCTTCACCATGCCAAGACAGTATCCGGCGGCGCCGGCCGGCGCGCGTTGCCGGTCGCCGCGCCGTCCGGCTAAGGTTCCGCCATGACCGGGCCGGCGGCGGGCCCCACCAAGATCGCGGTCGTTGGGGCGGGAAGCGTCGGGGCGACGCTCGCCTACGCCTGCCTGATCAGGGGCGTGGCCAGGACCATCGCCCTGTACGACGTCGACGCGGCCAAGACACGGGCCGAGACGCTGGACCTCAACCACGGGCTGCAGTTCGTCCCCATGGCCACCGTGATCGGCTCCGACGACATCGAGGTGTGCCGCGGCGCCGACCTGGTGGTGGTGACCGCCGGGGCCAAGCAGAAGCCGGGCCAGACCCGCCTGGAGCTGGCCGCGGCCGACATCGTCCGGCGGGTGGTCGGCGCCGCCGAGGAGGTCATCCGCGGCAAGGGCGCGACCAACTACGCCGTCGGCCTGGCCGCCACCCAGATCATCGAGGCCGTCCTGCGCGACCAGCGCCAGGTGCTGCCGGTCAGCTCGCTGCTGGAGGACCATCGTGGGATCAGCGACGTATGCCTGTCGGTCCCATCGGTGGTGGACCGCGACGGCGTCGAGACGGTGCTCCCGGTGCCGCTGTCGGAGGAGGAGGCCGAGGGGCTGCGCCGGTCGGCCGACACCGTCCGCGGCGTCATCGGCGCCCTTGGGCTGTGATGGACCCCCGGGCTGACCCGGCCTGCCTGCTGGCGCCGCTGCGCGAGCGCTACCCCGAGGTGCTGGCCAGCCTCGCCGAGCTGGTCAACATCGACTCAGGCTCCTTCAGCGCGGACGGGGTGAACCGGGTCGCCGACCTGTGCCAGGCCCGTTTCCAGGCGGGCGGCTGGACGGTCGAGCGCCATCCCCACCGCCCGGGGCCTGAGTGGAAGGGACCGCCGCTGGGGACATGGTCGTCGGGCGGCGCGCCGGGGGCCGCCCGGTCGCCGACGGCGGGCGGCGACTGCTGCTGCTGGCCCACATGGACACCGTGTTCGACGACGGCACGGCCGCCGCCCGGCCGTTCCGGACCCGGGACGGGCGCGCCTACGGACCGGGGGTGACCGACGACAAGGCCGGGGTCGTCTGCGGGTTCGAGGCGGTCGAGGTCCTCTGTGACCGGTTCGGGTTCGACGACTTCGCGGGGATCACCCTGGTCTGCTCGCCCGACGAGGAGATCGGCTCGCCGTTCAGCCGCCAGCTGATCGAGCGCCTGGCCGGCGAGCACGATGTCGCCGTCGGGCTGGAGGCGGCCAGGACCAACGGCGCCCTGGTCTCGGCCCGCAAGGGCATCTCGGCGTTCACCATCGAGCTGACCGGGCTGGCGGTGCATGCCGGGGTCCGGCCCGAGCACGGCGTCAACGCGGTCCTGGAGGCGGCCCACAAGACCCTCGCCCTGCAGGCCCTGAACGGCCGCTGGGAGGGGGTGACCTGCAACGTCGGGGTGCTGCGGGGCGGCACCCGCACCAACGTGGTCGCCGACCGGGCGACCATGCAGGTCGAGGTCAGGGCGGCCACCGCGGCCGCCTTCGACCAGGCCATGGCCGAGGTCGAGCGGATCGTGGCCGCCAGCACCGTCGCGGGGGCGACGGCGAGGATGCTGCCAGCCCACCGCCATCCGCCGATGGAGCGCACCCCGGCCGTCGCCTCGCTGGTCGCCCAGGCGCAGGCGGTCGCCGGCGACCTCGGCTTCGAGGTTGGCGAGGCGGCCACCGGCGGCGCCGGCGACGCCAACACCACCGCGGCCACCGGGCTGGCGACGATCGACGGCCTGGCCCCGGTCGGCGGCGAAGCCCACGGGGAGTCCGAGTGGCTGGAGCTCGACAGCGTGGTCCCCCGCACCGCCCTGCTGGCCGGCCTGCTGGCCCGCCTGGGGGTTCGAGCCTAGCCATTTATACTGGCAGGACCCATGGCCAGGACCCGAGTGCGGCTGGTCACGCCGCTCAGGCGCCTCGTCCAGCTCCTGCTGGTCGCCTTCGTGGTGATCTATTTCGTGCTGCCCCAGATCGCCGGCGCACGCCGGGCGCTCAACCTGCTGGCCGGTGTCAACCTGTGGCTGATCGCCCTTGGCGTGGCCCTGGAGGCGGCCTCGATCCTCAGCTACGCCAACCTGACCCGGGCGATGATCCACGGCACCTCTCCCCCCTACCTGACCCTGCTCCGCATCAACCTGTCGACCCTGGCCGTCAGCCACGTCATCCCAGGCGGCGCGGCGGTCGGCGGGGCGCTCGGCTTCCGGCTGCTGACCCGGTTCGGGCTGTCCGGCACCGACGCCGCGTTCGCCATGGCCGCCCAGGGCATCGGCTCGGCGGTGGTGCTCAACCTGCTCCTCTGGCTCGGCCTGCTCGTCTCCATCCTCGGGGGGAGCTACAACCCCCTGTACGCGACCGCCGCCTTGATCGGCGTGGTGCTGCTCGGCGGCTTCTCGGCGCTGGTGGTGCTGCTCATGCGGGGCGAGCAGCGGGCCGCCGAGGTCATGCGGACGGTGGCCAGGCGTGTCCCGTTCCTGGACGAGGCCAGCGTGCACCGGACCGTCCTGCGGTTGGCGTCGCGACTGCAGACCCTGGCCGCCGACCGGGCCCGGCTCCGGCGGGGCCTGCTCTGGGACCTGGCCTTCTGGCTCTGCTCGGCGGCCTCGCTGTGGGTGTTCCTGGCCGCGTTCGGGTACCGGGCCGGGGTGGACGGGCTGATCGTCGCCTTCGGGCTGGCCTACGTGCTGGCGGCCATCCCGATCACCCCGGCCGGCCTGGGGGTGGTCGAGGCGACCATGATCGCGCTGCTCACCTTCTTCGGCGCCGACCGGGGCGTTGCCACCCTTGGCGTGGTGTCCTACCGGCTGATCAACTTCTGGCTGCCGATCCCGCTCGGGGCCCTGGCCTACCTGTCGCTCCAGGTGGAGCAGGAGACCTTCGAGGGCCGCCGCCGCGCCGCCGAACGGCGCAAGGCCGTCGAGCTGCGCCGCCTGGCCGAGCGCTCCCTGCGCGAGGCCGAGGACCGCCGCGCCTGGGCGGAACGGCACGGGATGAAGCTGGGCCGGCGAGAACCCGACCCGCCCAAGGGCTAACGGATCGCCCTGCGCTTCTGGGAGTACATCGCGCGATCGGCCTGTGCCCAGGTCCGGTCGAGGTCGCCGGAAGGGTCGCGGGTGGCGTGGCCGACCGAGGCGCGGATGCCGGCCGCCTGCAGCGCGCTCCGGAGGCGCTCGGCCAGGACCTTGGCGGCGGCCTCGTCGCATTCCACGGCGAGCACGCCGAACTCGTCGCCGCCCAGGCGGGCGACGACGTCGGCGGCCCGCCTGGTCGAGTCGATCACCTGGGCGGTCCGGCGCAGCAGCAGGTCGCCGGCCGCGTGCCCTTCGCCGTCGTTGACCCGCTTCAGCTCGTCAAGGTCGATGGCGACCAGGGACGCGGTCGACCCGTAGCGGCGGCAGCGGGCCTCCTCGACGTCCAGCAGGCGGTCCCAGGCCCTGCGGTTGCCGACCCCGGTGAGCGGGTCGGTGAGCGCGTCCAGCTCGGCCAGCTCGAAGCGTCGCTGCAGCTCCTGGCGGTCGAGCTCCTGGACCAGGAGCACGGCCAGCAGCCGTCCCAGCAGCTCGATGGTCGGCAGCTCCGCGGCCAGCTCGGGCCGTCCCCTTGCCGGGTCGACGCCGCACAGGCAGCCGAACACCGAGCCGTCGGGAGCCAGCACTGGCACCCCGGCCAGGGCGCCGACCGGCAGGCCGCCCAGGGAGGCGCTGGCATAGGCGTGCACGTCGGCGACCACGGGCGCGACCCTGGGCCCGCGGCCGTCGACCAGCGCCCGCACCGGCAGGTCGGCGTCGCTGAGCTCGCGGTCCACCTCGATGCCGTAGGTGCGGTCGCGGACGGCCAGCACGGCCGACCCGCCCTCGCCCAGCCGTACCAGCATCCAGGTGCCGAGGCCGGTCCGGGCGGGCAGGCCGTCGAGCATCGACGCAACCGCGTGCCGGAACGCCATCGACGGGCAGAGGTCAAGCCCCACGTCCACCCCCCACAGCGCCCTGCACGGACGCCCGCTACTCGCCTGCCGCCTTCTTGCGCCGCCTGGTGCTCGTCTTGCGCTCCGTCGCCGATCTGCCCCCGCCGGACTTGGCCGCCTCGACGCTGGCCTTCAGCGCCTCCATGAGGTCGACCACCTTAGACGGTTCGGCGTCTTCGGTGTAGGTGATCTCCTCACCCTGGACCTTCTTCTGGACCAGCTCCTCGAGCGCGGCCCGGTAGTCGTCGGTGAACTCCTGCGGCTCGAAGGCGTCGGTGAGGCTGTCGATCAGGCTGCGGGCCATCCGGATCTCCTGCGCCCGCAGCTCGACCGACTCGTCGAGCACGTCGAACTTCGGCGTGCGGATCTCGTCCGGCCAGTACATCGTCTCCAGCACGAACACGTTGTCGCGCAGCCGCAGCGTCGCCAGGTGCTCCTTGTCGCGGAAGGCGACCTTGGCCAGGGCGACCTTGCCGTCGTCGGCCATGGCCTCGCGCAGCAGGTGGTAGGCCTTGACCCCGGTGCCCTCCGGCACCAGGTAGTAGGCCTTCTGGAAGTAGATCGGGTCGATCTCCTCGGCATCGACGAACCGCTCGATCTCGATCGCCTTGGCGGTCTTCACCGGGAGCGAGTCGAGCTCCTCGTCGGTCAGGGTGACGTAGTGGTCCTTCTCGTACTCGTAGCCCTTGACGATCTCGCTGTACTCGACCTCTTCGCCGTCGACCGAGCACACGCGCTTGTAGCGGATCCGGCCGCCGTCGGGCTCGTGCAGCTGGTGAAACCGGAGGCTCTTGGCCTCCGTGGCCCCATACACCCGGACGGGAATGGTGACCAGCCCAAAGGAGATCGCCCCCTTCCAGATCGTCTTCACGAAGCCAGGCCTCCTTTGACGTCGGAACACTCCGCGCGCGGCGGGCACGTCGAAGGCGACGGTCACGGACCAGGGACAACTGTACGCTGGCGAGCAACGCAACTGAAGGAGGCTCGGCTCGTTGGCTACCGGCAAGCGCCGCCGCCTGCCGTTCCCGACCCCGCTGCCGGCGGCGCGGGCTGGCGACGCCTGGCGGCTGGAGGTCGACGGCCGCGAGCTGCGCGTTTCCAACCTGGACAAGGTCTACTGGCCCGACGACGGCATCACCAAGGGCGACCTGCTCGCCTACTACTGGAACGTCGCCGAGCTGCTGCTTCCCCACCTGCACGACCGGCCGCTGACCATGAAGCGGATGCCGGACGGGCTGGCCGGTGAGCCGTTCTACGAGAAGCAGGTCCCGGCCCACGCCCCCGACTGGCTGCCGACCGCGGCCGTCCCGGCCGAGGG
>Ga0184609_10000689_pt1 | contig 10115 bp, 9 predicted proteins | sample PLM1_60_coex_FD_133165 | JGI IMG/M metagenome (GOLD analysis project Ga0184609, IMG submission 133165) | Groundwater sediment microbial communities from an aquifer in East River, Colorado, USA - PLM1_60_coex | ecosystem: Environmental > Terrestrial > Soil > Riparian zone | place: USA: East... | reverse complement strand
CGGAGCTCCCCCCACATGGATCCATCAGTCATTGCGCAGCGGCGGCAGGGCGAAGGCGGTGGCCGCGGTCCTGGTGGTCGCCGACGCCACCTGCTCGACCGGGACGCCGTGGACCTCGGCAACGGTCTTGGCGGTGACCGCCACCCGGCCGGGCCGGTTGGGCCGGCCCCGGTAGGGATGGGGGGACAGGAACGGGCTGTCGGTCTCCAGCACCATCCGGTCGAGGGGGACGACCGCACAGGCGGCGCGCAGCCCTGGAGCGTTGCGGAAGGTGACCGTGCCCGCGAACGACACGTACCAGCCGGCCTCCACGACCCTGTTCGCGGCCCACTCGTCGCCAGCGAAGCAGTGGAACACGGTCCTCGGCGGTGCGCCCTCGCCCTCCAGGATGGCCAGCACGTCGGCGAACGCGTCGCGGCAGTGCACGACCAGCGCCTTGTCGAGCTCGCGGGCGAGCAGGACCTGGGCGGCGAAGGCGGCCCGCTGGATGTCACGGGGCGAGTTGTCGCGGTAGTAGTCCAGCCCCGTCTCCCCGACCGCGACCACCCGCTCGCTGGCGAGCAGCCCGCGCAGCTCGTCGAGCACGGGCTCGGTCAGGGTGTCGGCGTCGTGGGGATGGACCCCGGCGCTGGCCGACACCTGCGGCAGGCGGGCCGCGTTGGCCGCCGCCTGCCGGCTGGAGGGCAGGTCGACGCCGACGTCGACCAGGTGCCCGACGCCCTCGGCCTGCGCCTGGGCGACCACCTCGGCGGGCGGCTGTTCCAGCAGGTGCAGGTGGCAGTGGGTATCGACCAGCATGCGGCGAGCATGCCACAAGTTCCGGGCGGCATCCTAGCGGCCGGGGGGGTCCACCTCGCGGCGGGCGGCGGCGACCACCGTGTCGATGAACGGCACCTTGCCGGCCCGGTAGGCGTCACGGTCGAAGTGGAAGCGGCTGGCGAGGCCGCGCTTCAGCTTGCCGTACTCCTCGGCCGCCTGCGGGTGGCTGCGCAGGTAGTCGCGGAACAGGAGATGCTCGTCCCAGTAGTCGCTCGACATCGTCACCATGTGGACGTGGTGGCTGTCGGGCGTGCCACGCCGGAAGTAGCGGCGGTCCGGGAGCTGGATCTCGAGCTCCGGCACGTACTCGTAGCCGAGGTTGATCAGGCCGGCGACGGCCGGCCCGGCCCGCTCGATGTCGGGCACCCCGACCATCAGGTCTATGACCGGCTTGGCCGGCAGGCCGGGCACGGCGGTCCCGCCGACGTGCTCGATGGCCACCACGGCGTCGCCGATGGCGGTGGCGATGCGGTCGCGCTCCTCGGCGTAAAGCTGCGGCCAGCGATCGTCGTAGTCGACCACCTCGACCGGCTGGGTCCCGCGGCTGGCCAAGGTCAACCTGCCCGCTTGGCCACGTTGCCCTCTGCGTCCAGGCGCGGGAACAGCGCCCCGACCCGTTCCACCCTCGCCCCTCTCGGCAGCCCGCCCCAGGCCAACGCCCCCGGCAGCCTGGCCGCGGCCAGGTCGCCTGGCGCGCCAAGCGCCGACCACAGCGCCGGGGCCGTCCTGGTCAGCCAGGGGGCGGTGAGCAGGGCGGTGATCCGCAGCGCCTCGGCCCCGGTGTACAGGGCGGTGTCGAGGGCGAGATCCTCGCCGGACTTGGCCAGGTCCCAGGGCTTGCGCTCCGACAGGTAGGCGTTGGCGGCGCCGACCAACCGCCAGATGGCGGCGAGCGCCCGCTCGTAGGCGACCTCGTCGAGGGCGGCGCCGGCCTCGGCGTAGGCTCTGCTGGCGGCGTCCTGGACGGCGACCTCAGCCTCGCCGGCGAGGCCGGGGCCGGGCAGGACCCCGTCCCGGTAGCGGCCGATCATGGCCGTGACCCGGCTGGCCAGGTTGCCGAGGCCGTTGGCCAGGTCGGCGTTGTAGCGCTCGACCATCGTCTCCCAGGAGAAGTTGCCGTCCTGGCCGAAGGCGACCTCGCGCTGGAAGAAGTAGCGGGTGGCGTCGCTGCCGAACGGCTCGACCAGGTCGTGGGGGGCGATGCCGGTGAGCTTGGTCTTGCTCATCTTCTCCCCCCCGACCAGCAGCCAGCCGTGCGCCTGAATGGTGCGGGGCAGGGGCAGGCCGGCCGCCAGCAGGATTGCCGGCCAGGTCACGGCGTGGAAGCGCAGGATGTCCTTGCCAACGAAGTGGTAGTCGGCCGGCCAGACCCGCCGGAACTTCTCCATGTCGGCGTCCCAGCCGGCCGCGGTCAGGTAGTTCTGGAGGGCGTCCACCCAGACGTACAGGACGTGCTCGGGGTCCCAGGGGATCGGGACCCCCCAGGTGAAGCTGGAGCGGGAGATCGAGAGGTCCTGGAGCCCCTGCTCAACGAAGGAGACGACCTCGCGCCGGCGGGTCTCGGGGCGGACGAACTCGGGATGGTCGCGGTAGTGCTCCAGCAGCCGGTCGGCGTATTTGGAGATCCGGAAGAAGTAGTTCTCCTCCCTGACCGTCTCCACCGGCCGGCCGTGGATCGGGCAGTTGCCGTCGACCAGCTCCTCCGGGGTGTAGAACTGCTCGCAGGCGACGCAGTACAGGCCCTCGTAGCTGTCCAGGTAGACGTCGCCCTGGTCGTGCAGCTGCTGCCAGAGGTGCTGCACGGGCAGCACGTGGCGCTGCTCGGTGGTGCGGATGAAGTCGTCGTAGGCGATGTCCAGCTCGGCCCAGGTCGCCTTCCAGCGCTCGACGATCCTGTCGACCCACGTCTGCGGGTCGACCCCTCCGGCCTCGGCCGCCCGCGCCACCTTCTGGCCGTGCTCGTCGGTACCGGTGAGGAACAGCACCTTTTCCCCGTGGGCGCGCCGCCAGCGCGCGAGCACGTCGGCCGCGATCGTGGTGTACGCGTGGCCGATGTGCGGCAGGTCGTTGATGTAGTAGATCGGGGTGGTGAGATAGAAGGTGTCCTTGTCGGTCACCGCGCGACTGGCCTTTCGGGGGGCGGGACTGAAGAAATCAGGCTAGCATCATCCGGCTCTGCCCCGGGCGTCGAGCACCGCCTGGTAGACGGTCCGCCGAGCGGTGCCGGTGGCCTTGGCCACGGTGGTGATGGCGTCCTTGGTGCTGGCCCCGTCCCGGACGAGGGTGGCGACCTCGGCGGCCAGGTCGGCCGGCGCGGCCGCGGCCCGGTCGGCCGGCGAGGCTCCGGCAACCACCAGGGTCAGCTCGCCTCGTGGGCCCTGGGCGGCCAGCCGGTCGCGCACCTCGTCCAGCGGCCCCCGCAGCACCTGCTCATGGAGCTTGGTCAGCTCGCGGCCGGCCGCGCAGGCCCGATCCGGCCCGAGCGCCTCGGCCATCGCGGCCAGGGTGGCCAGGACCCGGTGGGGAGCCTCGAAGAACACCATCGTGCGCGGCTCGGTGGCCAGCTCGGCCAGGCGCCGGTCGCGCTGGCCCGCTCGGCGGGGCAGGAACCCCTCGAAGCAGAACCGGTCCGACGGCAGCCCTCTGACCACCAGGGCGGCCATGGCGGCGCTGGGACCGGGGACGACCTCGACCGGGAGACCTCTGGCCAGGCAGGCGGCGACCAGGTGGTAGCCCGGGTCGGACACCGCGGGCATGCCGGCGTCGGTGACCAGCGCCAGCCGGGTCCCGGCGGCGACCCGGTCGGCCAGCTCCTGGGCCCGCTCGCGCTCGCCGACCTCGTGGTAGCTGGTCATTCGGGTCTGCACGCCCAGGTGGGCCAGCAGCTTGCGCGTCTGGCGGGTGTCCTCGCAGGCGACCAGGTCGGCCTCGGCCAGCGCCCTGGCCAGCCGGGGCGAGGCGTCCTCGAGGTTCCCGATCGGGGTGCCGCACACCACCAGCTTGCCTTCCTTCATACAGGAAGGCTACGCGGGGGCCCGGGGGGGCTCAAGCATCGCCCCCGGTCTACGCCAGGATCTGGTCGTACGCGGCCTTCCACTTCTGGAGCTTCTGGCCGGTGAGGGTGACGATCGACAGCTTGGTCGAGGCCGGCGGGTAGATGGTCGGGTCGGTCGTCTGGTCGGACGGCAGCAGCGGCTTGGCCAGCGACACCGGCGTGCCGTAGCTCACGTACTTGGAGATGCGGGCCTGCACCTTGGGGTGAAGGGTGTAGTTCATGAAGCGGGCTGCGTTGCCGGGATGGGGGGCGCCCTTGGGGATGCACATGACGTCCACGAACCGCAGCGAGCCCTCTCTGGGGATCACATAGGCGACGTCCGGGTTCTGGTCCTGGGCCTGGAACACGTCGCCGCTCCATCCCTGGGCGAGCCAGGTCTCGCCGGCGGCCAGCTCGTCGATGTAGGTGTCGGTGGTGAACTTCTTCAGCTTCGGCTTGAGCGATCGCACCAGCTTGACCACCTCGGCCAGGTCGGCGTCCCCGGAAGAGTTGGCGCTCTTGCCGAGGTAGATCAGGGCGCAGCCGATCAGGTCGGTCACCTCGCGCAGCAGCGAGATGTGGCCGCCGGCATTGCTGGGTGGCTCGAACAGGGCCGCCCAGGAGTCGACCTTGCCGCCTGGCACCCGGGTCCGGTTGAAGCCGATCCCGGTCGTCCCCCACTGCCAGGGAACCGTGTAGCGGTTGCCGGGGTCGTAGTCGGTCTCGACGAACTCCCGGTCGATGTTGGTGAGGTTGGGGATGAGCTCCTGGTGCAGCGGTTCGATCAGGTCGAGATTCAGGTAGGTGGGGACGAACCAGCTGGTCGGGACGATGATGTCGTAGGTGGTGGGGCCGGCTCGCAGCTTGGCCAGCAGGTCCTCGTTGGAGGAGAAGACGTCGTAGTTGATGCGGATGTTGGTGAGGGCCTGGAACAGCGGGATGGTGCGGTCGTCGATGTAGTCGTTCCAGTTGTAGATGTTGAGCAGCCGCTCGTTGCGACGGTTGCCCGGCAGCGGCTGGGCGGACGCGGCCGACGGTTGGTCGTCCTGGCCGCGCCCGGCGACGGTGCCGCCGGCGTAGCCGGCTGCCCCGGCCGCCGCCAGCAGGCCGGCCACCTGCAGGAAGCCACGCCGCCCGATCCGCCGGTCGGGCGGGTCGGGCGGCCTCACGAGCAGGTTCAGCTCGCGGTCTTCCTTGCCGGCTCGTGCCATCCTGATCTCCTCCAGCTGTCCCGGCTGCTATCCCAGCCGCACGATGACCTCGTCCACCAGCAGCGCGTCGCCGGCGGGCACACCGTCGGCGGTGATCTCCAGCGCGAGACGGCTGGCGCTGGCGACGGTGTGGTCGACGATGACCCGTCGCCAGGCAAGGCCGGGCAGCGTGGTCGTGGTGGTGCGCGAGCTCTCCGCCTTCCCGCCCAAGCCGACCAGCCGGACGGTGACCCGCTGGCCGGGCGCGGTCGAGCGGATCCAGGCCGAGGCGACGTAGCGGCGGCCCTTGGCCGCGGACGGGACCACACCTGGCAGGGCGAGGCCGATCCGCCCAGGCTGCGGCCCGCGGGCCCGCACCGAGGCGCACGACCCCGAGGTCCGGCCCTGCGGCTCCCGGCTGGTGTCGGCCGCGCCGAGCACCTGCCAGCCGTTCAGGTCCTGCTCGAAGCTCCAGTTGACGACCAGGTTGCCGTACGCTCCCGACCCCGGCGGCCGTGAGGTCGGCCCCGCTTCCGCCGGGGCGGCGGAGGTCGGGGCGACGGTCGACGGATCGGACGAAGGCTCGGCCGAGCTGATCAGCCGGGAGGCGAGCAGGCCGGCGACCACCACCGAAACGATGACGACGGCGATGGCTCCGACCGCCGGAGCGCCCATCACCCGGCGTGGTGCCTCATGGCGGCCACGCGGCCGGTCCGGCTCCGGGGGCGCCGGCAGGGCACGCCGCTCGCCCGCGGCCGGGGAAGGTTCGAGTGGCCCCGCCGCCGTCTGCTCAGGGGTCGCCGGAACGTCGTCCGCCGACTGCCGGGGCTCCGCCCGATCCATGGTGTCGTCCTCCACGAGCGCTCATCGTCACCCAAGCGCCCTGTTCAGGCACACCCGCAAATCCAGGAATCTAAAGCAAGCCGATCTACGCAGGCAACTCCGCAAAGCTGCCGAGGCAGTCATCGGCCGCAAGCCGAGTGCGGTCCGGGAGCAGCAGGCAGACGTCGCCGAACTCGTGCCACAGGTAGCCCTCGTGCAGCGCGGAGGCGTAGGCCCGGTCGAGGCCGGCCCGGTCGATGAAGGCGGCCAGCAGGTCGAGATGGCTGGCTTCTGGCTCGTGCAGGCCGGTCAGCAGGCCGTCGACCGCCAGCAGCCGGTGCCCGGCCCCGATGCGCAGGCGGGTCACCCCGGCACCGGCCCGCACGGCGCCGCCGGTGGCGGCGGTCTCCAGCGCCCGGACCACGGTGGTGCCGACCGCGACCACCCTGCCGCCCGACGCCCGGCAGCCGGCGACCGCCGCCGCGGTCGCCTCCGGCACCAGGTACTGCTCGGCGGGCACGAAGCGGAGGTCGGTGGCCGGGTCGCCGTAGGTCGACAGCCCGGCGTGCAGGCTGATGGTGGCCAGCCCGATCCCCCGGTCGCGCAGGTCCCTGAGCGTCTGGAGGGTGAACGGGCGGCCTGCGCTGGCCATCTCGGCCGAGCCGGGGCCGGCCGCGAACAGGGTCTGGTAGTGGTGCAGCGGCCAGGGTCGGGGAACGTAGGCGTAGCGGACCGGCCTGCCGGCTCTGTGCAGCGCCTCGGCCAACCGCTCGCCGCCGGCGTCGAAGACCATCCAGACCAGTGGCGCCGCCTCCTGGTGGTGGCCGAGCACGGTCGCGGTCAGGCCACCGGCGAAGACCAGCCGCTCTCCAGCTTCCAGCGGCGGCGCCGCCGGCCGGGCGTCGGTCGGGACCAGGGCCGGGTCGCGCCCATCCAGCGGCACGCCCAGCGGCAGGGCCGCCCAGCGCGCCCCGTCGCCGGTGCCGTCCGGGCCGCCGGCAGGTCCGGCGAAGTCGCGGGCGGCCAGGCGGATCTCCAGGGGCGTGCCGGCGGCGGTGCGGCCGAGCAGGCTGGCCGGCAGGGTGCGGGAGTCGTTGACCACCAGCAGGTCGCCCGGCTCCAGCAGCCAGGGCAGCTCGTGGAACCGGTGGTGCTCGACCGACCCGGCCGACCGGTGGACCAGCAGCAGGCGGACATGGTCGCGGCGCAGGCCCCTCGCCTCCGGCGGTGCCGTCGCCTCCAGCTCCGGCGGGAGGGTGAAGCGGACCGCGCTGCGCACCGGTCGTCCTAGGCTTCGGCCGGGGCGAACTCGGCCGCTTCCAGGCGCCCACCGCTGGCGTCGGCGTCGCCACCGGCGGCCAGGCGGACGAACACCTCGGTGCGGTCCTCGGGACGGGCCAGGGTGGACGGGTCGTCGTCAGGCAGGGCGGCTGCGTGCATGGCCGTGGCCATGTCGCCCGGGTCGACGCTGTTGACCCGGACCCCGCTGCCGTCCAGCTCGCTGGCCCATATCCGGGTCATCTGGTCGAGGGCCGCCTTGGACACCCCGTAGGCGCCCCAGCCCGGGTAGCCGACGACCCCGGCGTCGCTCGAGACGTTGATCACGCTCCCCCGCCCGGCGGCCAGCATGGGACCGAGCAGTGCCCTGGTGAGCAGGAAGGGCCCCAGCAGGTTCACGTCGAGGACCCGGCGCAGCGCGTCGGGGTCGGTGTCCAGCAGGTAGGGCATGGGTGTCGGGCCGAGCTCCGAGGCGTTGTTGACCAGCACGTCGACCCGGTCGAAGGCGGTGAGGGCCGCGGCCGCGACCCGCTCGACGTCGTCGGGGTCGCCGACGTCGGCGGTGACCACCACCGCCCTGGCCCCCAGCTCCTCCGCCTCGGCCCTGACCAGCTCCAGCGGCTCGGGGCGCCTGGCGACGATGACCAGGTCGGCACCCTCGCGGGCGTAGGCCAGCGCGACGGCGCGGCCCAGCCCCTGAGAGGCGCCGGTCACAAGGGCGGTGGTTCCGGCCAGACGGGCGGTGGGAAGCCGGGTCATCTCGAGACCTCCATCGCTCCAAGAGGATGCTGCCGGCATGGTGCGCCCGCGCACCCAATTTTGTCAACGAACGTGTTGACTTAATGAGACCGACGGACCAGGCGCCGTGTCGGAGCGGGAGTAGCCTGGAATCCAGGCTAATCGCCGACCTGGTAGGTCAGGGGTACCCGGGGCGCGGGTGCTGGACCTGCGGGCGACGACACGGCTGCCGTGTATGCTGCCGGCCGTGGGGCTGGCGAGGGCATCGAAACGACTCGGGCAAGGGAGTGAGCGTGCCGCAGGAGGGAACGTTCGAGGCGGCGCTGTCCGCGACGGAGGCTCAGGCCGCTGCCACACTGCAGAGCGCCGCAGCGCTGACCAGGGAGCTGAAGCGGGTCAAGGCCGGGTCGGCCGCCGGCAACACCCGCGAACTACGCCGTGCGCTCGAGACGGCCGAGGCGCTCGCCACCCAGCTCGCCGAGGCGGCCCGGTCCTTGCGGGCCGGGTATGACTTCGACGAGCAGGCCTACCTGTCGTCAGGCGCCTACACGAAGGAGTTGCTGGCCGCCGCCGCGTCGGCCGGGGTGGACATCTTCGAGGAGGACGAGCGCCTCCTCTGCTATCCCTCGCTGGTGCGGATCCTCGCCGACCAGGCCGCGCTGGAGATCGACCGCAAGCGCGAGCGGCGGCTGCGCCCGTCGATGGTTGCCGGCCTCCTCGCGGCCGCGCAACGCAGGGGTCCCAGGTTCCGGCCAGAGCCCTTCCTGGACTCCTTGCGCACCGCATACGAGCTGGTGGTGGCCCGCGACGGCAAGAAGCCGGACGCCGTGGTCCGCCTGATCGACATCTGGACGGTGCTGACGGTGCTCCCCGGACAGGGCAGGGACTACACCAAGCAGGAGTTCGCCCGCGACCTGTACCTGCTGGACCAGAGCGGTCTGGCGACCACCGCCCGCAGCAGCCGCCGGCTGCGCTGGAGCGCCAGCACCGGCACCAAGGGCGCCGGCGTGCTGACCACCGTCACAAGGGGTGGCCAGCAGCGGCGCTACTGGGGGATCGGTTTCTCGGTGCCATCCCAGGGCGGCGGGCCGGATCCGGAGGGAAACATCGGGCCGGGGGCCGGGGCACCGCCGGTCGCGGGAGGCTGATGTGACATGGCGACGCGGCCGTCCGAAGGTGAGCTGCCCATCGGTGGTGCGGGCCTCGGCGTCGACGAGTACCTGGAGTTCCTCCGCAAGGAGTACCTGGCCGACTTCATCCGCCGCGGCGGCGCCTCGGTCAAGGTCGCGGTCGTCGGCGGCGACCAGGTCGCCGAGCAGTTCCACGCAGGGCTGGCCGCGGCGGCCAGGGCCGAGGGGTACCTGTTCGGCGGGGTCGACGCCGCCAGCGACCGCATGCACCTCGTCGACCAGGTGTTCTTCGCCGTCGCCCGTCAGGTCGACTGGCACGGCCTCGCCAGCAGCGCCGTCCGCGCCGCCTATGACGCGGCCGCCTTCCCCGTGCCCGACCCGGGAGTCCTCACCGACGCCCCTGGGCAGGGTGCCCCTGGGCAGGGTGCCCCTGGGCAGGGTGCCCCTGGGCCGCCGGGCGACCTGACCGTCGCGTCCGTCGCCGCCTCATACGACGTCAACCCTCGGGAGCTGTACCGCAGCGTCCGGCGCCAGCTCGAGCAGGCGTTGCTCGACGGCCCCGGCCTGGCGCACGAGTTCCGGCTCGCGATGCTGCGGTTGTGCCAGGCCGAGCTGGGCGCCGGCGACGCCACCGCGGTCGAACGCGACGCGGTGCTCGGCTGGCTCCGCGGGGAGCGCGTGCCGCTGTCGGCGCTGCGCTCGGCCCTCATCTACGGCCGGATCGGCCGCCACAACGGCCGGTCGCTGCTGGCGAGCCTGGCCCGGTGGCTCCCGAGCGTCGGGAGAGCCGGGCTGGTGATCGATCTCGACCTCGCTCGCCTGGCCGTGGGGCGGCGACCGCCGGTCACCGAACGCGAGGGCGTCTATTACTCCAAGGCGGCCGTGCTGGACGCCTACGAGGTGGTTCGCCAGCTTATCGACGCCACCGACAGCCTTTCGTCGCTCCTGGTTGCGGTGGTGGTGCCGCCCGAGCTGGTCACCGACGAGGTACGTGGCCTGCCCGCCTACAGCGCGCTGCAGCTGCGCGTCGCCGACGAGGTCCGCGACCGCCGGAGGACCAACCCGTACGCGGCGCTCGTCCGACTCGACGTCCGGCTGGAGGCG
>Ga0184609_10000688_pt1 | contig 10118 bp, 7 predicted proteins | sample PLM1_60_coex_FD_133165 | JGI IMG/M metagenome (GOLD analysis project Ga0184609, IMG submission 133165) | Groundwater sediment microbial communities from an aquifer in East River, Colorado, USA - PLM1_60_coex | ecosystem: Environmental > Terrestrial > Soil > Riparian zone | place: USA: East... | reverse complement strand
GGCCCACTGGCGCCTGGGCGTGCTCCACAGGGATGAAGGCCGCTTCGAGGAGGCGACCGCTGCCTTGGAGACCGCGGTCGCCTTGACGCAGAGGGGCCCTTCGACCGTGGCCGGGTTGGCCACGATCTACGCCCTCGCGGGGCGGAAGCCGGAGGCGGAGGGGTTGTTGGAAGAGCTGCGTGCGCAGGCCTCCCGCCGCTACGTCTCGCCGTACGCCATCAGCCACGTATACGTCGTGCTCGGCGACCGCGACCGCGCCTTCGAGTGGCTGGAGAAGGCCTACCAGGAGCGGTCCAACGGCATCGCGTACCTGGTCGTAGATCCGGTTCTCGCTCCGCTGCGGGGCGATCCCCGCTTCCGCAGCCTCGCGCAGCGGGCTGGACTCCCGCTGTAACGCCGGCGAGGGCGGCGCCGGAGGCAGGAGGTCCTGCGGGCACGCCCGCCCGGCTTGTCAGCAAAGTGACCAACCGCGTCTACCGCCCGGTGCCAGAGACGCGCTGCTTCCGGAGCGCCTTGGCCGCGTACATCTCCCGGTCGGCTTCCTCCACCGCGGTCATGATGTCCTTGCCTTCCTCGTAGACGGCCAGGCCGGCGCTCGCGGGCAGGCCGACGAGGGCGAGAGCGTTCGCCACCTCGTCGCGGCGGGCCTGGGCATAGGCGCCCGACGCGCCCGGGATCACGACCACGAACTCGTCCCCGCCCCAGCGCACGACGATGTCGGTGGAGCGCGTGTGGCCGCGGATCGCCTCCGCCGCCTGGCGGATGGCCTCGTCGCCGGCAGCATGGCCCAGCCGGTCGTTGATGTCCTTCAGGTGGTCCATGTCCAGCATCAACACCGCCCCCTGCGGACCCTGGCGGCCGGCGCGCAGCTCGTCCACCAGCTCGCGGAACACGCGGCGATTGAAGCAGCCGGTGAGCGGGTCGGTCTCGGCCAGGATCTTCAGGCGGTGCTCCGCCTCCTGGAGCTGCGTGTTGCTGTTGGCGAGCGCGCGCTGCGTCGACTCCGTCACCGTGAGGACCATCGCCAGCGCGAGCAGCATCTGCAGAAGGAGAGTGACGAACGGGCCGGCCTGGAGGAGGATCGTCGTCGGTGCGTCGGGCCCGAACAACCCCGCGAAGGCCGCGACGTGGAGCGCGTGAAGCAGGCCGATGAGCGCCAGCACGTGGGCGGTGAGGCGGACCCCCATGCCGCCCGCGCGGCCCGGCCACAGCAGGGCCGCGGCGGCAAGCTCCGTCGCCCCCAGGACGGCGTACTGGACACCATGGAGCACCAGCGGCTCGGAGATCAGGGCGGGTCCCGCCGCCGCCCACGCGGCGAGGGGCAGCACGATCCACAGGTAATGGGCGCGGCGCGGCGTCGATCCGTGGTAATGGCGGGCGGCCGCGCACAGCAGCAAGCCGTGGCCTGCCTCCAGGAAGAGGTATGCGGCCAGGCTGACCGTGGATCCCCACCGCAGGGCCACCAGGAACACGGCGAGCGCCACCGCCTGGGCGATCCACGCCGCCATCCAGTCGGCGAGATAGGGTCGGGGGTCGTGCCGCTCCAGCAGCACGAAGAACAAGGCCAGGACCACGCTGCCGGCGAGCTGCGCCGCGGTGGCAATCTCGAATAGAGACATGGAGGGAGGCGCCCCCGGGCTCAAATTATAGCGGCCGGCCCCCACAAGCGGGCGCCGACGGTACATCATGGAGATGGAGGACCGGCCTAGCGATGCAAGCGGCTTCGGGGGCGACCCTGGGCGTTGGACTGCTGATCCTGTCGCTTTCCTCCGCCTGCGCCCTCGGCCGCGGCGCCAAGGCGCCGGCCGGACCCCGCGAGCTCGACCACATCAGCCCGCAAGAGAGGGCGGAGTATCTTCGCCGGGCCGTGGTGTGGCATCCGACGAACGTGCCCTCGATGGACCTTCTGCACGGCCCCCAGGGCAAGGGCGCCTTCGAGATATGGCAGAAGGTCACCTGCGACTACACGCCCTGGGACAAGCCGCTCTCCGGAGCCACCCCCAAGTTCCTCTGCGACCTCGGCGGCGGCGACGTCGTCAAGGTCAAGTACGGAAAGAAGAACGGTGAGGTCTACGCCGAGGTCGCGGCCACTCGGCTCTTGTGGGCCCTCGGCTTCGGCGCCGACCGGATGTATCCGGTCGAGGTGACGTGCCGCAAGTGTCCCATCGAGCCGTGGTACTGGAACTCCGAGCCCCGGGTCGACGAGACCCACTTCGAGGTGGCGAGCATCGAGCGCAAGCTCGAGGGCAAGAAGATCGAGGCCGGCAAGGAGGGCTGGGACTGGCCGGAGATCGACCAGGTGGACGAGGGCGCGGGCGGGGCCACCCGGGCCCACCGCGACGGCCTCAAGCTGCTGATGGCGTTCCTGCAGAACAGCGACAACAAGCGGCCCAACCAGGAGCTGATCTGCCTGCCGGACGGCTTCAAGCGGGATGAGGCGGGCAACGAAGAGTGCACGAAGCCCTTCATGTACGTCCAAGACCTGGGCCTGGCCTTCGGCAAGTCGACCTTCCTCAACATGAGCCGGGTCGACTTCAACGCCTGGCAGGGAGAGCCCATCTGGCGCGACCCGCGGCAGTGCGTGGCGAATCTCCGGAAGACCCACACCTCCCGCCTCGTCAACCCGCGCATCAGCGAGGCCGGGCGGAAGTTCCTCGCCGACCTTCTCGTCCAGCTTTCCGACAAGCAGATCCGGGACATGCTCCTCGCGGGTCGGATGGATCGGCTGGAGCAGGAGACCGAGACGGCCACCGGAGAGCGCAAGGTGACTCTCGACGACTGGGTCGGCCTTTTCAAGAAGAAGCGGGACGAGGTCGTTAACCAGAGGTGCCCACAATGACGAGTCAACGTGCCCTGCTCGGCGGCCTGGTCCTCGCCGGATCGGTGGCCGCCGCCGGATGCTCTTCCGGCGCCAAGGAGACGATCGCGCCACCCCAGACCGTGGAGATGGACGGCGAGACGCTCCGCAAGTTCCAGCACGAGGTGGAGGAGTACGTCGAGCGGCGAAAGGAGGCTGTGAAGCAAATCCCGCCCCTCGACGACAGGTCCACGCCGACCAAGGTGGACGCCTACCAGAACGCCCTCACCAACGCGATCATCACGTTTCGCAGGGGAAGCAAGCGGGGTGACATTTTCAAGCCCGAAGTGGAGCAGGCCATACGGCGGATGCTCCACCGCGAGTTCTCGGGCCCGCAGGGGCCCGCGCTCATGCAGGCGGTCAAGCAGGGTAACCCCAGGGTGGAGGGGAACCCGCTGTCGCGGGACCCCTCGAAGGAGGTCATGAAGAACGTCACCGTGGCCGTCAACGCGCGGTATCCGGAAACCGCGCCGTATTCCTCGGTTCCGCCCTCGCTTCTCCTGAAGTTCCCGCTGCTGCCGCCGCAGGTGCGCTACCGATTCATCGGCCGGTCGCTGATCCTGCGCGACACCGAGGCGGACGTGATCCTGGACTTCATTCCCGACGTCGTCCCTGACCCGTCGATTCCGAGGTGAGCCCATGAATCGCCGCGCTCTCTTCTCGAAGGCCGTGCAGCGTCTGGCTCTCGCCGCGCTCGCCGTGACGTTTGCGGCCGCTCCGGCGGCAGCGCAGGAGCTGCGCCTGCCGCTGAAGGACGGCTCCGTGCGCTTCGCCGTCATCGGCGACACCGGCACCGCGAGCACCGCGCAGTACGACGTGGGCAAGCAGATGATCGCGTTCCGGACCAAGTTCCCCTTCGATTTCGTGATCATGGTCGGAGACAACATCTACAGCGGCACCGGCTCCGCCCAGGACTTCAAGACGAAGTTCGAGCAGCCTTACGCCCAGCTCCTCACGGACAAGGTCAAGTTCTACGCTGCCCTCGGGAACCACGACAACCCCACGGAGAGCAGCTACAAGGACTGGAACATGGGCGGCCAGCGTTACTACACGTGGCGGGCGTCGCCGGGAGGGCTGGCCAAGATCGGCAGCCCCGGCGTGCGGTTCTTTGCTCTCGACAGCAACTACATGGACAAGCCGCAGCTCGACTGGGTGGAGTCCGAGCTGAAGAAATCCAGCTCCGAGTGGAAGATCGCCTTCTTCCACCATCCGCTCTACTCCTCCGGTAAGACGCACGGCTCCTCGATCGACCTGCGGCAGCAGCTCGAGCCCCTCTTCATGAAGTACGGCGTGTCGCTGGTGTTCGCGGGCCACGACCACTTCTACGAGCGGATCAAGGTCCAGAACGGCATCTACCACTGGGTCTGTGGCGCCGGGGGCTCGCTGCGAAAGAACAACATCGACCGCGGCACCGGTCTCACCGAGGTCGGCTTCGACACCGACTATTCCTTCATGCTCGTCGAGATCGACGGCGCCGACATGTACTTCCAGGCCCTGAGCCGTACGGGGCAGACGATCGATTCCGGCGTCGTCCACCACGCTCCTTTCGCGGGGGCCGCGACCGAGCCATCGCCGCTGGCGCCGGGATCCACGCTCGTGCCCGCGGCGCCGGTGTCGCCCCGGCCGCCCTCCGGCGCCACGCCGACGCCGGCCCCGCCCACGCCCGGCGCCTCGGCCGCCGCGCCCTCGCCGGTGCCCGCACCCGCGGTGAGCGCGGCCCCGTCGCCGAAGCCGACGTCGACTCCCAAGCCCACGGCGACCAAGAAGCGCAAGACCCGCAAGCGGAAGACCTGAAGCTGGACCCGCGCGGCGAATCGCCGTATCATCGCTTCGAAAGACGTTTTCGCTGGGGGCGCCCCGCGCGGGGGCTGAGAGGGTGGACGCGGCGCCCGACACCCCTTGAACCTGAACTGGTTAGAACCAGCGGAGGGAAAGCGACCCATGAACCGAACGAGCTACACGGGTGACACCGTCACCCAGATGCACTACGCCCGGAAGGGCGTCGTCACCCCCGAGATGAAGCGGGTGGCGGAGCGCGAGCAGACCGAGCCCGAGACGATCCGGGACGAGGTCGCGCGGGGACGCATGGTCATCCCGGCCAACGTCAACCACGCGAGCCTCGACCCGATGGGCATCGGCATCAACGCCCGCTGCAAGATCAACGCGAACATCGGCAACTCCTCCATCCACTCCAACGTGGATCAGGAGCTGGAGAAGCTGCACCAGGCGGTGCACTTCGGATCCGACACGGTGATGGACCTCTCGACCGGCGGCGGGATCGACGAGATCCGCGAGGCGATCATCGCCTCATCGCCAGTGCCCATAGGCACGGTGCCCATCTACCAGGTGGTGCAGCAGGTGAACCGCGTCGAGGACATGACCGCCGACGACCTCATCGCCAACATCGAGCACCAGGCGAAGCAGGGCGTCGACTACATGACCGTGCACTGTGGCGTGCTCTACGAGTACCTCCCCATGGTGCAGCACCGCATCACCGGCATCGTCTCGCGCGGCGGCGCGGTGCTCGCGCAGTGGATGGTCCACCACCGGAAGCAGAATCCGCTCTACGTCCACTACGACAAGGTGCTCGAGATCGCGCGCAAGTACGACGTGACGCTCTCCCTCGGCGACGGCCTGCGCCCGGGGTGTCTGGCCGACGCCTCCGACGCCGCCCAGTTCGCGGAGCTGAAGACCCTCGGCGAGCTGACCCGCAAGGCGTGGGAGAAGGACGTCCAGGTCATGATCGAGGGCCCCGGCCACGTGCCCTTCGACCAGATCGCCATGAACGTCGAGCGCGAGATCGCGGAATGCCACGAGGCGCCCTTCTACGTGCTAGGGCCCCTCGTCACCGACGTGGCCCCCGGCTACGACCACATCACCTCCGCCATCGGCGCCACCATGGCCGGCTATGCGGGGGCGGCCATGCTCTGCTACGTTACGCCGAAGGAGCACCTCGGCCTGCCCGACGCCGAGGACGTCAAGCAGGGCGTGATCGCGTACAAGATCGCGGCCCACGCTGCCGACGTCGCCCGCCACCGCAAGGGGGCGCGGGACTGGGATGACGCGCTCAGCCGCGCCCGCTTCGCCTTCGACTGGAACGAGCAGTTCCGGCTCGCGCTCGACCCGGAGACGGCCCGCAAGTATCACGACGAGACGCTGCCCGCCGAGGGCTACAAGACCGCGGCCTTCTGCTCGATGTGCGGGCCGAAGTTCTGCTCGATGAACGTCAGCGCCCACGCGATGGCGAAGCTGGAGCCGCTGCCCGAGGAGGCGGCCCGGTAGCCCCGGATCCGCGGCCATCAGGACGGGGAAGGGGTCTCCCCGCAGCGGCGCGGTTGCGTAGGGGGTTCCACGGCGCAAGGGCCCGTACCGCTTTCCGTGCATGGAGCAGCGGGCAGCGTCGTCTTCGTCCGCTCTGACCACCAGTTCCTCAATGAGTATCGCCGCTGGCAGTTCTCTTTTCCGCCTATGGCCTTGGCGAGGCGTTGCACCTCCCCCGGGGTGAGACGCCAGCTCAGCGACACGTCCTGGTCGCGGTTCGGATCGTCGAGCGGCGGATTGATGCCGAGCCACACCTTGTAGCGCGGCTGGGGGATCAGGCCCGGATCGGGCTCGAAGATGAAGGTCCTGAAGAACCCCTGATCCTCAGGGGTGTTGAAGGTTTCCTCGAGCGTACGCACCCACTCGTCGTTCCGATACGCCATGGCCGAATCGCGGCTGTTGAGGACGGCCTCGATGGGACCGGTGAGAGCGCCGAGGCCCCGTACCCACCATGACCGCTTCCTGGTGGCGCGGTCCGAGCTCTTGGTCTGCAGCGCGCGAGTATCGGGGATTTGAAGGAGCAGCACGCCGTTGGTGTTCTTGCGGATCCAATCCCGCTGCCACCAGATCCAGTCGGCCGCGAGGTCGACGCCGTGCTCGTCGTAGTAACCGGCATCCACCGTGCGCCGGGCGGGTTCGGTCGGCAGCTCGACCGCCGCCGTCACGTAGGGAAACGTCGCGCTCATCCGCGCGGCCGCGCTGAGCCGCAATCGGGACCCATCCGCGAAGGCGCGAAAGAACTCGACGCCCTGCATCGACTGGAGCGGGCCCTGGGCCGGCTCGTACCTGACGTTCGCCAGGTAGTCGAGATCGAGGTTGCTGATGAGCAGCCGGCGCCCGTCCTCGACGATCACCGGCGACACGATGAGGGACGGGCGCCAACCGGCCCGCTCGCCTTCCTTGAGCTCGATGAAGCACTGGCTCAAGACCCCCGTGTCCCGCTCCCAGGCCCGCTCCATCGCGTAGCCGCGGTCGTGGGTCCGGTGCAGGAAGGGCGGAATGGGCATGTCGACGAACACGAGCTGCCGGGCGACCGCGGTCAGGCTCTCCTTGCTGATCCGGTCGACGAGGCAGTTGCGATCGAGCGGAGCGCCGGCGAGGTCGCGGTGCGCCGTGGGGTCGCTCGGCGCCTGCAGGGAGCCGACGTAGAAGCTGGCCCCCACCATGCCTCCCGACGCTCCGGTGATGATCCGGATGCGATACGGAAGGCCCGGGATGTCGTTCTCCAACTCGCTCAGTACGACCGTGGTCCAGACCGCGGCCCGGATGCCGCCCCCGTTGACCGCGGCGACGACCACTACCGGTTTGGGGCCCTGTTGGGAAAGCCAATGGCCGAGGGCCGCCTGCTGGACGATGAGCGGGTGAGGCTTGGAATGATCGACGCGTCCGAACTCGTCGACGCTCGTGCGCGGCTCGTAGCCCAGGTCGGCCAGGTGATGGCCTCCGATCGAGTTGATCAGCGTCACGACGAGGACGATGCCGAAGGCGTAGCCGAAGCTGCGGCCCGGGACGTAGAACTTGAAGATGCCGTAGGTGGAGGCGGCCAGGCCCAGGGCGACACAGATGCACAGGGCCACCGTTGGAGTGACATCCAGCGCGCCGTAGACGAGTCCCGTCAGCACGAAGAGCGCGGCCCGGGCGCCGAAGTACCAGAAGGCGAACCCATGCAGGTCGCGGATCTCGGGAGGCAGCGTCGCTAGCCGCTTCTCTGCTCGGGCAGTGATGGGACGGGGAGGGCTGAAACGCTGCCAAAGCACCACCGTCAGGAACGCGAGGAGGCCGAGCATCGTCGCCGCCCCAACCGGCAGGGGCCACACCGCCGGCACGTCCGTCACCACGGTGACGAAGCCCAGCGCGATCGGCACGAGCAGGACGCCCGAGGTACAAGCCAGGTACCTCACGAGCTGAGAATGAGCCGGGCTGAGCCTCCACAGAGGCGGGTAGGCAAACCTCGCGAGCCACGGCCGCGCCGCGCTCGAATCCAGCAGGAAGCCGACCGTGCCCAGATCGAAGAGCACGAGCCCGACACCGACGCCCGCCCACCACTGGCTCCACCTGAGATCGTGCCAGAACAGATCAGGAATCCCGAAGGGCTTGGCGACGATCCCGAGCGCGATGCCGACCAGCGCGAGGGCCGCGAAGAAAAGGAGGGGATACGACATGAACCAGCGCGCGAGCGGCGAGCCCCAGGTCTTTAGACGCCCGAGCCACGAACGCCATTTCGAACGCGGATGTTCGGCCATTCGCCGATACTGTCAAATTCAGGGGACGAACTCCACGGAGCCGAGCTACGGACGGTCGCGGGTCACCGACCAGCTGACGTTGTATTCGTAGCGAACCGGTCCCCGGGTCTTGGCCGAGCGAAACGTCCCCTTCATGAGCGAGCCGTCGGCCTCGAGCGCTCGAACGAGCGGATCGGCGGTCTCTATGTCGGCGGCTTCGGGATCGCCCAGGCCGATGATCACGAACCTGTTGGCCCCGGTGGTGTGGTTCCGGCCGCACGCAAACGCGCCGAACGCTCTCGGGAGAGCGAGATGGTAGGTCGTCTTACCCGCTGTCGTCTCCAGATAGCCGATCGTACGACCCGTGAGCCTCTCGGTCCCCGCGCCTGAGCACAGCATCGGCCCATTCGTTTGGTGGACCGACGTCTGGACCGTGTACAGCGAGCCGTCGCTGACGAGAGGGACGCGGAAGCCGCCCGGGACCGCCACGCGCTCGGACTCGCGCAGGCGCAGACCGATGGTCGTCTTGTAAGGGTGATAGCCGCCGGGCTCGTAGATCATGCCGTTCACGATCACTGTTCCCTGCCAGAGAGCCGAAGCGGCGAGAAGGCTGATCATCGGAAGCAGCATCATCTCGCACCCAGCTTCGCATACTCGGCCTTGGCCTGGATGAGAATCGGCACGTCGGGGTCCGCGTCCTTCCAGAAGGCCAGGAAGTCCTGATAGGCGCGCCGGCTCTTCGCCACGTCCCCGGAGAGGGCCGCGGCGCGGGCCAGGCCGAGGCGGGCCAGACCAGTCCACATCGGAATCGCGACCACCGGCCCGCCCCCGCCGGCGCCTTTGTCATGGAGGATGCTCTCGAAGTCGGACGCCGCTTGGGGCCCATGGCCCGCTTCGAGGTGCGCCAGTGCCCGCAGATACAGGCCGCCGTAGACGCCGAAGCGACCGCGTTCGTAGGGAGCGCCCGGTTTCAGCGCGTCGAGGGACTTGGCGGGCGCTCCCCGAGTGAGATGGATGGCCGCTCGAGCGACGGGAAGATCAATGGCGTGAAACAGCGTGTGGGTCGAAGGCATCTTGCGGTTGGCCTCCTCGACCAGGGCGGACGCCTGCACCGCATCGCCGCTGATGCCAAGGACGTGCGCGGCCACGATCAGCCGCTCTCCGCTTCGGTCGATGGCCAGTGCCTCGGCGATGATTGTCTTGGCGAGGCTGGCGTTACCCACGTATGCCTCGTACAAGCCCAGGAGGACCAACGATACGGCGGCACTTTGCTTGAGCTTCTGCCGCATTGCCATGTCTATGCCTTCGCGCGCCAGCTCCCGCGCCGCCGTGAACCTTCCCCGCAAGGCGGCCACCGAGGCTTCGAGGCGTCGCATCGAATGCTCCTCGGCATTGCCATGCGCCCAATCCACCTGCCGCTGCATCTCGGCCTCGTCGCCCTGGATGACGGCGACGCGGTAAAGCTCGCGGTGGCAACTTGCGCTGTCGACCTTCTGGGCGGCCGCGCTCTGGCAGATCGCCTTGGCCTCGTCCCATCGGCCGAGCCTCCGGTAGGCGAAGGCGAGGGTCCCGTGGGGCAGTACGTGATTGGGCTCCAGTTGAGCGGCGTCCTGCGCTGATGCGAGGGCCTTCTCCGGCTGGCCCAGCATGATATAGAGCACCGCAAGGCTGTTGCTCGGCGTGAAGTCTCGCGGGTAGGTGCGTCGATACAGCTCGAG
>Ga0184609_10000687_pt1 | contig 10141 bp, 11 predicted proteins | sample PLM1_60_coex_FD_133165 | JGI IMG/M metagenome (GOLD analysis project Ga0184609, IMG submission 133165) | Groundwater sediment microbial communities from an aquifer in East River, Colorado, USA - PLM1_60_coex | ecosystem: Environmental > Terrestrial > Soil > Riparian zone | place: USA: East... | reverse complement strand
TGCTGAGCCGACGGCGGACCGGGCAGGATGGGACCCATGGAATACACCCATCTGGGACGGACCGGCCTGCGGATGAGCAGGCTGTGCCTCGGCACCATGAACTTCGGGCCGGTGACCGACGAGCCGGACGCGCACGCGATCATGGACAGGGCACACGAGCACGGCATCAACTTCTTCGACTCGGCCAACGTGTACGGCTGGGGCGCCAACCGCGGCCGCACCGAGACGATCATCGGCAACTGGTTCGCCAAGGACCCGGCCAACCGGGACAAGACCGTGCTGGCCACCAAGCTGTACGGGGACATGGGCAGCTGGCCGAACCAGGGCCGGTTGTCGGCGTTGAACATCCGCAGGGCGTGCGAGGCGTCGCTGGGCCGGCTGCAGACCGACTACCTCGACCTCTACCAGTTCCACCACGTCGACAGGAACACCCCGTGGGAGGAGATCTGGCAGGCCTGCGAGACGCTCGTCGCGCAGGGTAAGGTGATCTACTTCGGCTCGTCCAACTTCGCCGGCTGGCACATCGCGGACGCGCAGGCGGCGGCCCGCGAGCGGAACTTCTTCGGACTGGTGTCCGAGCAGTCCATCTATAACCTGGTGCGGCGTGATGTCGAGCTGGAGGTGCTGCCGGCGTGCCTGCACCACGGGCTCGGGGTGATCCCGTGGAGCCCGCTGCACGGCGGGCTGCTCGGCGGCGTGCTCCGCAAGCAGCGCGACGGTGTGCGCCGCTACCAGGGCCGCGCCGCCGAGGACATCGAGTCGATGCGCGGGCAGTTGCAGCGCTACGAGGAGCTGTGCGACTCGCTCGGCCAGCCGCCCGGCACGGTGGCGCTGGCCTGGCTGCTGGCCCAGCCGGCGGTCACCGCGCCGATCGTCGGCCCGCGCACCGAGGGGCAGCTCGACACCGCGCTCGAGGCGCTCTCGCTCACCCTCGACGAGGACACCCTGGCCGCGCTCGACGACATCTTCCCCGGCTACCGCACCGCCCCCGAGCACTACGCCTGGTAGAACGTCTCACGCCGCCAGGTCGACCGTCTCCGGTAGGCGCGCGGCGGCCGGCCCGGCCACCGGTAGCGGGGTGACCGTTGCGCGGTGCGCGGCAAGCTGGCGGCGCAGGTAGACCAGCATCAGATAGCCGGCGAGGACGCCGGGCGCGCCGAACACCAGCACCTGCAACGGCGAGCCGGACTCGCCGAACACCACGTCGCTGGCCAGGCCGGCCCAGATGCCGACGGTGCAGAAGAACGTGGCCCACAGCGCCGTGCCAGGCGCGGCGAACCGCACGAACTGCCGGTAGGGCATGCCGAGCACGCCGGCGACCGTCGGCAGCACGGCGTTGAGCACCGGGAGGAACTGCACGAGCGTCAGCGCCCGCGCGCCGCGGCCGGACAGCAGTTGCTCGGCGGTGTCCCAGCGGCCGCCGCCGATCCAGCGGCCGGCCCGGCTGTGCCGCAGTCGCGGCCCGACCCTGCGGCCGAGGAAGAAGAACAGCGTCCAGCTCGCCAGGGTGCCGGCCACCACGCCGCACATGGCCAGCACGGCCTCGGTGGGGTGGCCGCTGGCGACCACCGTCACCACCAGCATGTCGCCCGGCAGCAGCAGGCCGACGACCGGCGAGGCGTCCACGAACATGGCCGCACTCACCAGCAGCACGACCGCCAGCGCCGGCATCGCACCGATCTGGTCGAGTATGGCCCGCACGTGATCGACGGTACGCCCACTGGCGTATACACCGGCGTCACAGCTGAGAGTCTCTCAACGGACCAGGAGCGCCCGGCTGATGGGCGCCTCTCCGCTACGGGTTGAGGATCTCGGTGACCGAGGCCGGGCCGGCCAGCCCGATGTCCGGCGAGATGGTGTCGTCGAGCTCGATGGCCTCGGCGCGCACGGCGTGCGGCTGGAGCCGTCCGGCCAGGATGTCCTCCGCGTAATGGCAGGCCACCCGGTGCTCCGGCGTGATGCCGACCGCCTGGATGGTGCGCAGCTCCGGACGCTCGTCGTCGCAGCGCTCCGGTTGACACCACGGGCAGCGGGTGTGGAACCGGCAGCCGGCCGGGGGCGCTGCCGGCGACGGCAGATCGCCGGCCAGCAGGATCCGTTCCCGCTCGTCCTCGACCACCGGGTCGGGCACCGGCACCGCGGACAGCAGCGCCCGGGTGTACGGGTGCAGCGGCACCTCGTACAACTCGTCGGAGGGCGCCTCCTCGACGATGCCACCGAGGTACATCACGCCGACCCGGTCGGCGATGTGCCGCACCACCGCGAGGTCGTGCGCGATCACCAGGTAGGTCAGCCCGAACTCCTGCTGAAGGTCCTCCAGCAGGTTGATCACCTGCGCCTGCACGGAGACGTCCAGCGCCGACACCGGCTCGTCCGCGACGATCAGGTCCGGCTCGACGGCCAGCGCCCGCGCCACCCCGATCCGCTGCCGCTGGCCGCCGGAGAACTCGTGCGGGTACTTGCGCAACCCCGACGTCGGCAGGCCGACCGCGGACATCAGCTCGCGCAGCCGCTTGGCCGTTGCCTGCTTGCCGTGGTCGAGGTCGTGCGCCCGCAGGCCCTCCACCAGCAGGTTCTCCACCGACTGCCGTGGGTCCAGCGAGGAAAGCGGGTCCTGGAACACCATCTGCATCCGCCGCCGCATCCGCCGCAGCGGCTCGCCGGACATGGTGGCCAGGTCGGTGCCGTCGAAGAACACCGAGCCGGCCGTGATCTCCTCCAGCCGCAGCATCGCCCTGCCCAGCGTCGACTTGCCGCAGCCCGACTCGCCGACCAGCCCGTAGGTCTCCCCGCGGCGCACGGTCAGCGACACCCCGTCCACCGCGTACACGTAGCCGATCGTGCGGTCAAGCACGATCCCGCGCTTGATCGGGAAGTGCACCTTCAGGTCGTCGACGACGACCAGGTCGTCCCCCGGTGCCGATGGAGCCGACTCTGGCTCGGCGATCGCAGCCGTCATGGCTCCGCATCATGCTCGGTCCGCCGTCCCACCACAACAAACCTGGGCCGGCCGGCGGTCGACGGATCCGGCGCTATCCTCGATGACGAGAGCCAGCACGAGGCAAACGCCGAACGGCCCAATCCTCGGCTGGTTCTGTCGACTTCATGCGGGTGAAACGGACGAGTGGCGGTGTGGCCACGAAGCTGGACGACGACCAGCCGTTGCCAGCCGAACCCGCCGACGTGACTCAGTTGATCATCTGTCAGAAGGACAGCAATCGTCGACACTGCGAGGCGTACCAGATCGGCAGTGGCCGAAAAGATACGCATCGAGATGGACGGGCAGTTCGTAACGGAGATCGAGCGCAACCAATACAAGATCGACGCCGGCCCCGGTTCTGTGATCAACGTCATCGACAACGGGCCGCCGACGAAGCTCGACGTCCATGGGCCGGCCCGCATCGCGATCGAGAACTACAGGTTTCACGAGACCAGCGAGGACAACGGGTACCTGGACCTCGAACGCTCCAGGTCCGGGACGAAGGCCGACCTGTCATACGACCACATCACCGGCCAGCTCAAGCTGGAAAACGGAGCCCAGGTGGCGCGTCTCAAGAAGTACAAGAAACTACACCAATGGAAACCAGACGTGCCGAGTGAGAACGACTGCCAACAGATCCCGGCCGATCAATGGAACGGCGCTTTTGGCGATAAGGACTTTGACCAGGACAACACGATGACGTGCATCAAGACTGTGGAAGCGGATCTCGGCTACCTCATCGTGCGGGCGGAAAGAGACGAGAAGCCCATCGGCTACCACATCTACAGCTACGTGTGGGTCAGATGAGCCGGGATGGGCCGGGACGGGCCGCGCCTACCGGAGTAGGCCCTACCGCGGTAGGATCGACGGGGTGGGCGTGGAGAAGATGAGCGTGTCGTTCGACCTCGAACTGGGCAACGCGATCAAGGCGGCAGCCAGCCGGCACTCGCAGAGTGTGTCGGCCTGGATAGCAGAGGCGGTGCGCGATCGACTCCGCAACGAAGCGCTGGCCGACACGCTCAATGCCTGGGAACAGACATTCGGCGACCTCACCGAGGCCGAGGTGGCCGAGGCTGACCGGGTCCTTGACCAAGCCGCGGAACTGCGACGCCGCGGCGTCGCCTGAGCATGAGCCTCGTTCTCGATACCGGGGCGCTGATCGCTTTCGACCGTGGTGACCGCCGGGTCGCCGCGCTCGTCGAAGCGGTCCGACGTCGGCGGGAGCACCTCGTGACCTCCTCAGGGTGCGTGGCACAGGCCTGGCGTGAGGGCGGGCCGAGGCAGGCGCTGCTGGCGCGGCTGCTCAGCGGAGTCCACGAACGCGCCCTCGATCCCGCCATATCCCGGCGCGTCGGAACGCTTTGCTCGGCGACACGATCCACCGACGTCGTGGACGCCCACGTCGCGTCGTTGGCGTACGACGGGGACGTCATCCTCACCAGCGACCCGGACGACCTGCGCAAGCTCATCGCGGGAACAGAGGCACGCGCAGAGATCCAGTGCTGCTGAGGGCAGGCAGGTGCCGCCGTGGTGTGCCTCCAAGTACCACCATTGCGTCGAAGATGGGCCTTTAACTACCACCATTCATGGCGCGCGGCCGGTCGGTAATGGTGGTAGTTAGAGGTGATCAACAAGGGTGATGGTGGTACTTGGAGGCACACCATCAACCGGACGCCGATACAGCTGCGGACTGCTCCTCCGCGACCGGGACGGGGTTGTGGCAGCGGAGCAGGCGGCCGTGCTCGTCGCCGAGCTCCGGGGTCACCGACGTGCAGACGTCGATGCTGTTGGGGCATCGCGGGGCGAAGGCGCAGCCATGCGTCCATGGGATGTTGTCGGCAACCGAGCCGCGGATGGGCTCGAGGCGCTCGCCGCGCGGGGCGTCCAGCCGCGGGATGGAGGCCAGCAGGCCGAAGGTGTACGGGTGCCTCGGCTCGGCGAACAGGGCGTGCCGCTCGCCGCGCTCCACGATGCGGCCGCCGTACAGCACGTTCACCTCGTCGCACAGGCCGGCCACCACGCCGAGGTCGTGCGTGATCATGATCAACGCCGTACCGGTATCCCGGACCAGCTCGGCGAGCAGCGCCAGGATCTGCGCCTGGATGGTGACGTCCAGGGCGGTTGTCGGCTCGTCGGCGATGAGCAGCCGCGGCGCGCAGGCCAGCGCGGTCGCGATCAGCGCGCGCTGGCGCATGCCGCCGGAGAGCTGGTGCGGGTACTCGGTCAGGCGCCGCCGCGGGTCCGGGATGCCGACCCGCCGCAGCAGCTCCTCCGCCTCGCGCAAGGCGCGCTTGCGCTGCATGCCGCGGTGCCGCTCCAACACCTCGCTGACCTGCAGACCGATCGGGATGACCGGGTTCAGGGAGGACAGCGGGTCCTGGAACACCATGCCGAGATCGCGGCCGCGACGGTCGCGCATCGCGCGGTCGGAGAGCCTCAGCAGCTCGGTGCCCTCGAACCGCACCGACCCGGACACCCGTGCGCCGCGCGAGGGCAGCAGCCCCATGATCGCTAGCGAGGTCACCGACTTGCCGCAGCCCGACTCGCCAACGAGGCCGACGGTCTGCCCCGGCTCGACGTCGAAGCTGACCTCGTCGACCGCGGTGAAGGGCTCCTCACCCTTGCGCTGGAACACCACGGTCAGGTCGCGGACCTCTAGCAGAGCCACTGAACGATCACCGCCGGTTCTGGTGCGGGGAGCGACCGGTCAGGTCGCGGCAACACCTTAGACGAGCCACTGAACGATCACCGCCGGTTCTTCGGGTCGAGGGCGTCCCGCAGCGACTCGCCGACCAGCGTGAAGCCGAGCGCGACGGTGATGATGCAGGCGGCCGGCAGGAACGCCAGGTGCGGATGGCTGTCGATCACGGCCTGTGAGTTGCCCAGCATCTGCCCCCACTCCGGCTTGTTGTCGTCCGGGTTGCCGAGGCCGAGGAAGGACAGCGCGGCCGCGTCGATGATCGCGATCGCGAGCACCAGCGTGGACTGTACGATGACCGGCCCGAGCGCGTTGGGCAGCATGTGCCGGAACACGACGGCCCTCGGCTTGACGCCAAGGGCACGGGCGGCCAGCACGTGGTCGCTGGCCCGCTGGGAGAGCATCGAGCCGCGCAGCAGCCTGGCGAACACCGGCACTTGGATCATGGCCACCGCGACGATCACGGTGAAGATCGTCGGACGGGGGAACAGCGCGGCGATCGACACCGCGAGCAGGATGCCGGGCACCGAGAGCATGACGTCGACCGCGCGCATGACGAGCGAGTCAACCCAGCCGGCCAGCGCGCCGGCCATGGTGCCCATGACCAGCCCGCCGGCCAGCCCGAACATGGTGGCCAGCACGCCGACCAGCAGCGTCTGCTGCGAGCCGACGAGCAGCCTGGACAGCAGGTCGCGACCCTGCTCGTCGCCGCCGAGCGGGTGCCCAGCCTGCGGCGGCGGGATCTCATTGCGCGCCTTGATCACCTGGTCGGTCAGCTCACGGGCCGCCGGGTCGTGCGGCGCCAGCCACGGCGAGAGCACCGCCACCACGATGAACACGACGATGATCCCGGCGCCGAGCAGGAACACCGGGTTGCGCCGCAGCCGCCGGAACGCGGAAGCCGCCAGGCTCACCCCGACGTCCTCGGTCTTCGCCTTCTCGACCGCGATGTCCCCGGCCCGCTCGGCAAGCTCGTCGATCCGTTCCTTTCGACCCGTTCCGATCGCCATGGGTTCGCATCCTCCCTCAGCGCGTTCGGACCCGCGGATCGATCACCGCGTACGACAGGTCGACCGCCAGGTTCACCAGCACGTAGACCATTGCGGCAGTCAGCACGAGCATTTGCAAGACGGGATAGTCCCGTTTCTGGAAGCTGAGGGCGACCGCCTCCCCCAGCCCCGGATAGGCGAACACCTTCTCGGTGAGTATCGCCCCCGCGAGCAACCCGCCGGTCTGCAGGCCGATGGTGGTCACCACCGGCAGCAGGGCGTTGCGCAGCACGTGCCGGCTGCGGATCACCTGCTGGGTCAGGCCCTTGGCCCGCGCGGTCCGCACGTAGTCCTCGTTGAGCACGTCGAGCACGGCCGCCCTGGTGATCCGGAAGATCACCGCGAACGGGATGGTGGCGAGCGCGATGGCCGGCAGGATCAGGTGCAGGAACGCGTCGAGCGAGGCGTCCCACTCCCTGGTCAGGATGCCGTCCAGGATGAAGAACCCGGTGACCCTGGTGGCCTCGAGGTCGCCGGTCTGCCGGCCGCTGTCGGGCAGCCAGTGCAGCTGCTCGGCGAAGACATACTTGAGCAGGTAGGCGAGGAAGAACACCGGGACGGCCACCCCGATCAGCGAGGACACCACGCTGATGTTGTCCAGGAAGCTGTCCCTGCGCCGCGCGGCCATGTAGCCCAGCGGGATGCCGATCGCGACCGCGATCGCCAGCGCGATGACCGCGAGCTCGATGGTCGCGGGAAAGCGCTGCACGAAGATGGCGACGGCCGAATCGCCCGACTGCACCCCGGTGGAGATGCCGAAGTCCCCGGACAGCGCGCGCCCGAGGAACTTCAGGTACTGGATGAAGATCGGTTGGTCCAGCCCGAGCTGCGCCCGCAGGTTGTGCCGCGACTCCTCGGTGGCCCGCTCCCCCAGGAGGGCCGAGACCGGCCCACCCGGGAGAGAGCGCAGCCACGCGAACAGCAGCAGCGACAACACCGCCAGTACAGCGACCAGCTGGAGCAGCCGACGGACGCTGTAGCGCAGCACGGTGTCAGGTCTTGCTGACGGAGTTGAAGTCCTCTGCGGTGAGCGGGCTCGGGACGAGCCCCTGGATGTTCTTGCTCACCACGAGGGCGGGCGGCGAGTGCGAGATCGGAACGGCCGGCAGGTACTTCTGGATGATGTCGGCGTTGAGCTGCTGGTAGAGCTGGTTGCGCTTGGTGGCGTCCGGCTCGCTGTCGGCGGCCTTCAACCGGTCGGCCAGCTCCTGGCCCCACGGCGAGAACTTCGTCTGGAAACGGTTCTCCGGGTTGCCGAAGAACGTGGCGATGAAGTTGTCCGCCGTGTTGTAGTCACCGGTCCAGCCGAGGAGGAACAGGTCGGCGCGGGCCTCGTCGACGTCGTCGAGGTAGCCGCCGTTCCACGGCTTGGTGACGGGGTTGACCTTGATGCCGGCGGCCTGCAGGTTCGCCGAGATGGCGCCGAAGATGTCCCGCGGGTTCGGCATGTACGGCCTGGTGACCTCGCTCGGCCAGTAGAAGTTGACCGTCAGGTCGGTCGCGTTCGCCTCAGCCAGCAGCGACTTGGCCTTCGCCGTGTCGAACGGGATCGCCTGCAGCGAGGTGTTGTAGCCGTCCACCGTGTCCGGGATGAACTGGGTGGCGACCTTGGCGCCCTCGGGGAGCTGCGACGTCACGAGCTGCTGGCGGTTGATCGCGTAGGCGAGCGCCTGGCGCACCTTGAAGTCCTGCAGCTTCGGGTTGTTCTTCTGCGTGATGCCCATGTACAGGATGTTGAACGGCGGCCGCACCGCGACGTTGAAGCCATCGCTCTTCAGGCCGGCCCAGTCGGCCGGGGCCGGGAAGTCGTAGCCGTCGATCGTGCCGGCCTTGAGCGCCTGCTTGCGCGCCGTCTCGTCCGGAATGATCTTGAAGATGAGCTTGTCCAGCTTGGCCTTGCCGGCCGAGTCGAAGTAGTCCTCGTTGCGGACCAGCTCGACCGTGCCGTTCGCCTTGTCGTACTTGCCGAACTTGAACGGCCCGGTGCCGGTCGGGTGCTCCAGCGCGTAGGACGGGTACTTGAAGCTGTCACCGGCCGCCTGGATGTTGTTGGCGTCGAAGTCCTTGAGCGCCTTCGGCGACTGCATGGAGAACGACGGCAGGCCGAAGATGCTCGGGATCTTCGAGGTCACCCTGTTGACGTTGACGACGGCGGTGTCGGCGCTCGGCGCGTCGCAGCTCTTGTACAGCGCAGACTTGGCGCCGTCCTTGAAGCCGGGGCCCAGGTTGTCGATCCAGTAGGTGGAGACCGACTCGCTCTGGCCGGCGCCCTTCTGGTCGAACATCCGCTCGAAGTTGTAGCAGACGGCCTCGGCGTTGAAGTCCGTGCCGTCGTGGAACTTGACGCCCGTGCGCAGGTGGAACGTCCACTTCAGGCCGTCCGAGCTGGCCTCCCATTTCTCGGCGAGCTGGGGCGCCACGTCGGCGGTGCCCGGCTTGTAGGTGACAAGGCCGTCGAACATCTGCCTGGTGACCCGGAAGGTCTCACCATCGGTGGCATAGAACGGGTCGAACACTTCGGGCGCGCCGGCGGCGCCGAAGGTCATCGTGCCGCCGACCTTGCCCTGGCCGCTCTGCGAGCCGGTGTTGTCGCGCTCGGACTGGGCGCAGGCCGATAGCGAGAGCGCCACTGCGCCGGCAAGGCCGGCGGCGGCTACCCGCCTCAGGAGCCGTGACTGGATGGGTGGGGTCATCACGCACCTCGGGCGATCGACAATGATGGACGTTGGTGGTGGCCGACACTAGTCGGGGATTCGCTCGGCTACGAAGGGGCCCAGGTCACGATCCGGCTACACGGTCGGGGTCCGTACCGCCATCCGGAGGAACGATTGCCACGGTCGGGCGCCGCCCCATGGGCGTCCGAGATGCGCACACCTTGGTGCGCCAGTGGCCGATAGTCGCACAGGATTTGGGTGCAGGCTCATGCCTCGCACGCCCCCGCGGGCGAGGCCGGCCACCTCACCGAAGGTCGAACTCGCCGGCCTGGACGCCCGCGACGAAGGCGATCCACTCGGCCGGAGTGAAGATCAAAGCAGCCTGGCTACGGTCTTTGGTGTCGCGAACTGCGACGTGCCCGTCGGCCAGTTGGCCGACCTCGACGCAGCCGTTGTAGTCGCAGAAGCTGCTGGTGGTCCAGCGCTCTGCGTCCGGGTCAGTAGTCACGTTTCCCTCGGTCCTTCTCGTAGTACTCATACCAATGCCTCTAGACGGGCGGAGATCAAGCTAGCGGATTTGGCCGGGCTCAGGGCAGCCCGTTCACACTTGCGGAACAGATCTTCATGGAACTCCACATCGGATGGCTGCTCCAGATAGGCACCGCCGGCATGACTCTCGACGAACACTAGGTCCCGATCGGCCGCGTCCTCGAACTCCAGCACGACGAACGGGCCGATCATCGCCGGATGCGGGCCGGAT
>Ga0184609_10000685_pt1 | contig 10148 bp, 9 predicted proteins | sample PLM1_60_coex_FD_133165 | JGI IMG/M metagenome (GOLD analysis project Ga0184609, IMG submission 133165) | Groundwater sediment microbial communities from an aquifer in East River, Colorado, USA - PLM1_60_coex | ecosystem: Environmental > Terrestrial > Soil > Riparian zone | place: USA: East... | reverse complement strand
CCGGCGGGTTCTACGCGCGCTGGCTGCCCTCGCTCACCGTCGGCAAGGGTCAGGTGCCCGGCGGGTTCGGCGAGTTCGGGCCGCTGGCCGAGCACCTGCGCTACGTCGAGCGGGCCAGCCGCAGGCTGGCGCGGCAGACGTTCTACGGCATGTCCCGGTGGCAGGGCCGGCTGGAGCACCGGCAGGCGTTCCTTGGGCGGATCGTGGACATCGGCGCCGAGCTGTTCGCGATGGCCGCGAGCTGCGTTCGCGCCCACGCGCTGCGCGCCCGGCACGGTGACTCGGCCGTCGAGCTGGCCGACGCGTTCTGCCAGCAGTCGCGGCGCCGCCTGGAGGAGCTGTTCACCCGGCTCTGGCACAACAGCGACGACCGCGACCGCGCGCTGACCCGCGAGGTGCTGCGCGGGCGCTACACCTGGCTGGAGGACGGCGTGCTCGACGTGTCGATCGACGGCCCGTGGATCGCCGACGCAACCCCCGGCCCGGCAACCGGGCCCGACGTCCGCCGCCGCCTCGGCTCGACGTAAACGCCAGGGCCGCTCATGCCGGGGCCTTGGCCCGGAACGCGGGGTACGGCGGCAACGCCGGCTCCGGCACGTCGAAGCGCCTCCGCAGCGCGGTGGCGACCGCTGCGGCGTGCTCGGCGAGCGCCGGCTCGGTCGGCGCGCACTGCGTGGCCAACCGCTCCCAGCGGTCCACCAGGACGGCGCCTCGGCGCGGCGAGGTCCTCTCCGACGAACCGATCGGGCGGTCCGGCTCGTCGCCGCGCGGCATGAGCCACCACGTCGACAGCCACGTCCACAGCAGCCGGGCGTCCAGCAGCCGCGGCATCAGCACGTCGTCCTCGGCCAGCCGCGGCCACATCTCGACGACCTCCGCCCGCCACGCCGCGAGCATGGCGTCGGCCATGCCGGCCGGTAGCCGGAAGCAGCACCAGCACGACGGGAACGGCACCAGGGCGTAGGCGATGTCCAGCGTGACGTCGCGGATACAGCCCCACTCGAAGTCGAGGAACCGCACGCCATGGGTGGTGACGAGGTTGTTGTCCGGGCACAGGTCGGACGGGCTGAACGCGCGGTAGCCGGGTCCGCCGAGCAGCCGCACGCTGGCCCTGGCCCGCCCGGCGGTCGCCTCCACGGTCGCGACGCCGAGCTCGGCCGCGAGCAGGCCGGGCAGTTCGGCCAGCGCCTGCCTGGCATCGGGGGCGATCGGGTCGTGCCAGATGCGCAACCCGAGCCGGCGCATCAGCGCGCCGAAGTCGGCCTCGCGGCCCGCGGTCACGGCGTGCAGCCTGCCGAGCGACCGCGCCCAGGCGAGCAGCCCGCGCTCGGCAGCCCGAGGGTCGGCGCCGAGCAGCTTGTCGGCCAGTGTCGGGGCCCTGCCGAGGTCCTCCATCACCAGCAGCCGCTCGTCGGCGGCGTGCGCGATGAGCTCGGGCCCCACCGGATCGGCCGGCTGCACCGCGGTCAGCAGCTGGCAGCTCGCCGCCTCGTGCGCGAACGGGTCAGGCACGTCCGGGGAGAACGCCGCGAGGTTGCGCTTGAGCACCAGGGTCCGCGGCAGCGAGAACGGGTTCTCACCGACCCGCACCCGCAGCACCACGGAGCGGTCAGAGCCGCCGAGGTCCTCCGGATCGGTCAACCGCACGCTGGCCCCGCACCACCTGGTGAGCAACCGCTCCGCGGCGGACACCGTGCGCTCGACATTGTCGACGGACATCGCACCGACCCTAGCGGTGCGCGGGAGATCATTGGTTACGCCGAGTAGGTCACCCTGTCACTCCCCGCCGAGCGGTGGGGCGGCCGGATGGCCTAGCGGCCTTGCGCCCGGCCGGTCGCCGGCCCCGGCATCGTCCCCACGCCGCCGGCGCAGCCAGAGCACCAGCACGGCGGCCAGCACGATGCCGGCCAGGTTGACCACGAGCTGCGCGGTGGACGACGCGGCGTGCCGCCAGTCGCCGAGCACCATGGCCACCGCGGCGAAGCCGGCCGCCGGCACGGTGGTCACCGAGATGAACACCCCGACCAACGCGGCCGACTTGGTTGACGTCAGCGACAGCATCCCGGCCGCCCCCGCGAGCAGCGCCACGATCAGCGAGAACGGCCCGACGTCGTAGATGAAGTCCACCTGGTCGAGGTGCGCGATGCTGTCCCTGGTGAAGAGCCCCGCCGCCTCGCCGAGCGCCGTGCCGACCGCGGTGACGGCCATCGCGACCGGGAAGCCGACGCCGAGGGCGATCGCGGCCCGGCGGACCATGCCCCAGCGGCGCCGGACCAGCCCGACCGCCACCGCGGCCAGCGGCCCGAACTCGGGCCCGACCACCATGGCGCCGACGACCGTCACCGGCGAGTCTGTGACGGCGCCGACCGCGGCGAGCAGGCACGCGATGGTGAGAAACGCCTGGTAGGTGACGTTGAGCCTGGACTCCTCGCCGGTGCGGGCCACCAGCTCCTGCCACACGACCGCGTCGGCGCCCTCGCCGGGGGCACGTTCCTCTGCCCTGTCCGCCGCGGCGGACAGCGTCGCGTCGATGGCCTCGAGGGTGATCCCGCCGTCGCGGTCGACGCCGAGGTCGCAGAGGCCGGTGAGCACCTCGTCGGCGGCCTCGCGGGCCAGGTCGGCCTCCACCACGTCGCCGGCCGGTTCCACCGCGGCGCCGCGCAGCAGCACCACGTGGGTGGCGCCCGGCTGCTCGCGCAGCAGCCGCAGCACGGCGTCGGTGTGCTCGGCCGGGCTGACCGCCCGCAGGTGCAGCATCAGCCCGCCGGTGGCGCCGGCTCGGTGTCCCCGGCCGGCCGGGCGTCCACGCCGGCCTCCCTGCGCTGCTCCGGCGTGATCGGCGCCGGCGCGCCGGTCAGCGGGTCGTACCCGCCGCCGGTCTTCGGGAACGCGATCACGTCGCGCAGCGAGTCGGCGCCGGCCAGCAGCATGACGATGCGGTCCCAGCCGAACGCGATGCCGCCGTGCGGCGGCGGCCCGTACTTGAACGCCTCCAGCAGGAACCCGAACTTCTCCTGCGCGTCGGCCTCCGAGACGCCCATCACGGCGAACACCCGCTTCTGCAGGTCGGCCTGGTGGATACGGATCGAGCCGCCGCCGATCTCGTTGCCGTTGCAGACGATGTCGTAGGCGTAGGCCAGCGCGTTGGTCGGGTCCTGCTCGAAGCGGTCGATCCATTCGGCGGTCGGTGAGGTGAACGCGTGGTGCACAGCGGTCCACGCCCCTGAGCCCACAGCGACCTCGTCGCCAGTGCCGGCCGGCTCGAACAGTGGCGCGTCCACAACCCACACGAACGACCATGCCGACTCGTCGATCAGCCCGCAGCGCCGGCCGATCTCCAGCCGGGCCGCGCCGAGCAGCCCGCGCGCCGTCTGCGCCACGCCTGCGGCGAAGAACACGCAGTCGCCTGGCTCGGCGCCGGCGGCCTTGGCCAGCCCGTCGCGCTCGGCCTCCGACAGGTTCTTGGCCACCGGGCCGCCGAGCGTGCCGTCCTCGCCGACCAGCACGTACGCCAGGCCCCGCGCGCCGCGCTGGCGGGCCCAGTCCTGCCACGCGTCGAGTTGCTTGCGCGGCTGGCTCGCGCCGCCCGGCATGACCACCGCGCCCACGTACGGGGCCCGGAACACCCGGAACGGGGTGTCCTTGAAGTAGTCGGTCAGGTCCGTCAGCTCCAGTGACAGCCGCAGGTCCGGCTTGTCCGTTCCGAAGCGGGCCATCGCATCGGCGTAGCTCATCCGCTGGATCGGCCGCGGCACCTCGTACCCGGCGAGCTCGCGCCATAATGCTGCGACGATCTCCTCGCCGAGCTCGATCACGTCGTCCTGCTCGACGAAGCTCATCTCGATGTCGAGCTGGGTGAACTCCGGCTGCCGGTCGGCCCGGAAGTCCTCGTCCCGGTAGCAGCGCGCGAGCTGGTAGTACCGCTCGAGGCCGCCGACCATGAGCAGCTGCTTGAACAGCTGCGGCGACTGCGGCAGGGCGTACCAGCTGCCAGGCCTCAGCCGCGCCGGCACCAGGAAGTCCCGCGCACCCTCCGGTGTCGAGCGGGTCATGGTCGGCGTCTCAACCTCGACGAACTCGCGCTCGTGCAGCACCGCGCGAGCCACCCTGTTGGCCTCGCTGCGCAGCCGCATCGCCTTCGCGGGCCCGGAACGGCGCAGGTCGAGGTACCGGTGCTTGAGGCGGACCTCCTCGCCGACCTCCAGGTGCTCGTCGAGCGGGAACGGCAGGACCGCCGACTCCGACAGCACGGTCAGCTCGTCTGCGGTGACCTCCACCTCGCCGGTCGGGATGTCCGGGTTCTCGTTACCGACCGGCCGGCGGTGCACGCCGCCGGTGACCTGCACGCAGAACTCGGTGCGCAGCCGGTGCGCCCGCATCGCCATCTCGCCCTCGCGGAACACAACCTGGACCACACCGGACGCGTCGCGCACGTCGATGAAGATCACCCCGCCGTGATCGCGGCGCCTGGCCACCCAACCGGCGAGCGTCACGGTCTGCTCGGCGTCGGCGGCGCGCAGCTCGCCGGCCCGATGGGTGCGCATCACGGGTGCGGATCTCCTCACGAGTGCTTGTCTAGCCCGTGCAGGCTAACCGCCGCACCGGGTTTACGGCCGAGCCGGCGCGGTTTCACGCGCCGCGGCAGCCGTCCGCCTTGAGCACCCGCTGGGTGGACGCCGGGTACCTGGCCAGCAGCGTTGCCGGGCGCCGCGGCCGCGGCACCAGCTCGCCGCCGCAGTTCGGGCACACCCCGCGCAGCGCGGTCGTCGCGCACTCACGGCAGAACGTGCACTCGAACGTGCAGATCACGGCGTCCGCCGACTCGGGAGGCAGGTCGCGGTCGCAGCACTCGCAGTTGGGCCGCAGCTCCAGCACCGGATGCACCTGGCCTCAGCGGTCGCCGGCCGGCCGGGCTTCAGCGTCGGTCGCGTCCCGGCGGGCCACCGGGTGCTCGACAAGGGCGAGCACCCGGCTGGACATGAACCGGGCGGTGCGGACCACGGTGCCGCCGCGGGTCACCTCCGCGATCTCCACCACACCGCGCCCGATGGTCGTCTCCACCCGGCGTCCGGCGCGGGTCGCGGTCACCTCGTAGGTCAGCGGCGCGCCACCGGCGTCGATGACGATCTCGACCCGATCGCCCTTCATGGCTCACCTCCGCCTCGACCGGCTGCCCTGATTCAGATTCCCATCGCCACCGCGAGGGTGCTGCCGGATTTCTGTGTTTCCTGGACGAAGCCACCCTTGACCAGTCTACTCCTGGCAATCTCCAGATAGGCCGGATTCAGCTCGATTCCGACGAATTTTCGCCCCAACAGTCCCGCGCTCAGGGCCGTCGTTCCGGAACCCACGAATGGATCCAGCACCCAGTCGGCCGCCGCGCTGCCGATATGCACGCATGGGTCGACGAGGGCTGGTGGGAACGTCGCGAAGTGGCCACTCGCCTCCGGGTAGGACTGCGTCTGCAGGTCCCAGACGCTGCGCAGTCGGCGACCATTCGGCCCGCGTACGGCGTCGATGTCGTAGTGATAGCGCTCGTTCCTGGTCAGCAGGAAGACGTACTCGTGCGAGCGCGTCGGCCGGTCGGCCACACTTTCGGGTTGGCAGTTCGGCTTGTTCCAGACCAGGTCCGCGCGGAGGTACCAACCGCGTTCCTGCAGGGCGAACGCCAGCCGCCACGGGACTCCGATGAGGTCTTTCGGCTTGAGGCCCTCCGGCGTCGGCGGCCGGATATCCATCGCCCGTGCGGGGTTCTTCCGGTCCGGCGCCCGCCAGGTCCGCCCGCCGGAGGTGTACGAATCGCCGATGTTCAGCCACAGCGTGCCGTCGTCACGAAGTACCCGACGCACCTGGTCGAACACGTCGGCAAGCGTCTCGATGAAATCATAGACCGAAGCCTCGAGGCCGACCTGCCCCGGTATTCCGTAGTCCCGAAGGGACCAGTAGGGTGGCGAGGTCACGACCGTTTGAATGCACTGGTCTGGCATTTCGGCAAGCACCGCCGCGGCATCTCCCCGAACCAGCGCGCCACCGGCGTCCGACTCGACCAGAGCCAGGTAGTCCGGATTCTTGTCGTGCTCAAGCATGCGGAATTGCACAGGGGCATCGATCCGGGTAATGGCATTCATCGGGCCTGGATGGTAGACCATCGATCGGCCACATCCGCGCCGCCGCGCGGCCAGCGGGTCGCGCGGCGGACCGGCCACCCCGCTCACAGCAGCGTCAGTTGCTCGGCGGCCGGCAGCGGGACCCGGCCGGGCGACGGTTGGGCGGTGTCCTGGCCGGTGCGGGTGCCGGCGCTGCGGTGCAGCCCGTGCTTGCGCACCAGCGGTCCGACCCGGCGCGCGAGCCACCCGCGGTACCTGCGGTTGGCGTACGAGCCGCTGGCGTAGATCTCGTCGTAGCGCGGCACAAGGTCGGGGTGCTCGCGGGCCAGCCACCCGCGGTACCACTCGCGGGCGCCGGGGCGCAGGTGCAGCGCGAGCACGGTGGCTCCGGTCGCGCCGGCCGCCTTGATCTCGCCGAGCAGGGTGTCCAGCGCATCGACGCCGTCGGTGAGGCACGGCTGCACCGGCGCCACCATCACCCCGCAGCGCAGCCCGGCGTCGGTGATCTTGCGCACCAGCTCGAGCCTGGCCTGTGGGCTCGGGGTGCCCGGCTCGACCGAGGCGGACAGCCGCCTGTCGATCATCGCGACGGACACCCCGATGCCGACCTTCACCCGCGCTGCGGCGTCCACCAGCAGCGGCAGGTCGCGGGCCAGCAGCGTGCCCTTGGTGAGCACCGAGAACGGGGTGCCGGTCGCGACGAACGCCTCGATGACGCCTGGCATCAGCCGGTAGCGGCCCTCGGCCCGCTGGTACGGGTCGGTGTTCGTGCCCATCGCGACCGGCTCGCGGCACCAGCGCGGCGAGCGCAGCTGCCTGGCCAGCCCCTCCGGCGTGTTGACCTTCACGACGAGCTGGCTGTCGAAGTCCGCGCCGGCGTCGAGGTCGAGGTAGGTGTGCGAGTTCCTGGCGAAGCAGTTGTGGCTCACCATGCCGTTGGCGATGAAGTCGCCGGTGCCGGTGGTGATGTCGACCAGCGGCAGCTCGAACCCGAGCGGCTCGACCGAGCTGACCTCCAGCGTCGCACCGGCACCCAGCACGGCGCCGTCCACGGTCCGCTTGCGGCCGATCGCCGGGTCGACCGTGTGCAGGAACCGCAGCCGCTCGGCCAGCCCGCCGAGCAGCCTGACCCGGTAGCTCCCCTCGATCGCCACCTCGAACGCGAGCTGGCGTAGCGCCGCGACGGCGTTGGCGACGATCTCGGGGTCCTCGCTCTCGATGGTGACCTCGTCGGCGTGCTCGCCGCACGCGTCGAAGCAGCCGGCGAGCAGGCCCCTGCCCCAGTCCTGCGACGGGCTGGTCGGCCAGCGGACCAGCCGTGCGACCTGTTCGAGGTCGCCGCCGTTCGCCGCGCGAATGGCCAGCACCTCCCGGCGGTCCGGTGTCTGCGGCCGGTCGAGGAACCGGTCGGTCGCCACTCCGGCCGCGAGCAGGTACTCCCTGGCCCTTGCCAGCGCCTCGTACTCGACCCTGGCCAGCCGCAGCCGTCGCCGGGCGGCGGCCGGGTGGTCGAACAGGCCGGGGTGGCCGCCGCAGCGCACGACCCCGCACAGGTAGCCGCGCCGGTAGTCGGTGCTGTCCTTGGGCGGCGCGGCGAAACCCCCGGTGCCGACCAGCCTGCTGCCGATCCGCAGGTGCGGCCTGCGTACCCGGCCGTCCTGCACTGCCGCGACGAACTTCCAGCCGAGGTCGGTGAGCAGGCGGTGGTCGCCGCTGGTCACCAGCCGGGTGCCGTCCTCCAGGGTCACCCGGTAGGCCGGTTTGGTCGTCGTCCAGTGGTCGAGCACCCTGGTGACCGTGAGCCCGCGCTCGCGGCCGCGGCGAACCGTGCCGTAGATCCGCTCCCCCACCGTGAGCTCGGCGAGCGGCCTGGTGCGGCCGTCGGCCATCAGGATCGGGGTGTCGCCGGCCATGCAGTACCGGCACGCGTGGCCGCAGCCGCGGTACGGGTTGACCGTCCAGTCGAACGGCATGGACGAGGCCCCCGGAATGCGGTTCAGCACGGATTTCGCGACGACCTCGTGGAACACCACGCCGGCGAACTCGGGGGTGCGGACCGATCGCACCCACCCCGGCATGCCCGGCAGCGCTGGCTGCGACTCGTCCCTACCCAGGCGCTGCCGTTCCCACCTCACGACACCAGTCGAACATGTGTTCGATTCGCTGTCAACATCCTTGGGATCGGTCTGCTGGTCGACGTCGACGACCGCGTCGGCCTGGTGGCCCTGGCAGGACTGCGCAGGGCGGTCATGTGGTCGCGGGAGGTTGACGACTCTGGTTCAGAGTCTTAGAGTTCTAGTCTCCTAGATGAATGGGAGCATAGGATGATCGAGTTCTCGCTGGACGGCCGGTCTGGTGTTTCGCCGTACCTGCAGGTGGTTCAGCAGGTGCGGCACGCGCTGCGGCTGGGACTGTTGAGCCAGGGTGATCAGCTGCCGACGGTCAAGGATGTGGTGGCTCGGCTGGCGATCAACCCGAACACGGTGCTCAAGGCGTACCGGGAGCTGGAACGCGACGGGCTGGTGGCCGCCCGCCCGGGGGTCGGGACGTTCGTGACCCGGTCGCTGACCGATGCCTCGCTCGCTGCGCACCAGCCGTTGCGTCAGGACCTGCGGCGTTGGCTGGCCAAGGCCCGCCGGGCCGGGCTGGACGAGGAGAGCATCCAGGCGCTGTTCATGAGCACCTTTCGGGCCGCGGTTCGGCAGGACATAGCGTGAGCGCCGTGCTGCGGGCCAAGGGCCTTGGCAAGCGGTACCGGCGGCGGTGGGCGCTGTCGCACTGCACGCTGGAGATCCCGGCCGGGCAGGTGACCGGGCTGGTCGGTCCGAACGGGGCCGGCAAGACCACGCTGCTGAGCCTGGCGGCCGGCATGCTGGCGCCGACGTCGGGCACGATCGAGGTGTGCGGTGGCCGTCCCGCCAGCGGCGCGAGGCAGCTGGCCAAGGTCGGCTTCGTCGCCCAGGACACTCCCACCTACTCGGGCCTGAGCGTCGCTGAGCATCTGCGGCTCGGGGCTCGGCTCAACCCGCGATGGGACGACGCGCTGGCCCGCGGCCGGATCCAGCGGCTCGGTCTCGATCCTTCCCAGCGGGCCGGGAAACTCTCCGGCGGGCAGCGCGCCCAGCTTGCCCTCACCCTGGGCCTGGCCAAGCGCCCCGAACTGTTGATCCTGGACGAACCGGTGGCCCGTCTGGACCCGCTGGCCCGCCGGGAGTTCCTGCAGGGCTTGATGGAGGCGGTGGCCGAGCACGAGCTCAGCGTCGTGCTGTCCTCGCATGTGGTCGCCGACCTGGAGCGGGTGTGCGATCACCTGGTGGTGCTGGTCGACTCGCGGGTGCGGGTGAGCGGCGAGGTCGACACGCTGCTGGCCACCCATCACCGGCTCACCGGGCCCCGCCGCGATCCCGCCAGCCTGCCCGCCGACCAGCAGGTCATCTGCGCCAGCCACACCGACCGGCAGAGCACGCTGGTCGTCCGTACCGATACCCCGATCCACGATCCCGCCTGGACCGTCGCCCAGCTCAGCCTGGAGGACCTCGTCCTGGAGTACCTGAGCCCGGCCACCGGCGCCGATCCCACCGGCGCCGATCCCACCGGCGCTGATCCCACCGGCACCGATCCCACCGGCACCGATCGGGGCCACCGGCCCGCACTGGAGGTCCTTCGATGATCTGGCTCACCTGGCGCCAGTTCCGCGCCCAGGCGGCCACGGTCTACGCCGCCGTCGCCGTCTTCGCCGTCGTCCTGGCGATCACCGGTCCGCGGCTGCTCGATCTCGACCGGGCCGGCGCGAACGTCTTCGACCAGCTCAGCAGGATCGACCGCGATCTCTACTACGCCGGGCTGGTGGTGATGGCCGTGACGCCCGCCGTCATCGGCGCCTTCTGGGGCGCGCCGATGGTCGCCCGCGAGCTGGAGACCGGCACGCACCGGCTGGCGTGGAACCAGAGCATCACCCGGACCCGCTGGCTGGCGACCAAGCTCGCCATCACCACCCTGGCCACCGTGATCGCCGTCGGGGTGCTCGCGCTGGCGGTGAGT
>Ga0184609_10000684_pt1 | contig 10152 bp, 11 predicted proteins | sample PLM1_60_coex_FD_133165 | JGI IMG/M metagenome (GOLD analysis project Ga0184609, IMG submission 133165) | Groundwater sediment microbial communities from an aquifer in East River, Colorado, USA - PLM1_60_coex | ecosystem: Environmental > Terrestrial > Soil > Riparian zone | place: USA: East... | reverse complement strand
TGTCCCGTCCCAACCGTCTCGGGAAATTCGGTGTAGGCCATCACCCCGCACGCTCGCAATAAATCATGTACGCGTTCTTTCAGCGAAGTACGAAATACGATCATCAACATGTCCATGGGTAACCTCGAAAAAGGTGAAACATTAATAATATAGCAGGTTCCCAATCAATCTTGTAAGGCGTGAGTGAGAGGCACCAGGGAGAAACGACCGTGCGGCCTCAACTTTTCCGGTGGTGGGGCGGGGGAAGAAGGACAAACAAAAGGCCGGCGAGGCCTGGCGGGTTTATCTTGTTGCTCTTGTTGAGCGAAACCAAAGAAACCAGAAAGACCAGATAAACCAGATGAAGCAGATTTCCGCTACGCGCCGCGAAATATGCGGCGTACCTCGCATTCTTTCTCTCCGTACTCTGATATGTCATTGTCACATGACCATCGGAGGGGCAATGGGTGGAGGTCTGGCGGTCATTGCCTCTGCTAACTTAGAAATGTCATTTTTTCTCCCGGGGGAGACCTCCACCCAATTCCATTGCCCATCCGAGCTATCCCATCGCTGCCCAGATTTTCTGTGCATTCTCCCCTGTAAACGTTACGTCATCCTGTGTGGTGGCGCCGCGCTCGAAATAGAGGTGCAGCAATCCCCCTCCAAAGTGAGCTTCTCGGACTAGGTCGAGATTGATCGCAGCCTCACCCGCACGTTCTTCATCTTTCACTTTGATGAACCGCATTGCTCTTGCCTCCTTTTGTTGATGTGACGATTATCCTTTCGCATGAGACCAATGAGTCGGGTTTCCGTGAAGAGGTCAGCTTAAAATATGCGGCCAGCAAGAATGAGTCAAGGTGGGAACGAAGCATTCCATTTTGTCAGGGCGGCCTGGTCTATGCCTTTGTTGTGCATCAAACGCCGACTCCAGGACAGTCTATCTGGTGCGCGGGTCTGCCCGGTATCTCTCGTTCGTCGGACCAAATAAACCAGATCGACTATACGAACCAGACAGACCAGACAGACCAGAGCCTCGCCACGCACCGCGAAATGGGTTCTGGCATTGTTTCATGCCTTGACTCATCTGGCCCCTTCGGCTCGGTGGCAGATTTCAAAACGATTGCCGCTGGGATCCTCGAAAAAGACCGCGTAGTAGCCAGGCCCTTCGTGATATCCAGGGCCTTCGACATTCCGAGCTCCCGCCCGGGCGACGATCTCAGCCAGCTGGTCAACCTCGCTGGTACTGTCTGCCCAGAAGGCGATCCGGCATTCGTTGGCGACATGCCGGGACGACTCAGTGACGCCAAAAAACTCAGGAGCACTGCCCGCTCCGGCTGCTTCGAACTGCAGCCAGCCCTCGATCCCGACGTTGCGTGTGAACCCCAGTGCAGGCAGGAGTGCTTCGTATAAGGGTCGCGCCTCGGCCAGACTGCGCACCCTCAGGTCAATGTGATCGTACCGCCTCCGCATCAGTGGTCCTCACAGCAGCGGGATTATAGCAGGAACGGAAAGAGGGTCATGATTTTGATAATCGGTAGTGGGAATCAGGTCTGGGCCGGCTCTCACAGCTCTTTCGACCAAAAAACAAAAAATCCGTGTCGGCCTGGTGCCGGTTGACCACCGCTGTGATCACTGAAGATGCCGAAATTGTAGCTGTAGTTGATTTCAACCTGCGATCGCCAGGGGGCTCCACTCACGATTCCGCCGCTTAACGCCGGCAGGGAGTCCATTTGGTTTCGAACACGTCCGTCGGGTTGGAATCGAGGCTGTTCGATGAGGCCCCAGGAGCCGCGAATGTAGGGATACATGAAAAAGAAGGCTTCATAGCGGTATTCGACGTGGGCAATGCCGTATCGTCGCGGAAAGAGTTCATTGAAGGCGACGCTCGGGAGCATGGGAAGGGCCAGGGCTTCCCATTCATAGCCGGTCGGCCGTCCCGGCAAGCGAAAGGTGGAAAAGCGATCGAGATTCTTGCCGATTCCCCCATAAAACGAAGTGATCAGTCGGTGCCGTTCGCTGTCCACGAATGGGACGCCGCTGGCGGTAACGGCAAAAACACTGCCCATCAGATACTCGCGCTCCCGATTCGCATCGGGAGGATCGAAGATTCCTCCGCCCCACGAGTGCCAACGTGAGCGATGCCCATAGAAGAAGTCGCCGCCGAAGGCGTAGCCTCGATGCGGCAGCTCCATTAAGTTTCGTTCCAAGGCATCTCTGCGCATCCGCGCATGCACACGTCCCTCGTAGGTATCGGTGGGTACGACAAAGTTTGGCGAGGTGCTCTTGCTGCCCTTGAACCACCGGTAGCCCGGTTCATACGTCAGGGACATTTCCAATGCATTGTCCTGTTGGCCGGGAGACAAGAGCTTGCGATAGGCCAAACCGAATCCCGCAAACAGATAGTTCCATTCCAGTTCCACGTCTGGGATGATCTGACCTTCGACGTATTCGGAACGGCCGAGCGGAATAATCATATTGTTGAACGTCAACCGAAGTTCCCAACCGCTGGACGAGAGCGATCCCACGTTCATGGCCAGGTCATTCACCGCTCCCGAAAAGGTTCCCCGAAACCGTTGCTTTTCGTCGTCCGAATTGCGCCACACATACAAGGCGCCGAACGGTAGTATTTGGTAAAAGCTCGGACCGTCATGAAGGTATTGCACCCCGAAACTGGCGGCCGTCACGGCTTTCCGGTCCCGGGCACGCACCGTCACGGGTTCCCCTAATACTTCCGTCTGAAATGATTCGCCGGCAAGCGGGGTTGCTTGATCTTTGCCATAGGCGGCCGGAATCAGCGAGGTGCCCCACACAACACAGAGCGCAATCGAAGAAAGGAGCATTGCGAGCATCATATGTGACAGCGCCTGAACTGGTGGTCCGGCAGATAAAATCGAGACATTCTACTTTTTCAGGTCGGCCCAGTCCATTTCTTTGGCGTGCGGCATTCTCACCCGCCCGCCCTGAATCTGTCGAGACAACCCTTAGCCCAGGGCCGCGCCTATTCCCAGGCGACGACTGCTGTCTTGAGGGAGCGTTGTGTGAAGTGAGGGCGACTTCTGGACAATCTATCAGGAGCGTGGGTCTGTCTTGTCTCTCTCTTTCGTCGAACCAAACAAACGAGATGAACCAAAGAAACCAGATAGACCAGACAGACCAGCTCCCCGCCACGCGCCGCGAAATAGTTTCTGGAACCGGTTCATTTCCCGAAATTCAGAATGTCCCCGTTTTTTCCCCCCAGCTGGTAAAGGGTTAGTCCTATGAGAGCGACTCCGCAAAACACGGCCCCTGCATAGAATGTGAATGATGCGCCAAACTGATCCCACAGGAATCCTGCTAGTACGCTGGCAATCAGCATCGCCAGGCCGCTGCAGAGGTTGAAGAAGCCGAACGCCGTCCCGCGTAGATCAACGGGTGCTGTGTCGGCGACCATGGTAGCGAGCAAGCCTTGCGTCATGCCCATATGAAGGCCCCACAGCCCAGCGCCCAACAAGACAACGGCCCAGTGATCGTTTACAGCCAAGACCAAATCTGCCGCAATCAGAGCCAGAAGCCCAAGCGTGAGCAGCTTCATGTGACTTATCCGATCGGAGAGATTGCCGAAAGGATAGGCCGATAAGGCGTAGATCAGATTCATTGCAACCATGACGAGGGGGACTAGGGCGACTGGAATCCCCCCGTGCTGAGCACGGAGGACCAAAAAGGCCTCACTGAAGCGAGCCAGCGTGAAGATTGCCCCGATGCTCACCACCCACCAATAGACTGACCTTAACCGGGTCAGATTGTCCCATCGAATGGGATTCCTGCCCTTGGATGTCTGCCGATGCTCACCTTCATGGACACCGAACAGCAAGAGCACCACGGACATCAATCCCGGCACGACCGCCACCCAGAAGACGGCTCGGAAATCATTGGCCCAGAGCAGCATCAACCCAACCGCGAGCAGAGGACCAAGGAATGCCCCGACCGTATCGAGAGACTGCCGCAAGCCGAAAGCGGCACCCCGGAGCTGCGGTGGGGTGATGTCGGCGACCAAGGCGTCCCGTGGTGCGCCACGCACACCTTTCCCGACTCTGTCCAGCAGGCGAGCGGTCAAGACGAGGCCGAAGCTAGAGGCCACAGCAAAGAGAGGCTTGGTGAATGCGCCCAAGGCGTAGCCGAATAAGGCCAGCCCCTTCCGCTTGCCCCAATAGTCGCTCAGCGTTCCTGAAAAGACTTTGACGAAGAGCGCCAGCGACTCGGCGAGCCCTTCAACCAGGCCGACTGCCATGGTGCTGGTCCCCAGGGTCGTGACCATAAACAACGGCAGCAGGCTATGGATCATTTCCGACGAGATGTCCATCAGCAAGCTGACAAAACCCAACACCCAGATCCCCGAGGGAATGTGGCGCAGGCAGTGCTCCACCTGTGACTCATCATTCATCGTACAGATACCTCATGAGGTTCTAGGGTGACCCAACGATACAACGCAGGCAAAGAATTCGGAATATTCTACTTCTGACGGGTCGACCAGGGCCATTCCTTGGTCGTACAGCATTCTCACCCGCCCAACCCCAGGCGCGCCAAGACGCGCCAATATTTCCAGGCGACGCCTGCTGAAGTGTGGGAATGTTGTGTGAGGGGAGGGCGGTTCAAAGCAGTCTATCTGGAGCGCGGGTCTGTCTTGTCTCTCTCATTCGTCGAACCAAACAAACCAGATTGACTAGACAAACCAGATAGACCAGACAGACCAGCTCCCCGCCACGCATCGCGAAATGGTTTCTGGCACCGTTTCTTCTCTGCTAGCCGCATCCGTCCCTCTCTTGGGCCAGCTGCCACAATTCTAAACTGCCGCTCTGAGCGATGCCAAGCATCGTACCATCCTGACTCATTGACAGGGCTGAGACCGCCGCCGTTACCGGCACTTCGTCAACCACCTCACCACTGCGGGCGCTAACGATAGCGACTCCTGATGGCTTAAAATACAGCAGGTAAAGTCCCTGCTGAGTGGCGTACAGGTACACATGATCCGTTCCGGGCGCGGCTCTAACCCGCGCCTCATGCAGCACCTCAAAACGTTTTCGTTCCGGGAAGAGGGTCGAAATGATCAGCGGCGTCCTGCCTTGCCGATCGGTCGTCGTGCGGCTGAAGGTAAAAACCGTACCGTCTTCGGCAAAGGCGACGAGGCGATCCGATGACCCAAGCGAAAAATGTTTGAGGGTTGATTCGTGTAGGCGCGTGCCATTGAGATCCCAAAGAACAATTTGCCCGTCGGTGCGCACGGACAAGATCTCTTTACCATCGGTTGAAAAAGACGCGGTATCGACCATCCATGAAGGGCTGCCGTGGAAACGCAGCGTGAGACGTTCTTTCATGCGTTCCAGCACAGTCGTAGTCGCCCACGAGCGCATCATGCCTCCCGCCGAGTTACAAAGAATGATTTGGTGATCGTTGCCTTGTGAACTCAGCGCAAGCAAAAGCTGCTCGTCGAAAGAGAATGCCAATGGTCGATAGTAACTGGACGACGCAGCGCAAACCTTAGCGTTGGACCCGTCAAGGTCGCCGATCTTTAAGGCCGACTCCCCCTTTTCCGTCTGGACAAATGCCAGCCGCTTGCCGGAAGGGCTAATTTTCATATGGACATAGTGCTGTGATCGCGCCGGCAAGGCATCGACTTCGGCTCCTGAAGCGTAGTCGATCGCCTTAAACCCGCCGGCTCTGCCGATCTCCCCCATAAAGGTATAAGCTAGCACGTGAGCCCCAGGATGAATCGTCAAGTAATTCACCTGATGTTCGATCGGAATACTCTTCAGGTGACAAGCTTTGGTGCCAACGCTGGCATGACCTGTTTCCCCCGCATGCCCATCGTCGGAGAACAGGACCACGAGTAAAATAGACAGCACCAAGAGTGGTTGCATAAAGTAGCCGTCCAGATTTGGTCTTTGCGCGTCAGTTATTTCCCACCGCTTGATGGGTCGTGGCAGATGCATCGTTTGACCAATTCCTTCATTCCCGCATACTGTCAGTGGGAATCCAGGTTGCGCCACGAAATGGTTCCGGACACATTTTTCTTCACGCAAACAGCTGAATTCTGCCGATTCGGCGGTTCAGGACATCGTAGGCGAGGTCTCCAGCAGCGAGGCGCGGGCGGCGGGGCATGGCAGATCTTCTGCCGAAACCGTGGCGATGCTGTCAAGAAAAGACTCCCGACCATTTTTCTTTGCCGTCAGGAGGCTTCTGGATAAGGCGTTGGTTCAACGCCTTCCATCATACCAAATCGATAACTGCTTCTTGTCTTGCAATGTCCGATGCGGATGTAGAAGGACTCGCAGGATCTGACCGGCAATCTCTCGCCCGGAGTAAAGTGCCACCTTGCGCGATGACGTCTCCAGCGGATGCTGTGTCAAGATGATGAATTGAAGGCCGCGTTGTCGCCCCCACTGCTTGAGCTGCGCACTTAAGGTTATTTCATCACCAGCATAGAGTTCCTGGTTGAAACCACCGACATCACGAAACGCATCCCTACGACACACGACCAGCGCACCCGCCGCCCAGCGAAACAGAATCGATATGCCGGTCCACAGTCGCAATGTCCAGTTCGCCCACCGTGGCAATCCTTGCATGTGTAGTGTGCTCCCACAACCCACGCTCTTACCGTCTTCAATCAACCGCAAGATATCAGCAAGCAATCCTGGATTTAAAATACTGTCCGCATCCAGAAACAGCAACCAATCCCCTGTCGCCTGAGCCGCGCCGGCATTGCGTGCCCGACCGATTTGATTGATGGGCTCAAACACGACCTGAGCACCTGCCTGCCTTGCCAGATGGGCCGTGTTGTCAGTGGAATTATTGTCGACCACAATAATTTCCGATGTAAAACAGGGCTTAAAATTTGCGGCGAGCGATGCAGAAATGGACTGCAGGCAGCGTTCGATCAGACGCTCTTCATTAAAAGCTGGAATGACAATTGAGAGATGCATAGAAAAATGGAATCTGGTTTAGACCGTCGAAATTGCCATTGCCATCGATAATATGGTTGTGCGCGAAAAAGACATGTAAGGCATTCATCGCAATTTGCCTCACAGACATTTACGCTTACACTGACTATACCGAGGTGACGGTGGGATCAGTACCGTAAAATCCCCGTAACTACTCACGTGGCCATCACTATGATGCCACCAACAGGGCGATACTCTACCTCCACGTCCAAGGCAAGCAAGGAAAATATTTTTTTGCCGAACTCGGACTGTGGTCATACAAGGCCGGGAACTGAGGGGACACCCAGATAGCCATTTCTTCGGCAAAGTTTCTCAAAGCTAGGCGGCAAAGAAACTGAGGCATTCTACTTTTTCAGGTCGACCGGGTTTATCGTTGTGTGAGGGGAGAGCGATTCAGACTCAGTTTTATTTGGTGCGCGGGTCTGTCTTGTCTTTCTCGTTCGTCGAACCAACTTCACGTACGAGATAGACCAATGAAACCAGATGGACCTGATCTCCACCCTGCGGCGGGAAACCTAGGATAGCAAGGCTTGCCCCTCAATCTCCAATCCTGTCGAGCAGGACAGTTTGTCTTGGGCTGGATACTTAATCATGCAGACACCCCCACAACCTGCCTTTATCTATGATCCGATCGTAGCCTGGAGACGAGCCATCGAATCACTGCAACTGATTGGAACATATAGGATTACTAGTACTCAGTAAGAAAAGAAAGAAGAGAGTGTCAGAAGTTTTTATCCCCTGGCATCCTCTTTGCTTTTAAACGATGGTGTTGCTGAAAAGTGACAGATAGCCGTTTCAAGCACAAGGCGGACAGATTTCATGACACCCAATGTAAGAGCGACGGCTTTCCGAATCGGGCATGCGACGGCAGCGCGGTGTGCCAGACAATGCACGGCCAGACCTCCGGGCAACACACGGATGAACTTCGTTACAGCCCCTATGGCATTCAGATTAACGGGCGACGAATCAGACGGGCCACACGATCAGCACTTGCACGATCCACCAATAATGGAGGAGAGCCATGGCATATGCGACCAAATCCATCGCATCTCGCATTGAATGGTGCCGACGGCAGAAAACGCAGGCGCGTGCGCAGCTCGAGCTTGAAGGATGGCAAGCCGAAGAGGAGGGGCTCCGGGACGCTCTCCTCAATAGAAATCACACGAATCAGCATCAGGATTGTCCTCCCGGTGTGTTCAAGAGGTATGTGATGGGTTTCCAGGACGGGCAAGCGTTGATTCACGTTGCATCGGTGGACCAACATTTTCCAACCCCCGCCCATAGGACACACGTCTGATACTGGTTCCATACAGGAGAGCGAGTGGGGCCGAGCGGCGCATTTCTCTCGTATCTCGCGGTCGGCCCTTTCGGGAGATGAATGATGAACTACCCACGATGCGACGGCCTTACCGTCAGTGATTACAGCATCGATCACCAGGCCGGTCCTTCCTCCGGCTTTCATGGATGGCGGTGTGTCAACTGCGGCATGATCGGCGATGACTTCATCCGTGAAAATCGACTACGGCGCTCGCTCTGAGGATGTCCCAACGCCAGGGCCTTCCACGGTGCCCTGATCGTGCAGAGATGCTGTCGCTCTGACGTTGTGTGCCCCGCTCAGGGTAAGGATGAGGAGACCGGGACATTCTCTTTTTTCGGATTGGCCTGGTCCATCGCTGTGTGAGGGGAGGGTGGTTCAGAGCAGTCTATCTGGTGCGCGAGTTTGACTTGTCTCTCTAGTTCGTCGAACCAAACAAACCAGACAGACCAAATAAACCAGATCCCCGCCACGCGACGCGAAATATTGGATTGCACGAACTGACCCTCGTTCTTCTTTTCAGAAAGGAGTACGTGATGGCCAAGTATGGCAAGAGTGCACAGCGGTGGGTCAAGCGGGCGATGCATAAACTGAAAGAAGGTACTTTAAAAAGCGGGAAGAACGGCACCCGAGTCAAAAGCAGAGAGCAAGCCATTGCCATTGGACTTTCGGAAGCCAGGCGCAAAGGGGCAAAGGTGCCTGCCGAATAAATTGCGGGCTATGCACCACTGATGAGCGGCAAGGAACAGGGCTTGTCCGACTCCTTGCGCCCTCATAACCCTCAACGGACGAAGGAGGCAGGCCATGGCGGAAAAACAATGCGTACATCCGAGCTGTAGGTGTCCGGCCGAACCCGGGAAAGAATTTTGTTCGTCTAAATGCCGAGAGGCAAGAACAGGCGACCCTTGTCGCTGTGCTCATAAGGGGTGCGGAGATAAGCGTCAGTAGGTCGAGCCCTCAAATGTCATCACAGACGACGAGATGAATATGTCGTGGTCAAAACATGAATGTGGTAGGGGTTCTCGCTTATCCTCTAGCAGAAGAGTATCCGATAAGGCTTCTGGATTTGTGGCCCTTGCCATTCTGAGCCTCCCTCCGGCACTGGCCATCTCCTCCGATAGACTCCCGCCTGCCCCGCCTGAAGGCGGTGGCGCGCCAACTCCTGACCCTATCCCCGAGGAGAAGGAGTCTGGTGTTCTACCCATTCCTCCGTCCCAGATAGATCCGGGCATCCAACACGTGCCGGAGCAACGCGGAGATCCCCGTGCCACGGTGAAACCGCCCGACCTCGATCCGGGCATATTGAAGAATCCTGACGTGGCGCCTCCCGCACGGGAGGATATCAATCCCTCCGGTGAGGGAAGCACGCAAGGAAAGCCAGAAGCTCAGTAATGGATGAAGCTGGCCCACAAGAGAGACACAGAGGCGTGGCGAAGCTGGGAGTCGCGTGTCGAATGATTTGGTTCCTTAAGAGGGGGTCGGTGCTGAATGAACGGACAGCAACTCCAGACTAGTTGATCTGGAGCGCGGGTCTGTCTTGTCTCTCTGGTTCGTCGAACCAAATAAACCAGAGAGACAAGACGAACCAGACAGACCAAACAGACCAGATCCCCGCCACGCGCCGCGAAATAGTTCCTGGCACCATGCTTCTTTTGATTCAAATGAACGCGGGTTTCCGTGTCGCGCTTCGGCTACAGGGAACGCAGAAAGTTGAGAATGTCCTGCTTCTCATTGTCCCGGAGCGCATTGAAGTTCCTGATGACTGCGTTCGCTTCAGATGCGTTAAAGGTAAAGAAACTCCCGCTGCGATGCGCCTGGATCGCCTCGCGCAAGTCCGACGTTCGTCCGTCATGCAGGAAGAACAGCCGCTGTCCCAGACCCCAC
>Ga0184609_10000683_pt1 | contig 10152 bp, 9 predicted proteins | sample PLM1_60_coex_FD_133165 | JGI IMG/M metagenome (GOLD analysis project Ga0184609, IMG submission 133165) | Groundwater sediment microbial communities from an aquifer in East River, Colorado, USA - PLM1_60_coex | ecosystem: Environmental > Terrestrial > Soil > Riparian zone | place: USA: East... | reverse complement strand
CCTCCCAGCCGGCGAGGTCGCCCCCGGCGGCGGCGCCGCCGGCCGCGGCGCACCCGGCGGCGGCACGCCCGGCGGCGGCACACCCTGCGGCGGCACCCCCGGCGGCGGCACACCCGGCGGCGCACAGCTTGCATCCGTCGGCGACGACCCGCGGTCGGGCCAGTCCGGTGGCGTCGGCGCGCCGATGATGCCGATGTCCGGCGCGGTGGGCGGCGGTGACGAGGAACGGCGTGGCGGCACGTGGCAGGTGCCGGTCGAGGACCTGTTCGACGCCGACGAGCTGTACGGCCGGATCCGCGGCGTCCTCGGCGAGGACAGGTGACCACGGAGGGAGCGCGCGTGACGGCGTCCGAAGCGGCCGGCGTCGCCGCCGAGCGCATGCGCGCGGCGCGCGAGCGGGCCAGGGGGCGGCGGGACGCATCCCGCAAGGCCGTCGAGCAGCTCAGGGCGCGCAACCGCGACGAATCGGCACGGCTCGCCGAGCGGGCCGGGGCGCGGCGGCATGGCCAGCCGCAATGGCCGGACCACCAGCGACAGCCGCGGGAGATGCACCTGTACGACGCCGACGAGCCGGAGCCCTCGCCGCCGGCAGCGCAGCCGCGGCCACCCCAGCCGCGGCCAACCCAGCCACAGCCACCCCAGCCTCAGCCACCCCAGCCGCCGCAACCATCACAGGCGGCACCCCAGCACCGGCCGAGGCCGTGCGACGACGACTGGTCACAGGAGACCTGGCTGCACTAGCACGACGGCCACGACGGCACGACGGCCACGACGGCACGACGGCCACGACGGCACGACGGCCACGACGGCCACTGACTCAGGCGACCGGTTGCAGCACCGCGCCCTTGACGTCGGAGTCGAGCAGGCGGTCGTAGGCGCTGGTGCCGGTCAGCTCGCGCAGCACGAACGCCGTGGTGAGGGCCATGGTCAGCCGCTGAGTGGCGCGCTCCGGTTTGCCGTCGACGAGAGCGTCCGTCCAGTGGCGGCCCTCGAGGAACCCGAGGTGGGACGCCTTGGGCAGCGCCCGCACGTGCACCGTGCCACCCCAGGCCGAGGCGATCGGCTCGGCGTGCCCGGCCGCCGGCGCCACCTTGTCCCTGCCGGCGATGAGCACGAGGGCGGTGGCGGACACCGAGCGGGCCGCGTCGACGGCCGATGGTCGGGTCTCGGCGGGTGCCAGCAGCGCCACCGCGCGGACCCGTGGGTCGGTGGACGCCGCGATCACCGCCGCGCCGCCGCCCGTGCCGTGCCCGACCAGCCCGAGGCGCGAGCCGTCGACGCTGATGTCGCCGGTGCCAAGGCGCACGCCGGTGCTCACGTCGAGCGCGGTGCGCAGGTCCGCGGCCAGCGCCGCCGCGGAGGCCAGCGGGCCGCGCTGGGTGTCCGGCGCGAGTGCCACGACGCCCCAGGACGCCAGGTGGCGCAGCAGGCCGGCGTACCGGATGGCCGGTTGCATCCAGCCGTGCCCGAACGCCACCGCGGGCAGGCCGTGCCCCCGCGCCGGCGTGTACACCACGCCGGGCAGGCCGACCAGCGCAAGGTCGCCGCGCAGCACCTCGGCGTCTCCCGGCCTGGACAGCAGGCCGACCAGCTCCTTGGCGCTCAGCGCGGTCCGTGCCATGGCCCCGAACGGTAGCCGACGGCCGCTGGCTACCCTGGGCCCGGTGTGCGGAATCGTGGGGTACGTGGGACGGCGGCCGGCGCTCCAGGTCGTGCTGGAAGGGCTGCGGCGGCTGGAGTACCGCGGCTACGACTCGGCAGGGGTGGCGGTGGCCGACGGCGCCGGGCTGCTGGCCGTCGAACGCAAGGCCGGACCACTGGCCAACCTGCAAGCCCGCCTCGACGAGGTCGGCAGGGAAGCCTTCGCCGGCACGACCGCGATGGGCCACACCAGGTGGGCGACGCACGGCGCGCCGACCGACCGCAACGCGCACCCGCACCGGGACGCGACCGGCAGCATCGCGGTGATCCACAACGGCATCATCGAGAACTTCGCCGAGCTGCGCGCCGAGCTGGAGAGGGACGGCGTCGAGCTCGCCAGCGACACCGACACCGAGACGGCGGCGCATCTGGTGGCGCGGGCCTACGCCTCCGGCGAGGCCGCCGGCGACCTCGCGGCCGCGGTGCGCGCGGTGTGCCGCCGCCTCGATGGCGCGTTCACCCTGGTCTTCGCGCACGCCGAGCACCCGGGCACGATCGTGGCCGCGCGGCGCTCGTCCCCGCTGGTGGTCGGCGTCGGCGACGGCGAGACGTTCGTGGCCTCCGACGTCGCGGCGTTCATCGAGTACACCCGCGATGCCGTCGAGCTCGGCCAGGACCAGGTCGTGGTGATCACCACGGACGGCTACCAGGTCACCGACTTCCACGGCGAGCCGGCCACCGGGAAGCCGTTCCATGTCGACTGGGACCTCTCCGCCGCCGTGAAGGGCGGCCATGAGTACTTCATGCTCAAGGAGATCGAGGAGCAGCCCGACGCGGTGGCCAACACGCTGCGCGGGCACTTCCACGGCGGCCGCATCGTGCTCGACGAGCAGCGCCTGTCCGACCAGGACCTGCGCGAGGTCGACAAGGTGTTCGTCGTGGCGTGCGGCACCGCGTACCACTCCGGGCTGCTCGCCAAGTACGCGATCGAGCACTGGTGCCGGCTGCCCGTCGAGGTGGAGCTGGCCAGCGAGTTCCGCTACCGGGACCCGGTGCTGGACCGCGACACGCTCGTGGTGGCGGTCTCCCAGTCCGGCGAGACCATGGACACCCTGGAGGCGGTGCGGCACGCCCGCGACCAGAAGGCCAGGGTGCTCGCGGTCTGCAACACCAACGGCGCGCAGATCCCCCGCGAGTCCGACGCCGTGCTCTACACCCACGCCGGGCCGGAGATCGGCGTTGCGTCCACCAAGTGCTTCCTCGCCCAGATCGTGGCCAACTACATGGTCGGCCTGGCGCTGGCCCAGGCTCGCGGCACGAAGTACCCCGACGAGGTGGCGCGCGAGTTCGCCGAGCTGGAGGCCGCGCCTCGGGCCATCGAGGAGGTGCTGTCCACCGTGGATGGCACCCGCGCACTGGCGCGCGAACTGGCCGACGCGCGGGCCGTGCTCTTCCTCGGGCGGCACGTCGGCTACCCGGTGGCCCTCGAGGGCGCGCTGAAGCTCAAGGAGCTGGCCTACATGCACGCCGAGGGCTTCGCGGCCGGTGAGCTCAAGCACGGCCCGATCGCACTCATCGAGCAGGACCTGCCGGTGTTCGTCGTCATGCCATCGCCCAAGGGACGGCCGATCCTGCACGCCAAGCTGCTGTCCAACATCCAGGAGATCACCGCGCGCGGCGCCCGCACCATCGTGATCGCCGAGGAGGGCGACGAGACGGTCAAGCCGTTCGCGCGCCACCTGATCGAGGTGCCGTCCGTGCCGACGCTGCTGCAGCCCCTGGTGTCCACCGTGCCACTGCAGGTGTTCGCCGCCGAGATCGCCCGGCTGCGCGGCTACGACGTGGACAAGCCGCGCAACCTCGCCAAGTCCGTGACGGTGGAGTGATGGTGTGCCTCCAAGTACCACCATTGCGACCTTGATGGGCCTTTAACTACAGCCACCTGCTGCTGCGCCGTGACCCCTCACGAGTACGTTCCCCTGGTGCGGGGAGTCTGGACCGTCGAGCAGGTACGGGCCGCGGAGCAGGCGGTGATCGCACGCGTCGGCGAGGCCGTGCTGATGCGCCGCGCCGCGTTCGGGGTGGCCGTGCAGGCCGCCGAGCTGCTGCGCCAGCAGACCGGGGGGGTGGCAGGGCGGCGGGTGTCGCTGCTGGTCGGCGCCGGCAACAACGGCGGCGACGCGCTGTGGGCAGGCGCCTTCCTGTGCCGGCGGGGCGCCGCGGTCACCGCCGTGCTGCTCGCTCCCCAGCGGGTGCACGCCGCCGGCCTTGCCGCGTTGCGCCGCCGGGGCGGCCGGTCCGTCGAGGTCGTCGATGTCGTCGAGGTGGGCGCCGGGCGCGCCGAGGGCGGCGGCCGGGTGGGCGGCGGTGGTCGAGCGGACGCTGCCGGCCGGGTGGGCGGCGGCGCGGGCGTTGGCCGGGCGCTGGCGGCCGTCCGGGATGCCGACCTGGTGATCGACGGCATAGTGGGGCTGTCGGCGCATGGACCGCTGCGGCCGGATGCTGCTGAGCTGGTGGCCGCGGCCGGGGCGCCGATCGTGGCGGTCGACCTGCCCAGCGGCGTCGACCCCGACACCGGCGCGACCGACGGGCCGGCGGTGACCGCGACCGCCACGGTGACCTTCGGCGCGCTCAAGCCGGTGCATGTGCTCGCGCCGCACCGCTGCGGCGCGCTGAGGGTGGTGGACATCGGCATCGGCACGGCGCTGCCGGCACCCGCGATCCGGGTGCTGGACACCGCGGACATCGCGGCCGCGTGGCCGGCGCCTGGCCCGGCCGACGACAAGTACACCCAGGGCGTCACCGGGGTGGCCGCCGGCTCGGCGACCTACCCCGGCGCGGCCGTGCTCACCGCGGGCGCCGCCGTGCTCGCCACGTCGGGCATGGTGCGCTACTCCGGCGCGGCCGCCGATCCGGTGCGGGCCCGCTGGCCAGAGGTGATCGCCACCGGCTCGGTGTCCGACGCCGGCCGGGTGCAGGCCTGGGTGGTCGGGCCCGGCCTCGGCACCGGCTCGGAGGGACGCGCCGCCGTGCGCCACGCCCTTGGCGCCGGCGTGCCGGTGTGCGTCGACGCCGACGCCATCACATTGCTGGCCACCGACGAGGTCCTGTGGGACGCCCGCGACCCCGGCGTGCCCGTGGTGCTCACCCCGCACGACCGTGAGTTCGCCCGCATCGCCGGCGACGTCGGCACCGACCGGGTGGCAGCCGCCCGCCGCGCCGCCGCCAAGCTCGGTGCCACCGTGCTGCTCAAGGGCCACTCCACGGTGATGGCCGACCCGGACGGCGCGGTGCTGGTGCACCCGTCGTCGTCCTCGTGGCCGGCGACGGCCGGCTCCGGCGACGTGCTCTCCGGCCTGATCGGCGCGCTCCTTGCCGCCGGCCTCGCGCCGCTGCTGGCCGCCGGCGCCGCGGCCCATGTCCACGGCCTGGCCGCCGTGCTCGCCGCCCGCAACGCCCCGGCCCCCGCATCCGCCCTGCTCGCCGCCGTCCCCGACGCCATCCGTGCGGTGCGCGCGTCCGCCGTCACGCCGGCACGGTGACAGGCACGTTCGCCTCGCGCGCCGCCTCGGCCATCCGCTGGTCGTAGGTCACCAGGAGGGACAGGCCGGAACGCAGCCGCAGCGCACTGGCCAGGTGTATGGCGTCCAGCGTGCGCAGGTGGCGCCCGGGAACGGCCGCCGCGTGCTCCAGAACCGGCCGGTTGACCGGAAGCAGGACGAGGCGGTCGAGCAGGTCGTTCGCCGTGTCGAATTGGTCCTGTGGCGCGCCGTGCCGGGCAAGCGCCCGTCGGATCTCGGTGATCACCAGCTCGCTGGTGACCTGCGGCCGCCGTTCGTGCTTGTCGAGAAACAGCTCGAGTGCGATCGTCTCCGCTTCCGGCCGCACCAGCTTGACCAGCGCCGAGGTGTCGAGATAGATCAACGGTCGTCCTCGTCACGCAGTAGTCGCAGTGTCTCGGACAACGGCGGAGACTGCGGCTCACCCGGGGTCCTCCAGCCGGCGAGGCCGGGCTTCCTCAACTCCTCGGGTCTGAGGAACCCTTCGGCGATCAGCTCCTCGATGACCTGTTGCTTCGGATCGGGCGGACTGATCACGGCGACGAGGACACCGTTGCGGGTCACCTCGATCCGCTCGCCAGCGGCGACCCGGTCCAGCAGCGCGCTGGCGTGCCGCTGGAGCTGTCGTACGGGTACGCGCGTCGTCATGCGCCTAGCGTACGACACATGGTCGATGCCGTGCGACAACGAGACGGATGCGACGATGGAGCGGATGAGTACCGAGCATTCGCCGCGCACCGAGGTGCTGGTCGACCTGGGGGCTATCCGGCACAACGTGGAGCTGCTGGCCGGTGCGGCCGCGCGCAACGGCGCGCAGACCATGGCCGTCGTCAAGGCCGACGGGTACGGGCACGGCGCCATCGAGGTGGCGAGGGCCGCGCTGGCCAGCGGCGCGAGCTGGCTCGGAGTGTGCACGATCGAGGAGGCGCTCGAGCTGCGCGCAGCCGGCATCCGCGCGCCCGTGCTGAGCTGGCTGCACGCGCCGGACGAGGACTTCGCGCGGGCCATCGCCGGGGACGTCGACCTGTCGGTGGCGTCCTGCCGCGGCCTCGACGCGGTCGTCAGGGCGGCCGAGGACACCGGGCGGACGGCCAGGGTGCACCTGAAGGCGGACACCGGCCTGTCCCGCGGCGGCAGCCAGCCAGCGGACTGGGACGACCTGGTGGAACGGGCGGCGAAGGCCTCCGCCGGTGGCGCGGTCGAGGTGGTGTCGGTCTGGTCGCACCTGGCGCACGCCGACGCCCCGCAGCACCCGACCACCGACCGGCAGGCCCGTCGCCTCGACGAGGCGCACGCCCGCGCCACCGCGGCGGGCCTGCGGCCGATCAGACACCTTGCGAACTCCGCGGCCACCCTGACCCGGCCCGACCTGCACTACGACCTCGTGCGACCGGGGATCGCGGTGTACGGCCTGTCCCCGGTGCCGGAGAGCGGCATGTTCGGGCTGCGGCCCGCGATGACGTTCCGGTCGAGGGTGGTGCTGGTCAAGCGGGTGCCGGCCGGCGAGGGCGTGTCGTACGGCCACACCTGGACCACGTCGCGGGAGACCACGCTGGCGCTGGTGCCGGCCGGGTACGCCGACGGCGTGCCACGGTCGCTGTCCGGGCGCCTCGAGGTGCTGCTGAACGGCGAGCGTCGAGCCGTCGTCGGCCGGGTGTGCATGGACCAGGTCGTGGTGGACTGCGGTGACGCCCACGTGGACGACGGCGCCGAGGTGGTGCTCTTCGGCCCGGGCGACCGCGGCGAGCCCACCGCGCAGGACTGGGCCGACGCGCTCGGCACCATCCACTACGAGGTGGTCACCGGCGTCACGCGGCCGCGGGTCGTCCGCACCATGGTCGAAACTGGGGTCCAAGCCGTGGTCGAAGCAGCGATCGGGGAGCGGCAGCGGTGAGCGGAGGCTGGCGCACCGCCGCGCTGGTGGCCGGGCTCGCCGGTGCGGTGGCCACCGGCGCGGTCGTCGGCGTGGCGACCAGGGGTCGCCGGGCGCGCCGACGCCTGCACGAGCACGGGCTGGCGATCGGCGAGCTGGCGCCCGACCGGGAGTCCACCGTGGTTGCCGACGACGGCGTGTCGCTGTCCGTGGTGGAGATCGACCCGGTCGACCGCGGCGAGCCGGAGCTGGCCGTCGTCTTCGTCCACGGCTTCGTGCTGGACCGGCGGATGTGGCACTTCCAGCGCGTCGAGCTGGCCGCGCTCACCGAGCCGCGGGTCCGCACGGTGCTCTACGACCAGCGCAGCCACGGCCGCTCGGGGCACTCGTCGCGGCGCTCCAGCACGATCGAGCAGCTCGGCCGCGACCTCGACGCGGTGCTGCAGGCCGTCGTGCCGGCGGGACCGGTCGTGCTCGTCGGCCACTCCATGGGCGCTATGACGATCATGGCGCTGGCCGAGCAGCAGCCGGAGCTGTTCGTGCACAGGGTGGTCGGGGTTGCGCTGCTGTGCACCTCGGCCGGCGCCCTGGCGAGCATGCGGCTGGCCAGGCCGTTCCTCGCGCCGGGCAGCCCGGTCGTCACGGTCGGCAGCGTCGCGGCCGCGCGGCGGCCTGGCCTGGTGGAGTGGGGACGCCGGGTGAGCGCGGACGCTGCCCGCCCGCTGATCCGCACCTTCGCGTTCGGCGCGCGCCGCCCCGCGCCCGAGCTGATTGACCTGATGGAGCGCATGGTCGCCGGCGTCTCGGTCGAGGTGATGACCGACTTCCTGCGCACCCTCGGTGAGCACGACCGGTTCCGCGCCCTTGCCGGCCTGCGGCAGTGCCACGTGCTGGTGCTCGGCGGCGACGCCGACCGGATCACGCCGTACTCGCACACCGAGGCGTTGGCCGCCGAGCTGCCCGACGCCGAGCTGGTGAGGGTGCCCGGCGCCGGCCACATGGCCCCGCTCGAGCAGCCCGAGTTCGTCACGGAGCACCTCGTCGAGCTGATCAGGCGCTGCCGCCCTGCCGGCCGGAAGTGGCGCCGATGACCACCGCCGGACCGGTGGACCTCGACGCCGACGACTGGACCATCGAGCTGCCGACCGTCGCCGACACCGAACGGCTCGGCGCCGCGCTCGCCGAGCGGCTCGAGGCCGGCGACCTCGTGGTGCTGTCCGGACCGCTCGGCGCCGGCAAGACCGCGCTGGCCCGCGGCATCGGCGCCGGCTTGCAGGTGGACGGTCCGGTGACCTCGCCGACGTTCGTGATCGCCAGGGTGCACCGGGGCCAGCGGGTGCCGCTGGTGCACGTCGACGCCTACCGGCTCGGCGGCGTCGAGGACCTGGACGCGCTCGACCTCGACACCGACCTTGCCGACGCCGTGGTAGTCGTGGAGTGGGGCGAGGGGCTGGTCGAGCGGCTGGCCGACCAGCACCTGCTGGTACGGCTGGAGCGTCGCGACGACGAGTCGCGCATCGCCAACGGACGCTGGCGTGAGAGGACCGCATGACGATCGACGCGGTGATCTTCGACTGGGGCGGCACGCTCACCCCGTGGCGCGTCATCGACCACCATCAGGCGTGGCTGGCCTACGCCGCCGCGCTGCACGAGGACGACTCGACGCTGGCCGGTGAGGTGGCGGCCAGCCTGGCCGCGGCCGAGCGGGCCCGCTGGATCACCGCGCGCGACGAGCTGCGGTCCTTCCGCACCGAGCAGGTGATCGCCGACGCCGGGGTGCCGTGGCACGACGGCGGCATCGCCGCCTACCGGCAGTTCTGGACGCCGTACACGCACACCGACCCGGAGGCCGGGCCGCTGCTGGCGGCGCTGCGGCTGCGCGGGCTGCGCCTCGGCGTGCTGTCCTCGACGCCCTGGCCGGCCGAGTGGCACGTCGAGATCCTTCGCCGCGACGGCGTGCTCGACGCCCTGCACGGCGCGGTCTGGTCGAGCAGCCTGGACTGGACCAAGCCGCACGCCGAGGCGTTCGCCGCCGCCATGGCGGCCGTCGAGGTCGACGACCCGCGGCGCTGCGTCTACGTCGGCGACCGGATGTACGACGACGTGCACGGCGCCGCGCTGCTCGGCATGCGGACGGTCTTCCTGCCGCACAGCACCATCCCGGACGGCGAGCAGCTGCCGGTGGACGCCACTCCGGACGCCGTGGTGCAGCGCCTCGCCGACGTGCTGGACGTCGTCGACGGCTGGATCGAGGCCGCGTGATGCTCGTGCTGGCGATCGACACCTCGACCCCCGCGGTGACCGCCGGCCTGGTGGAGCTGCCGTTGAACGGCGGCGCGCCGCGCCTGGTCGGGGAGCGCGTCACGGTGGACGCCATGGCGCACGCCGAGCTGCTCGCCCCGCAGGTCCGCGCGCTGCTGGACCGTTCGCTGCTGGACGGCGCGCTGCTGGACGGCGCGCTGCTGGACGGCGCGCTGCTGGACGGCGCGCCGGCGGTCGCCCCGGACGCAATCGTGTGCGGCGCCGGCCCCGGCCCGTTCACCGGCCTGCGGGTCGGTATGGTGACTGCGGCCGCCCTCGGCGACGGCTTCGGGGTGCCGGTGTACGGCGTGTGCTCGCTCGACGCCATCGCGGTGGCCGCGTCCAGCGGTTACGCGGTGTCCGGCGGTGCCGCGGTGGCCGACCTGCTGGTCGCCACCGACGCGCGCCGCCGCGAGGTGTACTGGGCCGCCTACCGCGGCTGCGCCAGGGTCGACGGCCCGCACGTGCAGCGGCCGGCCGAGCTGGCTCGGCTCCTGCCGTCCCTCGGGGTCACCGCCGCCGCGGGTGCTGGCGCCGTGCTGTACGCCGACGTCCTCGGCCTGCCATTGCTGGACCTGCCGTACCCAACCGCGGCCGGCCTCGTCGCCGTCGCCGCCGGCGCCCTGCGCAGTGGCGCGCCTCCGCAACCGCTCGTCCCCCTGTACCTGCGCCGTCCCGACGCCGCAGAGCCCGGCCCGCGCAAGCTCGTCACCGCACACCCTGTGGATAAGTCGTGAGTGGTAAAGGGCGTCAGGACGCCCTTTACCACTCACGAGT
>Ga0184609_10000682_pt1 | contig 10160 bp, 10 predicted proteins | sample PLM1_60_coex_FD_133165 | JGI IMG/M metagenome (GOLD analysis project Ga0184609, IMG submission 133165) | Groundwater sediment microbial communities from an aquifer in East River, Colorado, USA - PLM1_60_coex | ecosystem: Environmental > Terrestrial > Soil > Riparian zone | place: USA: East... | reverse complement strand
GGGGAACCGCTTGTTCAGCCCGAGAGCCTCCCGTTCATGGCCAGACTGTGCGACGCCGGGTATACAGTCCTCCTTGAAACCAGCGGCGCGGTCGATATTGCACCGGTCGATCCGCGTACGCATGTCATCCTGGATGTGAAATGTCCGGGGAGCGGTATGACAGATTGGATGCACTGGCCGAATCTTTCTCAGCTGGCGGGCAAAGACGAGGCGAAGTTTGTCATGGCTGACCGAGCCGACTACGACTGGGCCCGTGAGATTCTTACTCAGTATGACCTAGCCAGCCGCTGTCCGGTGCTCTTTAGTCCGGTCTTCGGCTCGCTCGATGTGCGTCAGCTGGCAGAGTGGACCCTCGCTGATCGTCTTCCGGTCCGTTTTCAATTACAGATGCACAAGTATATATGGGCGCCCGATATGAGAGGGGTGTGAGGAACGTGAAGCGTATTTCGTTGGTCACGCGGGACTTGCGAGCAAAGCGGGACTGGTCGGAAGTGTTATCTTCGCGAGTGACACCTGTCGTGCATGTCTCGCTCACGATTCATGAGCGACGAGAACCAAGGAGATGTGAATGAAGATCATGCAGGTCACGGTACAGGTTGGGCGAGCGGAGACGGCATCCGCAGAGTTGTTGGTACTCACGCACTGTGAAGGAGAGGCATTGGCCAAACAGGATGCGGCCCTGCTCGATCGGGCCCTCGGTGGCGCGTTGAGCAAGCTGTTGCAATCCAAGGAATTCGAAGGCAAGGCCAATGAAGTATTGTTGTATCACACGCAAGACATGGTACCTGCGATGCGGCTCGTGCTGGTCGGTTTGGGCAAGAAGAACGAGGTTACGCTTGAGACGATCCGACAAGCGATGGGCTCAGCCGCGAAGCGCGTCCGTCAGGCGAAGGTCGGGTCCTATGCGGTGGTGCTGCCAACCGTGATGCCTGGCGGGATGTCCTGGGTCGAGGTGGCACAAGCGATGGTTGAAGGGGCGATACTGGGCAGTTATCAGTTCACCGTCTATCGGAGCGAGCCCCCCTCAGGGCAAGACGTCGCGGGGATGAGGATTCTCATCCCAAAGAAGGGTCAGTTGCGGCAGGTCACTGAAGGAGTCCGGCGCGGCGTCGCCACGGCAGAGGCCACCGTCTTTGTCCGCGACCTCTGTAATCATCCCTCCAACGTCCTGACCCCCACCAGGGTCGCCGACGAAGCGAAGACCATCGCCAAGGCTGAAGGAATCACGATCAAGATTCTCGAGCAGAAAGAGATGGAGCGTTTGGGGATGGGGGCACTGCTCGGCGTGGCGCGCGGGAGCCAGGAGCCGCCCAAGTTCATCATCCTTGAATACAACGGCGCCAAGAAAAAAGACGCGCGTCCGGTCGTGCTGGTTGGGAAAACGATCACTTTCGATACGGGCGGGATCTCACTGAAGCCCGCCGAAAATATGGAACACATGAAGGCCGATATGACGGGGGGGGCCGAAGTTCTGGCTTCGATCAGAGCGGCGGCCAGACTCAAGCTCCCGCTGCGTCTCATCAGCATCCTGCCCGTGGCGGAAAACATGCCGGGCGGCCGGGCGATAAAGCCGGGCGATATCGTAACGACGCTGTCGGGGAAGACCGTCGAAGTGCAGAACACGGATGCGGAAGGCCGGCTTATCCTGGCCGACGGCCTCGCTTATGCAATGCGCTATAAGCCGGCGGCCCTGATCGACATTGCGACGCTCACGGGGGCCTGTGTGGTCGCGCTCGGCCAATTTGCGATCGGGATGTTCGGGAGCGACCCGACGCTCAAAGAACAGGTCAGGAAGTCTGGACAGAAGGCCGGCGAGCGAGTGTGGGAGATGCCCTTGTGGGAGGAATATTTCGAACAGCTCAAGAGCGACGTCGCCGATATGCGCAACATCGGTGGCCGTGGCGGCGGCATGATCACCGCGGCGCTCTTTCTGAGCAAGTTCGTGGGGGACTGCCCGTGGGTGCACCTCGATATTGCCAGTACGGATTGGAGCGAGCGGGAACGGGCCTACATTCCGAAGGGTCCCACCGCGATTGGAACCAGGTTATTGGTGCAATACCTGATTGATCGGAGCCTCTAGCATTGGAGCGATATCGACTGACCTCGCGCGAAAAGATCGGGCAGCTCTTCATGGTCGGGTTTCTGGGCACATCGGTGACGCCCGATCTGGCCGCGTTCATCAAAGAGTATAAGCCGGGCGGGATTATTCTCTTCTCGCGAAATCTAGAATCCGTCGAGCAGATGGTCAACCTGACCAACAGCCTGCAAGCCTGCAGCCCCCATTCGCCGTTGTTGATCTCGATCGATCAAGAAGGTGGTAGGGTCTCCCGTCTTCCGAAGGGCTTTACGATTTTCCCCCCCTGCGGCCTCTTGGGCCGCTGCAACTCAACCGAATTGGCCTACGCGGCCGCGGCCACCATTGCCAGAGAACTGAGGGCGGTGGGCGTGAACATGAATATGGCACCGGTGCTCGACGTGAACAGCAATCCGGACAATCCGGTCATCGGCGACCGCGCGTTCGGTACGACGCCGGATGTGGTCCGTGAACTGGGGTTGGCGACGGCGTCAGGGTTGCAAGACAACAAAGTCGTGGCCTGCGGCAAACACTTTCCCGGTCACGGCGATACGAATGCCGATTCCCACAAAGAACTCCCGGTGGTCGAGGCATCGCGGGAGCGATTGGAGGCCGTCGAGCTCCCCCCGTTTCGCCGTGCTGTTGAGCAGGGTATCGCGTCGATGATGACCGCGCACGTACTCTACCGGGCCCTCGATCACGAATTGCCAGCCACGCTCTCGCCGACCATCATTAACGATTTCTTGCGCCAGAAGCTGCGATACGACGGAGTGGTGTTGACGGATGACTTAGAAATGCACGCGATCATCGACCATTATGGCGTCGAAGATGCTGCGGTTCGTGCGTTGCTGGCGGGATGCGATGTCTTGTTGATTTGTAAAGATCGGGATCGGGAAGTCGCCGCCTTCGGGGCCGTGGAGCACGCGGTGGCGTCAAGCACGATTTCCGTCGAGCGGTTAGACCTCTCGGCGGCTCGAATCGCCCGCCTGAAAGACCGATTTGTGTCGCCCTATATGCCGGTAACTGTCTCCGAGGCGAAGCTCGTTGCGGGATGCCGAACCCATCAGGCGCTGCTGCACACGATCGAACAGGTTCGGGCGCGGTTATCTAACCCAAAATATGCATGAGCGCTTCTGCTGCGGTCATTCTGGCGAGAGGCAAGGGGCCAGAGGCTAGGGGTTACTGGAAGGGATGTCTTGCCTCGTGCCACTAACCTGACCCATTACCCCCCTTGCAGGTCGCGGACCGATTCCCATACAGTGCGCTGCATGATCCGCACATTTCAGGGTATCAAACCCACCATCCCCACATCCTGTTTTATCGAAGAGACCGGCGTTGTCATCGGCGATGTCGTGCTTGGCGAGCACTGCAGCGTTTGGTTCCATGCTGTCATTCGCGGGGACGTGCACTATATCAGGATCGGTGACCGGACTAACGTGCAGGACCTCTGCATGCTCCATGTCACCCACGATACCCATCCGCTGATCATCGGCAACGAGGTGACCATCGGCCACGGGGTGATACTCCACGGTTGCACGATTAAGGATCGTGTGCTGATCGGGATGGGGGCCATTGTGATGGATGGAGCCGTGATCGGAGAGGATTCGGTGGTGGGGGCCGGTGCGCTGGTGGTGGAAGGCATGATTGTGCCGCCGAAGAGCGTGATCCTCGGATCGCCAGCCCGTATTCGGCGGGCAGTGTCAGAGGCCGAACTCGCGTGGATTAAGGAGTCAGCGGAGAACTACGTGAAGTACGCTGACCTGTACTTGACCAGCCCATCAAAAACCAAACCCGGCTTCCAAGTCTAGCAGGATAGCCGAGCGAGGCTGGCGGGACGGGCGAGACGAGGTGGAAGTCTAATCTGTCCGTGTCGCGCCTTTCTCGCATGTCTCGCGCTTCACGCGCCACGGTCTGTGGCTCTGGCGGACTTTTTCAGTAGCCTGCTAGTTTCCCTTGCCGATTTGAATAAAACAAATCGGGTCGCCCACCAGTGCCGTCGGGTAGTAGCGTTTCCCAACCCGGTAGGGCACTCGGTGCCGATGGCACCACTCTGCAATCCACAGGACTTCTTCTGTGGTGGTCGTGACGAGTCCAGGCTTCGCGAGCCTTCCCATACAATGTGCAACCAATGCACGCACGATGCGGCGCTCTTTGCCAAACTTCAGAGGGTCGAGTGTGAGAGGATTGCCTCGTCCATAAGACAGAGGCGACAAATGCGGGAACCGCTCAGGATCATTCAACACGCTGGCCATCCAGAGATGATTGAATCGGCCCTTTGCACAGGCCGCATCAATCGCATGGAACGTGAGGGGAATCGAGTGGCAGGCGCGGTTGAGAGCGGCGACTTCGGCTCTCCGGAGATTATAGGGTTCCACCGTCCGACCCAGCTCCACCGTTTCCATAATCAAATGAGGTAGTTCTGCCACCCCGGCACCGACGTAGAGACTGCGGCCTCCCCGTCCTAGTTTCCGCCTCAACACCACGGCAACCGGACTCCCGAGACGGTTACAGAGCCCCCGCTTTGCTCGCCAGAACTCATCGCCGCCTTCATGACAGTAGACAGGTCCCAGTGCGCCATAGTCGAGACGGCCATAGACCTCAGTCACGAGACGACGGGTTGCGGGGGCCAGCTTCGTGCGCCTCGTCTTCATGGTCGCACTCCAGCGATCTGAATCGCGGTCGCGGTCACCGTCGCTGTTACGTTGGAGAGAAATTCAAGATTCAGTGTGTCCACGGTATCAGTCTCACGATGGTAATGCGGATTCCGGAAGTTCGCCGTATCGGTCAACATCACAGCTGGATAGCCTGCATCCCAGAACGAGGCATGGTCGCTGCGACGGGTATGAGGCATGGCCTCCCCTCGGCCTGGCACCACCAATGACAGGGGCTTGAGCCGAGCCGCATGCCGCTGGGCCTCCTGTTCAAGCTGGAGCACCAAAGACCGGGATGCCTCGTCGCCCACAATGGCGAGAAAATCTCCCTGGGTCGGCACCACGATGGGCACACCAGGTGGGATCTGCTGCGAGCCGGTTTCGCTCCTGGCGAACCCGACACATTCCAAGATAATCGCACCCGCCAACTCACGGCGTTCGGCTTTCAATCGGGACGCGAACGCCTGACTCCCTAGCCGACCCTGCTCTTCAAGACAGAATGCCACGAGCCAGATTGGTCGCGCGAGAGGTCGCGCGCGGAGGCGAGAAGCCACTTCGAGAAGGACCACGAGCCCACTTGCGTTATCATCCGCGCCGGGTGATCCGGACACGGTGTCGTAGTGGGCCCCGATCAGGAGTGGGGGCAACTCCTCTCCTTGTCGAGGCCAGTCGGGGTTCTTGATCGCCACCACATTGCGATAGATCTTACCCCACGCACTCACGAGCTGGCCCCCGGTGGCCCACCCAAACTTGGCAAACTGCGTCGCCAGATAGTGCGCTGCCCTCCGAAGCGCGCGAGGACTCGTTTCAGGATGACGCTCGCCGACGAGGGCCTCAAGATGTCGGTTGATTTGGAGGCGCTGGGTCACCATAACTAGCCGGACTATTCATAAATACCTGCTACGTCGTTCGATCCTCTCGCCCGGCAGGGTTTTTCTCGTTCGGTCTCTTCGACGGGCTACCAGTACGCCTGCGTCGGCCTTACTTGCGAGAAGCCCAGGCGGGCTTCGGTCTCGAACGCCTCGCGACGGCATTCATGAGTAATCCGGGCTACGATGCGATCTCCGTCCCAATACCTTTACGCGTGAACACTTCGAGAAGAATGGCATGGGGTATTCGACCGTCGATGATATGGGCTTTGCCGACACCGCCTCCGAGCGCATCCAAGCAGGCATGCACCTTGGGCAACATCCCTTCGCTGATCGTACCCTTCTTCACCATCCGTTGCACGTCTTTGCGTGAGACCGTCGAGAGATGGCGCCCATTTGCATCGCGAATGCCTTTCACATCGGTCATCACCAGCAGTTTTTCCGCACCCAGCGCGGCGGCCATCGCCCCGGCCACCAGATCGGCGTTGATATTGTATGTATTCCCTTCCCGGTCGGTGCCGATCGGTGCGATGACGGGAATGTAATTATCCTGCTGAAGTTTCCGCACCAACGTGGGATCGATAGACTGGACCTCTCCGACCAAGCCAAAATCCTCGTCCCCCTCGCAGTCATCTAGATCCTTTTCCAGACTTGCCGCCCAGGCTTTGGCCGTGAGCGGTCGAGAGAGCATGAGCCCGCCGTCCTTTCCACTCAAGCCGACCGCAAGGCCGCCATGGCGATTCAAGAGATCGACGATTTCCATGTTGATCTTGCCGGCCAATACCATCTCCACGATTTCCATCGTAGCCTCATCTGTGACCCGCACCCCATGGCGAAACTTGGCTTCGATACCCACGCGCTGGAGCATCTTGTCGATCTGGGGTCCCCCACCGTGCACGATGACCGGGTTGAGACCCACATATTTCAGGAGCACGACATCCTGGGCGAACCGCTCTTTCAACGGCGCATCGATCATCGCATGCCCGCCATATTTGATGACAATAGTCTTGCCCTTGAATGTGCGAATATAAGGCAAGGCTTCGATCAGGACGTTTGCTTTCTTAATCAGTCTGTTCATATCCAGGCTCCCATGGCGAAAAAAGCAAAGAACGCGAGAAACGCGGGACGATCAAGTTCGCTTCTTGCCCGCCCTGCACCTCTCGCCTGACACAGAGGGTCGTCGGCAACCGTATGACGATCATGGCTTGCCGTCCTTCCCGGCACGCACGTTGGTCGGGCGACCGGCTCGCGGATGCGACTTATCATAGACGGCTAGGAGCTGGTCCGTGGCCAGGTGTGTATACTTTTGTGTCGTACTCAATGAGACATGCCCAAGCATCTCTTGAATCGACCGAAGGTCAGCCCCTTCATCGAGGAGATGGGTGGCAAAGGAGTGACGCAACGTATGGGGACTCACGGAACCACCGACAAGCCGGTTCGAATAGAGGGCCACGATGCGCGCGACGCTCCGAGTCGTCAACCGCCCCTCTCGGCTGTTTCGAAAAACCGGTGACGAGACGCGCTTCGTCTTCGTCGTCAGATCTCGGGAATCCATCAGGGGCCGCTGAGCCAGGTATGCCTGAATGGCCCGTAGCGCCACATCTCCGATCGGCACGATGCGCTCTTTCCGGCCTTTTCCTCGCAGATGGACCAGCCCCTCGGACGCACGGACATCTTCGAGATTGATCCCCACGAGTTCACTCACGCGAGCCCCGGTCGAATAGAGCGTCTCCAGCAAGGCGCGGTCTCGGAAGGCCCCTCCTGTCTGATCGGCAGGAAACTCCATCAGCGCTGCCGCGTCGTCCTTGGTCAAGACACGCGGAAGATGTTTCGGTTGTTTCGGTGTCCTGATGGCATCGGCAGGATTGAGGCCGACCATGCCCTCTCGTTGCAGATAGCGATAGAAGCTGCGGAGAGAGGCGAGCTTCCGGGCCATCGACGTGCTTTTCTCACGCTTGCGGTCCAACCAGTGAAGGTAGGCCCGAATGGACTCCGTCTTCACCGTAGCAGGATCGAGCATGGGCACGCCGGGATGCTCCGCCCTCATGAAGGCCTGAAACTGTCGGAGGTCCGAGGTATAGCTGCGCACTGTTTCATGCGACGCATGACGTTCCAGCTCAAGGAACGTCATGAAAGCTCGAATTGCGTCATCCATGCCGTCATGTCCTCAAGTGCCCGTTGTCCCGTGAGCCGTCGTTTGCGCTCCTTGTCTTTCGTCGGTGTGGCAAGGGGAGGAAAGAGCCCGAAATTCGTATTCATCGGCTGAAAATGACGAGGGTCCGTGGTCGTGATGTATGACAGCAGACAGCCATGCGCCGTGGTTGGCGGCGGCGTGACCAACGGCAATCCTTTAAGACCACGAGCGGCGTTGATTCCTGCCAACCCTCCCATCGCAGCAGAATCCGTATAGCCCTCGACGCCGACCAGCTGTCCTGCAAAGAAGAGGGTGCCGCGCGCCTTGAACTGAAGGGTATCGCGCAACAGTTGGGGAGAATTGATAAACGTATTGCGATGCAGGCTTCCGTAGCGCAGAAACTCCGCCTGCTCAAGACCGGGAATCATGCGAAACACACGCTTCTGCTCCCCGTAAGTCAATTTAGTCTGGAATCCCACGAGGTTGTAACAGGAGCGATAGGCGTTTTCCGTCCGGAGTTGTACCACAGCATAGGCTCGCGCGCCCGTCTTGGGATTCTTCAGGCCCACCGGCTTCAACGGACCGAACTGCATGGTCTGGCGGCCCCGTTCGGCCATCACTTCGATGGGGATACAACCTTCAAAATAGGACGTCTTTTCAAATTCCTTGGGTTGGACTTTCTCCGCAGCGAGCAACGCGTCATAGAAAGCGTTGTAGGCTGGCTCGTCCATCGGACAGTTGAGATAATCATCCCCGCCCTTGTCGTAACGGGACGCGAGAAATACGACATCCATATTGATGGAATCGGCATCCACGATCGGAGAGATTGCATCGTAAAAATACAAATGTTTCGTGTGGGTCAATTGCGCGATCGCCTGAGACAGTTTCTCGGATGTCAGCGGGCCGGTTGCCAGAATGCAGAGACAGTCCGTTGGAATCTCGGTGACTTCCTCATGCAGAATGCGAATGTTCGGATGCCCTTCCAGCGCCTGGGTAATCTTGAGTGAAAACTGCTCGCGATCGACGGCCAGAGCCGATCCTGCCGGCACCCGCACCTCATCCGCCACCCGAATAATGAGCGAGTTGAGACGGCGCATTTCCTCTTTCAAGATGCCGGGGGCGTTCAGTAGATCCGTGGAGCCGAGCGAATTCGAACAGACCAGCTCTGCCAAACCACCGGTCTTGTGCGCTTGCGTCATCTCTTTGGGACGCATTTCATAGAGCGTCACTTTCGCTCCACGATTGGCCGCCTGCCACGCCGCTTCAGACCCGGCCAGACCACCTCCGATAATAACGATGTCGTCGCGCATACGAGTAAAACCCCGCGAAGAAAGACTGAGAGCGGTGGCATTGTAGGAACCACGTTTTGGGGATGTCAAGGCAACTTCGCTGCACATGACGCATGGCGTCACGGTTGATCCGATTTATGACCCCGTGCTAGACTTTGCCTCCTGTAGGCGATTAGCTCAGGGGTAGAGCGCTTCCTTCACACGGAAGAGGCCACTGGTTCGATACCAGTATCGCCTACCATATTCTCCACCTCCACTTCCTCTTTCCCGATCCATACCCCCGGCCTAACCTGACGGTTTTCATGAGAATGCCTGAACCGTTCCATTCCTGGACAGAATCCTGGAGGTCAGCTACACTTCAGTCTATCGAGAGACCGTCGACTCTGAACCGTACAAGACAAGTGAGGTCATCTATGCGGACTACAGCTCTTGCCATGGGAATTCTCCTCCTAGCCACCGCAGTCGGCTGTGCCGGAAACCGCCAGGAACAGGCGTCGGCCGATGCAGATGGAAGCTATACCGCCCCGGCCAGCATTTACAGTGTGATGGACCCCACATCCTTGGTCTACACCGATGTGGCGGCCGGAGCAGCCCCGAGCGATAACCCCTGGCGCTGGACCGGTTTTCTACTGCACCCTGTCGGAGTCGCGATTGATTACGGCGTGAACCGACCGATTTACACGCTCACCAGCAAGATGCCGTACCTTTTCGGGTACACGTCTGAGGATTCTATGCTGGATAGCCAACGGCGATAGTCTCCGCAGCCACGTCGTCCTCAGATTCAACTCAACGCCCGCTTTCCTCACCAGAGCGGGCGTTGCCTTATCACCCCGTTGGCAAACCCTTTTACGTTTCGTGTATGCTCCCTTCGTGAGTCGAGATCCACGTGACACGCAAGCGCTTCGTACTGTGCCCCTTCGCCTGTGGATGGTCTGCGGGCTAGGACTGAGCCTTTTACTGAACGCCTGCGAAACTCCGGCTCGAAAAACGATTCTCCCGCCGTCTAAAAGCGATCTGGTCCTCCTGAAGTCCACGACCCTCTGCACTTCGAAGTCCGACTTCCTCAAGACACATCCTGCCTCTATCCTCAAGACACAAGACTGGGGCGCTGGACAAGAGTTGGTTCTCCCTGCCGGCCAAAGC
>Ga0184609_10000681_pt1 | contig 10166 bp, 9 predicted proteins | sample PLM1_60_coex_FD_133165 | JGI IMG/M metagenome (GOLD analysis project Ga0184609, IMG submission 133165) | Groundwater sediment microbial communities from an aquifer in East River, Colorado, USA - PLM1_60_coex | ecosystem: Environmental > Terrestrial > Soil > Riparian zone | place: USA: East... | reverse complement strand
GGCGAGGCCAACGTGCTGCGCGCCATCGCCACCGCGCTGGCCGGGGTGATCGCCACCCTTGACGCCCAGCAGCGCCTCCTTGCCGGTGCGGAGGCCGGACAGGAGGCCGCCGAGGCGTCCGCCGGTGTCCTGCGCCGGCGCCGCGACGAGCTCACCGCGCAGCGCCGCGCCGGCGGCCGGAGCTGGCAGCTGCGGTTGCGCGCCGAGGTGCAGCGCGCCCGGCTGGAGTCGCTGCACGACGTCGCCGGCCAGGTCCGCGGCGCGCAGTCGTGGTTCCGCCGCGCCGTCGACGAGGCCGACCGTGCCACCCTGGCCCAGCTCCCGTACCAGCTCGACGCCGCGCTGCAGGTGATGTCCGCGCGGGTCACCGCCGGCCTCGCGCACCGCCTGTCGCGGATCGTGGACACCGCGCTCGCCGAGCTCTTCACACCCGCCGAGCTGGACGCCGTACGAGCCGAGTTCGCCCGCCGCGGTGGCACGCATCCGCCGGTGATCCTCCGCCCGCCCGAAACGCGCCCGGCCGGCGCCGAGGACAAGCTGCTGGTCGCCATGGGTGTCTCCGGCGGTCTTGGCATCGGTCGCATGGCCGCGCAGCCACTCAGCGGTCTGGCACTGGCCGGCCTCGGCGCCGCAGCCGGCGTCGCCGTGCTGCCGGTGACCATCGTGCTCGGCCTCGGCGCCGGCTGGTGGATGGCAAGGGCCCGCAGGCACGCCGCCGACAAGGCGCACCTCAAGCAGTGGCTCGCCGAGGTCCTTGCCGACGCCCGCTCCGCTCTCGACCAGGTGGTGGCCGAGCAGATGATCGACGCCGAGCAGCAGCTCTCGCTCGCGCTGGACACCGCACTCGGCCGCAGGGTCGGCGCCATCGAGGACGAGCTGCGCGAGGTCGACCGCGCGTTGCGGATGGACGCCGCCGACCGCAACCGCGAGCTCGCCGCCGTCCGCAAGACCCTCGCCGAGGCCAGGGCCGGCCGCGAGCGCGCCGAGGAGCTGCTGGGTGACATCCGGTCGCTACGCGACCGGTCATAGGGCAGAGCCGGTCGCTACGCGACCGGTCATAGGGCAGAGCCGGGAGTTGCGCGACCGGTCATAGGGCAGAGCCGGGAGTTGCGCGACCGGGCGTGACCCGGGAACCGCGCCGGCATACCGTGAGTCCTATCTGCCAGAACCCGAAGCGACGCCAGGGAGATCAGGTGTACATCGAGGAGCCCGGCGCCGACCTGACCGTGACGGTCGAGGGCCAGGAGTACCACGCCGAGGCGTCCGCCGACATCGATTCGGACGGTCTCGACGACACCGCTGTCGTGGAGACCGACGACGGCGCCATCGCGTTCACCGACACCGACGCCGACGGCCAGGCCGACCTGATGACCCAGCTCGACGCCGACGGCGATGTCGTCGGCCAGGCCCGCTTCGACGAGGCCACCGGCGACTGGGTGCACCTCGACGACCCTCGCGACCCCGGTGTCCGCGGCGAGGTCGAGGTCGGCGCCCCCACCGACGACACCGACGGCGACGCCGCCTGGACACCGTCGTGGTCGAGGACACCGGCGGCGCCACCCTGATCCTCACCGACGCCGACGAGGACGGCGATGCCGACTACGCCACCGAGATCACCGGCGACGGCCACATCACCGTCTCCGAACACACCGGCGACGGCGACTGGACCGTCATCGAGCGGGGCCACCTCGACGAGCACGGCTCCTACCACCGCGACGCCGAGGAGTCCGGCTGGATCCGCGTCGACCCCCGCACCGGCGACTGGGTCCGCGGCCGAATCGAATAGACCCATCGAAATCGAAAATTGACGGATGAGTCAATGAGTGCCGGATTTCTTGACTCATCCGTCAAATTTGTTTTGGAGAGACCCCCAACCCTCCCCCGCTACGGACGGTAATGCGTGGCCACCGAACTGGACGAACGGCACTATGGAAGCGCGGCGCAGTTGCTCGCCGCGCTGCGTCGCCGGCATCTCCTGACCCTGGACCAGCTTGGCGAGCGCGCCGCCGTCGCGCCGGCGCAGCTCTGCCGGTACGAGAAGGGTGCCACGGAGCCGAGTATCGCCACGTTGCGCCGCATCCTGGCGGCCTTCGGGTGGAACCTGACATTTGGTGTCGAGCCGACCACGGCGGCCGCCGATGAGCGGCTCGACGCCGGCAAGGGTCCGCTCCAGCTGCTGGAGCTCGACGTGATCGCGCTCATCGAGATCGCGGCCTGCGCCGCGGGTGACGGCGCCGCGCTCGTCGTCGGTGGCGAGGTCGCCGCGGTGCTCCAGGGCGTTCCGGTCAGCACCGACGACATGGTGGTGCACGTGCATCCGCAACACGTGAGGACGCTGGCCCGCGCGGCAGCCGCGGCCCATCGCGAAATCGCGGAGGGCCCTGCCGGGCGACTGGAGCTGCGATTCAGGAGATCGATGGCAGTGGTGGTACCTGCCGAGGTGTTGCCGCCAAGCACGCTTGCCTCGCTGGATTTCGCACCGTGGCTCGCTCGCGACGCGCTGCCGGTGGTGCCTCTGGACGAGCTGTGCGCGTCGGGTGCGCTTCGACCCGCCGCGGTGGTGCTTGCCACGCGGATGGCTGAGAGATTGGTCGCTGAATCGATTCCGTGATCGGTCCTGTGAGCCATCCGACAGGCTTTCCAGTCGGCGAAGGGTGCAGACTTTCGCTAACCTTTCTTCATCCCTTGACACCGACGCGCCGCAGTCTCAGGCCAGCGGCGCGCTCTGTCATTGCCTCAGAACAGTCAGGAGAGCTTGCCCATGACAGCAGCAACCATTCCCGGCCTTGATGTGGCCCCGACGAGGCATCGACGGTTGCTCGCCTGGGTTCGTGAGGTGGCCGACCTGACCCAGCCTGACGAGGTCGTCTGGTGCGACGGATCGGACGAGGAGTGGGGCCGGCTGACGCGCAAGCTGGTCGCCGCCGGCACGTTCGTGCCGTTGACGGCGAAGCCGAACTCGTTCTGGTGCGCCTCGGATCCGTCGGATGTGGCGCGGGTGGAGGAGCGGACGTTCATCTGCTCGGTCAACGAGGCCGAGGCCGGCCCGACGAACAACTGGATGGCGCCGGCCGAGATGAAGGCCATCATGACCGAGTTGTACCGCGGGTGCATGCGCGGCCGGACGATGTATGTGATCCCGTTCTGCATGGGTCCGCTGTCGGCGGAGAATCCAATGCTCGGGGTGGAGATCACCGATTCGGAGTACGTGGCGGTGTCGATGCGCGTGATGACCAGAATGGGCAGCGCTGCGCTGGAGAAATTCGGCGACGACGCCGGCTTCGTGCCCTGCCTGCACTCCGTCGGCGCCCCGCTGGCCGAGGGTGCGGCGGACGTGCCGTGGCCGTGTAATGAGACGAAGTACATCACGCAGTTCCCGGCGGAGCGCACGATCTGGTCGTTCGGGTCGGGGTATGGCGGGAATGCGTTGCTCGGCAAGAAATGCTATTCGTTGCGGATCGCTTCGGTGATGGCCCGCGACGAGGGGTGGCTGGCCGAGCACATGCTGATCCTGAAGCTGATCTCCCCGGAGCAGAAGGTCTACTACGTCGCGGCGGCGTTCCCGTCGGCCTGCGGCAAGACCAACCTGGCCATGTTGCAACCCACCATTCCTGGTTGGAAGGTCCAGACCCTCGGCGACGACATCGCCTGGATGCGCTTCGGCGAGGACGGCCGGCTCTACGCAGTGAACCCCGAGTACGGGTTCTTCGGCGTGGCACCTGGCACGAACTGGAAGACCAACCCGAACGCCATGCGCACCATCGACCGCGGCAACTCGGTGTTCACCAACGTGGCGCTGACCGACGACGGCGACATCTGGTGGGAGGGCATGGAGGGCGACCCCCAGCACCTCACCTCGTGGAAGAAGCAGGACTGGACGCCCGCTGACGGTGAGGCCGGTGAGCCCAGCTCGCACCCGAACTCCCGGTACTGCACGCCGATGGCGCAGTGCCCGGTGCTGGCCCCGGAGTGGGACGACCCGAAGGGCGTGCCGATCGCGGCGATCCTGTTCGGTGGGCGCCGTGCCACCACGATCCCGCTGGTCAACGAGTCCCGCGACTGGCAGCACGGTGTCTTCCTCGGCGCCACGCTGTCCAGCGAGAAGACCGCGGCCGCCGCCGGCAGGGTCGGCGACGTCCGGCGCGACCCGATGGCGATGCTGCCGTTCATCGGCTACCACGCCGGTGACTACTTCCAGCACTGGATCGACGTCGGCAAGGGCGCGGACGCGCAGAAGCTGCCCAAGATCTTCTACGTGAACTGGTTCCGTCGCGGCGACGACAAAAGGTTCCTGTGGCCCGGCTTCGGCGAGAACTCGCGGGTGCTCAAGTGGGTCGTCGAGCGGATCGAGGCCAAGGCGGCCGCCGAGGAGACGGCCATCGGCCACGTGCCGCCGATCGACGCGCTTGACCTGTCCGGGTTGGCCGCGCCGACCGAGGACATCGAGGCGGCGTTGGGCGTCGACCTCGACGAATGGCGCGCAGAGCTGCCATTGATCGCCGAGTGGTTCGACAAGATCGGCGACAAGCTGCCGACGTCCATGCGCGACGAGCTGGAGGCGTTGAAGGTTCGCTTGAAGGGCTGAGGCGCGACACCCGATGGTGTGAGTTTGGCGGGTGGGCCTAGCATCCCGGTGTCGCCCGCCCGCCACGCACAGGACAGGACCGGCTACCGATGACGTCCTTGTCACCTCAGCGCATACCACCCCGGCCGCCGCAGCGACCACGGCAGCCGCGGCTGCGGTGGAACGCGTGGAACCTGCTGCTGCTCGTCCCGCTGCTCATCCTGCTGACGCCGCTGTACAACAGGGTGGATCCGAGGCTGTTCGGCATGCCGTTCTTCTACTGGTTCCAGCTCGTGTGCGTCTTGATCGGCGTTGCGTTGACGTCCCTGGTCTACGTGATGACCAAGGAGGACGACTACGTGATCACGGGTCAGCCCGACCGGCTGAACGTCGACTCGCTGGACGAGGGGGCCGGGCGGTGACCGTCAAGCCGACCGAGCTGACCATCTTCGTCGTCCTGTTCGGGGCCGTGACGGTGATGGGCTTCGTGGCGTCCCGCTGGAAGCCGGGACGCTCGCTTGAGCACCTGGACGAGTGGGGGCTCGGCGGGCGCAAGTTCGGCTCGTGGGTGTCGTGGTTCCTAATTGGCGGCGACCTGTACACCGCGTACACGTTCGTGGCCGTGCCCGCGCTGCTGTTCAGCGCCGGCGCGATGGGTTTCTTCGCGATGCCCTACACGATCCTGGTGTACCCGCTGGTGTTCATGCCGCTGCTGCGGATGTGGTCGGTCTCGCGGGTGCACGGCTACGTGACCCACGCCGACTTCGTCAGGGGCCGGTACGGCTCGCCGACGCTCGCGCTGCTCGTCGCGGTGACCGCGATCGTGGCCACCATGCCGTACATCGCCCTGCAGCTCGTCAGCCTCGAAGCGGTGCTGCGCACCATGGGACTGAACCAGGCCGGCTGGGTCGGCCACCTGCCGCTGTTCCTCGCGTTCGTGATCCTGGCGGTGTACACCTACCAGTCCGGGCTGCGCGCGCCGGCGCTGATCGCGTTCGTCAAGGACATCCTGATCTACCTGGTGATCATCGTCGCGGTGCTCTACCTGCCGATCAAGCTCGGCGGCTGGGAGAGCATCTTCGGCGCGGCGGACGCCAAGTTCCAGCAGACCCAGAACACCGCGGACGGGGTGCTGCTGAACGCCGACAACCAGCTGCAGTACGCCACGCTGGCGCTGGGCTCGGCGCTGGCGCTGTTCCTCTACCCGCACGCGATGACCGGGGTGCTCGCCTCGCGCAGCCGCAGCGTGATCAAGCTGAACATGTCGGCGCTGCCGCTGTACTCGCTGCTGCTCGGGTTGATGGCGCTGCTCGGGTACTGCGCCATCGCGGCCGGCGTGCGGCCGCTGCAGAACGCGGCCACCGGCGGCTCGGACAGCAGCACGATCATCCCGGTGCTGTTCGACCAGCAGTTCCCGAACTGGTTCGCCGGCCTGGCGTTCTCCGCGATCGGCATCGGGGCTTTGGTGCCAGCGGCCATCATGTCGATCGCCGCCTCGAACCTGTGGACCCGCAACGTCTACAAGGAGTACCTGCGCCGCGATGCCACGCCAGAGGACGAGGCCAGGCAGGCGAAGATCGCCTCGCTGCTAGTGAAGTTCGGCGCCGTCGTGTTCATCGTCGTGATCAACCCGCAGTACGCGATCGACCTGCAGCTGATCGGCGGCGTGATCATCCTGCAGATCCTGCCGGCCGTCGGCGTCTCGCTGTACACCCGCTGGTTCCACCGGCAGGCGCTGGTCACCGGCTGGATCGCCGGCATGCTGTACGGCCTGTGGATGCTCTACCACGTCCCGAACCCGGCCAGCGGGCGGCAGCACTTCGGCGGCTCGGCGTACCCGCTCGGGGACGTGTCGTTGCTCGGCCTGTGGACCCCGTTCGACGGGTCGACCAGGACGATCTACGCCGGTTTCCTCGCGCTGCTGGTCAACGTCGTCGTCGCGGTCGTGGCCACGCTGGTGCTGCGCCAGCTCAGGGTGTTCAACGGGGCGGACGCCACCGACCCCGCGGACTACTACGCCGAGGAAGGCGACGCCAGGGTCGAGCCGGCGTACGAGCGGGTGGGCCGCTGACGCGGCCCCTGTGAGTGGTAAATGGTGCCATAGCACCATTTACCACTCACGACTTGTCCACAGGTGGTGCGGGAGGGTGGTGCCATGAGCGGCGAGGACAGGGTCAGCCGGTTCGGCGTCGTCGAACCGGCCGACCTGGCGGACGACCTGCACGAGCGGATCTCGGTGATCGCCGGGAAATCGGGGTTCGTGCCCAACGTATTCCGCGCGCTCGCGGTGCGCCCCGACGAGCTGCGGGCCTTCATGGACTACCACGACGCGCTGATGGACAAGTCCGAGGGGCTGTCCAAGGCCGAGCGCGAGCTCGTCGTGGTGGCCACCTCGGGCGCCAACCACTGCACCTACTGCGTGGTGGCGCACGGCGCGATCCTGCGCATCAGGAGCAAGGACCCGCAGCTCGCCGACCAGGTGGCCAGCAACCCGTGGGCGTGCGACCTCGACGAGCGGCGACGCGCGATCGTGGACCTCGCGCTGCTGATGGCAACCGACTCCGCGACCCTCACCGACGCCGACCTGGACGCCGCGCGGGACGCCGGCCTGACCGACGACGAGATCTGGGACATCGGCGCCATCACCGCGTTCTTCGCCATGTCGAACCGGCTGGCGCACCTCATGGCCCTGCGCCCGAACGCCGAGTTCTACGGGATGGGCCGCTGACGCCTGTGAGTGGTAAATGGTGCTATAGCACCATTTACCACTCACGACTTATCCACAGGTGACGAGGGCGGCCGCGCCGATCAGGCCGGCGTCGCCGCCCAGCTCGGCGGGGAGGACCCGAAGGGTGCGCAGGTACTCGAGGCGGGCGTGACGGCCGAGGGCCGCGCGCAGCGGGTCGAAGAGCAGGGGGCCGGCCTTGGCCACCCCGCCGCCGATCACGACGAGGTCGAGGTCGCACACCGCGGCCACCGAGGCGATCATGGCGGCGATCGCAGTGGCGCCGCGGAGGAAGGCCCGCTTGGCGACCGGGTTGCCGGCGGTGGCCGCGTCGGCGAGCTCCTTCGCGTCGGCGTCCTTCGGCGCCGGCCAGCCGTGCTCGCGTGCCCAGTGGGCCATCCGCGGGCCGGCGGCCAGGGCCTCGACGCAGCCGTGGCCACCGCACGAGCACGGCGGTCCGGCCGTGTCGACCACCACGTGGCCGACGTGGCCGGCATTGCCGGTACGGCCGTCGTACGGCGCGCCGTCCAGCACGAGGCCGCCGCCGATGCCGGTGGAGACCACCATGCCGAGCAGGAAGGCGGCGCCACGGCCGGCGCCGCGCCACCGCTCGCCGAGGGCCATGCACAGCCCGTCGCCGGCGAGGCGCACCGCCACGCCGGGGACGGTGGCCGTGATCCGCTCGCGCAGTGGAAAGCCGCGCCACTGCGGGATGTTGATCGGGCTGACCGTGCCGGCTGCCAGGTCGATCGGGCCGGCCGACCCGATGCCGACGCCGCGCACCATGCCACCGGCCGCAGTCAGCGCGTCCTGGACGAGGCCGTCGAGCACGGCCCATACCCGCTCGCCGTCCCCGTCGTCCGGCGTCGGCCGGCGGGCGCTGTGCACGAGCCGCCCGTCGGGGTCGACGAGCCCGGCGGCGATTTTGGTGCCACCGACGTCGACGGCGAGCGCATAGTCGGCCATCAGTGCCGGTGGGTGTTGTCGGGCTGCCGCGGGTCGCCGGGGTGCTCGTAGCCGGGTGCGAGCCGGACCAGCTCGGCGCGGCGCCCGTCCAACCAGGTGACGAACACCCTGCGCCGCGCGGCCGCGCGGAGGTCGGCGGCGATCGCCGCGCGCACGTCGTCGAGATGTGGTGGGCGGCCGGCGGGTGCGTCCCAGCCGGTGCCGGTTGCGGGGGCGGTGGCGGTGTCCCGGCCGGTGTCGGTGTCAGGGGAGGTGTCGGTGCTGGTGGCGGTTGCGGTGGCGGTTGCGGTGGCGGTGTCCCGGCCGGTGGCGGTGTCGGGGGTTGGGTCGGTTGCTGCGCGGCGGGTGGCTGGGGCGAACCGGTACGGGTTGCGGGCGTGGTAGGCGGCGATCTCACCGTCCGTGACGTCGACGTGGGCGGTGAGCTGGGCAAACAGCGCCCTCGCCTGGGCCGACGAGGCGAGCACCGCGCTGGTGACGCTGCCGAGCTCGAGCCGCGCGGTGGCGTCCGGGAGCACCTCGTCCTCGGTCGCTGCCTCGCCGGCGGCGTGCCGCCGGTCGATGCCGCGGGCGGCCGCCTCGACGGCGACCACCCGCTCGGTGACCAGCAGCTGGGTCAGCCACCTGCGGAGCTGGCGGCCCTCGCTGGTGCCGGCCGCCGGCAGCGCGCCGGCCACCTCGCAGGCGCGTAGCCGTGCCTCCCGCCGGTCCACCTCGGCCACCGGGATACGGTCGCCACCGACGGTGGCGGCGGGTCTCACGAGCCCACCACGATCGGTACGGCGTGCGAGTACACCAGCCGCCCCGCACTCGCGACCCTGATCAGCGCCCACCACTGGCCCGGCTGGACCCACGGCGGCGGCGCGACGTCGAAGCCGAGCTCGACCTTGCCCTCGGCCGGCAGCTCGGCGCCGACGGCGGGTGGGCCGATCCACTCCCAGGTGCCCCACGGGCTGATCACGTGCGCCTCCACGGCGAGGTCGGCGTGCGCGTCGGTGGCAACCGTGACGGTCAGCCGTGCCGTGCCACCCGGCGCGACCGTCACCGGGTCCGGCTCGCGGTCGATGCGCAGCACGTCGCCGCGCACCGGCGCGGACGTGGTGCCGACCGACACCACGCAGACGTCCTCGACCACCTGCCGCCACGACGTCGGCAGCGTCGTAGGGTCCGGGCGTCCCTGGGGGTGTCCCTGAGGCGCGGCGTCGTCGAGGCGAAGCTGCGCCCGGACGGGGTACCGGCCTGGCTGCGCGTCCGACGGCACCCGCAGCAGCACCTCGCGGCTGGCGTGCCCGCCGGCCGCCAGCTCGAACGGCAGGTCCTCCGGGCTGGCCTGCCACCGCTGCGGCCCGACGAGCCGGATCGTGCCGCGCAGCGGGCCGTCGGTGCGGTCGCTGGCCACCGTCAGCCGCAGCGTCACGTCGGCGCCCGGTGCGGCCGTCACGTGGTGCGGGTGCAGGTGCGCGACGGCCGGCAGCCCGCCGAGCGGCGCCGGGCCGCGGTTGTGCAGCCAGTACCTGGCGTACAGCGGCTGCGCGGCCTCGGCCTCCGGCGCCAGCTCGGTGCCCTCCGCCGCGGCGACCTTCGGCAGGTCGAGCCTGGCCAGCACGGTGGCGATCTCGTAGCCGTGCAGGTCGACCCGCAGCCGCCCGGCGTCAACCGGCAGCGGCTGGCGTGGCCGTTCCAGCAGGTCCGCACGGGCGGCCTGGGTGAGCCGGCCGAGCGGGACGCGCAGCACGGCCGCGGTCGGCGAGCCGCGGCCCTCGACCAGCCGCAGGGTGACCGAGGCGTGCGGGTCGGCCGGCGCCGCGCTGCCGCGGGCCAGCGGGTTGCCGGTTGCCTTGAGCGCCCCGAGCTGCACCGCGCCCGGTTGTGCCGGGCCGTGTTGCGCTGGGCCGTGTTGCGCTGGGCCGT
>Ga0184609_10000679_pt1 | contig 10176 bp, 8 predicted proteins | sample PLM1_60_coex_FD_133165 | JGI IMG/M metagenome (GOLD analysis project Ga0184609, IMG submission 133165) | Groundwater sediment microbial communities from an aquifer in East River, Colorado, USA - PLM1_60_coex | ecosystem: Environmental > Terrestrial > Soil > Riparian zone | place: USA: East... | reverse complement strand
CGGCGCTACCTCGAGGGCTTCGAGCAGGCGCTCGCCGCCCGCGGCGTGCCGGCCACGCCACACGTCACCAAGTCGAACGGCGGCATCATGCCCGTGGCCGCCGCGCGCGCGCAGACGGTGGCGACGCTGCTGTCGGGACCCGCCTCGGGGGTGATCGGCGCCGCCTACGTCGCCGGCCGGGCCGGCCTGCCGAACGTCATCACGCTGGACGTCGGCGGCACCAGCGCCGACATGGCGGTCGTCGAGGGCGGGCGGCCGCGCTCCAGCACGAGCGAGCACATCGGCGGCGTGCCGGTGATGATGCCGGTCGTGGGCGTGACGGCGATCGGCGCCGGCGGCGGCTCGGTGGCGTGGGTGGACGAGGTCGGACTACCGAAAGTCGGTCCGCAGAGCACGGGGGCTCACCCCGGGCCGGCGTGCTACGGGCGGGGCGGCAAGGACCCCACGCTCACCGACGCCTTTCTCGTGTCCGGCTTTCTCGATCCCGAGCGGTTCCTCGGTGGGCGGATGCCCTTGCACCGCGCGCTGGCCGAGGAGGCCATCGCGCGCTTCGCCGGTCCGCTCGGGATGACGCCCGACGAGGCGGCCGAGAGCGTGGTCCGGGTCGCCGTCTCGAACATGTACGCGGAGTTCACCAAGATCCTCTCGCGGGCGGCGGTGGACCCGCGCGACTTCGCGCTCGTCGCCTTCGGGGGCGCGGGGCCGGTGGTGGGCGCGCTCGTCGCCCGCGAGGTCGGCATTGCCACCGTCTTCGTTCCGCGCTCGCCGGGGACGCTCTGCGCGCTGGGGGCGATCAGCGCCGACATCGTGAACGACGCCGTCCGCACGGTGCACGTGCGCGTGGACGCCGCCCCCCTCGCGGCCGCGGCGCTCAGCGAGCAGTACGACGCGCTCCGGGCCGAGCTCGCGGACTGGCTCGCGCGCCACGGCGCCGGCGCGGGGGCCGCCACTTTTCGTGCGGCCGCGGACATGCGCTACGTCGGACAGTCGTACGAGATCGAGGTGCCGGTCGAGCCGGCCTGGCTCGTGCCCGGCGGCGAGGCGGCGATCCTGTCCGCCTTCCACCGCGCGCACGAGCGGGCGTTCGGCCACGCGGATCGACAGGCGCCGGCGGAGATCGTGAACCTCCGCGTGCAGCTTCGGGCCGGACGTCCCCGGGTGCCGCTCGCCGAGGTTCCGGCCAGCGCCGCGGCGCTGGCACCTCGCGCGACGCGCCGGATCTGGCTCGACGGTCGCCCCACCCAGGCGCAGGTCTTCGATCGCGCCTCGCTCGGCCCTGGCGCGCGCCTGGCCGGCCCGGCCATCGTCGAGCAGGCGGACACGACCGTGCTGGTGCCGACCGGTCACGTCGGCGACGTCGACCGCTTCGGGAACCTGTTGCTCCGGAGGGAAGGCTGATGCGCCTGGACGCGTTGACCGTGGAGATCCTCCGGAACTACCTGCAGGGCGCCGTCGAGGAGATGGCCTACGTCGTGGAGCGCACGGCGTACACGACGTTCGTGAAGGAGACGGCGGACTTCACCTGCGGCCTGCTCACCCCGCTCGGGGAGTTCTTCGCCTATCCGATCGAGCTCGGCGTGGCCAGCTTCGGCGGCATCAGCTACGCGCACACGCTCGAATCGGTGGGGCCGCTCGAGCCCGGCGACGTCGTGATCACCAATGACCCGTACGGCTCGGCGGCGGCGGCGACTCACCTGCCCGACATCCATCTGATCCGCCCGATCTTCTGGGACGGGCGGCTCGTTGCGTACGGCGCCGGCTTCCTGCACAGCTCGGACGTGGGCGGCATGGTGCCGGCGTCCATCACCCCGCGCGCGTCGGAGATCTTCCAGGAAGGGCTGCGGCTGCCGCCCAAGAAGCTGTTCGTGCGGGGCGCGGTCAATCGAGACCTGCTCGACGTGATTCTCGCCAACTGCCGGATCCCCGAGCAGAACTGGGGCGATCTGCAGGCGCTGGTGGCCGGGCTCACCACGGGCGAGCGCCGGATGCACGAGCTGATCCGGCGCTTCGGGCCCGACACCGTCGACAAGGCGATGGACGACCTGATCGACTACGCCGCCCGCAAGGTCGAGGCGCTCATCCGCCGGATGCCGGCCGGGCGCTACGAGTTCTCGGACTACATCGAGGACGACGTGGTGACGGATATCCCCATCCGGCTGAAGGTCGCGCTCACCATCGGCGACGGCGAGATCCACCTGGACTTCACGGGCAGCGACGTGCAGGTGGGCTCCGCGTTCAACGTGCCCACGGCCGGGCGCGTCCACCCCTTCATGTCCATCGCGCTCGTGAACTACTTCGTGACCCGCGACCGCACCATTCCGCTGAACGCCGGCGTGCTCCGGCGCGTGCGCATGACCCTGCCCGAGGGCTCGGTGGTGAATCCGAAGTTCCCGGCCGCGTGCGGTGTGCGCTACGCCACCGTCCTCCGGATCTACGACGCGGTGCTGGGCGCGCTCGCCCGCGCCGTGCCCGCGCACATCCCCGCCGCCAGCGGCGGCCAGGGCTGCATGGTTGCGCTGTCGCTTCCCGATCCCGAGGCGGGCCGGCGCCACGTGACGGTGATCGAGCCCATGATCGGGGGCGGCGGCGGCCGGCCGGGCCGCGACGGCGTCGACGGCTGCGACGCCTCGCTCGGATTCCTGAAGACGACGCCGGCCGAGACGCTCGAGGCCGAGGTGCCGATCGTGGTCCGGCGGTTCCACCTGGTGCCGGACTCGGCGGGGCCCGGACGGTTTCGCGGCGGCTTCGCCGTGCGCCTGGACTTCCAGGTCTTCCGTCCCGAGGGCCTGGTGACCGCCCGCGGGATGGAACGGCTGCGGTTCGCTCCCTGGGGCGTGGCCGGCGGCACCGCCGGGGCGACGGGCAGCGTGATGTTGAACCCCGGCACCGCCGGCGAGCGGCCGCTCCCGAAGATCGACGTGCTGGTGCTCGAGCCCGGCGACGTGCTGAGCGTGCGGACGCCCGGCGGCGGCGGCCACGGCGACCGGTTCCAGCGGCCGGCGGCGGCGATCCTCGCCGACGTCGAGGCGGGACTCGTCTCCCGCGAGCACGCGCGCGACGCCTACGGGGTGGTCCTCGCCGGCGAGCGCGTCGACGCGGCGGCGACTGCCGCGTTCCGGGCCGAGCGTCGACGCGAGGCGCGACCTGGCGACACGCCATCTGGCGACACCGGAGACACGCAGTTCGACTTCGGCCCCGCGCGCCGCGAGCACGAGCGGCGCTGGCCGCCGGGACTTCAAGATATGTTCATCGCGCTGCTGATGAGCCTGCCCGCGCCGTATCGCGCGTACGTGCGCCGCACGCTGTACGTCCGGGTGGACGCGCTCGCCGCGCAACGGCCGGTGACCCCCGACGACGTCCAGCGGTTGTGGCAGGAGCTGCGCGGCGCGATCGGCCTGCGATAACTACCGTTCGCGCGGCCGGGCCGAGCCCTTGAAGAAGGGCGCCGCGCGCTGGATGGCGGTGGCGATCACCTCGTCGACGCTGGCCCGGCCGTAGTACGCGCGGGCCAGCTCCTCGCCGGCCAGATCCTCGACGTCGATCCACCCCTCCGTCACCGGCACGGCCCGGATGAACGGGACCTCGGTGAGGAACACGCGGCTGCTCTGCGGCCGGAAGCCGGGATCGAGGAACGCCGGTGACTCGGCGAGGACGCGCAGCGAGGGCACCGTACGTCCCGACGCGGCGATGCTGCGCTGCCCCTCGAGCGAGTTGGCGTACTCGACGAACGACCACGCGGCGGCCTTGGCGTGGCCGGCCTTCGGCATGCAGTAGGCGTCGGCGTGGAGGATGCCGGCCCGCTGGCGCCGGCGCGGCAACGGGGCGACGTCCCAGTCGAAGCTCGTGATCGTCCGGTAGGCGGGCACGCCGCGGCGGCTGTTGAGGAACATGCCGAGACGGCCGTTCAGGAACCGGCGCTCGCTGCTCTCCGCCTTCTCCTCCACCAGGTCGGGCACGACGTGATGCTTCACCTGGAGGTCGACGAACCACTGCACGGCCTCGCGCGCGAGCGGAGCGTCGAGCGTGAGCCGGGTCGGTGCCCTGGGGTCGTCCACCAGCTCGCCGCCGTTCTGCCAGACGAAGGGCGCCACGCGAAAGATCGAGACCTCGGTGCCGAGACCGTACTGGTCGATCCGTCCGCTGCCCCTGGTGTCGCGCGTCAGCGCGCGGGCGGCGTGCAGGAAGTCGTCCCAGGTCCAGTCGTCGGTGGGACGGGGAACGCCGGCGCGCTCGAAGAGGTCCCGGTTGTAGTAGACGACGAGGCTCGACAGGTTCTGGGGAATGCACATCAGGGCGCCCTGCCACCGGAACGGCTCCATGGCCTGGGGGTAGAAATCCCCCTCCTTGATCACGGCGCTGCGCTCGAGGTAGGCGCCGAGCGGCTCGAGCACGCCCCGGGCGGCGAAGGCGGCGTAGCGGCGATAGTTGAGAAGCACGATGTCGGCCGGCGCGCCGGCGGCGAAGTCGACGCCGAGGCGCTTGCGGTAGTCCCCCTGGCTCGGGATGTGGACGAGCGACACGTGGATCTGAGGCTGGTGCTGCGCGAAATCGGCGACCAGCCGCTCGTAGGCAGCCTTCTCGGCGATGTCGCCGAAGACCATGAACGAGATCCGCGTGGAGGGCGGCTGGGCGGTGCTCGCGGACACGCCGAGGACGACCACGGTCACCACCAGGAGCACGAGTCGGCGCATCAGGCACCTCCCCGGAGAAACCTCGCCATCATACCGCTCCGAGCCGGCGCCCGGTCCCCGGACGGTCGGGGCCGGTCGCCGACCAGAACGCGCGCTGCGCCACGACCAGGAGCAGCACCACCGGCAGCATCATCACCACCGCCCCCGCCATCAGGAGCGGCCAGTTGGTGGCGTCCAGTTGCTGCAGCACGCGGAGGCCGAGGGCCAGCGTGTAGCGATCGTCGGACTTCAGATAGAGGAGCGGGTTCATGAAGTCGCTCCAATATTGCACGAAGGTCAGGAGCGCGACGGCGGCGACCGCCGGGCGCGCCAGCGGCATCGCGATCGTGGCCCAGATGCGGAGCGCGCCCATGCCCTCCAGCCGCGCCGCCTCGAACAACGCCGCCGGCTGGCGGCGAAACGCCCAGTAGAAGATCAGCACGAAGAACGGGCTCGAGCCCATCCAGACCGGTGCCAGCAGTGCCAGGATCGTATCGATCAGCCCGAGCTCTCGCAGCACGAGGAAGCGCGTCAGCCACACCGCCGTCAACGGCACCATCCGGACCACGACCGCCAGGGCGAGCAGCGCGTAGCGGGCGCGCGGCGGCAGCTGCGCCATCGCGAAGCCCGCCCACGAGGCGACCAGGATGGTCAGCGGCACGGCGAGGCCGGCGACCAGGAGCGAGTTGCCGAGGTAGCGCGCGAGCGGCAGGATCTCGAAGACGCGGGCGTAGTTCGACCACGCCACCGGATCGGGCAGCCACTCGATCGTGGTCGGCGGCGCCAGGCCGGGCCGGCGGAGCGAGGCCGCCACCACCCACAGCCCGGGCACGAGGAACACGGCGGCGACGGCCAGCGCGGCGGCGTGGAAGCCGAGCACGCGGGGCCAGCGCGCCGACGCCGATCGCGAGGTCATCCTCAGACCTCGTCCTCGTAGCCCCAGCCGCCGGCGGCGCGGTAGGCCAGCAGGATGAGGGCGCCGACCACGACGAGGAGGAGGAGCATCATGGCCGCGCCTTGCCCGAAGCGGAAGCGATCGAACGCGGTCTCGTACATCAGGAGGGGGACGAACAGCGTGGCGTAGTAGGGTCCGCCGCCCGTCATCAGAAGCGCGGGTGTGAAGGTGCTCTGGGCGCTCACGATGACGTCGCGAATCGTGAGCAGGAGGAGCCACGGCGCCAGCAGTGGCATCGTGATGTGGCGCAGCGTGGCCGCGCGCCCGGCGCCGTCAAGCGCCGAGGCGTGGTAGTACTCCTCGGGGACGTGCTGAAGCCCGGCCAGCACGACCACGAACCCCTCACCGATCTGGAACAGCGCGGTCATCGCGATGGCCGGCAACGCGGTGGTGCTGTCGATCAGCCAGGCCGGCGTGGGGAGCCCCAGGCTCGCCAGCGCCAGGTTGAGCGGCCCATAGCGTGGATTGAAGATCCACAGCCAGATGAGGGCGTAGGCCACGCTGGGCACGATCGTCGGCACGTACACGGCGACGCGATAGAGGCCGACGCCGCGCCGAGGCCGGTTGAGCAACAGGGCGAGGCCCAGCGCAATCGCCACGCGCAACGGCACCGTCAGCGCCACGAAGACGAGCGAGTTGCGCAGGGCGATGGCGAAGATCGGGTCGCCGGCGAGCTCGCGGAAGTTGGCGAGGCCCCGCCACTCGGGCGCCGACAGGCCGTCGTAGGCGGTGAAGGCAAGCCCGGCCGAGAGCGCGACCGGCACGATGACCAGCACGACGACGCCGAGCAGATAGGGCGCCAGCAGTAGATAGAGGGACGCGCGGTAGCCCGCCCCCGCCCCGCGCCGGCGCATGGCGATCGCCGCTAGCGGGCGGCCGGCGACGGCCGGCGGTGACCGGCGAAGTGGAGGACGGGCACGAGCGGATAGACCGGGCGACGGCTGACCACCGGAGACGATACCATGATCCTGGCGGACGGGAGGACAAGCATGACCACCATCGACTGGAGCTATCACCGCAACGGCTGAATGACCTGCGCCAAGACGCAAGGGTTCCTTGCGAGGCACAAGGTCGCCGTGGCCGCCCAGACGGATGCCAAGAAGGCCACCATCAAGGGCGACGCCGCGCTGGGCGTGCTGAAGGACGTGGACGAGCTCTATGTCGCCAAGGGCAAGCGCGTCGTCCACGTCAACCTCACGCGCGAGAGACCGCCGAGGGCCGAGCTGCTCGGCCTGCTCCTGGGACCCACGGGCAATCTGCGGGCGCCCACGCTCCGGAAGGGTCGTACACTGATCGTCGGCTTCGACGAAACCACCTACAAGAGCGTCCTCGACTGACGTGCTGGACTGAAAGGAAGGCGCCGGATGTCACACAAGGGCTTCTCCCACATCGGCCTGTCGACGCTGGATCTCGACAAGACCCGCGACTTCTACGAGAACGTCCTGAGGTTCAAGGCGGTGCGCTGCGACATCCTCAAGGTCAAGGAGGGCGGGCAGATCCGCCACGTCTTCTTCGATACCGGACGCGATCAGCTCCTCGCCTTCATGGAGGCACGGGGGGTGCCGGGGGTGCCGGCCCAGTACGAAGCGGGGATCAATCGCGGGCTCGGCGTGCCGAACGCCTTCTATCACTTCGCCTTCGAGGCGGGCTCGGAGGCCGCGCTCGACGAGAAGCGCAACGAGCTCATCGCCCGCGGCGTCGACGTGAGCGACGTGGTCGATCACGACTGGGCAAAGTCCATCTACTTCAAGGACCCCAACGGGATCCAGCTGGAGTTCTGCTGCTTCACCCGTAACCTCAACGCGGACGACGCACAACTGCAGCCGCGCGCCGAGGTGTCGATCCGGCGGATGGGGCTCGAGGGCGCGGGGGCACCGGCGTCCACCGATGACGCGAAGCTCGTGGCGGACACGCGCCGCGGCACGTGAGCCATGGGACCTGAGAACCAGCGGTCGGGCGGGTGGGCTGTTCGCAGCGCGAGCGGGACCTAGCCGGCGGGAAGCTCGTCCAGCCCTGAGATCCCGACTTCGGACCGTGCCTTGAGCATGGCCGGCCCGGGAACCGCCGTGCGGGTGACGCCGAGCCGGCAGCACGCCGAGGAGTGCGCCGTCGTGCTCGCCGCCGCCGGTATCCCGCACTGGATGCGCCAGCGACTCGATGGCTGGGCCCTGATCGTCCCCCCCGACGACGCCGCCACCGCCCTCGCGGCGCTCGCGGCTTACGACCAGGAGAACGCGGGCGAGCGCGTGGGCAGCAGCGAGACCGCCGCGCCGGCGCGTCCCCCGACGATCGCCGGCGTCGTCGTCGCGCTGCTGCTGCTCGGTTTCTTCGCGATCACCGGCCCGCGCGCCACCGGCAGCGCGTGGTTCGAGCGCGGCAGCGCCGACGCGGCGCGCGTGCTGGCCGGCGAGTGGTGGCGCACCGTCACCGCGCTCACGCTCCACGCCGACGCGCCCCACGTGCTCGCCAACGCCGCCGCCAGTGCGCTCCTGATGACCGCGGTGTGCTGGCACCTGGGGCCGGGCGGCGGCCTGTGGCTGCTGCTCCTCGCCGGTGCGGGCGGCAACGCCCTCACCGCCGCCGTTCACGGCCGCGATCACGTGTCGGTCGGCGCGTCCACCGCCGTCTTCGGCGCCATCGGCATCCTCGCCGCGCTGCAGATCACGCGGAGCCGCGCGGGGTCGGGCGGGAGGAAGTCGTGGGTCGTGATCGCGGCGAGCCTGGCTCTCCTCGCGCTGCTCGGCGCCGGCCCCCATGCCGACGTCCTCGCCCACCTCTTCGGTTTCCTCGTCGGCGGCGGGCTCGGGCTGATCGCCGCGCGGACGATCCGTGGGACTCGGCCCGGGCCGGTCCAGTGGCTGCTCGTCGCCGCGGCCGGCGCGGCCGTCGTCGGCGCCTGGCACCTGGCCTTCTGACCAGCCGGGACCGACCGACTCAGCCGCGGATCAGCAGGGCGGTTCCGGCGCCGACCAGGATGACGCTCACCAGCCGGACGAACGCGCGGTGGCTCAGGCCAAGGTGGACGCGGCCGCCGGCGTACAGGCCGGCGGCGACGAGCGGGAGCGACGCGGCCACGCAGACCAGCGTCGCCCAGCCCAGCAGCCCGGCCACGGCGTAGGCGGCCAGGCGCAGGCCGCCGTCGATGAGGAAGTTGGTGGCGAACGTCGCGCGGAAGGCGCTCTTGTCGAGCCCGCGCAGGTTGAAGTAGATCGCGTAGAAGGGCCCGCCGGTCCCGAAGAGCGTGCCCACCAACCCGCCCAGGAGCCCGCACCAGATGGCCGCGATGCGCGAGCCGTGCAGCGGGGGCAGCGGGAGGAGCTGGTAGACGGCGTACACGATCACGAAGGCGCCCAGCGCGCGGCCGAGGACCGCGGCCGAGACGCCGCGCAGGACGAAGAGTCCCGCGGTCACGCCGACCAGGGTGAACGGCAGGAGCACGAGCTGCTCGCCCCAGGCGACCCGCCCGATGTTGCGCACGCTCTGGCCCGCCGAGCCGATGTAGTCGAGCGAGACGACCACGGGCACCACCGTGCCGATCGGCGCCACCATCGAGAGCAGGGGTACGGCGATCAGCCCGGAGCCGAAGCCGGCGATGCCCCGCACGACGTAGGCCAGGAGCAGGACGAGACCGGCGTAGGCGGCGAGCGGGACGTCGAGACCGGCGAGCGGGCTCACGCCTCCCCGCGGGCCTTGCGAAACGCGCGCTCGAAGCCCGGCAGCGCGCGCACCACGGTGTCCCGCTCCACCGTGAGCGAGATGCGGATGTGACCGGGCATGCCGAACCCGGAGCCGGGCACCGTGAGGACGCCCTCGTTGGCGAGCAGGCCGACGAAGGCCACGTCGTCGTCGATGGGGGTGCGCGGGAACACGTAGAAGGCGCCCTGCGGCTTCACGCACCGGTAGCCGATGCGGGTCAGCCCCGCGTACATCAGGTCGCGCTTCTCGCGATAGGGCGCCACGTCGATCACCAGGTCCCCGACCTCGGCGACCACCCATTGCCAGAGCGCCGGCGCGTTGACGAAGCCGAGCACGCGGCTGGTGAACGTGCAGGCCTCGAAGAGCTCGGCCGCCTCCGGCAGGCGCGGCGAGAAGGCCAGGTAGCCGATGCGCTCGCCGGGAATGGCCAGCGACTTGGACCACGAGGTGGCGACGATCGAGCGGGTGACCAGCGGCGGCACCTCGGGCGGCACCACGTCGTCGAAGACGAGGGCGCGGTAGGGCTCGTCGCTGATGAGCACGATGGGCCGCGCCGCCCGAGCGAGCATCGCCTCGATCTCGACGAACGTCGACGCCGGATAGATGACGCCGCTCGGGTTGTTCGGCGAGTTGACCAGGATGGCGCGCGTCCTCGGCGTGATGGCGGCCTCGAGCTTCGCGACGTCGGGCGTGAGATCGGCCCGGGGCGGTACGACGACCAGCTTGCCGCCATGGTTCTCGGCGTAGAAGGTGTACTCGGCGAAGAACGGCGCCACCGTGAGGACCTCGTCGCCGGGATCGAGCAGCGCCTTCAGCACGGTGTTGAGCGCGGCCCCGGCGCCCACGGTCATGAGG
>Ga0184609_10000677_pt1 | contig 10185 bp, 8 predicted proteins | sample PLM1_60_coex_FD_133165 | JGI IMG/M metagenome (GOLD analysis project Ga0184609, IMG submission 133165) | Groundwater sediment microbial communities from an aquifer in East River, Colorado, USA - PLM1_60_coex | ecosystem: Environmental > Terrestrial > Soil > Riparian zone | place: USA: East... | reverse complement strand
GTTCGTTTTCTTCGAAGGTCTCCCGACCGCCAATGGCCAGCCAGGCATCCATCACGTGTTCTCACGCACGGTGAAGGATCTTTTCTGCCGTTATCGGGCGATGCGGGGCTTTCACGTCGCGCGCAAGGCGGGATGGGACACCCACGGCCTTCCAGTCGAGATCGAGGTCGAGAAGCGGATCGAGACCGAGTTCGGGGTCCGCACGGCAAAGCAGCAGATCGAAACTATCGGCGTGGAACGGTTCAATGCGATGTGCCGTGAAAGCGTGTGGCGCTATCGTGCTGACTGGGAGGAGTTGAGTGAGCGCATCGCGTATTGGCTCGATTACAGCGACCCGTACGTCACGTACTCCAACAACTACATCGAAAGCGTCTGGTGGGCGCTCGCGACGCTGTTCCGCCGCGGAAGGCTTTACCGCGGTCACAAGGTCCTGCCGTACTGTGCGCGCTGCGGAACGACGCTTTCCAGCCACGAAGTCGCGCAGGGCTATAAGGATGTGAAGGACCCGAGCGCATACGTCGCGCTCGACCTCGTCGATGCCAAGGCCGCGGGAGCTCGCCGCCGGATTCTCGTCTGGACGACCACTCCATGGACGCTGGTGTCGAACGTGGCGCTGGCTGTCAGCCCGGCACTCGAATACGTCGAGCTGCGGAAGAAAAAATCCGATTCCAGCGAGACGATCATTCTCGCTCTGGCGCGGGTGCCGGCGGTATTGGGCGACGATTTCGCCGGCCGGTGGGACACGGTCGGATCCTTCAAAGGAAGCGAGCTGGTCGGCAGGCGTTACAAGAGGCCACTCGACTGGGTCGAGTACACTGAAGGTGCGCACGAGATAATCATCGGCGAGGATTTCGTTTCGGCGGAAGAGGGCACTGGCGTCGTCCACATGGCGCCCGCGTTCGGCGCGGACGACTACGCAGCAGGGAAGCGCAACAACCTGGCCTTCCTCCAGCCAGTGAATCTGCGTGGCGAGTTTCCGAGCGAGATGCCGCTCGTTGGCGGAAAATTCGTCAAGGACGCGGATCCGATCATCCTCGAGGAGCTGAAGCGCCGCGGAGCTCTATGGAAATCCACGCTGCACGAGCACGCGTACCCGCACTGCTGGCGCTGCGAGACGCCGCTGCTCTATTACGCGCGCACATCCTGGTTCGTGCGCACCACGGAGTACAAGGACGCCATGCTGGTGCGCAACGCGCGCGTCGATTGGCATCCGCCGGAAGTAGGCGCCGGTCGGTTTGGGGAATGGCTCACCAATAACATCGACTGGGCGGTCTCGCGAGACCGCTACTGGGGTACGCCTCTTCCAATCTGGGTGTGCGACAAGGACGACACGCACGCCGAGGCGATCGCCGGCTACGCGGAGCTCTCAGAGCGGTCGGGCGTGACGCCCCCCGAGGGATTCGATCCACACAAGCCCTTCATCGACACCTACAGCTGGAAGTGCGAGTGCGGCGGGACGATGAAGCGAACGCCCGAAGTGATCGATGCGTGGTTCGACTCGGGGTCGATGCCATTCGCCCAATGGCATTTCCCGTTCGAGAATCGCGAAAAATTCGAGCGCTACTACCCCGCCGATTTCATCGCCGAAGGCATCGATCAAACCCGCGGCTGGTTCTACTCGCTCCTGGCGATCGCAACCGGGCTTGGTGACGCGCTGCCCAACAACCTTCTGGCTCACGAAGCACACAGCCCGGTGGTAGGCGACACGGCGCCATACCGCGCCGTCGTGGTCAACGATCTGGTGCTGGATGCAGAGGGCCAGAAGATGTCGAAGCGGCTCGGAAACATCATCGATCCGTCGAGCGTGATCCCGCGCTACGGCGCCGACGCGGTCCGTCTCTTCCTCACTACCTCGAGCCAGCTTTGGACCCCCCGTCGGTTCGACGAGGCCGGCATCCGCGACACGGCTGGACGGTTTCTGCTCACCTTCAAGAACGTCTATACCGGGATTTTCGCAGAGTACGCGAACTTCGGGTGGTCGCCGTCGGCTCAGGATCCGTCACCAGAAGACCGCCCTCTGCTCGACCGCTGGGTCCTGTCACGCCTGGCCAGTGTCGAGCGCGAGGCGGACGAGCTGCTCGGCCGCTACGAGGCGACCAACGCCGCCAAGGCTGTGATGACCTTCTTCGACGAGGACGTCTCCAAGTGGTACGTGCGTCAGAGCCGGCACCGGTTTTACGACGTCGATGGGGAAGACAACCGCGCCGCCTTTGCCACGCTGCACGAGATCCTGACCATCACCTGTAGACTGCTTGCACCCTTCGCCCCGTTCCTCACCGACTGGGTGCATCGGGAGCTGACGGGCGGATCCGTCCACCTTGCGCCCTACCTCCGCGCCCGTGCGGGTGCGATCGACGTCGACCTCGAGCGGGCGATGGCACACATTCGGACCCTTGCCACCCTGGCTCGGGCCGCCCGCGAAGAAGCGGGTGTCAAGGTGCGCCAACCTCTGGCGCGAATGGTTTGTGTCGTGCCGTCGCCGGCGGTCGTGTCCAGAGGCGCGGCGGCCCGGGCCGAGGGGATGCTCGCGGACTTGAGCCCCCTCCTGGCGGCCGAGCTGAACATAAAGAAAATCGAGTTCATCTCCAGCGCCGACGACCTAGTAACTTTAAAGGCTAAGCCGAATTTCCGTTCGCTGGGTAAGAAGTTCGGAAAGAACACCCCGCTCGCCAGCGAGGCAGTTCAGGCGCTGAGCAGTGAGGCATTGAGGGAGTTCGAGGCCGGAAAGCCGTTGTACGTGTCTGTCGGGAATGATTCGCACGAGCTGAGCGCCGAAGACCTGACCGTCGTGAGACGCGCATCGGGCGAGCTGGTGGTGAAGGAGGAAGGCGGGTATTTTGCGGCCCTCGATCCAGTAGTGACTCGCGAGCTGAGGCTGGAAGGCTTGGCACGGGAGCTCGTCAGCCGCGTTCAGCGGCTGAGAAAGGAATTGGGTTTCGCGGTAAGCGATCGTGTCACGCTCTCGGTCGGAGGTCCGGCGGAGATTCAGGAAGCGGTAAAGGCATTTCAGAAATGGATCGCCGACGAGGTACTTGCTCGCCGAGTGACGGTGGGTGAGCGAATGGAAGGCACACACGCGACGCATACGTTCGACCTTGATGGGCAGAGCGTTGAAGTCGCCTTGGAGAGGGTTGTTTAGAGATGGCACCAGCAGCTAGCAGCAAAAAACCGAAGGCGAGCACAAAACCGAAGTCGATGACGAAAAAGAACCTGCAGCACTTTGAGAAGCGCCTGCTCGAAGAGCGGAAGCGCGTCCTCAAGGAGCTGGGGCACTACGACGAGACTTTCGGATCGACACCGCAGGGTGCGGACGGCGATCTGAGCGCATACTCCTTCCACATGGCCGATCAGGGCACGGACGCGATGGAGCGCGAAAAGGCGTTTCTCTTCGCGAGCCAGGAAGGTCGGTTCCTCTGGCACATCGACGAAGCACTGCGCCGGCTCTATCGCAATCCGGAACAGTTCGGAAAGTGCCACAATTGCGGAAGAGACATCAGCTTCGAACGTCTCGACGCGCTGCCTCACGCCCGATACTGCATCGAGTGCAAACAGCGCGAAGAAGATGGAAAGCGCCAGGCCTAATCCGCCCCTTTTCTGGGGCACATTGATCCTGATTGTCGCGATCGATCTGGCGACGAAGCTGATCGCCGTAGCGACGCTGTCCCCGCAGCACATCCCGCACGAGGTGCTGGGGAATCATCTGCGGCTCACGCTGGTCTACAATCCGGGCGCGGCGTTTGGACTGAACCTCGGCATCTACTCGCGGTGGATCTTCATGGCGCTCACGGCGGGCGCCCTGGTGATTCTCCTGCGTTTGTACCAGGCAACGCGCCAGGGCGACTTCGTTCGTACGATGGCCCTCGGCCTCGTGTGCGGAGGTGCCGTTGGCAATCTCATCGACCGTATTCGGTCGGCGACTGGTGTCGTGGACTTCATCGATGTCGGGATGGGTGATCTCCGCTGGCCGACCTTCAACGTCGCAGACATGGCGGTGAGCGTTGGCGCCTTCCTCCTGGCGTGGGTGCTTTGGGGAGAGGAGCGATCTCCCGCCCCAGTGGTTGCGGCCGCCCCCGTGTCGGATACGCAAACGGAGATCTAGCCTGAGCAACTCCAGAGAGTTTCCCGTCGAGGCGGACAGCGATGTCCGCCTCGATCTCTTTATTGCCCATCGGGCCGAGCTCTCGCGCACACAGGCGGCGACTCTGATCGCGCAGGGACATGTACTGGTCGACGGACGCCGGGAGAAAGCCAGCTACCGCCCTGAGCCAGGGGAGGTCGTCCGGATAGAGATCCCCGAGGTCGAGAAACGGACGGTTTCCGGGGAAGACATTCCAATCAGCGTCGTCTATGAGGACGAATCGCTGCTGGTGGTGGATAAGCCCTCGGGGATGGTAGTGCACCCGGCGCCCGGCAACTGGAGTGGGACGCTGGTCAACGCCCTGCTGGGACGCGGCGGGGGCCTCTCGACGGAGGGTGAGCCCGAGAGAGCGGGAATGGTCCATCGCCTGGACAAGGAGACCTCCGGCCTGATCGTCGTCGCCAAGACAGACCGCGCGCACCGCCTCCTGAGCGCAGCCATCGCCGCCCGACGCGTCGTGCGGCGCTATGCCGTGATGACCTGGGGTCATCTCACCAGTGACGCCCTTACGATCGACAAGCCGATAGCCCGTGATCCACGAGACCGGAAGCGCATGGCAATCGTCAATAAGGGTCGGCCGGCCAAGACCGACCTCATACGCCTTGCCCGGTTCGACGCGGGGGACCTTCTTCGTGCGCATCTCCATTCCGGACGGACTCACCAAATCCGCGTTCATCTCGCGTCTATCGGCCATCCTGTCATGGGCGACGACGTGTATGGAGGGGGCGGAGGACGTCGTGTGGCCGGACTTCCTCCCAAGCGGCATTTCCTCCACGCGGCCTGGCTCGCGTTCAACCACCCAATGACGGGGAAACCGCTCGATTTCCGCTCACCGCTTCCGGAAGATCTGCGACGCTCGCTCTCGGTAATCGCGGGAGAGCACGCGTTGCCCGCGGGCGTTGACCCTCTGACGGTGTTCCGTTTTTATGAGTGAGGCAGTCACGCTCCCACCGGAGCAGGTAGCCGAAGAGGGGCCGCAGGTTCCAACTCGGCGGCTGCTGGTGTTCGACGTTGGCGGGAGCACTTTCGCCTGCGAGATGGAATCTTTTCGTGAGATCATCACGCCGCACCCGATGACGAGACTGCCCGGCGCGCCGAATACGGTGTGTGGGTTGATCAATCTGCGTGGTACCATCGTCACTGTGATCGATGGTGGATTTGTGCTCGGAATGCAGGGCTACGTCCGGGCATCGGGTCTGATTCTGCTGGCGGATTATCTCGAACGCTGGATCGGTATCGGCGTGGACGACGTGCGCGACATTCAGGACGTGCCAATCGATCAGTTTTCCGCTGCGACCGCCTCGGAAGCGTCGCAGACGGCGATCACTGGCGCGGTGGAAATCGAGGGGCAACGCGTTCTGGTGCTCGACATCAATGCGGTAATCGGGCAAGTCATCGGACAAGGGAGGTAAGGTGAGTAGTAGCACTGTGCTGGTATGCGACGACGCCGTATTCATGCGGACAATGGTTAGCGACATCCTTTCCCAGGCTGGATTTACCGTCGTCGGCGAAGCCGAGAACGGAAAGCAGGCCGTGGAGAAATACCAGCAGCTGAAGCCGGATCTGGTGACGATGGACATCATCATGCCGGAGATGGGAGGTATCGAGGCCGTCAAGAAGATCACTCAGCTGGATCCTGGCGCCCGCATTCTCATGTGCAGCGCGATGGGACAGCAGGCACTCGTGCAGGAGGCTCTCCAGGCGGGCGCGCGTGACTTTGTGGTCAAGCCGTTCCAGCCGAGCCGGGTGCTCGAGGCAGTCCAGCGGGTGCTGGCCTAAGTGGATACAGGACGGTACGCCAAGCTTTTCCTTTCCGAGAGTCGCGAATATCTCTCGGAGCTCAACTCCGCTTTGCTCGAGCTGGAGCGCGGCGGGAGCGACGCGGCAGTAGCGCGACTGTTTCGCGCGGTTCATACGATGAAGGGAATGGGCGCCGCTATGGGATACACCTCGGTCAGCGAGGTATCCCACGAGCTCGAGACTCTCCTCGACAGGCTGAGAAGCGGGAGCCTCGCAGTCACGCCGGCAATCATGGATGCTCTCTTCGCCGGAGTCGATGCGCTCGAGCAGGCGGTCGACCTGGTGACTGCGCCATTGCCGCAGCAGCTCGAAGTGAAAGACATCATCACCCGCATTCGTCGGGCCGGCGAACAGGTATCGCAGACATTCACCGCCGAATTCGCGATCCCGAAGAAGGACAAAAGTGAGGCGTCAGCCCCAGCTCAGAAGCCGGCGCGGCACATCCGCATCGACGCACGGCGTCTCGATACGCTCATGAACGTTGCGGGAGAGCTGGTCATCGCGCGCGACCGCATCGCCCAGATCTCTGAACGGCTTGGCGACGAGGAGCTGGTCGAGGCAACGCGACACGCCTCCCAGATTGTGGCGACGCTGCAGAACGAGATCATGACCAGCAGAATGGTTCCGGTATGGCAGGTGTTCGAGCGGTTCCCGCGCGTCGTCCGCGACACGGCGCGAACTCTCGGCAAAGAGGTGGAGTTCAAGATCGAAGGCAAGGAGATCGAGCTCGATCGCTCCATGCTGGACGAGATGGGCGAGCCGGTCCTGCACCTTCTTAGAAACTCTCTCGATCACGGCATCGAGCTGCCTTCCGACCGGGTGAAAGCGGGGAAGCCGCGTGTGGCGACGCTCATTCTGACGGCCGAGCGCGATCGGGCCACAGTCCTGATCCGGGTCACCGACGACGGTCGCGGGATCGATCAGAACCGGGTTCTACCACGCGCCAAGTAGCTCGGCATCGTCGAGGCCGCGACGAGCAAGCTCTCGGAGCAGGAGCTGGTCGCGATCATATCTCGCCCCGGCTTCTCGACGGCGGAGAAGGTGACGGACATCTCCGGCCGCGGAGTCGGATTCGACATCGTCGCCAACAAGGTGCGCAGTCTCGGCGGCTCGCTGGAGGTACACACCGACGCGGGGCTCGGGACGAGCGTGAGCATGCGGCTTCCGCTCACGCTCGCGATTTCACGCGCCTTGTTGGCGCGGGTCGAGAACGAGATTTACGCCATCCCGCTTACTCACGTGCTCGAGACCTTCGCGCTCTCGCAACCGATGCTGCTGGAAGTAAAGGGAAAGGAAGTTGTCGCTATTCGAGACGATGTGTTCCCGGCGATCAGACTGCGCGAGCGGGTCGGCCTTCCCGCCGCGGCCGTTTCGGGTGGTCAGATAGTGCTCATCGAGCTGGCGGAGCGTCGTGCGGCTCTCATTGTCGACGAGTTTGTCGGCCAGCAGGAAATCGTCATGAAACAGTTCGACGGTGTCAACGGCAGCAGAACACTATTCAGCGGCGCAACGATTCTTGGCGACGGCGCACCCGCGCTCATTATCGACGCCTCCACACTCCTTTGAAATGACAATTCCCCGCGACACACCATCAGGCCAGGCCGGAACCACACTGTTGAGCACCGCACGCCTCGACGCGCTGCGCGAAGTCGCGAACATCGGCGCGGGCCACGCCGCGACGGCGCTCTCCACGCTCACGGCTACTCGCATCATGATCAGCGTGCCCATGGTCAACATCGTGCCGCCTGGCGACTTCGTCCCCGAGATCGCACCCGATACGGAGATAGTCGCTGTGCACATGGACATGAGCGGCGACATCAGCGGCCGGACGATTTTCCTGCTCGCGGTTCCGGCGGCGCTGAGGCTCGCCGAGCGTATGTTGCGGCGCAATCGCGGATCGTCAACGAACCTCGGGAAGCTGGAACAATCGGCCCTCAACGAAGCCGGGAACATACTGGCTGGTGCGTACCTCACAGCGCTCAGCGAGTTCCTCGACATGAGACTCATGTTGTCACCGCCGTCTCTCAAGACTGGCGCGACCGCGGAGGCGCTCGATGCGCTCGGCGACCACGCGCCCCGCGCCGAGTCTCCGATTCTCTGTGTGGAGACCGAGTTCTTCCTCGAGGAGCCGGCGGAGAGCCTGCACGGTTTCTTCCTGCTCGTTCCCGACCCCAACGCATTCGACGCCATCTTCCGCGCCGTGCGCGTAGACTGACACCATGAGCGCAGCGGCAACTGCCCGCCCACCGGCAGCCGCGCATGGCGGTGAGATCGACATCCTCAGATCGTTCGCCCGCCGAATCGATCCGTCGGATGCAGGGGCGTACAACAACCTCGGGGTCCTCTATTTCCGGAAAGGGCTGACCGACGAAGCGATAGTCGCATTCGCGCGAGCGCTCGCGCTCGACGAACGCATGGGTGTGGCGCGCAGGAATCTGGAGATCGCCTACGGCGAGACCGGAATCGCGGAGCGGAGGCTGCACGAGCTCGAGGAGCGCCTTCGCGCGAACCCGCAGGATCTCGAGGCTCTGGTTCAGAGCGGAATCGCCGAGAAGACGGCCGGCCGGCTGGAGCGTGCGCACACGCTGTTTCAGCACGCGATCGAGCTGGATCCCAACAGCTCCGTGCTCCATTTCCTGCTGGCCGAGACGCTCTACAATCGAGGTCTGCACGAGGACGCGATGCGCTCCGTCCGCCGCTCGATCGAGCTCAACCCCGACAACCCGGACGCGCTCTACCTGATTGGCTTCATCCTCGGTGATCTCGGACGGAGCGAAGAAGCGGCGGAGGCCAACCGGCGCGCGGTGATGCTCAACCCGACGCTCGTACGCGCCCAGGCAAACCTTTCGCTCCAGGCCTACCGCCACGAGGTGACCCCGAGCCATCAGCAGAAGACCCCCGCGGGAGCGCACATCACGCTGGGACGTGCGCTCCGTCAGAAGGGTTACTTCCAGGAAGCGCTGCGCGAGTACGAGAAGGCGATCGAGGGCGGCGAAGCAAACGCTGAAGTGCTTCACGCGATGCTAGAGCTGTACCTGCTCCAGCGTGACACCGGTGCCGCGATCGCGACCGCGGATCGGTTCGCGCGAGAATTCTCTCCGACTGCCAAGACATGGAATGGGCGCGGCGTCGCGCTCCAGCTCGAGGGCAGGCACGCCGAGGCGGAGGATAGCTACACGCGTGCGTTGGAGATCGACACGAGCTACCCGTTCGCGTTCAACAACCTCGGCGTGCTGCTGTGGCACAAGGGCGACACGAAAGGCGCGATCAACTCGTTCAGGCGCGCTTTGCAGGCCCCGACGCCGCCAGTCGAAGCCCGGCTAAACCTCGCGCTCGGCCTGTTCAGGAGAAAGCACACGCAGCTCGCTCTCGAGGCGTTCCGCCAGGTCCTGAGCGCAGCACCCGAACATCCGGTTGCCTGGAACGGCGTCGGGCTGATACTCGTTGAGCTCAACAAATACGCCGACGCCCGGAACGCGTTCGCGCGGGCGATTCAGGCGAATCCGGATTTCGCCGAAGCTCACTACAACCTGAGCTTCACGCTGTCCAATCTTGGCGACTTCAGCGGCGCGCTCCGCGAAACGAAGCGCGCGCTGTCGCTCGATCCGATGTACACGCCACAGAAGCTCGAGCTGGCCATCGAGCTTCCCCACGAGGAGATCCGGCTCACCGTCGCCCCTCCGATTACGGAGACCGACGAAGCGGTCGAGCGCGTAGAGGATTTCCACTTCGATCCAGCCATCATCGAGGCACTGTTCGCGACGAAGCCCGTTCGTCCCGAACGATCCGTGGAGGATCCCATGGCGGGCTTCTCGCTCGCCCGGGACTTCATCACCAAGGGATTGTACGACCGTGCCCAGGCCGAGATCGCGCGGGTTCTCGCGCGCGGTGGGGACAAAGTTCTCGGGCTCGTGCTGGCTGGAGATGGATTCGCCGCGCAGGGGCTTCACGGAGAAGCGTTGGAGAGGTATCGCCGCGCGCTCGACATGGATGAGGCGAACACCTACGCCCGTCAGGGGACCGCGCGATCGCTGCTGGCGCTCGGGCGCGCTGAGGAAGCGAGACCGTTTGCGGAAGCTCTGGTCGAGGCCGGCAGCACCGATGTCAATCTGCTTCTGCTTGCGGCCGAGGCACGCGTTGCTTCGCTCGACAACCCGGGCGCGAGAGATATCCTCGTGGCGCTCAGGGCAACCGAATCACGAAATGCCAACGTCATGAAGCGGGTTGGCGACTTGTACGCGACGCTC